>Ga0315900_10007430_pt1 | contig 14392 bp, 25 predicted proteins | sample LakEriMetagenome_FD_203521 | JGI IMG/M metagenome (GOLD analysis project Ga0315900, IMG submission 203521) | Freshwater fungal communities from buoy surface, Lake Erie, Ohio, United States - Buoy 12 MA114 | ecosystem: Environmental > Aquatic > Freshwater > Lake > Lake biofilm | place: USA: Lake...
CGCGGCAGGCCACGGACTCCAGTTGCTCTTCCAACTCGGCCACGCGGGCCTTGAGCCGTTCGCACTCCTCCCTCGCCGCGTCTCGCTCGGCGGTGAGGCGCACGATCTCGTCGGCCGTCGATCCGCAGCCCACGTCCGCGAAAACGTCGCCGCTGCCGAGGGTGGCGTCAGCGGCGACGCGGCGTCGGTAGGGGCCTCCCGTCTTCCGAGGCGTAGCACCTCGGTAACAAGTCGTCCACCAGACGTTCAGGTAGGCCGGTGCTGCCAGCCACTCGTCCCCCTCCTCGATCACCTCGTCGTGAGCCAGCAGTCGCCAACCTGGGCCGGGGTCGATGGCGGGCCAAGGATTCGCGGCGGCCTCCAACCGCGCCACCCTCTCCCGCAGTTCCGCCACCGCTTTCGGCAGGTCTCGGTGATCGGGGAGCGGCGTCCGCTCGGCCGCTGCCGCGTCCTCCGCGGCGCGGATCGCCTCGTCTCTCTCGATGTCGCGGCACCATGAATGGCTCATCGGGCGGCCTCCACTGCGATACGAGCGATCTGAAACGCCACGGCCATGCCAATGTTGAAAGCCGTGAACCACCAAAGAGCCTTGGTCAACATCTATCATCCCTCCTTCCGCGTGAGCGTCTTGAGCATCTGCGCCAGCGAAACGAAGGCGTGACCGGCGATGCTGTCGTGCCCGTCCCACCGCTTGGCGCGAAGGCAAAACAAGCCGTCGTCGCAAACGTGAAAGCAGGGCGGGCCGCCGTTCCAAACGACCTGCGACCAGTCCGCATGCTCGGCAGCGAGGATCAAGGCTTGATCGTCGCTGGTGTTCTTCCCGCTCATCGCCCGCCCTCCTTCGCCTCACCGAACTCCACCGCGCCAAGCGGGACTCGAACCCGCATTTCCCGTCTCCGGGATCCTGCCCGAGGGGCCCGTCGGCCCTTGGATGATTGGCGCCCATTCAGCCTACGCGCCCTCGCAAGCCCCGCGTCCCGCCCTGGCCTCCAGCTCTGCCACCCGGGCCCTGGTGCAGGTCATGCTCCTTGCCTCCGTCTCTTCGCCTCGATGAACTCCGCGAGCTGCCGCTCATTGTCCGGGTCGCGGGCCTGGAACCGAGCCGCCAGCTCTTCCGCCGACGCCTTGGCGTCAGTCGTCGCCGCAGAGCCCTTGCCGGCCTTCGGGGAGTCGTACTGGCCTCCCAGGCACAGCGGCACGAACTTCTGGCGGACGAACTGCGACAGCGGCACCGGCGAATCGAAGAAGCGGCACTTCGGCAGCCGGGCGATCGCCTCGAGGGCCTGGTCGTACCACCCTGGCTCCGCGATCCGTGCCTCCCAGCCGTCCGGCGGCGCCGGGAGCTTCCACTCCTTGCGATTCCCGGCCGCGGCCCGGGTGTTCCACGACTGCCGGAACACCTCCCACGCCGGCGGCTCCGCTTCCGGTGCCTGTCCCTGCGAAGCCTCGCGCGGAGGAGGAGGAACTTCTTCTCTCCTCTCCTCTCCTCTACGGCGCGTCGGCGCAGGAGCGTCCTGCGCTTGAGCGCAGGGAGCCCCTGCGCGTCGGCGCCGGTCCTCGCTGGCCGCTGCCCGGTCGGCGTGCTGGAGCCGAGCTTTGGCCGCCTGGCTGAACCGGCGATCCCACCTTGGGATAGCAACGGTGGCGCCCGTCTCGTCGATCTCCAGCCAGCCGACAGCCGCGACGGCCTGCCAGAAGGCTTCGTCCTGCCCGCACGTCCTCACCAGCCGCGGCACCGTCATCCGGGCCCGGCCGTCGACCGTGTTCATGGCGGCCCAGCCCCACAGCCGGAGGAGCGAGAAGACGACCTCCGCGACCGGCCGTCCGGTCTCGTCGATCAGCTCCTGCACCTCCGGCTTGTCGGGGAGGCCAAGGTCGTATGCGATCCACTCACCAGCCATCCTGCCACCCTCCATCCTCGTCCCTGACCGGCTCGTACCGCTCCTCCGGTGCCTCCACGCCGTCCGCGGCCGGCACCGTCCCGGCGAACTCCTCCTCCAGGCGGCGCCGCTCCGCGGCGATCGCCACCCGCCGCTCCCGGATCGCCGTCAGCAGCCGGCGCACCGCCGGCGAGCCGATGTCGTCCCACGCCTCCCAGACCCGCTCCGCGAGCGTGTCCGGGTCCGGCGATGAGGCGATGAGGGACTCGAGATTGTGGAGGGTGGTGGGGGCGCTCACGTTGCCTTCTCGCACACGAGCTGCACGAGCGAGTCGGCGTGACAACGCTCCGGGTAGCAGTGGCACACCAGCACCTTCCCGGACAGCTCGCCGGCCCTGCTCGCGATGCCCTTCTTGTGAGGAAGGTAGGCCGACTCATAGAGGTCGCACACGTCGTCGCGGTCTCCGTCCTCGCCGAGGATGAATGGGTTTCCGTACCGCGTTCCGCGATCGACCCTCACCGCCAGCCCCTTCGACTCAGCCCACGCGATGAGGTTTTTGTCCCTGCCGGCGTTCGCCACGACGGTGCCGCCAGCCTCGATCTCGGCCTGGCGTTCACGCTCGTCGGCCATCCAGTCGTCAGTCGGCTTCTTCGCCACCTCTCGCTTGGCGTCCTGGAGCGTGATCTTCCCGGCCTTGAGCTTCTCGAATACTTCGGGAGCCTCAGCCTTGACCTTCTTGGCGTCCTGGACGTAGCGGTCGTTGACGCCGACCGACTTCGCAGCCTCTTCGCGGGCCATCAAAGCGCGTGGCTGGCTGGAAACTTGCGGAAGTTTTTCCGTAAGTTTCGCGGCGTCTTTCTTCGGCCTTCCTTCTGTCTCTTTTCTCCTGCGAGCGGCGTCTTCCGCGAAGAACGGCTCCAGTTCAGCGGCAACGGCTGCAAGAGCCGACTTGCCCATGTGACGCCGGCGGTCGTTCAGCGACACCGCAAACGCAGTCGGCTCGTCGCCGCGATACTCCATGATGATCGGCTTGATTTCGGCCCGCCGGCACGCCTCGAATCGGTTGCGTCCGTCAAGGATCATCCCCTCGAACGTCCAGATCGGATGCAGTTGTCCGTGCTGCTTGATGTCTTCAGCCAGTTCGTCGAGCTTGGCGTCGTCGAGCATTGGCCAGACGGCTGCAATCGGGTGATGTTTCATCGTCCGTGAATCCTCCTGTGACACTCCTGGCACACGATCAAGTAGTCGCCGTCCTCGTATTCCCATGGCTCAAGGTCGTCGTCGTACCTCAGGTGGTGAACTGCAAGAGCCCCTGACCCGTCGATGCCACACGCCTGGCATGAATGTCCTCGTGCGGCAAATAGGGCCAGCCGCTTGGCCTTCCACCTGCGGTCGAGCAACTTTCGAGCGTAAGTTGCGGAGGCGTTTTTTTTAGACGGTGTACGTGAACGACAACCCAGACGTTCCGCTTGTCCTTCGTGTTGCCGACGAGAAGCCACTTCGTGAAGTCGATGTCCTCGATGCGGAGGTTCGACCACAACTGAGACGTGTTCGACGGATTCTTGCGGAGCCACTCGTACGCTTCGTGCGCGCAGAGTTGGTGGTCGTGAGACTTGCCGGCGGTGCTCTTCCACCTGACGTAAGGGCGCTGCGGCGTCTCCCTCTGCGCCATCACCCAGTCCGGAGACTCGTCGAACTCCCGGACCTCCATCGCGTAGCCGAGCCCGGTAACAGACTGCCTGATAAGGCCGACGCTCCGGCGCTCGCGATTGAGGTAATCGACCGGGTCTTCGTGCCCACAATCCAGCACGCACGCATCGAGGATGGACCGCTTCTCAGCCGATGACTCCACCTTTCCGACGATGTCAACGTCTTCGAGCTTCCAGCTCTCCATCCTGTTGTCGCCGGCGTGAACATGAACCACGCACGAAACGCGGTCCCACACGCTCAGGCGACTCATCGATCCGCCGAAGTCGGCGTAGATGCGGCAGAGGCCGTGATCGTCGCCAAGCACGATCCCGCATTGCACGGCACGCCCGTCCGCCGCCCTGTTTGGCGCACCGATGCCAAGTACCGTCCCCGAAATAGTGTCCCCGGCCATCTGCACCCTCCGTGAGTTGATCCGACCGAACGCTGCCCCTCGTCGTCCTCGTCCTCTCGTCGCGTCGTCGTCTCTCGTCACGTCGTCTTCACGCCCCACCTTGTCGCCCTCTTCCCCGCCCGCGTCCGCCCGTTCTCATCCACCGCCAAGACCCGCCCGGCCTTGACCAGCTCGCCCCGGCGGGGCCTCACGGTGTTCAGCCCCATCCCGGTCTGCGTGGCGATCTCCTCGTCGGTCAGCGGCCCGAGCCGCTCGAGCACCAGGAGGATGCGAAGCCGGTCGCCGCCGGCCTTCGCCGGCGTCTGGTCCGCCGCGGCCTCGACGGACGGGGCCGAGTGCCGCTGGGCGGGTGCGGCGAACAGGGGTAGCCCGCTGTCGTCCGGAGCCGGCCGGTAGTCGTCGATCGTGCCGCGTGCCATCGTCACCCTCCCACCACTTCGACCAGTTGCCTTGCCCGGTACACCGCCGCCTCGCGTGCCGCCTCTCGCTCCTCCTGGTCGTCCGCCTCCGCCCACCGCTGGCACGCCGCGGCCGTCCGCAGCAGCGCCTCGTCGATCGACAGCTCGGTGCCGCCCTGGTGCGCCGAGACGCATTGAGCGACCGGCGGGACACCCATGGCCCGCGACGCTCGGCGACGCTTGTATTCGCGCTGGTAGGCCATCGTGCACGCCTTGCATTTCGACGACCGGCCGCCGGGCCCGCGCGAGTGGTTGTAGTAGCAGTCCGCGAGCGCCTTCTCCTGGCGGCAGGTGATGCACACCCGCGTCTCGATTCCGTCCGTGGTCGTCGTCATCCGTGCACCCTCGTTGTCACACCCGGCGGCGGGCGGTTTCCGAGACCCAGGCGGAGGCTGGAGAGCCTCTACTTGTGTCCCGCCCGCCGCCGGGCTGGGGCTCGCGCCCCGATTTACTTGTCGCGCCGCGGCAGTGGCACCGTCGCCACGTGCCGCATGACGATCCGCATCCGCTTACCGGTCCAAATCTCGTCGATCGCGTGCTGATACGAGTGCGCGCCGTCGGTCCACGCCATGCAGTCGATCTCCGGATCCCAAACGATCTTCCTGCCGTCGAGCGGCCCGCCGAGGATCTCGATCACGCGCAGACGTGCCATGCGTTCCCTCCGAGTCCACCCCGGCCGCGTCGATCGGCCTCCGCGCCTCTCGCGGGGGTGGTGCCGACGCCCGGGGAAAGGTTGACCCCGTCAACGGCTGCCGGCGATGTCTCGCTCCTCCGGCTGACGAGCCCAATCCGCTGCTGCACGCGGCGGCCCCAGGGCGGGGGCTGGTGTGCGTCAGAACGGGATGTCGTCCTCCCCGCCCGGCTCGTCGCCGCGTGCCGCGGCGACCTTCGCCGCCGGCGTCCTGGCCGGCTTCGCGGCGGGCTTCGGGGCGGGCGCCGCCTCGTGCGGGAACCACTTCTCCACCTGGGCGCGCGGTCCGCTGTTGCTCTCCCAGACCGTGGTTTCGATCTCCACGTCGCGGCCGATCCACTCGCTGGGTTGCCACGACGCATCACGCGGCAGCTCGGTGCCGGTCGCGTCGCAGATGACCTCGAACAGCCACCGCCAGTGGCGAGGAACGTCGGCGAAGAGCTGGTACTTCCGGCCCTGCGAGTGCACGGTGAGCGACAGCACGACGCGCCACCCCTCGGGGTTCTTGGAGAGCCACTTTTCCGGGATGCGTTCTTTTCTCTCCCACTTCGCCGCGGAAATCTGCGCCACGTGCCTCCCTGCCTCGAGCACGCCGCCCGCCGGCTTCGTGTCCGTCGTCGCCGCCTCGTCCCAGCCCCAATCGTCCATGCCGCTCATCGCTGCTCCCCCGTCTGAAGGTCCGGTCGTACCTCATGCCCGACGCGGACAACCGTGTCCGCGTCGCCTCGTGCCGTTTCGATGATCTCGTCGAGGGCCCGGCCGATGGCCATCTGCCCAAGCTCTGCGAGGCGGACGATCACCGCCACCTTCGCCAGCCGCTCTTGCCGGAGACGCTGGAGCCGCTCGGCCTTCGCCCGCTCCACGTCGCGTCGCACCCCGTCACGCATGGTCGATCTCCTCCTTCCGCATGATCGCCCTTCCGATCAACTCGACGACCTGGGGCACGACCGCGTTTCCGAGGCAACGCAGTCGGTCCACCCGAGAGGGAACCCCATGAGCCACTCGACCCACGTTGGGTTCAGTTGCCCACCAACCATCGCCGCCGCCTCCTCTGGCGTCTCGGCTTTTGCAGCAACCATCTGCCGACCTGCCGATCCCGAGTTCATGGCGCTGTTGTTGTGCCCCTGGCAGGCTGTCGGCGTCGGCCACATCGTTGCCGCCATCGCTTCCACAAACGATCCGCTGCGATTCTTCTTGCGAAAGCGATCCGCCATGTCCGGCGTCAGCGTTGACGCCACGCACTTGTCGGCGGTCGGCGTCGGGAACATATTCACATAACGAGCCAAGCTGGGGCTCCCGTAGCTCCCGTCGGCTTGCTTGTGTGCCGCACTTCCACCATTCGCGTCGTTGCTGAGCGGCGTCGGAAACTGCTGCTTCGTCTGCACTTCGTCCCATGACAGGTACTCGCGAGGCAGAACACCCGCTGCTAGCTCCACGGCTTGAGCTAAAGACGGTGCTGACCAATGCCCCTGCTTTACTAAGCAAGACCGACTCGTCCTGTCCGCGCTCACGCGGGGTGTAGGCCACAATCCAAACCCGGTCCCGCCGGTGCGGCGCACCAACGGCCGAAGCTGGAATAACGTGCCATTCCGCGTCATACCCGAGCGAGGCCAGCGTCCCGAGTACTTCACCCATCCCTCGAGTAAGCAACGCTGCGACGTTCTCCACGATGACGTAGCGTGGTCGAAGTTCGCCAATGATCCGAGCGAACTCGTGCCAAAGACCGGACCGCTTGCCAGCGAGGCCAGCTCCCTTCCCGGCATAGCTGATGTCTTGGCATGGGAAGCCGCCGCAGATGACATCGACGGCCCAGTCGCCTTCCGGCGGGAACGTGCAGACATCGGCGTGCCTCCTGACATGGGGCCAGTGCTTGGCGAGGACTTTTTGGGCATACGGGTCAATCTCCACTTGCCATGCACATTCCATCCCGGCCCGCTCTAGTCCGAGATCGAATCCGCCGATGCCTGCGAAGAGGCTGCCGAACCTCATCGCTCTTCGCCCTCCACTCCAGCCGCATTCCACACCGCCCGCTTCGCGCAGCGGATCGCCTCGGAAAGCTGCTGCGGCACCGCACCGCCGCACCGACGCCACGTCTCGATGACCACCCGCAACTCCGTCACGAGGTGCCGGGCATGCACCGCAAGCTGCTCTTCGCTGAGATCCGGCGTCACCGGCGGTTCCCCGCCGGCCGTCATCAGGAGCATCCGCAGCGACCGAACAGCCCTCCGGCGGACACGCTCGCGGATCACCTCGTCGTCTTTGTTCGCGAGTTCAGCCACGCGACACCTCCCGCATCCGCCGTGCCTGCTCGGCCACCCGGGCGGCGATCTCCTCGAGCCGGTCCGCCGCCGCGGCCTGCGCCGCCTGGAGCGTGTCGTGCCAGCCGTCCGCCGTGACGATCATTCCGCCTGGCAGCCGCACCATCTCCTGCCCATCGACGGCCACGGCATCGCCCACGTCGAGCCAGGACTGCACGCCGGGGCCGCAGAGCGCATGGCCGATGTAGACCGAGAATCGCTTCACGCCTGCACCTCCGCACCGGCCTCGATCGCCGTCTGCCGTGCGTCGATGAGCGTGTCGAGCTGGCCACGCTGCTCCGGCGTGAGCCGACCATCGCTCACCGCCTGGTCCGCCTCGTCACCGATCCGGCCGAGTTCCTCGACCGTCGCCGCCGCGGCGACGCGGTCACGCCAGCCGGGGCGCTTCGCGGGCTCGGCGAAGATCGGCGCGAGGGCGTCGATGTCCATCGGAAGCACGGGATCGAGCCCGTAGCGGTTCTTGGCGTCGAACGCCGCGGACCGCTCGGTGTGGATTACCCGCTTCCGGCCGCCGAGGGCCTTGGTGCGGCCGTCCGTTCCTTCGACCGTGCGCGTCTCGTAGTTCACGAACAGCAGCGCGTCGCACCACTCCTTGAGCAGCGGCGACACCTGCTTCGACAGCTTCAGCTCCCACCGGTCGTAGCCGTCGGTGAGGTCCGGCGGGCTCGTCCGCTTGACGGTCGAGTGAGCCACGAACACCACGTTGAAGCCCATGCCGACGAGACCGTCGCACGACGCGAGCAGCTTCCCGTACCACTCGGCCACGTGCACGTAGCCCTTCCCGAATCCGAAGTCCTCGATGCTCTTCTTCCGCTCCGTCTTGCAGATCCCGTCGATCGCGAGCCGCTCGGCCCAATCCGCCGAGTCGATGACCACCGTGCGGAACTCGCCGCGGCTCGTGCCGATCTCGGCGACCGCGGCACGCAGCTCGTCCCACGAGCCGATCGCGACGCGGGCGACATCGAGGTGATGCGTGCCCTCCTCCGTGTCGAGGACCACCGGCGACGGGAACGCCGCCGCCAGCGTCGATTTACCGATGCCCTCGGTGCCGTACACCACGCAGCGGCCCGGCGTCCACCTCACCCCTCGTTCGATCTTCAGCGCCATCACCCGTCCCTCCTCGCGTCCTTCGTCGAATGCAGCGACTCGAACCTCTCGAATCGCGATCTCATCACCGCCACCTTCTCTGGCGTCCCCGGGAGGGCCCGCGTCGGACGCGGCTCCGTGATCGCCTCGAGCTGCGCCCGCAGCCGGCCCACGCCGTCCGCGACATCCCCGAGGGCGTCGGCCAGGATCCGCGGATCCCCCGCCGCCGCACCCTCGGCGTACACGTCGCCAGCGAGGCTCGCACCACCGGCCGTCTCCGGTCTGGCGTAGACGTTCAGCACGGACGTGAGCCGTGCCTGGAGCGTCCGTGCCTCGCGGAGAATCGACGCGATCCCCGGCCTCACCCTCCTGCTGATCCGCACCCTCCGCCGCCGATTCGCCGAGCACGAGCGGACACGCCGGACGCCAGGAGGAGCGCGTCGCGCCTCCAGCCGCCAAAACGTCCGCTGCCGAAGCACGAGCGATTCGCCGGACATCGTGATCCCCGTTGCCGGCCAGCGTCTCCACGCCGGCCGGCGCCATCCGTGCGCTCCCGCCTCCGCGGGCTCCCTGCCGCCGGCAGCCGTGCCGGCGGCCCATCCGTCAGGCCCAGTCGTCGAGGTCGCTCGGCCTCACCACGATCGAGCTGTACTCGTCGATGCGGATCCCCACGCTGCCCGGCTCGACCGACGCGACGGTGCCCGAAAACGCCCGGCCGCACGTGGTGCCGGTGACCCACTGGCCCAGATCAGGCATGCCGCGCCCGTAGATGGACCGCATGCCAGCCACCGCGCCCTCCGCCTCCGCATCGCCCGGCTGCCGATCGACGACCTGACTCATGGTCACACCTCCCGGATTGATCCACCACACCCAGCGCCGCTACAGGATTCGTCCTGCAGCCTCTTGAGTTCGATGCGAAGCCACTCGCGGCCCCACGACTCCGCCTCCTCGCGGGTGGCGAAACATTTGTTCTGCGCGCGATTCCGGAGGCGGACGTGCGCCCGATACGGACGCTCGAGCCCCGGCCGGACTCGGATCGGGATCGGCTGCTCTTCGACGCGCCGCTCGCGCGTCCGCGCCCAGTAGGCCACCACCGCCTGCCGGACGCGCTCGCGCGTCTCGCGGTGATTCACACGGACGGTCGTGGAGGAGAGACGCGGCTCGCCGCGTCGGGCGGCGGCGGCCATCTCCGCGGTCCATCCGCTCTGGATCTCGTGGCAGGCCGACGCGATCTCGCTCGGCGTCGGAGCGCCCTGCCGGTCGTCGGTGGCGACGAGGATCGCGTGCCGCGCACGCTCCCGGCTGATGCCGAGCGACTCGCCGATGAGCCGGTCGGAAAACCCCCTCGCGATCATCGCCCGGACGCGACGCAGGTCGGTCCCGTAGGCGTCGTGCGTCGGAATGTCGTCGTCGTTCTTCTCGGTCGTCGTGACCATCTCGTCTTCCCTCTCGTGGTGAACACTCGTTCAGTCGTTTCTCCCGTTCTACGCGCCCAGTCAAGGGGTGCGAACGCAGGGAGAAAAACCAACGTGTCCACCGGGAAAAGCAGCGTTCGTGCTGCTCTGTTTGTTGCCGAAGCAACCAACGGGGCGAAGGTTAGACGGTCGCCACGCGAACCGTCAAGAGGGGTTTGTGTCTTTGGGCAAAAACAGATGAGAAGCCCAAAAAACAGCGGCGTTCAGGAGCGTGAGGGCTTCTGCTTCCGCTTCGCGTAGCCCTGGCGAGGGCGGCCAGTTGTCGGCGGCTTGGCCGCGATGCGGTCCACCTCGACATCCCGGAAGGCGAGCACTCTGCCGAAGCGATATCCGGAAAGCTGCTTCCTCGTCACCAAATGACGCACGCCCTGCGTCGTCATGCCGAGCCGCTTTGCAGCCTCATCGACGGTGATCCAGTTGCCGACTGGTGCGGGAAGTGCCACTGCCATGCCCTCGATCGTACCCTCGCGTGCAAGCGATGCACGCCAGAGCGTCATGGAACGGCGCCGCAACCCTGCGTAGGGTTGCAACGCCGACCGAAGTACGAACGGAGAGGGCGGGAGTTGTACCTGTACCTGTGTGCAGTACCCTGGCATGGATGCCGTCCTTGGAGACATCCCATGCTGCTGCTCGATCTGCTGACCACGCGCTACGCATTGGCGAAAGCCCTCTCTGGACGGACGGTGCACATCTACTCCCAGACGATCCGGCTGCTCGAGGAACACCTCGGGCGCCCGGCGACCGTGGACGATCTCCACGAGGACACGATCGTAGCGTTCCTCCGCTGGCGTGAGGTCACGCCCAATCCCCGCCGGGGCCTGAACAGCCCGGCGACGATCGCGAAACACCGGACGCAGTTGTTGAGCCTCGCCGACTACGCATTTCGCAAACGCCTGCTGCCGGAGGCTCCGGTGGTCAAGCCGCTCCGGGTTCCGCGGCGTCTCCCTCGCGGGTTCACCGCGGACGAGGTGGCACGGCTGATTCGGTCGTGCAGCAGGCGGCAGGGCTACATCGCCGGAATCTGCGCCAAGAAGTGGTGGTCGTCCCTCATCCACGCCGCGTGGTGCACCGCCGGGCGCCGCGGCGAGCTGCTCGCCGTGAGGTGGGAAGACGTGGACACGGAGCGCGCGGAGATCGTGTTCCGCGCCGAGCGTCGAAAGGGGCACACGAGAGACATCGTCCGCCGGATCGACCGGACGCTGGCGGACGCATTGGAGGCACGCCGCGGCGCGCCAGAGGATCTCGTCTGGCCGTGGGACCGGCACGCATCGTCTCTCTATGGGTCGATGCGGATCCTCTGCACGCACGCCGGCGTCCCCCAGCTACGCCTCCACGCGATCCGCAAAGCGTCGGCGTCCTACGTCCAGGCGGCCGGCGGCGACGCGGCCGAGCACCTCGACCACAGCGACCCGGCGATCACGCGGGACCACTACCTCGACGAAAGGATCGTCGGCCGCCGGCACGGTGTGGACTACCTGCCGGCGCTCGATCTGGCGGAAGAGGCCGAGTTCATCCCCGACCCGGAGGAGGCCGCATAACGTGTTTCCCCCCCCGGGGCCGCGGCCGAGGAAGCCTGCGGGCGGGTGAGCCCCGCCCCGGCGCGACGGCAGCCCGCGGGCGTGGCCGTTCAGCGGCTCGGGGCGGGGCCGGTCCCGCAGCGTCCGTCCGGGCACTCCTCCTGGAGCACCGACACGCACCCGCACGCGCACCGGGCCGAGCACGGACCGCCGCACCGGCACGGTGCCGGGTCGCCACGCTTGCAGGTGGCGCACCCGGCCTCGCATCGCATCTCGATCCGGCCATCCGGCCGGTAGATGCCGGTCCCCTTGCACGTGCCACCGCACGGGCACTCCGTCGGTGCCGGCGGAGCCGGTGGCGCGGGCGCGTCGGGCGCGAACGTGGCGTAGGCGGCGGCGACCGCCGCCGCGGCGCGCGGCGGCTCCCGGTCGATCTCCGCCGGGTCGGCGGAGAGGGCGGCGAGCCACGCGAGGAGGGAGCGCCATAGGGTCATGCGGTCGTCCTTTCCGGTCGCGGCCACACGCCAGTCGTGCATCCGATCACGACCTCGAGCAGCCGCCAGAATCCCACCGCCGAGAGCACCGGATTCAGCGCGTCGGTCATCACGCAAAAGTCCGTCGCGAACGGCGACCGGTGATGGCGGCCGTGGCCATCCGGGGAGCAGAGCACCCCGAGCAACTGGAGCCCGCGGATCACACGACAGCACCGCTGGTGCGCCCAGCCGTGCACCTCGTTCGCCTGCGTCGCGAACGCTGCGACGAGGGCCACCCACCGCTGCCCGCAGGCGAGCGCGACGGCGGCCACTGCGGCGGCCGGCACGATCGTCGTCCAGTTGCGCTTCCAGTAGCCGCCGGCGAGCATGGCCCGCTGGTGCTGGTGGTGGAGGATGTTCGGCGCGATGACGTGCCTGCCGACGATCGGCCACGACGGATCGCCGTATCTGTCCTCCCACCAGTGCACCACGCCGGTGACGAGGTCGGCGGCGAGCCACGCGGCGACGACGTAGGCGACGAGCGTCACGGAATCCATTGGACATGCTCCCAGACCCACCAGCCGATCCGCCAAGCGCCGACCGCCAGAGCGGCGCAGACGACCCCGAGGGCGGCACCGACCGCGATCAGGAATGGCACGATGCCTCGGAAGTTGAAGTACATCACCACCCCTCTGCATGGTCGATCACCGGGTGTCCCTCGGCGTCCACGCGCCGCGCCTGGACGAGCTGCTGACGCTCTTCGGGCGGCTGCTCCGCGGCGAGCGCGGCCCAGAGGCCGAGCTTCGCGGCGATCTTCGCCAGCCTCACGAACGCCGTGAGCACCGGCCGGTCGGGCACCGGGTGCGGATTGATCGGCGACGCCGGCGACGAGCCGAGCCACCAGCCGAGCACCACGGCGGCCAGGAGGAGGTAGACGGTGTTCCGGGAGACGGTAATCGTCATGGCGGGGCTCACGGGGCGAGGGAGAACAGGCCCGCGATCACGCGGGCGGGTTGCTGGAGAACGGGTGCGGCCGGGGGCGCGGGCTCGAACCATTCGCCGTGATCGAGCACGCGCCACTCGAATCCATCGACGCCGCCGATCGCGAACGAGTCGCCCTGGTCGAGGGCGGCCTGAATGTCGGTGCGCGAAGCCCAGAACGATCCGTCGGGCTGGTCATGTGGCCACTTCGGTCCGCCGCACCACCGCTCTGACCATGAGTTCTGGATCAGGCCGCCGTCCCTGGGGGAGCCGTTCTTCTGGTGCCTGACGCCCCAGCACAGCATGGCGTGGGCCCAGGGCTTCTGGCGTGGCAGGAACCCATCGGCATCACGGGTCGGGTTGCGGTTGTCCCAACGTCCGTAGCCCACCGTGGAACAGAGCACCACGGGCGACCCTCGCTCGATCGCCGCGCACAGCTCCTCCCACGTCCGCACCTGCGCGACGGCGACCGCCTTGACCTTGTTCGCCTCGCGGGCGAGCTCGAGCGGCACGCCATCCCGCCCCCACGCGATCGACCGCGGGATCGAGTAGGACGTGAGATCGACAGAGCCGTAGACCTGGCGGTAGAGGATTCCGCCGAGCGTCGGATCCTTGCACCGGCCGGCGATCCATCGGGCGGCCGCGCCGCCGTACGATCCATCGCCGCCGGTGTTGCGGGCCTGCGGGGGCATCCGCGCGGCCGTGCGCGACCCGCCGTAGATCGGCTCCGTGGCCACCTCCGGAGGCGGACGCGGCATCCGGCCCTGAGTGAAATCGACGCTCTGGCCCGTGTAGCTCCCGAGCGCGAACGCGAACGAGACGCACGATCCGTGGTCGCCCTGGTTCCAGCACTTCCACGGCAGGCCGTAGACCTTCTGGTGCGCCTTCTCGACGTGGCGGTAGAGGAACGTATCGACGCCGCGGGCCTCGCGCATGGCCTCGCGGCCGGCGTCGCCAAAAGTCGGGTGGTCGAGTTCGGCGAGGAACTGCCGGGTGCCCTCGGGGTCGGGCAGGTAGCCGAACCGGCTCCCTACCTCCCGGGCCCGACTGGCGACGCGCTCGACCGCGAGACCCAGGAGCGCCGCGGCGACGACCAGCGCCACCGCGGACCACGACCAGATTCTCTGCTGGCGCGTCATCGGCTCACCTCCCGATCGCCGTGCGGGCCGCCGCGGAGATCGCCCGGAATGCCGTCACCCACCGCGCGCGGGCGGCGTCGTCGATCGGGCCGCCGTCGGTGCCGACCTCTTGGTCGAGGAACGCCTTGATGGCGTCGCGGGCGAGCGGCTGACGCTGGCCGAGGGAGACCCCGGCCGTGCGGTACTCGCGGGCCGCCGCGCGGAGGTCGGCCAGCTGGGCACCGGTCGTGAGCCGGCGGTCGTGCGCGCCGTCGTACTCGATCGCGTCCGCGA
>Ga0315900_10007431_pt1 | contig 14392 bp, 11 predicted proteins | sample LakEriMetagenome_FD_203521 | JGI IMG/M metagenome (GOLD analysis project Ga0315900, IMG submission 203521) | Freshwater fungal communities from buoy surface, Lake Erie, Ohio, United States - Buoy 12 MA114 | ecosystem: Environmental > Aquatic > Freshwater > Lake > Lake biofilm | place: USA: Lake...
GATGCTGTGCGTTGCTCGCTGGCAGCATCGAGGCGTTTGGCCAAGATCAGATTCCAACCAAAGATGGGGTCGGACATCGATTTGAATCGCCGCAATTCTCTCCTTACGCGGGGCGAAACTATCCGACGAAAGTGCTATGGGGAGATACCCATTTGCATACCGCGGTCTCCGTGGATGCCGGGACCATGTGCCGACTGGGCCAAGAAGACGCGTTTCGATTCGCTCGCGGGGAAGAAGTAACGTCGACCATCGGTGTGAGGGCGAAACTCTCGCGACCTCTCGATTTCTTAGTCATCTCCGATCACGCCGAAATGTACGGATTGATGCCGCAGTTGCTCAGCGGGGATCGAGATATCCTCGAAACTGAGAAGGGCAAGCGTTGGTACCAAATGATTTCTGGGGGAAACCGAGACCAGATCTTCAGTGCCGCCATGGAAATCATCTCCACCCTGAAGGACAAGGAACCGCCGATCAAGAGTGAGAAACTCGTTCGCAAAGCATGGCAAAACTTCACTGCCCTGGCAGACAAGTACAATGAGCCGGGACGGTTCACGGCCTTTATCGGATACGAATACACGACGCGCGGCGGGAACAACCTGCACCGGAACGTTGTTTTCCGAGGGGGTGCAAGCGAAGCCAATCGCACTCTCCCATTCTCGCAGTACGACAGCCAAAATCCCGAGGACCTTTGGACGGCGCTGGACAAATTCCAAAAGGAGTCGGGCTCCGAGGTATTGGCGATCCCGCACAACGGCAATCTGAGCAATGGACGCATGTTCTCGGTATTGACCAATGACGGCAACCCGCTGACGCGCGAGATGGCGGAGCTTCGAGCTCGCATGGAACCGATCATCGAGGCTACGCAGATCAAAGGAGACAGTGAAACCCATCCGTTGCTCTCCCCCAACGACGAATTCGCGGATTATGAAACATGGGACAAGGCAAACCTCGATGGTTCCGAGCTGAAGAAAAAGGAGATGCTACAGTACGAGTACAGTCGATCCGCGTTGCGACTCGGATTGCAGTTGGAAAAGAAACTGGGTGTAAACCCCTTCAAATTCGGGATGATCGGCAGCACCGACGCACACACGGGTCTCAGTGCGGTCGAAGAAGACAATTTCTTCGGCAAGCATTCGGGTGTGGAGCCGGAACCGGCACGATGGGAGGATGAAGTCATTCGCTCTCCACTGGATCCGAACTTGACCGTCCGCGGATGGCAACAAGCCTCCTCCGGATATGCTGCCGTTTGGGCCACCGAGAATACGCGCGAAGCCATCTTCGACGCCATGAAGAGAAAAGAGGTCTACGCCACAACCGGTTCGAGAATGTCGGTGCGGTTTTTTGGAGGCTGGGACTTTGCAAGCGAAGATGCCAACACCCGGCACCCCGCAGCCGTGGGATATGAAAAAGGGGTTCCGATGGGAGGGGATCTTACCAAGGCACCCGCTGGCAAGGGGCCCACGTTCCTTGTCGGGGCTCTCAAGGACCCGTATGGCGGTAACCTCGATCGCATTCAGATCGTCAAGGGTTGGCTCAACGCCGACGGCAGCACTGCGGAACGGGTCTACGATGTCGCGGTTTCGGGAGATCGCAAGATCGGGACGGACGGTCGCTGCAAACAGGACGTCGGCAATACGGTCGACGTCAAGAATGCGACCTGGAAAAACACAATCGGTACGCCCGAGTTGATCGCTGTTTGGAAGGACCCCGAATTCGACAGCAAGCAGCTTGCGTTCTATTACGTTCGCGTGATCGAGATTCCGACGCCACGCTGGACCGCGTACGAAGCCTTGCGATTCAAATTGAAGCTTCCGCCGGAGGTCCCGATGACGACGCAAGAACGCGCATACACGTCGCCGATTTGGTACACGCCGTAAAGACGGGCCGAATTCCCACAACCTTTCGGAACGGCGCGAGCCGTCTGGTGGGAACTGTGGCGAACAACGCAACGTGCCGTGCGATTCCACCCGGATGCTCGCGCATCTCGACTAACAAGGTATGGTCCGTACGTGACACCAAATAAGCAACCCGCAAGGGGCATGAATAATAGCGGAACGGCGCGAGCCGTCCGGTGGGAACTGTGGCGAACAACGCAACGTGCCGTGCGATTCCACCCGGATGCTCGCGCATCTCGGCTAACAAGGTATGGTCCGTACGTGACACCAAATAAGCAACCCGCAAGGGGCATGAATAATAGCGGAACGGCGCGAGCCGTCCGGTGGGAACTGTGGCAAACATTGCAACGTGCAGGGCAGTTCAACCCGGATGCTCGCGCATCTCGGCTAACGCCTTACGGTGGATGCATTGGTGAAAACGCCTGTTTCGATTATGATCCTCATGGTTTTTGAATCTGGATAAACCCGCAGGGATACGAAGTGGCTAACACACGTACCCCATTCCTTGATACGGAAAGAAACAATGAAACAACCCTTCGTTCGGTGCTTTGCAATCACGACAATGATGATGTTCGGTTCGACCTCGTGGGCACAGCAGTCCGTCACAACCGACGTCGGAACCATCCAAGTCGATAAGACCAAAAAGTACTTCAAGCAACATGGCTACTCGCCATACGCCGGTCGCAATTTCCCAGACCGTCCGCTTTGGGGTGAGATGCACTTGCACACCTCTTGGTCACCGGATGCCGTCGGAGGCGGAACTCGGGTCTCGCCCGAGGCGGCGTATCAATTGGCTCGGGGCCAAGAGATCGTTTCTTCGACCGGGCAACCCGTTCGACTCTCCCGACCTCTCGATTGGTTGGCGATCGCCGATCACTCCGATGCGCTCGGCGTGGTCTCGGATGTGATCGCTGGCAAACCGGAATTGATGACCGACCCGCAACTGCGTCGATGGAACAAAATGTTCAATGCCGGCCAGGACCAAGCGATGGCCGCCGTCATGGAAATGATTACGGCTCAAGGTCAAGGGAAAGTTCCTGCGGCAATCAAGGATCCAGAAGTCTTCAAGGACGCTTGGAAACGATACACGGCGATCGCGGACAAATTCAATGATCCCGGCCACTTTAGTACCTTGATCGCCTACGAATGGACCTCCAATTACGGCGGTGGAAACAATCTGCACCGCAACGTGATCTTCCGAGACAATGCCGAGAAAGCACAGCAGATGCTTCCGCTGACAACCTTCCAGACCGAGAACCCCGAAGAACTCTGGAAATGGATGGAGCGATACGAAGAAAAGACAGGTGGAGACGTTCTCGCGATTCCTCACAACGGCAATCTCTCCAACGGACTCATGTTCGCTCTCGAAACCTTCGAAGGGAAGCCGCTTACCAAGGAATGGGCGGAAACGCGGAGCAAGTGGGAACGACTCTATGAAATTACGCAAGGCAAGGGAACCAGCGAACAGCACCCGTCCCTGTCACCCAGCGATGAGTTTGCAAAGTTTGAGATCTGGGACAAAGGGAATCTGAATGTCGTTCCCAAGAAACCGGGGATGTTGAATTTCGAGTACGCCCGCGAAGCGTTCAAGCATGGTTTGGAGCTCCAGCAGAAACTGGGAGTCAATCCGTTCAAGTTCGGTTTGGTGGGTGCGACCGACGCGCATACAGGACTCACCGCAGCCGAAGAGAACAATTTCTTCGGCAAGTTCCCATCGTCGGAACCCAGTGCGGAACGCGCGAATGAGGATGCATTCAATTTTGATGGGCGGACCGTCAAGGGATGGGAATTAGGAGCGTCGGGGTACACCGGCGTGTGGGCGAGTGAAAATACGCGCGAAGCCATTTGGGATGCGTTGCACCGCAAAGAAACCTACGCAACCACCGGCCCTCGAATGGTGGTCCGATTCTTCGGCGGATTTGATTTCACCCCTGACGATGCCCAAAGCCGACAGCCCGCGGTGGCAGGTTACGAAAAAGGAGTCCCCATGGGGGGCGATCTCACCAGTGCCCCCAAAGGAAAAGCTCCGAGCTTTCTCGTCGCTGCCCTCAAGGACAGCCTGAGCGGCAACCTCGATCGCATCCAGATCGTGAAGGGGTGGATCGACAACCAAGGCAAAGCCCAAGAACGGATCTACAACGTCGCATGGGGCGATGCCGATCGACGCAAACTCGATGCCAAGGGCAACCTGCCTCCGGTCGGAAACACTGTCGATACCACCAAGGCCACGTGGACCAACACGATTGGAGACCCTGAACTGATCGCTGTATGGACCGATCCAGACTTCGACCCCGCGAAACACGCGTTCTACTACGCACGTGTACTCGAGATTCCAACCCCTCGATGGACCCTGTACGACGCCGTGCATTACGGGATCAAGCTCGGACCGGAAGTACCTTTGTCCCTGCAAGAGCGGGCGTACACCAGCCCGATTTGGTACACGCCTTAGGGCGATGGAGCATGCGATCTCACCAACCCCTTCGAATCGCCACTTGCGGACTCGTGATGATTCTAGGCATCGCGTCCGCTTCGGAAGTGATGGCGTGCGCCATCTGCATCGGATTCCCCAGCCGAACTGATGCAGACGTTTTGATCGACGGCCATTGCCTGATGTTGGTGCGAACCGATCCGAACGATCCGTTTCAATATGCGCCTGGAATCGTCCTCAAAGGAACCTATGACGGTTCCAAATTCGATCTCCTCGTCGATAGCGCAACGCAGCGTACGCTCGATGCCCATCCGGAATCCCAGGTCCTACTCGTCCAGGAATCCGCCACGGGTCCATGGCGCAGCCTGGGCTGCTTGAACAAACCCTTGGAATCGTTGGTGCGACGGATTTTGATGGTGTGTCCAACATGGACTGGATCGCAAGGGATCAAGGAGCGGATCGAATTCTTCGTGTCCCTCATGGAGAGCGACGATCCGCGCATCCGTGAATTGGCATACCTCGAACTCGGTCGCGCGCCCTACTCGACCGTTCGCCAACTGGGGCGGGCCCTTCCGCGACGAGCGTATGAGCCGATGCTACAGGAACGACGTTATTTAGAATGGCGAGGGCTGGCCATCCTTCTGCTCTCGCAAAGCCAGTCCGATACGGATCGACGGTGGATCATGGACTCGTTTCGATCCGCCGAACAGAATGCCGTGGTGACGAACCTCGCCGCGTGGACCGCCGCAGCCATCGAGGTGGATTCACCGACGGTATTCGAGTACATCGAAGAGGAATACTTTCGCGGCAAAGACCATTCACGCGAAGAGTTGCAAGCGATCGTACGAGCCATCTCGATGCATGGCTCCCGCGAGGAACCGGAGCTTCGAAAGCGGGTGATCGCCTGCTACGGAAGATTGTTGGAATCCCACCCCGAGTTTGCACCCGAGGTCGCTGAGGACCTTCACGCATGGAAACGAAGCGAGTTGTCGGACGCCCTGGTTCGCATCGTCCAGCAACGCCGCGAAGAGCTCGATCCGTCAGGAATTGGAAAAGTGCAGCGATATCTGCAGTCCGCAGCGACTGCAAATGGAGCAGGGTCGCTTCATGACTGACCGCGTGTCCGGGACAGACAACGGAAATCATCCTTCGATACCGAGTGCGAAACCATCGGATTTCATGCCGTTCCTGATGGCGATTCTTCGGGAACCGCTGACTCACTTCCTGGTGCTCGGATCCCTCCTGTTCGCTATCTACGCGTACTCCAAAAGGGATACGAATGCGGGTTCGGAGCGATTGGTCGTCTCCGCTGGAAAGGTTGAGCATTTGGCTTCGATCTTCACACGAACATGGCAACGGCCCCCCAACGCGACGGAACTTAAGGGACTGGTCGATGACTACGTCCGTGAAGAGATCGCGTACCGTGAAGGGTTAAAACTCGGATTGGATCAAGACGATACCATCATTCGCCGTCGCATTCGTCAGAAGATGGACTTCATCGCAGACGATCTCACGAGCGAAGTCGAACCGACCGAAGAGGACCTCGCCAGCTTTCTTGCGAGTAATCGAAATGCCTATTTGGCGGATTCCAAATTGTCGTTCAAACAAGTATTTTTGGACCCAGAACGGCACGTCGAAGATCTCGACAGGACGGCTGTCGAGTTATTGAACGCACTCCGATCCGAGTCGGCGGATCCTCGAGAGTTCGGGGATCGCACCCTGCTGGAGCATCAGTTCCGTGAGTTGCCCCGACGCGAAGTGGCTGGGATCTTCGGAGATTCCTTTGCGGAGAAATTGAACACCGCTCCAGTGCAGCAATGGACGGGTCCGATCGCATCGGCGTATGGCATCCATTTGGTTTTCATCGAGGATCGCATCGACGGTCGGGCACCCACGCTCGACGAGGTGCGACCGCTGGTGCGTCGCGATTGGGAACAAAAGCGAAGAGCGGAGTTGGCGGAGAACTTCTATCAAGGGTTGCTGCGCAAGTACAAGGTCGCGATCGAATGGCCCGAGCCCGTGACTGAGAAGCCATGATGCATTCGATGACCATCGGTTTCTGGCGCACGTTGATGGGCCTGTTGGCGTTAATCGCCGTGGCATACTCGGCGAATGCTCATGAGTCCCGACCTGCCTATTTGCAATTGAAGCAAACCGGGCCAGATACCTTCGACTTGACTTGGAAAGTCCCTGCGATCGGGGAGAACCTTCGGTTGGGGATTTATGTGCAGTTGCCGGAGTCCGCAGAAAAAATTACGGAGCCGCACGGGATGTTCCTGGGAGGCGCGTATGTCGAGCGATGGAAGTTCCGCGAACCCGATGCGCTCGTGGGTTCGGTGATTCAGATCGATGGACTTCGACATACGCTTACCGACGTGCTGGTCCGCATCGAACGTCTGGATGGCACAACGCAGGTGGCTCGTCTGATTCCGGAGTCTCCCTCGATGACCGTCAGTGCTTCGCCCAGCCAATGGCAAGTTGCAAGCACCTACTTCTGGATCGGAGTCGAGCATATCTTGCTAGGATTCGATCATCTCCTCTTTGTGCTGGGATTGCTGCTGCTCGTTGATACTTGGCGCGCGATGTTCAAAACCATCACCGCGTTCACCATCGCCCACAGCATCACCCTTGCCCTGTCGGTCTTCTCCGTGATCCGAGTGCCCGAGGCACCGCTCAACTGCATGATTGCTTTGAGCATCCTGTTTCTTGGCCCGGAGGTGGTCCGCAAATGGCGAGGTCAAACGAGTTTGACGATCCGACATCCTTGGATGGTTGCCTTTGCATTTGGCTTGCTGCACGGGATCGGGTTCGCTAGCGGATTGACCGTAACCGGACTGCCGCAGCGAGATATCCCCTCGGCGCTCTTGTTCTTCAATGTCGGTGTCGAGGCGGGGCAGATTGCCTTTGTGTGCTTGGCGGTCTGGGTCGCTTCCTCGCTACGCACCCTCGACCTCGACCGAGCGTGGTGGGTCAAGCGGATTCCAGCCTATGCCGTGGGTGCGCTGGGCGCGTTTTGGTCGATCGAACGACTCCTCGTCTTGTTCAACCTTACATAAGGAATCGCATGTTGGAGTCAAACCAAGTGTTGAAGTGCTATCCCATCCTGTTGCGTCTTGCGACGGTTGTGATCCTGGTGATCGGGATGAGCAAGCTCGCGTTTGCGCATGGGGACGGTCAGATCGGCGGAGGATTCGGTTCTGGTTTCTCGCATCCCATCCAAGGCATGGATCACGTGGTCGCCATGATCGCGGTTGGATTGTGGGGAGCCCAGTTGGGACCGCCCGCGATTTGGTTGTTGCCGATCGCATTTCCATTGATGATGGCCCTGGGAGCCGCGATCAGTCTGATGGGATTCCCGTTGCCAGGGGTAGAAATTGGAATCGCATGTTCCGCGATCGTGTTGGGGGCTATGGTTCTGATGGAGTTCAAGCTTCCGATTGCCGCCACGATCGCGATCGTCGGCGTGTTCGCGATCTTTCATGGTCACGCCCATGGCAACGAGCTTCCGGACGGCGAGAGTGGACTCGCCTACAGCCTCGGATTCGTCCTGGGGACGGGGTTGCTGCACGCAGTCGGGATCGGGATCGGGTACATCGGCGAATGGCCGAACGGTAAATTCGTCTTACGAGGCGCAGGAGCACTGGTCATGGCCAGCGGAATCTATTTTCTATTGAAGAGCCTGGGAACCATCGCGTGATGCAGCCGACTTCCCCTCATCGGTTTGCAGGTTGGCGGTCTTTGATCGCGCCCGTGGCAGCTGTCATCGTGGTGATTGCCATCCCGAGCACCGCCGAAGCGCATCTCGTCACTTCCGGCGCTGGCCCTTTCTTTGACGGAGTCGCTCATTTCTTTGTGTCGATGGACGATCTGCTCGTGGTGGTGGCTCTTGCGTTGTTCAGTGGACTCCTGGGGAAACCTGCCGCGCGTTGGGTGCTGTTGACACTGCCTGCTGCATGGTTCGTCGGGTTGGTGCTGAGTGTATTTTTCGCAGCGGGGATGGAGGATTGCCTGTGGGCGACCGGAGCGACCTTGCTGGGAAGCGGGCTGCTGCTCAGCTGCAATCCGAACCTTCCTCCTTGGTCGATCGCGACGATTGCAGGCGTGATCAGTCTGCTGCATGGCAGTTGGAATGGTGCGGCGATGCGAGCTACGGAGACATCGGCCATTGCTTCGATCGGGATCGTAAGTGCTGCGAGTGTCGCGACTTTGCTTTTGAGCGCGACAGCGGTATCGATTCACGTTGCTTGGCACCGGATCGCGCTGCGCGTGATTGGGAGCTGGATCGCAGCGTTTGGTTTATTAGCACTCGCGTGGCATTTTCGTCCAGTTGCGTAGCTAAGGGCTATCGCACCGGTGTGTGGCACAATTCAAACCGGCAAAACAGACACAGCCGACAAAAGTCGATTTTCGTTTCCATGAGCCTGAGGCGCTAGCCGATTTTTGCACGTCAAACGAACTCGGCTAGCGATTGAGGCTCATTTTGTCGGCTGTGTCAAAACATCAGCCGGAACTCGCTAGCGTCCGGTTCGAACCGAGAGGAACATTGCCACGTTTGCCATAGTTCCAACGGCAGGCTAGTGCCGGCGCGAGCCCGCGGGGTCGGAACTGCGGCAAACGTCGCAACGTTTCGTGCAATTCGAGCGGCGAATGCCGTCGACGGGGACCGCGATTTGTACCTATAATCCTCTTGACTACGTACCCCTCCCGCGAATCCACTCCCTTGAATGCTGGCATTGCATGAACTCCGCTTCGAAATCGACTGACGGCCGGACCGAATCGGCCAGTGGCCCGACACATGGCGGGCACCATCCGCATGTGTTCCGCGAAACCTTGGACAGCTTGGCGGTAGCCTTCATTTTGGCCTTAATGTTCAAGGCGTTCATTGCCGAAGCGTTTGTCATTCCCACGGGATCGATGGCACCGACGTTGATGGGCGCCCACAAGGATTTGGTTTGCGAGGATTGTGGGTTTCAGTACCAGTGCGGTGCCAGTTCGGAGTTCACCGATACCGGGAACCAGTCGGGGGAATTGATTTTTGGCACGATCTGCCCATTGTGTCGCAAGCCGCAGATTCTCGATTTGGTTAACAACGCGAACCATCGCACCTTCACCGGCGATCGGATCCTGGTGAGCAAACTGGCGTATGTCTTTTCCAAGCCCGAGCGCTGGGAAGTGTTTGTGTTCAAGTATGCGGAGGATGCGCGTCTCAACTACATCAAGCGATGCTTGGGAACCTCCAACGAAACGATCCGGATCGTGCATGGGGATGTGCATGTCAGCAAGGAGCGTCCCGCGAAGGCGTTCGAGATCGCGCGCAAGCCGCCTCATGTGATCCAGTCCATGTTGCAGCCGCTGGCCGATACCCATTACCCGGCCAAGTCGCTGCTGGAGGCCAAGGTCCCAGACGCCTGGCAACCTTCGGCTACCGGCACCGGCGAGTGGACGATTGGATATCAAGGTAGCCAATGGTCCGCAAAGGTCGGTGGGGTTGCGAGTGGCGCTCTGGCGATGATTCGCTATCGGCATCGGGTACTCGACCCGAATCAATGGGAATCGATCCGAACTCAGCGTCAACTGCCGCAGCCGCTGGCGCCCGATTCCTATCGTCTGGTCACCGACTTCACCGCTTACAACGCCAACATCTCGTTTGGCAGCCGCATCCGCTCGATCCCAGTGAACTATTCCGAGATCGCTCAAAAGGAGCTGACCAAAGCGATGCGCGGCGGGCTATCCTCGCGGATGATGGAGAACGACGGATTGCACTGGACCGGGGATCTGAGTGGTCAGTGGGAGATCGCTACGGATCCTGCGACCGAGTTGGTTCGGTTGTTGGTCGTTGAAGCGGGGGTGGAGCATCGGTGCGACATCGATCTCAAGACGGGAGTTGCCACGGCGACGTTGGTGTACGAGGGCAAACCGTTGGCAGCGTTCGAAAATGGAGAGGGTGGTTGGACCGATTCGATTCGCGCCACGACCTCGATTCGCGCTGGCTCGAAACATCGCCTTCAATTGGCCAACGTGGACGATTCGCTCACGCTCTGGGTCGACGGCAGTCCGGTGAGGTGGGGGAATCAGGGTCGGTTTTCGATCCAGGCCGCTGTCGCAGATTTCCAACACACGCCTCGCACTTCCCCAGCGGATCCTTTGGATGCCGCCCCGCTGGGCATTGGGGTTCAGGGTGGCGGTTGCACGATCACCCATGCGCGCGTGGCGCGCGATATCTACTACATCGCCCACAGTTCGAATGACTTCTTGTCCGATTACAGCGATACCAGCGGTTTCTTGCGAGAGTCGGCCAACGATGCCCTCCGAACCCGCTACGCGCAAACGCGGCATGGTCTGAGCAAGGATCAGTACCTCGCTCAATCGACCATGGATGCATTCAACCGCAACGCGTTGTTCAGCGATATTGACGCGTGGAGCGGTTCGTCGATCGATACGCGGCGTCGAACGGTGACTTTTGAGTTGGAGGACGGCTCCTATTTCCCGCTGGGCGATAATTCCAGCGCCTCGGCGGACGCACGTTCCTGGCGCAATCACTTCGTCCCAGAGCGATTGATGATCGGACGCGCGTTTCTCGTATTCTGGCCCCATTATTGGAATTCCCCGATCCCGTTCCTCCCGAATTTCCAACGGATGGGATTGATCCGCTGACCCTTCAGGAATCGACGAGCATGGATGTTCTCACCGTCGTAGGTCTCGAAAAAACGTACGGTCGCCGCAAAGTGGTCAACGGCGTCAGCATGCGCGTCGGTCCGAGCGAGATCGTCGGCCTGCTCGGTCCCAACGGGGCTGGAAAATCGACCTCGTTTCGCATGACCTGTGGGATGGTCACTCCCGATCGCGGGCAAGTCTTCCTCGGTGCCGAGGATGTCACCTACTGGCCCATGTTTCTTCGAGCGCGGGATGGTGGCATGGGATATTTGGCGCAGGACTCAAGCGTTTTTCGCAAGCTGACGGTTGAGCAGAACATCTCCGCGATCCTCGAACTCCTCGGTTACTCATGGTCGCAGCGGCGCAAGCGGACCGACGAGTTGCTCGAGCAATTCAATATCACCCACATCCGAAAATCGCGGGCGTCGAAACTTTCCGGGGGAGAGCGTCGGCGACTGGAGATCGCGCGGTGCCTGGTATCCAACCCAAAGATCATCATGCTCGATGAGCCGTACGCGGGGATCGATCCGGTGACGGTGCAGAGCATTCAGCAAATCATTTTCCGACTGCGAGACAACGGTATTTCGATCCTGATCACCGACCATGCGGCGTTGGAGATCTTGTCCACGGTGGATCGGTGCTATGTGATCAGCAAGGGGGTGGTCTTGAACGAGGGGACGCCCGAGGAAGTCAAGCAGCATCCGGAGGTCCGGAAGCAGTACTTGGGTAATCTCCAGGATTTCCCCGCCGCACACCCCATCGAATCGCCTTCTCCCTCGGCTTCCCCGCATGCCGTTCCCCCGGAACCGGCTCTGCGCCGTGGAATCTTGCGCCGCCGCACCGAAACGGTGGGTGACCGCTTCGAGTAGAAGGACTCCGCCGAAAAAAGCCGATTTTCGTTTCCATGAGCCTGAGGCGCTAGGCGATTTTTGCCTGTCGAACGAACGATCGTAGCCGAGATGCGCAAGCATCCGGGTCTGAACCGCATCGCGTCTTCATGATACATTAACGCGTCCTTCACACACCCAGGTTACTATCGTGGCGGCTGGAAGATTCGATGTCATTGCATTTAAGCCGAGATCTTGAAGAAGCTCATAATTCCTTGTTGCGCATTTCAGGCGAGGTCGAAGACATGATCGCGTTGGCGGTGAAGTCTTTGGTCGAGCGGCGTGGCGGATTGGCGGCGGAGGTCGTGAATCGCGACACGTCGATCGATCGCGCGGAGGTGCGGATCGAGGAGGAGTGTCTGAAGATGCTGGCGCTGCATCAACCGGTGGCGGCCGACATGCGTCGGATCACCACGATGATGAAAGTCAACAATGACCTCGAACGGATCGCGGACTTGGCCTGCAACATAGCGCAGCGCGCCGATAGTCTATGCTCCTATCCAGAGTTTCCGATCCCGAGCGGCATCAATGAAATGGCGACGATGATCACACGGATGGTCTGTTCCAGTCTGGATGCCTTTGTTCATCGCAATGTGGATCAAGCTCGACGCGTGATCCAGGACGATGATCCGGTCGACGCCAAGAACGTCGAAGTGATCGAAACTCTCACCACCTTGATAGCGCGGGATCCAACGCAAACGGTCGCAGCCCTGCACTGCTTCTCTGCCGCCCGGCATTTGGAGCAGATCGCGGATCATGCGGTCAGTATTGCTGAGGATGTCATCTACATGGTGGAAGGGATCATCATTCGGCATCGCCAAGGTCAGCGTTCAGGAACCCAGTCATGATTTCGACTCGACCGCGACGATTCCCCTTAGCGACGATTGATTGGGTATGCCAAAGAGCAAAGTATTGGTGATTGAAGACGATCGTTCTCTGTCCGAGATCCTGGTCTACAACCTGGACAAGGCTGGATACGAGGTTTCCTTCGCGCACGACGGCCGCGACGGCTTGAACCAGGCGCAGCTCAAGTTGCCGGACATCATCCTGCTCGATGTGATGCTGCCGGTGATCGACGGCATTGAAGTTTGCCGGCGGCTGAGAGCGAAGCCGGAGACCGCCAGCGCGTTGATCATCATGTTGACCGCAAAGACCGAAGAGGCGGATCAACTGATCGGTTTCTCCGTCGGGGCCGACGACTATGTGACCAAGCCGTTCAGCGTTCGAGTCCTCCTGGAACGAATCAAGGCGTTAGAGCGCCGCAAGGCAACCCGGGAGGAGGATGACAGCGATACCGTGTCGCGGGCCGGCATCACGCTCGATCGCCGCCGTTATCGCGTCACCGTCAACGATGTTCCCGTCGAGTTGACCAAGAGCGAGTTTCGATTGCTCGATACACTCATTCGCCAGCCCGGTCGCGCATTCGAACGATCGGAGTTGATCGACTCGGCCCTCGGCGAAGATACGTTGGTCTTGGAACGGACCATCGACGTTCATATCCGAGCACTGCGCAAGAAGATCGGTCCCGAGGCCGACGCCATCGAGACCGTGCGCGGCGTAGGTTATCGATTTCGGGAAGACTGATTTTTCGCGGTTTTTCACAAGGAAAACTGGGGTTTCCCCCCTCGCCAGCCCTGGTTTTCAAGGATTTCTTGAGATTTTCCGCAAAAACCCACCGTTTTTCTTGGGGTTTTGGGGGGCTCCTGGTTGCATTTTGAATATCCGGGCCTTTAATTCAGCCATCTGGAGAGTGTCCTGCGTTGGACCGCTTTTTGATTCAAGATTTGTTGAAAGGGATTCCTCACATGGCGAAGGCAGCAGGCAAGGCAGAAAAGCCCCTGACCAAGGTACAGATCTTCTCGAACATCGCCGAAACCACCGGGTTGTCGAAGAAGCAAGTTGCAGAAGTTTTCGATGCGCTGAAAAACGAGATCGGTTCCGCAATCGGCAAGAAGGGTGTGGGCACGTTTGTGATTCCTGACCTCTGCAAAGTCGTCCGGATCCAAAAGAAGGCATTGCCAAAGCGACAAGTGCGCAATCCGCAGACCGGCGAAATGAAGTGGGCGGATCCCAAGCCGGCCAGCACCTCGGTCAAGGTGCGACCTCTGAAGAAGCTCAAGGACATGGTCTAAGACTAGCGACCTGCTGCTCGATCGCAGAGAGTTCATCTCATCCAAACCGTCGGCGTTCCCGCCGACGGTTTTTTGTTTGTCCCGCCCCGACTCGGATCAGTACGTTGTCCCTTGGGTCCTGGAACTTGACTCCCTCAGTAACCCATGCCAACATGGTTGCACAGCTTGATCGCGACCGGAGGATGGCTCTTGACCGATTCCCGCCAACTCGACGCAACTCTGGTCTTGGAGTCGATCGGCATCTCAATCCCATTGTCCGAACTGTATCGCAACGTACAGTTTGATGCGGTCGAGCAACCCCGATAGGATCGGGGATTGGCGATCAACGAATGCGGCGCATGGAAACCGTGCCTCGATCGCCTGCGGCGCGAAAAGAACCTTGCAGGCGATTCCCCT
>Ga0315900_10007432_pt1 | contig 14391 bp, 22 predicted proteins | sample LakEriMetagenome_FD_203521 | JGI IMG/M metagenome (GOLD analysis project Ga0315900, IMG submission 203521) | Freshwater fungal communities from buoy surface, Lake Erie, Ohio, United States - Buoy 12 MA114 | ecosystem: Environmental > Aquatic > Freshwater > Lake > Lake biofilm | place: USA: Lake...
GTATCCAGATCGCCGCTCTACCAGTGATGGGTGGATTGGTGATGCTCGTCATAGCGCCACCAAATCGGATCATAATCCAGACAAATCTGGGGTCGTCCGAGCCATTGATATTGATTCTCGCCTGGATTCATCCGAGCAGATCTCAATATATTTGGCTGACCAAATCAGAGTCTGTGCGAAAACCGATAAGCGTATATCTTACGTAATTCATAATGGCATGATTGCTAGCAGGATACTTAATTTCAAGTGGCGTAAGTACAAGGGTTTTAATAAACACACAAAGCACATCCATATTAGCTTTACTAAGGCAGGCGACAAAGACGGCAAAGAGTTTGATATACCACTACTAGGGGGAAAAATATGAAAATATCAAAGAAGCAGAAGGCCATACTAAAATCCTATGCACGTGGAGTATTAGTATCTTTCTTAACATTTTTAGCAAGTAATGAATTAGGTTTAGATCCAGCACTGTCTGTAGTAGTTGCAGCTTTGGCAGGACCAGCGGCTAGGGCTTTAGACAAATCCGATAATGCTTATGGCATCGGTGCTAATGAAAAATGAGTCCAGCAGAATGGGCTGGCTTTGGCGCTGGCGTTATGGCCGTGCTATCAGGCGGGCTAATCGGATTACGTTTCTTAGTTAAAGGTTGGTTAAACGAACTACGACCTAATGGTGGCTCTAGTATGAAAGATCAGCTAACAAGATTAGAACAGCGTGTCGATGATCTATTCACTATCATAAGTAAGCGATAATTACAATATGGCTACTAAGCGTAAACCTAAGAAGAAGATGGTGCGTAAGCGCCGTACTACTAAAGAGCCTGTATTAACTAAGTTAGATTATTGGGCTATTGCAGCTAATGAGGTTTACAAAGCCTGCCGTAAAAATGGCATGGATGAATCTACAGCTCTAGCCTTTGCTATGGATCGATCAAGTTATCCAGACTGGATAGTCGATACCACAGATCCTATAAAAGATCCCCTAGACGATTATGAGGAAGACGATTAAGAAAATTGCGTTCGTTTCAGATCTGCAAGTTCCTTTTTTTAATGAAGCAAGTGTAAAATCAGTAGGCCGTTTTTTAGCCAAATGGCGGCCTCATAGAACTATTTGTATCGGTGATGAAATTGATCTACCACAGCTTGGCGGTTTTAATGCTGGCACTATTGATGAGATGGTCGGCAATATAAATGATGATAGAAAACAAACCCAAGAGGTCTTAACCTATCTTGGCGTAACAGATGTACTAGGAAGCAATCATGGAATCAGACTTTACCGATCAATTAAAAAACGACTCCCATCTTTCCTCAACTTACCCGAAATGCAGTATGAGCGTTTTATGGGATATGACAAGCTACAGATTAAATTCCACCCATTTGGGCTCGATTGGGCGCCAGGCTGGACAGCCGTTCATGGTGACGCTTTCCCTCTTAGCCAAGTACCTGGACAAACGGCCTTAAATGGCGCTAGAAGGCTTGGTAAGAGCGTGGTGTGTGGGCATACCCATAGATTAGGCCAGTCGGCCTTTACAGAGGCATCTAGAGGCCAATTAGGCCGTACTGTATGGGGAGTAGAAGTCGGAAATCTCGTTGATTTAAGCAGTTCAGGCATGGCGTATACAAGGGGCTATGCAAATTGGCAGCAAGGCTTTGCTGTGGCCTATGTGCATGAGCGTAAAGTCCAGGTAATTACAGTGCCTATTAATGCAGACGGCAGTTTTATATTTGAGGGCAAACTTTACAAATAACGTTACCAAATCGTTATCAAAAAAAGGCCGTAAATCATCCACAAAGTCGTACACAGGTGTCACACTATTTCCATGCCACAAAGCGTGAGCATAGAAAGTAGGGCTACATGTACACAGAGCTTAAAGACTTTGGGTATCTAATTATGTGGGGAGTAGTCGCAGGGTTATTACTTACCTGGGCTATTGGCACATATATAGAAAACATCAAAACTATACATTACTGGCGAGGCCGTAAAGATGGCTGGGATATGCATAGAAGGATGGTTGATAACGATGTTCACAACAACTGAGAAACTATTCTTAGATGCAACAGAACTTATACACGCAAGGGGTTCACAGTACGGACACCCTTATACTCAACATAGTCGTATTGCCGAATTATGGTCTGCTTATTTTCATTTTCCGATTACAGCAAATCAAGTGGCTATGGCCATGTGCTTGGTCAAGATCAGTCGATCAGTCGAATCGCCAGAGGTATCAGATCATTACAAAGACGCAGCTGCGTATATTGCTATTGCCAAAACATGCCATGAGGCGATGCAAGACAGCGCTCTAGATTGGCAGGAGTAATGGCTTTCGATTTAAGTTTATATGAACCAGTGGATGAAAGATTACATAAGTGGTGGAAGGAGTTCCCAGATGGAAGATTGGAAACAGATATTATCGAGGCCTCAAACACTCGATTCATTGTACTTTGCAAGTTATACAAAACAGAGGCAGATTCCAAGCCGTGCTCTACTGGGCTTGCGCTTGAAACTATTTCTGATAGGGGCGTTAATGCAAATTTCGCTCTACCTAATGCGGAAACAAGTGCGATTGGTCGAGCGCTTGCGAACGCAGGTTTCTCAGCTAAAGGAAAGCGACCTAGTAGAGAAGAGATGGCTTCGGTAAATAGCAAGTCAGAAACCTTTACAGTAGAAAATAAGCTAGAAGATCCGCAACAATGGAATACTACTGACTGGGTTGCAGCTGTGCCAGAACAACCTAAACCGCCTGTAGATTGCTGTGAGAAAGGGATGACCTTACGCACAGGATTTAGCAAGACAACCAAGAAGCCGTTTTATGGTTATGTGTGTCTAGGCAATATAAAAGAACACGCTAAATGGGCTAGTCAGACAAGCACAGGCGCTTGGTACTTCAAGGATAAGGAGTAGATATGGGCTATATCGCTTTCATTAACGGCAGTGGTATTACTGTCGAAATGGATGATAGTGGTGTGCATCTAGTTAAGTCTGTTATTACATGCGACATGTGTGGCGATGACAGGGTTTTTAAAGATGGCACATGCTTTCGATGCCACGAATTGATCGCTCGTGACTAAATTCAAATGTAATGGGTGTAGTCGTAACACTGAGTTCTTATGGCTTGACCAGGCAGATATGCCAGATGGGTTCAAGATGTATCAGTGCATGGACTGTGGCTGTGTTGGTGTAAAGAATATAGCTGAGCAAAAAGATGCACCTAAAGATAGCAAGGTTAGTAGATGTAATAGCTGTGGGGCTTGGCAGTTTGACACACTGCCTTGCCACACCTGTTTATTGATAGGGGCTTATGATGCCAACGTATGAATATAGCTGTAATGAGTGTGGTACTTATGGAAGTGTGCACAGGACATATAAAGAGGATGACGGCGGGATGCTTTGCCCTAAATGTGGGTTAGATATGGCACGTATGTATTCAGCACCTGGCATAATCTTAAAGGGTACTGGATGGGGTAGTAAGCCATGAAGTTTGCTATAGCTGATCCACCATATTTAGGTAGAGCGCATAGATGGTATGGAATTGGTGGTAGAGCTAAAGGTCGTGGTAAGGGTAGGGCTGACCAACATCCAGAAGCTTACTTATGGGATAAAGCAGAAACTCATATTAATCTAGCATTAGATTTATTACATAAATACGATGGGTTTGCTATAGCTTGCACGACACACAGCTTGAGTACCTATTTAAGCGTAATACCAACACACTCCGAAAATGGTATTCGTATATTAAGTTGGGTTAAACCTGCATCTTTGCCTAGTGGTTCTAGAATTACTCAGAGCTGGGAATCTGTAATTATTAAAGTACCGAAGGATCGTAAAGGTCGTGGTAAGGGTAAACAAATGGTTGATTATTTAATTTGTCCAGCACCACGTAAAGGGTTTCCAGGATCTAAACCTATTGCCTGGACAATATGGGTACTAGATGCTATGGGAGTTAAACAAGGTGATACAGTTGAAGATCTGTTTAATGGATCAGGTATGGTAACGGCAGCTATAGAAAGCTATTTATCAAATGAGTGAGGCTGGTTATGATTGTACTTGGATAGATCAGTATGAATTTGTGCCATTCTTCGCCACGCCGTCTGACCTGCGATTATCTTACAGGATTTGACAGTGATGATACGCTCTAGATCGCATTCGCCCTCAAGGCGAAAAGGCGAGCCGCACAGCGGATTGCTCGCAAGGTGCACGCTAGTTGGGCTCGCTCTATTTGTTGGACAAATGTTTGCCCTTGAAAGAGCTGAATCTCGTGAATTACATAAACCTACTTATTACAAGCAATATGCTTTCATTCAGTTAAATCATTCATTTACTGAGTTCTATTGCTTAGATGAGTTATATCATCATGAGAGTAGGTGGAATCCAAGCGCTCGCAACGGCTCACACTATGGCATACCACAAGGTAGATCTAAGTACTTGGCTAAGGTAGATGGCTTTAAGCAAGTAGACTGGGGTATTAAGTACAACATGAATAGATATGGTTCTATGTGTAAAGCATTAAATCATTTCAAGACTAAAGGATGGCATTGAGTAAAAGAGCTATAGGTAGTGGCAAGTGGCAGAAGCTACGAGTACAGATCCTTGACAGAGATGGCTGGGTGTGTGTGGTGTGTAACAGACCAGCGCATACTGTGGATCACATCATACCTAGAGTTAAAGGCGGTGACATGTGGAGTCCAGATAACCTACAAAGCATGTGTAAGTCATGTAATAGCGCTAAAGGTGGCCGTTTTTTTAATAGCACGGCGACCCCCCCTGTCTTTTTCAAACCTTCTCTCTCCAAGACAGTCCAGGTCATTCCAGACTCACCTTTTAATAAACCAGATACACTAAACTTTGATGAAGAATGATGCGGAATTAAGCCAGACTCAACGAGGGGTCGGGCTAATTGGTAGTACCACGCCTAGAGTTCACACGCCTTTACTGAAAGGTAAGAGCAAAGCGGATGAGGTGGCCGATCTAGCTGAGAAGATCGGTTTACCTTTAATCCCATGGCAAAGATTTGTACTAGATGATTTGTTATGTGTAGACGATCAAGATAACTGGCGTAAAAAGACAGCTCTAATACTGGTAGCTCGTCAAAATGGCAAGACCCATTTAGCACGCATGCTTATATTGAGCCATCTATTCTTATGGGGTTCTAAGAACGTACTGGGTATGTCCTCTAATCGTAATATGGCATTAGATACATTTAGGCAAGTCACATTTACCATAGAAGATAATCAATTTCTAAAAGACCAGGTAAGACAGATACGCCTGGCTAATGGTCAAGAATCTATAAGCTTACTTAATGGCGCAAGGTATGAGATAGCCGCTGCTACTAGAGATGCACCACGTGGTAAGACTGCCGATTTTCTATACATAGACGAATTACGTGAGTGGACAGAAGAAGCCTTTACAGCTGCATTACCTGTTACACGTGCTAGGCCTAATTCAATGACCTTAATGACAAGTAACGCAGGTGATGGATTTAGCACTGTGCTTAATGATCTTAAAGAGCGCTGTTTATCATACCCGCCAGATAGTTTAGGTTATTACGAATGGTCAGCACCACAGCACTGCAAGATACATGATCGTAAAGCCTGGGCATTAGCAAATCCAGCATTAGGGCATTTAATATCCGAAGAAACCTTAGAAGAATCAGTCAATACAAATAGCGTAGAAGCTACACGTACTGAGATGTTATGCCAGTGGATAGATAGCGCTGTAAGTCCTTGGGTATATGGATCTATTGAGGCATGTAGTGATAGCACATTAGAAATCCCTGTCGGGCCAATGACTATAATGGCCTTTGATATTGCACCGACAAGGCGATCTGGGGCTTTAGTTATGGGTCAATTAAAAGATGGCAAGATAGCTGTAGGTCTAGCCCAATTATGGCAAAGCGAAGTAGCTGTAGACGAAGTTAAGATGGCTAGTGATATTAACGAGTGGGCAAAGAAGTACCATCCACACAAAATACTATTTGACAAGTACGCCACACAAACTTTAGCCACAAAATTAGAACAAAGTGGCTGGCGTATCGAAGATTGCAGTGGCCAGGCTTTCTACCAGGCGTGCTCGGACTTATCAGATGCCTTGGCTAACGTTAGATTAGTTCATAGTGGCCAAGCGGACTTAGTACAGCATCTAAATAACTGTGCAGCTAAGACTAATGATGCTGGCTGGCGTATTATTAGGCGTAAATCGGCTGGCGATGTTACAGCTGCAATAAGTCTTGCCATGGTCGTATCTCAATTAACTAAACCGCAACAAACTGCACAAATATTTGTCTAACTTGCACCATAAGTCCGTTTTATGGTATAACATATACATATGGGTCTATTGTCTGCTTTGGGTATAACCAAAAAATCTGAAACTGTCCAAGCGCAATACGCCCCTGCCATTATGGACACAGCTTATGGCTATGGTTCATTTACAACTGGTGTAGGTAATTTCCCAGGTGGATTAGATAGAAATTTTGCTATGCAAGTACCTGCCGTTTCACGTTGCAGAAATCTTATAGCTGGTGTAGTTTCATACTTGCCATTGAAGCTTTACAAAAAGTCAAATGGTGAGGAGTTGGGGAACCCTCTTTGGATAGATCAACCAGACTATCGGCAACCAAGATCCGTCACCATATCATGGACTGTCGATAGTCTTTTATTTTATGGTGTTGCATATTGGCGTGTAACAGAATTATATGCAGATGATTTAAGACCATCACGATTTGAGTGGGTCGCTAACAATAGAGTTACATTTACAACAAATAAATTTGGCACAGAAGTAGATGAGTATTTTGTAGATGGAGTTAAGACACCAATGTCTGGCATTGGTTCACTTATCACATTTCAAGGATTAACACAAGGTGTATTAACTACCGCAGCACGTACAATACAAAGCGCATTAGATATTGAAAAAGCCGCAGCTGTATCTGCACAAACTCCAATGCCAAGTGGTTACATTAAAAACACTGGCGCAGATTTACCAGAAGCACAAGTATCTGGATTATTAGCACAATGGAAGCAAAGCAGACAAAATAGATCTACAGCATATTTAACTTCTACTCTATCTTATGAAACTACAGGTTTTAGTCCTAAAGATATGATGTATAACGAAGCACAGCAATATCTTGCAACACAAATTGCTAGAGCCATGAACGTACCTGCATATTACATAAGCGCAGACATGAATAACAGCATGACTTATCAAAACATTATCGATGGTCGCAAAGAATTTGTAGCATATTCACTACAGCCGTTTATCTGTGCTATTGAAGATCGTTTAAGCATGGATGATATTACCCCTAGAGGCCATGTAGTTAAGTTTGCTATAGAAGAATCATTCCTAAGAGCTGACACAATGAAGCGCCTAGAGGCATTAGAAAAAATGATAAATCTAGGTTTAATCGATGTGGAAGAAGCTAAAGAAATGGAACAAATGACACCTAACGGAAGAGAAACAGAAGATGAAACTTACATTCAGTAGCCACGTAGAAGCTGCCGATACAGAGCGCAGAGTTATCGCTGGCAAGATCGTACCTTTTGAAGAGGTCGGCAATACTTCCGTAGGTAAGGTCGTATTTGCTAAAGGATCAATAGAGATAGGCGATCCTGGCAAGGTTAAGATGCTTATGCAACATTCACCAGAGCGCCCAATAGGTCGTATGCAAAAATTTAACCAAGCAGAAGACGGAATCTACGCATCATTTAAGATCAGCGCATCTATGCAAGGTCAAGATGCTTTAATCCTTGCTGGCGAGCAATTAATTGATGGTTTATCTGTCGGTGTAGATGTAAATAAGTCTGTACAGAAAAAAGAGTATTTATACGTAACCAGTGCAACACTAAGAGAAGTTAGCCTGGTAGAAAGCCCAGCGTTTACAGCTGCGCAAGTAACTAAAGTTGCTGCTAGTGAAAACGAAGCAGAGACACCAATCGAAACTAAAGAAAGCGAGGCTCCTGTGGAAGATTTAGCAACAGCGCCACAAGAAGCAAAGGCAGAGGCTGCTACTCCTACAGTAGAAGCTGCTCGCCCAGTAATTACAGCACCATTAATTCAAACACGTGTACGTACGCCTATTGATTCAATGGCTAAGTACACAGAGCATAAAATCAAAGCAGCATTAGGTAGCGATGAGTCAAAACTATATGTAACTGCAGCTGATGATTTTGCAACTAATGGAATTGGATTTAATCCAACTCAATATCTAACAGAGTTTGTAACAAATACACGCTTTGGTACACCAGCTATTGATGCATGTTCACAAGGTACATTACCAGCATCTGGTATGACCATTAACGTACCATCTTTGGTAACTTCAGCAGCAGGCGGTACTGGCGTAGCACCAACAGTAACTGTTGAGGCAGAAGGCGGAGCAGTATCTAATACAGATATGGTCAGCCAATACTTAACTGGCACTGTATCTAAGTACAGTGGTATGAACACACTATCTGTTGAGTTGTTAGAGCGTTCAGACCCTAACTTCTATGCAGAGCTAACACAACAGCTACAAAATGCATATTTGACAACCATTGATACAACTGTACTTACAGCACTACAAACAGCAGGAACTTTTGCAAGTGCAACAACAGCAGATAGCGATGGAATTATTGCCTATACAGCAGAAGCAGCAAAAGCTGTTTATGCTAACACAGGTTATTTTGCACAGAATTACATCGGAAACCCAGCACAATGGCAGGCATTGATGGGCGCAGTTGATTCAACTAAGCGACCAATTTACAATGCAATCCAACCAATGAACGCAGCTGGTGATGTACGTCCATCATCAATTCGTGGAAATGTATTAGGACTTGATCTATACGTAGATAAGAACTTCTCACAAACTACATTCGATGATAACTCTGCAATCATTCTTGCACCAGAAGCATTTACTGTTTATCGCTCACCTCAGGCATTTATGTCTGTTAACGTGGTATCTAATTTGCAGGTACAGGTTGCGATCTACGGATATATGGCAACAATCGCCAAAATGCCTTACGGAATTATTAAATTCGCAAAGGCGTAATAACCAAGTAATAATCCTCTGGGGTTTAGTAGCCCTAGCCCCAGGGGAGCTTTTTTAAGAGAGGACACAATGGCAGCTACCTACGTTACCAAAGCCGAGTTGCGCACAAATCTCGGAATTGGAAGTTTGTACACTGACGCTGTCGTTGAAGAGGTGTGCCAAACAGCGCAAGACCTACTCAATCAATATCTTTGGTTTAATGATGCACCAATAGTTGCCGCTGGATTACAAAACAACGTAGCCACATTAGTATTAGCAAACCCAGGCATTTATGTAGTAGGTCAAACAATAAGCGTAGAAGGTTGCGGCAACATCTATGGTGGCCAACATGTAATTACTGGCACAATACCTGGATCTAATATCCCAGTATCAATCGCAAATACATTTTACAATTTCTTTTACAATTACTCATGGCCTAATGGTTACTCATTTATTCAATTTACCGAAGTACACGCAAACGACCCATTCCATAGGATTCTTCCATACGGCAAAGCAAGTGGCCAAGACACTAAAGAAGATGATTATGCTGCGATACCTGCAATCAGAGAGGCAGCTATGATTTTGGCTGTCGATATATGGCAAGCTAGACAAGTTAGCCAGACTGGTGGGGTAGGCATGGATGGGGTCAGTGCTAGCCCTTATCGGATGGGTTATCAGCTGATTAACCGAGTGCGTGGCCTCATCCAGCCATATTCAGCGCCTGCATCACTGGTAGGTTAATATGCCAGCTGCGATTACAACATTACGTAGCACACTAGCCACAGATCTTACTAACGCTGGCGTGTGGTCAGTCTTTGCATTTCCACCAGCCACATTACTTGCCAATGCAGTAGCGATCACTCCTGGCGATCCTTACATAGTGCCAAGCAATAACGATCATGTAACAGTATTACCTTTAGCAAATTTTAGAATTTTAATTACTAAACCTGCGTTAGATAACCAGGGTAATTTGGCTGGTATGGAAGATTACATATTAGCCGTAGTAACAAAGTTAGCAGCGTCAGCCCTAACACTTAACATATCAAGCATTTCGGCTCCAGCAATCGTAAACGCTCAAAGTGGCGATTTATTGGTGTCTGAAATAACAGTATCAATCCTAACGAGCTGGAGTTAATTATGAGCAAAGAAGAAGATTTAGCCTTCTTAATAAAGACAGGCCAAATAAAGGAAGCACCAAAAGAAAAAGCACAACCTAAAAAGGAAGAGGAATAACAGTGGCAATTTACTTAAACAATAACGTAGGCATCAAGCTAGCGACCAACGCTGCGCCTACTACACCATCTATTGATATTAGCGACCTAGTATCTAGCGCTGTTATCAACCAAATCGTAGATGAGCTAGAGATTACTGCGATGGGCGATACTGCACACCGCTACGTAGCAGGTCTACAATCAGGCACATTTACTATCGACTTTATGAATGACTGGGCAACATCTGAGGTAAGCCAGACTCTAAATGAGGCATTTGGCAAGACTCTAGCTGTATCAGTAATTACAGTTAAGGGCACAGCTGTATCAGCTGCTAACCCTTCTTACCAGTTCTCAATCCTAGTAAATAACCTAACACCAATCGGATCAGCTGGAGTAGCCGAAATTGCTACATCTAGCGTTACATTTACTGTAAACTCCGTAATCACAGTATCGCCATCAGTGGCGTTCTAATTAAGGAGTAACAATGGCAAAGCTTAAAATTACTAGGGCTAATGGTGAAGTCACAGAACACAAGATAACACCAGGAATTGAATATAGCTTTGAGTTGAAGTGGGGCGCAGGTATTAGCAAGATTTTGCGTGAGCATGAACAGCAGACCCATATTTTTTGGTTAGCTTGGGAGTGCTTGCGCAAGTCTGGCGCACAGGTACCTATATTTGGAGTTGAGTTTATAGACAGCCTAGAAACTGTCGAGGTATTAGACGAAGAAAAAAAATAATAAAGCGGGATTCTATAGTTTATGGCATAGCAGCATTAGCCGTAGAAACTGGGATACCGCCTAGCGAGTTTATCAATATGGACTCGGAGATGTATCGGGCTATTATTCAAGTGATAACCGATAGAGCCGAAAGGGTTAAGAATGCCAGCAGAAGTCGTAGGCGTTAAAGACGTTCTTAATGGGCTTAGTTTTATCGATGAAGATTTAAGGGCAAAAATTAGCAAGGCTATTGATCCATTAATGCGAGCAGTAGCAGAAAAAGCCAAAGGCTTTGTGCCATCCAATGCGCAGGTTTTATCTGGATGGTCTAAGCCATTATCTTCTGCTATTGAAAGACCATTCCCAAAGTATGATGGCAGTGTAGTTAAAGCTGGTATTGGATATAACCCTGGCAAAAATGTAGCCACAAAAAATGGCTGGCAAGTAAGCCAATACGTTTACAACGTTAGTAGGCCTGGATCTATTTATGAAACCGCAGGCAGATTAAACCCACAGGGTAGAGCGCCATTTACATTTAAGCATGAGGGTAGTGGTACTTATGTAAGAAAGTCTGCTAAGAGCCAAGCGTTAGATTTTTATGATTCTAATAACCCATTTGCTAGCCAGCAATTTATAGGCGCTTTAGAGCCAGTAACAAAGCCTAAGCGAGTGCCTGGCGCACGTGGGGCAACAGGTCGAAAGATGCAAGGCCGTTTAATCTACAAGGCTTGGGCACAAGATAATATAAAAGTATACGATGCCATATTAAAAGCCATAGATAAAACAGCTGTGGAATTTACACGCAAAACTGAAATTAAGAAGGTGGCATAGTGGCCAATATATTTGTAGCAGCCTCGGCAACCTGGAATGGTAAGGCTCTTAAAAAGGCTAAGCAAGATGTAAGCGTATTTGATAAGCAAGTTAAAAAATTAGGTACAACTCTTTTAGGTGTCTTTAGCGCTAGAGCATTATTCAACTACAGTAAAAGAGCTGTAGCCGCATTTGCAGCCGATGAGAAGGCCGCCAAGTCTTTAGAGGTTCAATTAAAAAATACAGGCTTTGCATTTAGTTCACCAGCTGTAGAGTTATACATAGCCAATCTACAAAGAGCCACAGGCGTACTTGATGACCAACTACGTCCAGCATTCCAGCAATTACTTACAGTTACAGGATCAATTACTTTAAGTCAGAATGCATTAAACACAGCGCTTAACGTATCAGCTGCCACAGGTCGATCTTTAACTGAGGTTACAGCGGCATTAGCCAAAGGATATGCAGGTAATACAACATCATTAACTAGATTAGGTGCAGGATTAAGCAAAGCCACGCTAAAGGCTGGTGATATGGATGCAATCCTTACAGAACTAAACAATAAGTTCGCTGGTCAAGCACAGGCTAGATTAACTACTTATGCTGGCAAGATGGATCTATTAAGAGTAGCTAGTGAAAATGTAAAAGAAGAAATAGGTAAAGGCATATTAGGCGCTTTAGATGCACTAGGTAAAGATACTAACCTAGATGAAACTACGGCCAAGATGGAAAAGTTAGGCAAGACTACAGGCCAAACTATTACAGGCTTAGGCGTTTTACTTAAAACATTATCAGATATACCTGGTCTTGGTGCATTAGGTAGAGCAGCTTATGAAACCAGCACATTTGGATTATTAGCCAGATTAGCCAGAGAAAATCAAAAGGGTAAATTCCCTACTGCACCTGCTAGAGAAACTCCAGCACAAGGCCGTATCCTTGCTGCACAAAGAAGGCAAGAGATCAAAGCATCTCAGGATTTATTAAAATTAAAAAAGCAAGAAGTAGCCACATTAAAGGCTAAAACTGCCGTAGATCAGTTACAAGACAAGTTCGATATTGAGCGTATTGGTTTGGCTAAAGCACTTAATGAAGCCACGGATAAAGAAACTAAATTACGCCTAGAGGCAAAGTTTGCTATTTTAGATAATAATGAAGCTTTGGCTAAAAAGATATTGGCTGAAATGGATGGCAAAACAGCTGCAGAAGAATTAACTACCCAGTTTTATGCATTAAGTGAAGCCGCTAAAAACTTATTATTATCTTTTGGAGTTAGCCCAAGTCAAATTGGCCCAGGTGGTGTAATAGCTGCTACCGCTGGCGGTGGCCGTATGGGTAGCCTTGCAGATGTAGCCATCAATAATCCAGAGTTTGGCTATAGTAATGAAGCCCGAGCATTAGGTTTAGCATTAGGATTTACACCAGGTATTAGCCGTGGTGGATCAGCTCAAGAAATGAGAGTAACTGTCGATGTAGCAGGGGCTGGCGATAAGTTAAGCCAGGCTATTGCCGAAAGTATCCAAGTAGCCACTAGAAATGGATACAGCACAGTACCAGCTGGACAAGGGTTCTAATGACAGTACCAGTTATAAATGCAATAATTAATTTTAGTACTGGCCCATCATTTTCACAGGCTTTTTTAATTGATTCGGGTGTCTTAGGTACTAACGTATTAGCTGATTCCGCAGATATAATTGTAGATGTATCTAATCAAATTAATAGAATTGAAACTAGTAGAGGCCGTACAGCTCTTAGCGATCAATTTCAAACGGGTTCGCTTACTTTACGTTTAACAGATCAAAATGGCGATTTTAATCCTCAAAATTTATCAGGGCCATACGCAGGATTATTAACACCTATGAAGAAGGTACAGATTACTGCTACCTATAATAATGTTACTTATCCTATATTTTCAGGATTTATTACCAGCTACGTTACAACTTACCCAGACAGCTCTGGTTTTGATGATGTAGCCATAACAACTATACAAGCTGTAGATGCTTTTAGATTAGCCCAGTTAGCACAGATAAGCACTGTTACTGGTGCAACTGCTGGCGATTTATCAGGTACTCGTATAAATCAAATATTAGATGAAATTGATTGGCCAGCATCTCAGCGTAATATTGATGCAGGATTAACTACATTACAGGCAGACCCTGGCACTAACCGCACAGCTTTACAAGCTTTACAAATTGTAACAGAATCCGAGTATGGGGCTATCTATGTAGATGCCGATAATAATTTTGTATTTCAAGATAGAGCTGTAACTGTTGGATCTATTGCTGGCACACCTACACTCTTTGCAGATGATGGCACTGGCATAGATTACTTTGATGCAGCCTGGATATTAAACGATGTGCTTATATTTAATAAGGCCACCATTACTAGAGTGGGCGGTACTGCTCAGGTAGCCACAAACCAAGCCAGCATAGATAAGTACTTTCTGCATAGTTATTTTTTAGATAATCTATTAATGCAGACAGATGCTGTAGCCCTAGATTATGCGAGGGCTTATGTGGCCAGTAGAGCTGAAACCTCTATCCGATGCGATGCTATAGTCCTAGACCTATACACCCCTAACTACGATACAGGCGTGGTAGCAGCTTTAGACCTAGATTTCTTTGATCCGATCACGGTACTTACTACCCAGCCTGGTGGATCTA
>Ga0315900_10007434_pt1 | contig 14390 bp, 11 predicted proteins | sample LakEriMetagenome_FD_203521 | JGI IMG/M metagenome (GOLD analysis project Ga0315900, IMG submission 203521) | Freshwater fungal communities from buoy surface, Lake Erie, Ohio, United States - Buoy 12 MA114 | ecosystem: Environmental > Aquatic > Freshwater > Lake > Lake biofilm | place: USA: Lake...
CGTTTTCGAAAATCAAAACTGCAACGCAGTGCTTGCTCAAACGCGCCAAGGCCGCCCGCGCCTGCTCGCTACGTTTCGCGCCCTCCCCGGAAAAAGGCATGGTGACCAAACCGACGACCATCGCACCCGCTTTTTTCGCTTCCTGGGCGATGAAAGGCGCCGCACCGGAACCGGTTCCGCCGCCCAGACCGGCACACAAAATGACCAGCGGTGCATCTCCGCACGCCGCGGCGATTTCCGCCATGCTTTCGCGCGCGGCGGCATGTCCGACCGCCGGATCGCCTCCCGCCCCGAGACCGTTCGCGGCATCGCGGCCGAGTTGCACCTTGCGTGGTGCGGGCGACGAAAGCAGGGCCTGCGCATCCGTATGCATGGCCACGCAATCGAAAACACCGGCCCCTGACGCCGCCACGCGCGCCACCACGGAAAGGCCGGCTCCTCCCACCCCGATGACCTTCACCGCGGTGACCGGCGTCACCGGCGTGGCGAGCTTCCCGTTGGAGCCCATGTTGATCATATGCCCGGAATGAACCTCCCGATTTTTCGCTTCAGCCGGTCGAGTATGGAAATTTCGTCCAAGGCCTCCTGCGCCGCCTGCGCATAGAGCACGAGGCCCACCGCGGTGCTGAAACGCGGACTTTCGAACAGAGCGCTCGGACCCATGAGCGGACGCGGACAAGCCACGCGCGCGGGAACTCCGAAGATTTCGGAAGCGAGCGGGGCGATTCCTTTCAATTCCGCCGTGCCGCCGGTGAGGAGGATGCCGGAGCCGATGAACTGCGCCTGACGGTCGAATTGCAGGCGGCGTTTGACCAAAGTGAGAAGTTCGCGCACACGGGCCTCGGCCACCATGTTCAGGTTGCAGCGTTCGATCCGGCCGCCGGCAAATGTCGGGTCCTCGATTTCCACCGTGCCGCGCGCCCCCGTCGCTCCAGGTGCGACGTCGGCCTCTTCGACCTTGAGCTTCTCGGCCCATTTGGTCGGAACGCGCAGGCCGATCGAAATATCGTTGGTGATGTGGTCCCCGCCCACGGCAAGAACGCCGCTCTGCCGCACCGAGCCCTCGCGGAAAAGAATGTAGTCGGTCGTTCCTCCTCCGATGTCGATGACAAGCACGCCGAGCTCGCGTTCGGACTGTTCCACCACGGCGTGAGCCGAGGCAACGGCGCTCATGACGACGTTGCTGACCTTGAGGTTGGCCTCGCGGATGCAGCGGAGGTTGTTTTGAATCCGCGTTTTTGTTCCGTGAACAATATGGAACTCGGCCTCGAGCTTGCGGCCGATCATGCCGAGCGGACTGGAAACACCTTCCTGTCCGTCCACGTAGTAGTGCTGGATAATGGTGTGCAGGAACACATTGCCCGCCGGGATGGTCACATCCAAAGCGCTCTGCTCGACCTCATGGATGTCTTCCTCTTCGATCTCGTCGCGATCTTCCGGAATGGGCACCCCACCGCGGTTGTTCAGGCTATCGAGATGCGCCCCGGTCACCGCGGCCACTACTTCGGTGATTTCGCGGTCGGCTTTTTCCTCGGCCTCGGAGACCGCATCGCTCAGGCACAGCGTGATTTTGCTGATGTCGACAATCTCGCCCTTGCGCACCCCGCGCGACGGCGTCTCACCCGCGCCGATGATGCGGAGCAGACCGTCGCTGCGGGTCTCGGCGATAACCGCCGCCACTTTCGAGGTGCCGATCTCGAGGCCGACATGGAGATAGGAGCGCGACATGGCAGTGTCAGGGTTTCTTGGCCGCGGTGACCGGCTCGGCCACGGGCGGCTTTGCCTCGCCGACAAACGTCACCGGCGTATTTCGTTCGGGAATGAGATTGGCCGTGGCGATGCGCTGGGAAGTCTGGCCGACATGCAGCATGATCAGCTGCAGTCGATCGAGCTGCGCGGCAATGTCTTCGAGGCCGAAAGTGAGGCGGGTTTGCGGGTCACCCCACGCGACCACGCACCATCCCTTGGTGATATCCGCAGCGCGCAGCTTGATTTCCGGATTGTTGCGCTCCCCGGCCAAGCGGAACAGATCCAGCGCGGCCCGTAGTTCCGGCATTTCGATTTTTTGTCCGGCACGCCACTCCTCCGTGGGCACGCCATAAACTACCGGCAGGCGCGCGTGGGTTGATTCGAGTCCCTGGGGTTTGATCATCACGCCCTGCGCGTCGACCAAGCACGAACCCTGGACCGCTGCGGGATCGACCCCGGTGTCGCGCGGCGTCACCCATGCCACCGGCCGGCGCGCTTCGATCTGGATCGTGACCGTGTCGGGCAAGATGCGTTCGACGCGCGCCGATTGCACCTCCGGGATGGCGGTCAGCGCGTTCTGGGCGGAGTCCAGGCTCAACGAAAAAATATTCAATCCCTCGCGAATTCCCGTCTTGGCGAGCACCTCCTCGCGCGTCATCACACCATCCGTGTTCACTTCGACGACGCGGACTTCGTAGTTTTTGTTTTTGGTGAAGAAGTGCTCGACGAAAAGGTTCACTCCCAACCACGCCACCACGAGTAAGCCGGCCAGAAAGAGCGCCTCGCACGTGTAGAGAAGCATCTTTTGGTTGCGCCGGCGGCGTTCGGTCTCCGCGGTCGCGGTGACCTCGAGCAGATGTTCGCGGCGCTTGCGCCGTGCCGGACGACGGCCGCGGGATTTCTTGGAGGCAAAGAGGCTCATGTCTTTTTCGGATGGTAACGCTGCAGGGAAAGTCGCGCGATTTCTTCGCACAAACCGAGAAAAGAAATTCCGGCCGCAGCGGCTGCTTTGGGCAGCAGACTTGTTTCGGTCATTCCGGGAATGGTGTTCGCCTCGAGGACGAAAAGCGCCCCATCGTCGCGAAGGAGAATATCGACGCGCGAATAAACCTCCAAGCCGAGGGCCCGGTGGGCAGCCAACGCGGTGTCCTGCACCTTGCGCGTGGCGGCTTCGTCGAGCGGCGCCGGACAGAAATATTCCGAGGCGCCCTTGGTGTATTTGTGGGCGTAATCGTAAAAGCCCTCATGCGGCTGGATCTCGACCACGGCCATGGCGCGGTCGCCGACCACGCCGACCGTCAGTTCGCGCCCCTCGACCAACTCCTCCACCAAAATCTCGCGGTCCAGTCTGGCGCAGTCGGCCAGCGCCGCGTCGAGTTGTGCGGGCTCGCGGACCAAATGCACGCCCACGCTCGAGCCTTCGCGGGGCGCTTTCACCACAACCTGGAGCGGAAGCGATGGCCGTTGGCCCGGTTGCAGGATTTCCCACCGCGGCGTCGGCACGCCCGCTTTCTCGAACAATCTTTTGCTCGCGAGTTTGTCGAAGGCGACCCGGCTGGCTTCGGCGCCTTCGCCCGTGTAGGGCACGGCACGCTTGTCGAGGATAGCTTGGATCTGTCCGTCTTCCCCGAAGGTTCCGTGAATCATGTTCACGCAAAGCTCCGTATCCGCCGGGAGAGCGAAATCCGCGTCCCTCACGTCGACTTCGGTGACGCGGTAGCCTCCTTGACGCAAGGCGTTGGCGACCGCCGCACCGGATCGCAGTGAGACTTCGCGCTCCGAGCCGGGACCTCCCATCAACACGGCCAGATGTTTGCTTTTCATGTCCTGCGCCGTCACGAGGCCTCCTCCCCGATGATTTGCACCTCGGTCTCCAAGCGCACACCCTGTTTCTTGAGCACCTCGGCCCGCACCTGCTCGACGAGCGCGAGGACCTCGGATGCGGTTGCCCCGCCCTCGTTGAGGATGAAATTCGCGTGGACGTCGGAAACCCTCGCCGCACCGACGCGCGCATCCTTGAGCCCCGAGGCGTCGATAAGTTGTCCTGCTTTCCCGCCTTCCGGGTTGCGGAAAATGCATCCGGCGCTCGCGCCGGCCGGTTGCGAGGCCTTGCGCTTCCCCGAGTAGTCGCGCGTCCTCCGCTCGACTTCCTCGGGCGTCGATCGATCGCCGCGGAAAACCGCGGAGAGCGCGTAGTTGCTGCGCAGCAAAGGCACGTTGCGGTAGTGCACATCCAACTCGCGCGGCGATTTCTCGAGGATGTTTCCTTCGTGGTCCGCATAACGCAGCAGCTCGACTTGGTCGAAAGCCTCTACGCCCATAGCGCCGGCGTTCATCCGCAGACAGCCGCCCACGTCGCCGGGAATTCCTTCCATCCACTCGAAGCCGCCGAGACCTGCCGTGATAGCGGCGCCGCTCAGAGCTTTCAGTCGGACGCCAACCCCTGCGCGAACGCGGTCACTTTCGACGACAAACTCGCCGAACACGCCGCGACGCAAGCGGACCACCGCACCACGCAACCCGCCGTCCCTCACAATGAGATTCGATCCACGGCCGATAACCATGAAAGGGATTCCCTGCTCGTGCGCAACCCTGACCAGCTCGCAAAATCCTTCCTCGGTCTCCGGCTCGAGCCAGAACTGCGCGGGACCACCCACGCGCATTGTCGTGTGCTTGGAGAGCGGTTCGTAAAGCCGGGCCACACCCTCACCCATGGCGGCACGCAATTTTTCCAGCGTCTGCAAATCGCCGGCCAGCGCCGCTCCCTGCTCGTGGATGTTGCCGGCACCCAGCGTGACCAACAGGTCGCCGGGGCGGAGAAGACGTCCCGCTTCGAGTACCGCGGCCGCGCGCGAAGAAAAATAGGCGGCATGGGCGCAACCGGCCTCAGTTGCCGCGTCGGCAATCAATTGGCCGCTCACACCGGGGATGGGTGCTTCGCTCGCGGCATAAACATCGGTGACGACCACGGCATCGGCCAAAGCCAGGGCTTTGCCGAATTCGTCTTTCAGCGCCTGCGTGCGGGTGTAGCGGTGCGGCTGGAAAAGCAACAGCACGCGCCGGCGTCCCGTGTGGCGTGCGGCATGAACAACGGCGGCGATCTCCGTCGGATGGTGGCCGTAGTCGTCGACCAACAAGAAGTCATCCGAATTGTGCACCACTTCGAACCGCCGCCGGGCGCCGCGGAAAGACTCGAGTGCGGCGGCGCATTTTTCCAAATCCAGTCCCAACTCGGCACAGAGCGCCAACACGGCCGTGGCATTGAGCACATTGTGCTCCCCGGGAACATTGAGGGTCACGCGGGCGAGCTCTTTGTTTTCGCGCCGGAAAGAGAAGGTGGAAGCGAAACCCGAACTGGTTATATCCGCGCAGGCATAGGTGCCGTTCTTTCCATAGGAGACCGCGCCCGGACGCGCGGCGCAGACGCGACACGCCCCGGCATCGTCCGCGCAGTAAAAAATTTTCCCTTTCGTCTGGTCGAGCAATTGACCGAACGCCGCATCGATGGCCGACAAGTCGGCGTAGTGGTCGAGGTGTTCCGGCTCGATGTTCAGAACGATGGTATGTTCCGGATGGTAGCCGACGATCGTGCCATCGCTTTCATCCCCCTCGGCCACAAAATGCTCCCCGCCGGCATCCCAGCGCGCGTTCGTTCCGAGGATCGGGATTTCGGCGCCGACGTAGTGCGAAGGATGCGCTCCCGCGGCTCGAAGAACGTGGGCCGCCATGGCCGAGACAGTCGTCTTTCCGTGCATGCCCGCGATGAGGATTCCTTTTTTTCCAAGCATCAGCGCGGCGAGTGCGTCGGCGCGGCGCACCATCGCTTTGTCCAAGCGTTTCGCCGCATCGAAGGCGGGATTTCCTTCGCGGATCGCGGAGGAATAAATGACCAACTGCGCATCGACCACATCCTCGGCACGCTGCGGGGTGCGGAAATCGAGACCGAGCGACTGGAGACGCTTGACCTCCACCGTGTCGACCTTGTCCGAACCGCTGACCTGATGCCCGAGCGCGAGCAGCAAGCCGGCAATACCGCTCATGCCGGACCCTGCCACGCCGATCAGATGGATCCGGCGGGGTGCACCGTGCAAAAGCTCTGCCAATTCCTTCGTCGTCATCACTTCGCTTCCGTCAACACCGCTGCCACCCGCGCCGCCGCGTCACGCGGGGCCAGCGCTTTGGCCGCTTGCGACATGCTGGCCAAAGTTTGCGGCGATTCCAGCAAAGACCGCAGCAATCTAGCCAAGCTTTCGCCCGTGGCCTCTTTTTCCGGGAGGATCCGCGCGGCACCGGCCCGTGAGAAGATCTCGGCATTCAGCCGCTGGTGGTCTTCCGCCGCATATGGGAACGGCACGAGCACCGACGGAAGGCCGAACCACGACAACTCCCCCAGACTCGCCGCGCCCGAACGTGACAGGGCCAGATCGGCCGCCGGATACACATCCTGCATCCGGTCGCAAAAAGGCATGACGACCGCGGAAATACCCGCCGCCACGTAGGCGGCCCGCACCGTTTCCACGTCACGCTCCCCCGCGAGGTGCACGACTTGCAGATCGGTGCCGGACAAATACTGCGCGGCCTGCGTTGCCAAGGCGTTGATCCCGGCCGCACCCTGACTTCCGCCCATGACGAGCAAAGTTGTCCACTCCGGGTCCAAGCCGAGCGCTTTGCGTGCCTCGTTTCTCGCGGGCGCTCCCTCGGCCAGCTCGCGCCGGATCGGAGTTCCCGTGACAAGCGTGCTCCCCGACGGAAAATGTTTCGCGCAATCGTCGAAACCCAGAAGGACCGAGCGGCAGAACCGCGCGGCCAAGCGGTTGGCTTTGCCCGGGATGGCATTCGATTCGTGCAAATAAGCGGGAATGCCGCGGCGACGCGCAGCCATGAGCGGGGCGATGCTGGTGAATCCACCCATGCCGAGGACCGCATGCGGCCGGTCTTCGTCATAACTGGCGCCGCATTTTCTCAGACTCTCCCACAGACGGCGCAGGAAGGTGACCATGGCCGGCGAAAAGACCGAGGGCAGGCCTATGGATGGCAACTTTTTGCTGGCGAGACCGGGATATCCGCGCAGGGCGCGCGCATCGACTTCCTTTTCGGAGACGAAGAGGAGCACCTCGTGACCTTGGCTGCGCAAAACTTCCGCCACCGCCAGCCCCGGGAACAAATGCCCACCCGTGCCCCCGCATGCGATGGCGAACTTCATGGATCAGAAACGGACCGCGAGACTGCTGGCCGGGACGACACGGGTGCGGCGCTTCGGTTCACGCCGTCCCTGGCGGTGGATGTTGACGAGGATGCCGACGAGAAGCATCGACACGGCAAGATTGCTCCCGCCGTAACTGATGAAGGGCAGCGGCATGCCTTTGTTGGGCAATAAAGAGGTGGTCACCCCGATATTGATGGCGGCCTGCACCGTGATGAGAACCGTGATTCCGAAACCGAGCAGCATACCGAAGCGGTCCTTCGCGTTCATGGCAATGAGCGCGCCGGAAAGAAGAATGAGGAGAAAGCAAAAAACGGTCAGCAGGGTGAACCGCAGGCCGAGCTCCTCCCCGATCATGGGAAAAATGAAATCGGTGTGCGCATACGGGAGATAGAGCATCTTCTGCCGCCCGCTGCCCAACCCCATGCCCTCCACACCGCCCGCGCCGAAGGCGAGCAGCGCCTGCCACTGCTGCAATCCTTCCGAGAGCGCGTATTTCTTGGGGTCGAGAAACGCGAGCAAACGCCCCATGCGTTCATCGATGTGAAAAATTGCCACGGCAAGCCCGGCCAAACCGATTCCAAGCAAAGGCAGCAACCAACGCAGTCCCGTGCCCGCCACGAACATCATGGCCAGCGCCGTCACCCCGATCAAAGCGGTCGCTCCAAGGTCCACTTCGATCACGATGAGTCCCATGATGAATCCCGCCACGCACAGCGGCATAATGAACCCGCGCAGGAATTCCGACGATTCGGCCTCGTAGCGCTGATACCACCACGCCAGCGAAAAGAGGACCGCTACTTTGCCGAGCTCGCTCGGCTGGAAGCTGGCGAATCCCAAATTGATCCAACGCCATGCGCCGTTGATTTTCATGCCGATCGGAGGAACAAAACACAAAACAAGAAGGACCGCCGCCGCGCCGTAAATCCACGGCCACCACCGTGCCCACACACGGTAGTCGACCGTCGCCGCGGTGACCAACGCCGCCCCGCCGATCATCAGCCACACCATCTGGCGCTTCACGAAGTAATACATGTCGCCGCGGCTGTCCTGCGCGAAGGCGCCCGTGCTGAAAAGCATGACGATCCCGATGGCCAAAAGGCTCATCATCGAGAGGATCAGAATGTAGCCCGTGCGACGACGCATGAACCGCGGCTCAGTTCGAGCGTCCCGGGATTTTCAGCTCTTGGCCGATCTGCAGCTTGGTCGGATCGTCGACACCATTGACCTTGAGCAGCTCCTGGTAGCTCACGCCGAACTTTTTCGCGATGGTGTAAGGATTGTCTCCTTTCGCGACCTTGTAAGTGGACGGAGCAGCGGTCGTCGTTGCGGGCTTCGTTGCCGCAGGCGCTGTTTTCGCAGCCGCAACCGCCTTGCTCTCGGCTTTGGGAGGCGAGGACTGCGTTACGACAGGATTCGCGGGCGCGGTGGTCACGACGGATGGTGCTGTCGCGACTGCCGATGCGGCCCCCACTTCCACCGGCAAGGCGGGCGCGGATCTCATGGTCGGCAACGGTTCGTCGGCATCCCCGGGCATCCGCTGGGTCTCGCTCGCCTTGGCCGCGACCGACGCCGAGGGAACGGCACCTCCCGTGGCTCGGGAGATTTTGCCCGAGATGTTGGACAGGATGTCCGAACTGCGATTCACCTTGAGTTGGTTGAAGGCGTAGATGCCCCCCACGGCCACGACGTGCAGGATGAGCACGACCATGAACGCGTGGGAGAGTTTCATGTTTGGTTCCGCTTCGTAGTAATCCTCCTCGCCGCCGCGCATGGCGCGGGCCGAGGCCCGAACCACCTTGCGACCGCGGGATTTGGCCGTCAGTTTGCTGAATAATGGGATTTTCATGATGTGTGTTTTGTTGGTTGGAGTTGGTGGGAGAGATTTTTGAAGGCGTCGCCGCGTTCCTCGTAGCTGCGGAACATGTCGAATGAGGACGTTCCGGGAGAAAAAAGGACCGTGTCGCCCGGACGGGCCAGAGCGCGGGCTTGTTCGACCGCCGCCTCGAGCGAGTCGACCGGGTGGCAGGCCACGGATCCCTCCCAGTCGCGGGCGATCGACTCACGAAGCTCGCCGATGAGCACCGCGTCGTGCGCGCGCTCGCCGACCAGACCGGCCACCGGCGCGAAATCGAAGCCCTTGTGTTTGCCGCCGGCAATAAGGACCACGCCGCCGGGCTGACCGCGCAGAGCCTGCGAGAGCGCGTCGAGATTGGTCGACTTGGAGTCGTTGATCCAGGTCACCCCGTCCAGTTCGCGCACGAACTCACAACGGTGCGGCGGCGGCGCGTAGGCGCGCACCGCCGGGAGCATTTTCCCCAGATCGGCACCCAGACACATCCCGGCTGCCAGCGCGGCCATGATGTTCTCCGCGTTGTGCGGACCGCGAAGACGCGTTTCCGACATTGTCAGCACCGGTTTGCCGCGATGCAGGATCGTCTCCCCTTCCAGCGTGAAGTCCGCCGGAACATCAGGAGTCGCGGTGAATGTCACGCGTTGCGCGCGGAGAGCCGGCAACTCCGACCGCGCGTTGACCACGGCAAAATCGTCCGCCGTCTGGCGGTCGAAGATGCGCAGCTTGGCCGCGCGGTAGGAGTCCACGTCCGGGTAGCGGTCCAGATGGTTTGCGCTGAAGTTGGTCCAGACCGCCACCCGGGGACGGAAAGTGTCCGTGGTTTCCAACTGGAAAGAGCTGATCTCGACGACGGCCGCATCGAGCGACGCGCTGCGCGCCGCCACCTCGCTGAAGGGCAGGCCGATGTTGCCGCACGCTTCGGCTTTGAGGCCCGCGGCATTGAGCAACGCACCGATCAGGCCGGTCGTGGTCGTCTTGCCATTCGTGCCGGTCACTGCAACCACCGGGCAAAGGCAACTGCGGAAGGCCAGTTCGATTTCACCGAGGAGAGGAACGCCGGCCTCGACCGGCCTCCGCGCGAGCGGCACCACAGGATCGATCCCGGGGCTCAGCACCGCGAAGTCAAACTCCTGCGCGCAGCGCAACGCGTCGTTCCCCAAGACGACGCGTGCGCCACGCGAGGAAAGTGTTTCTGCGGCGACCTGCCGCGCAGCCGGGTCGCCGGAGTCGAGAACGGTGACCGCCGCGCCGCTGTCGAGCAGAAGACGCGCTGCCGCCTCGCCGCTCCGCCCGAGGCCGAGCACCGCCGCATGTTTTCCCGTGTAGTCCATGGCAATCACCGCAGTTTCAAAGTGGCCAACCCGAGGAGGGCAAAAATCACCGAGAGGATCCAAAAGCGCACGATGACCGTGCTTTCTTTCCACCCGCTCAGTTCGAAGTGATGGTGCAAGGGCGACATCTTGAAGATGCGCCGCCCGGTTGATTTGAAGCTCGCCACCTGCAGGATCACCGAGCCGGCTTCGAGCACGAAGACACCGCCGATGAGGGCAAGGAGCAGTTCCTGCTTGGCCGAGATGGCGACCACGCCGAGCAGTCCGCCGATGGCGAGCGATCCCGTGTCGCCCATGAAGACGCGCGCCGGGTGGCAATTCCACCAGAGGAAACCGAGGGACGCCCCGACCAGCGCGACGCAAACCACCGCCAGTTCTCCGGCGAAGGGCACCGAGGGAATCTGCAGATACTGCGCGATCTTGATGTTGCCCGCCGCATAAGTCAGCACGGCAAAACCGAAAGCGACCGTCGCAGTGCAACCCGCGGCCAACCCGTCCAGGCCGTCGGTAAGGTTCACCGCATTGGACGAACCGACTATAACAAACAGATAAAGAAAAAATGTGAAGATCCCGAGGTTCTGAATGATCGGCTCCTTATAGAACGGCACGTAGAGCTGTGAGGCATGGAGCGACAAGGTCGGATCCCACGCGAAGAACGCCGTGATCAGTCCCGCCAGCACGCACTGCAGCGCGAACTTTAGGCGGCTGCTGATTCCGTCCGACGATTTTTTCGTCACCTTGAGGTAGTCGTCGACGAAGCCGAGCGCGCCGAGATAAACCACGGTGAACAAGCACAGCCAGACCAGCGGATTGGTCGGGCGCGCCCAGAGCAGAACTGCAACAACCAAAGACCCGAGCAGCAAAACGCCACCCATCGTCGGAGTGCCCGCTTTGCTGCCATGCAACTCGTGCAGGCGATGCACTTCTTCCTGCGAACGGATCGGCTGGCCGAGCTTCAGGGAAATCAGATGGCGGATAACCCAGTTTCCGCAGACCAGACTGAGCACGAATGCCGTCACGCCGGCGGCCACGGCACGGAAGGTGATGTATTGGAAAACGTTGAAGCCCTTGAGCAACTCGGAGCCGAAACCCTCCCCGTATTCGGAAAGCAAGTGGAGGTAGTAAAACATCAGGCAAAATCCTCCAAAACGCGTTCCATCCGTGCCGCGCGGCTGCCCTTGATGACGACCGCATCGCCCGGCCGCGCAAGCTCGCGCAGAAGCCGCGCCGCGCTCGACGTATCGTCCGCACGGCGCACTTCGCGCGCGCCGGAACGTTCCGCTTCTTCCGCCATGGAATCCGTCTCCGGACCGACCGCAATGAGCACATCCATGGACGCCGCGGCGGCGCGTCCCACTCGGCGATACCCCTCGTCCGCGTAAGCACCCAACTCGCCCATCCGGCCGAGCACGGCAAAGCGCCGGCCACCGCCGGGCAAACTGCGCAGGGCGTGAAGCGCCGCCTCCATCGAATCCGGATTCGCGTTGTAGCTGTCGTCGAGAACCGTGATGCCCCGCACGTCGAGGCACGCCAGTCGGCGCGCCGAAAGTTTCGTCGAGGCCAACCCCGAAGCGCACTCGCGGAGCGATAGCCCGAGCTCGAGCCCTGCCGAAACGGCCAAGAGCGCGTTGCGGACCATGTGCTCTCCAGTCACGGGCAGATGGGCCGCGACGCGTTCTTTGCCGCGCACCAGATCGAAATCCAGGCCGTGGGTCGAGGGCCGCAGATTCTCGGCGTGAAGACCCGCCGTCTCGCCGGCCATGACCACGCGTGCTTTGGTCCGCGCGGCCAAGGACGGGGTGAATTCGTCCCACTCGGGCAGCACCATGACAGCGCCTTCCGTGAGCACCTCGCCGAGCATGCCTTTTTCCTGCGCGATGGCTTCGCGCGACCCGAGAAACTCGATGTGGGCGACGCCGATGTTCGTGATGATACCGATGTCGGGACGGGCCAGACGCGCCAGCGGCTCGATCTCGCCCGCGTGATTCATGCCGATTTCCCAGACGCAGACCTCGTCGGATTTTCGCGCCGAGAGAATGGTCAGCGGCAGCCCGATGTGGTTGTTGAGGTTTCCCTCCGTTTTGTTGACCGCGAACTTTGTCGCCGCCACGGCTGCGGCAAAATCCTTTGTGCTCGTCTTGCCGTTGCTGCCGGTCAGGCAAACCACGCGCGCCGTGAGACGATCGCGATACCATGCGGCCAGCCGCTGCAACGCGGCCAAGGTATCGTTGACCTTGACCAGCGCGAATCCTGCGGGAACGTCCTCCGGCACACGGGAGACAACGGCACCGGCCGCGCCGGATTCCGCGGCGGCCGCCACAAAGTTGTGGCCGTCGAAACTCTCGCCCTGCAGAGCCCAATAAAGATCGCCGCCGCGCAATGTGCGCGTGTCCTTGGAAATATTCGTCACCACCGCTGCGCCGTCGCCGCAGAGCAGAACTCCGCCGCAGGCAGCCGCAATCGCTTGGAGTGCCGTGGCATCCATGATCAGACCGCCCTCCCTCGAATGGCCGATGCCGCCTCGGCCACGTCATCGAACGGGACCTTGCGGCCGGCAAATTCCTGATAGTCCTCGTGACCCTTGCCGGCGATCAACACGATGTCGCCGGACTCCGCCATGGCCACGGCCCGGCGGATCGCCGCGCGCCGGTCGAGGATGACCTCGTGATTCTGACCGCGCAAAGCGCCGGTGATCTGACCGCAAATCTCCTCGGGATCTTCGCTGCGCGGATTGTCCGAGCTGACAATGCACCAATCGGACAGTTCCTCGGCCGCGCGACCCATCGGACCGCGCTTGGCACGGTCGCGGTCTCCGCCGCACCCGAACACCGTGACAAGACGGGAGGGTTGCAAGGCACGCAATGTGCGCAGGACGTTTTCCAAGGCGTCGGGCGTGTGCGCGTAGTCAACGAAAACGCGGAAAGACTTCGGCCCCGGCACCATTTCGAGGCGTCCCGGGACCTGCGGTGCGTCCTTGAGCGCATCGACCGACTTGCGCACATCGTGCCCCAGCGCCTCCATGGCTGCGAGCGCGGCGAGCGAATTGTAAACGTTGAACGGGCCGAAAAGAGGAAGACGGACGAGATAACTTTTCCCGCCCGCGTGGAGCGAATACTGCGTGCCGTGCAAATCGGTGCGCAGATCGCCGGCGCGGAACATTGCATTGGACGATTGGCCGTAGGTGATGGTGTTGACGCGCGGACCGAATTCGTCGAGCAGGCGGCGTCCATAGCGGTCATCGAGATTGATGACCGCCGTTCCGCGCTTGTGCTTCTGCGCGGCCAGTTGCTCGAACAAGCGGCTTTTCGCCGCAAAATACGCTTCCATCGTCTCGTGGTAATCGAGGTGGTCCTGCGTCAAGTTCGTGAAAATCGCCGCATCGAACTCGATGTCGCGGACGCGGTCCTGCGCCAATGCATGGCTGGAAACTTCCATGACGGCCGCGCGGCAGTTGACGTCGCGCATCTCGCGCAGCAAGCGCTGCACATCATCGGCCTCCGGTGTGGTGCGTGCGGCCGGCAGCTCGCGCTGGCCGATCACGTAGCGGACCGTGCCGATCAAACCGCACGGGCGTTCCGCCACGTCGAGCAGATGTTTGAGCAAAAAAGCGACTGTCGTTTTTCCGTTGGTTCCGGTGACGCCGGCCGTTTGCAATTGCAGCGAAGGATGACCGTAAAAAGTCGCGGCCGCGGCGGACAAAGCGATGCGCGAATCCTCCACGCGGACCACGGTGGCGCGCGGCACCTCGAGGTCGCCGGAAGTGATGACCGCCGCCGCGCCTTTTTCCACCGCCTCGAGAATAAAATTCGCACCACCGGCCGCCGCATCGCCCTTGCGGCCCGGCGTCACGCTAGGCAAGGCGACAAAGAGCGCGCCGGGCTCCGCTTGACGCGAGTCGTGGGTCAGCGAGGTGATTTCCCTGTCGGACGAACCGGAGACGTTGACTGGCTGTGGTCGCAGCGCGGAGATGATTTTCGACAGCAGCATGCGACCTCAGTTCATGTCCGACCCGAATGGCACGAGGGCGATCGTGGTGCCGTCGGAAACGGGCCTGTCCGGCAGCAACCCGAGATGCCGCGTCATGGCGCGGCCGATGTCGGAGAAAATGGGCGCGGCCACCGTGCCACCGTAGTTCTGACCCTCGGCCGTCTTCGCGTCATCGACGAGCACGATGCCAGCTATCTCGGGATCATGGGCCGGGAAATAGCCGGCAAAAGAAACGACATATTTTCCCTTGGTGTAACCGCCTTTC
>Ga0315900_10007435_pt1 | contig 14390 bp, 11 predicted proteins | sample LakEriMetagenome_FD_203521 | JGI IMG/M metagenome (GOLD analysis project Ga0315900, IMG submission 203521) | Freshwater fungal communities from buoy surface, Lake Erie, Ohio, United States - Buoy 12 MA114 | ecosystem: Environmental > Aquatic > Freshwater > Lake > Lake biofilm | place: USA: Lake...
CAAAGAAATTCCTGAGGGAATGACCGATTGGCAAGGTAAACCCTATCAACCCGGAAGCGGTAAACCAGCGGCACACCCCAACGCTCGATTTACTGCGCCCGCTTACCAAAACCCAGCCATCGATCCAGAGTGGGAAAATCCAAAAGGGGTGCCAATTAAAGCCTTTATTTTCGGGGGAAGACGAAGTACCACCATTCCTCTGGTGTACCAGTCATTCAACTGGAATTTTGGGGTATATCTGGCAGCCACCATGGGCTCTGAGCGCACCGCCGCCGCTTTTGGCAACATCGGGGAAGTCCGCCGGGATCCGTATGCCATGCTTCCTTTCTTGGGTTACCACATGGGCGACTACTTCAACCACTGGCTTCAAATCGGAAGAACCTTACCCAACCCACCTCAAATTTTTGGGGTCAACTGGTTCCGAAAAGACGCTCAAGGTAATTTTATTTGGCCAGGTTTCGGTGATAATATGCGGATCCTTAAGTGGATCATCGATCGGTCCAATGGTACCGGCGCAGCCGTAGAAAGCCCCATCGGCTGGATGCCTCGCTTCCGACACCTCGACTGGACCGGAATGGAGCAATTCACCCGAGATGAATACCACGCCATTATGTCGATCGATCGGGAGGAATGGAAAAAAGAGCTTCTTGGGCACCATGAATTGTTTGAGCAATTGTACGATCGATTGCCCAAAGAGTTCTTGTTTATGCGGGAGCTGTTACTCTCCCAACTTTGGCGCTCACCAGAGCACTGGGGGCAAGCAGAAGAACGAATTTAATTTAGTACGCAGGAATGATAAACAAATCCCTGTCGGCACCGAAGGGCGCTGGCGGGGATTTTTTCGTCATCGTGGAGAACTGGAATTTGGTTTCCTTTCCTTCTAACGCGATCTTTGCCCGACTAAATAAATTTCTGTATGGCACTACCGCTTTTTGAGCAACTCCAACTAAAAGGAATCAACCATCTGGAACACCCGCTCGAGGCTGGAGAATACGAAGACTGCCAGTTCACCAATTGTAATTTGGAGGGGATCCTCCTCACCGGGTTTCGGTTTTCCAACTGTGTTTTTAAGGACTGCAACCTTAGCCTGGCGGAAGTACATCAAACAGCCTTCCGATCTGTTCAAATGATCGCTTGTAAACTGCTTGGAATCCACTTTGAAGATTGTGTACCCTTTGGATGGGAACTATTTTTTAAAGACTGCCAGTTGGACAACAGTTTTTTTTCAGAAATGAATCTGCAAGGAAGCCAATTTGAAGGATGTAGCCTAAGACAAGTCGATTTTACCGGAGCAGACCTTAAAAAAGTTCGTTTTCATCAATGCGATTTGCAAAATGCGCTGTTTGAAAACTGTCAGCTTCATGAGACAGATTTTAGAACAGCCTACCACTACACAATAGATCCTGCTAAAAATAGATTAAAGAAAACAAGGTTTTCACGGGAAGGACTTGAAGGCCTTTTGCATTCATTTGACATTCTAGTTGAGTAAAGCCTCTTTTCTTATGGGAAACTCTTTTTCCCTCTGAAGGGTAAAGGTGGAACCTAGCATTGCTACCCTTGAACAAAGCAAAGTGATGGAACTTAGTAATAGGAAGTTCGGTTTAAGTAGCATACCCAAATCAATGGTGATTGCCCTACTCTACCCAATTTAACCTACCTTTGCACCATGCATTTACCAGAAAAAGTACAACAAGCCCTTTCCAAAACCGGCATCACCGAATTAAACACCATTCAAAAAGCAGCCCTCGAGGCAATTGAACAGCATAAAGACACTCTTTTACTAGCCCCTACCGGTTCTGGTAAAACTTTGGCGTTTTTATTACCCGTCCTACTCAGGCTCGACCCAAATGCCAAGGGCATACAATGCCTGATCCTCTCCCCCACCCGAGAATTAGCCCTCCAAATTGAATCCGTGTGGCAGCAGCTTTCCACAGGCTTTAAGGTTAATACTTGTTACGGAGGGCACTCGATGAAAACCGAGATGAATAATTTGAGCCAGCCTCCTGCAGTGTTGATCGGGACTCCAGGTAGGATCATTGATCACTTGCACCGTACATCCATCGACCTAAAAACCACCCGAATCCTGGTCCTGGATGAGTTCGACAAAGCCTTGTCGATGGGCTTTCAGGAACAAATGCAAGAAGTAGTGACCGCCTTGCCCAGCCTGGAGCGCCGCATTCTGGCATCGGCGACAGACAAGCTAAATATTCCCTCGTTTCTTGGATTTGAGCACCCACAAACACTCAATTTTACGGCCGAACCTGAAAAATCTACCGATGGACTTCAGCTTCGCCTAGTCCCATGTCCTGAAAAAGACAAAATCAAAACCCTATTTCGCTTGCTTTGTTCGACCGGCAATACCCCCACCTTAATTTTTTGCAATAACCGGGAATCAGCGGAGCGAACCAACCAAATTCTTCAAGAGTGGAGCATTCCTTCTGCTTATTTTCACGGAGGAATGGATCAAATTGAACGAGAAAAGGCACTCATCAAATTCCGAAATGGCAGCACCGTTTTCCTGGTAGCTTCCGATTTGGCAGCCCGTGGGCTTGATATCCCGGAGGTCCGCAACGTGATCCACTACCATTTACCCTTTAAAAAGGAGGATTTTATTCACAGAAATGGCCGAACAGCCCGCATGTTTGCCTCCGGAACCGCCTACATCCTTTTGCATAAAGAGGAAAAAATTCCGACGTACCTAGACGAGGTCCCAGAGGTCTACCAGTTGCCCGAGGTACCTGAGCTACCGCCCGCTGCGCCTTTTATGACCTTGTATATCAGTGGAGGGAAAAAGGATAAAATCAGCAAAATGGATATTGTCGGTTTTTTGTGCCAAAAAGGGAATATTGAGAAAAGCGACCTTGGGAAAATCGAACTACTCGATTACATGTCTTTTGCAGCCGTTCGCTACGAAGTTGCCGAACAAGTGGTGAAGGCAGTTCAGGCCGAAAAAATGAAAGGCAAAAAGTACAAAATTGGCATCGCCCGGTAAATACCACTACTTTGCAGCGATTTACGGTATTCCGTCGAAAATCCTAAACATCCTTTCACAGGTTCCAAGTATCTTTGACCAAATTTAACTGTTGGTTTATCATCCTTTGACAATTGATTACTATGAGGTTTTTTGTAAGCTCGCTTTTTTTAGTACTGCTCGCGCTCCATTCGGCAACTGCCCAGGATAAACAAACGCATGCCCGCGCCTTTGAACAAATGGGCCCGCTGCTTCCTACCGGGAACTCCTACCGGGGTATGGATGGTGCACCTGGACCAGATTACTGGCAGCAACGCTGCGACTACCGAATTGAATGTAGCCTGAATCCAGAAAAAACCCAATTGACCGGTAAAGAATGGGTGAAATACTACAATAATTCCCCTCAGACACTGCGGTATCTTTGGTTGCAGCTGGATGAAAACGAACACGCCGCCACCAATGACTTCCACCATGCGCACCCACACAACCTAGGAGGAAGCATGAACGACAAAGCAATGCGAATGCTGGAGGCCTGGACTGAGTTTGAAGATTATGGCCACCGGATCTCCTCCGTCAAAGATGGAAAAGGTGCTGCTTTGAAGTATTTTATCGATAATACCGTCATGCGAATCGAACTTCCTCAACCGTTGGCACCCGGACAAACCTTCGATTTTCAGATTGACTGGAGTTATATTCTAATTGACCGAATTAACAACCTGACGTTTGGTCGCGGAGGATACGAGTATTTCCCTAAAGACGATAATTACCTGTTTACCATCACGCAATGGTACCCAAGACTCTGTGTATTTAGCGACTTTGAGGGCTGGCAATCCAACCAATTTACCGGAACCGGTGAGTTTGCACTTAATTTTGGAAATTTCGAAGTAAAAATTACGGTACCCGCCGATTACGTCGTTGGTGCTACAGGCGTTTTACAAAACAGCATTCAAACCCTCTCTGCAGTGCAGCTGGAGCGCTGGAACAAAGCCCAAAAATCAAAAGAACCCATAGAAATTGTGACCTTGGAGGAAGCAAAGGCAACTGAAACCGGTCTTCGAAATACACGCACCAAAACTTGGCATTATAAGGCAGAAAATGTCCGCGATTTCGCTTGGACTGCCAGCCGCAAGTTTATTTGGGATGCAATGGCAGTCGATAATGGGGAAGGGAAAAAAGTAATGTGCATGAGCTACTACCCAAAAGAGGCCTATCCTATTTATCGCAAATACTCCACGAAGGCTGTTGCACATACCCTCAACACTTACAGTAAATACAGCGTCCCCTACCCTTATCCAACCGCTATTTCCGTGGAGGCCCAAAACGGGATGGAGTACCCCATGATTTGCTTTAACCCTGGACGTGCAGAAGAGGATGGTACATATTCAGAGGAGACCAAAAACGCAGCGCTGACTGTCATTTTCCACGAAGTAGGCCATAACTATTTCCCCATGATTATCAACTCGGACGAACGGCAATGGGCCTGGTTCGACGAGGGCTTGAATACCTTCTTGCAATACCTCACTGAACAAGAATGGGACAACAACTATGATTCTGGTGACGGCCCTCCGCATAAAATCACAGAGTACATGTCCCGCCCTAAGAGCCAGTTGGAACCTATCATGACCAACTCGGAAAATATTATTGACTATTTTAATAATGCCTACCGCAAACCAGCGACGGCTTTGAATATTCTCCGTGAAACGGTCATGGGACGTGAGAAGTTTGATTATGCTTTTAAAGAATACTGCCGTCGATGGGCATTTAAACACCCCACCCCTGCTGATTTCTTCCGTTCCATGGAGGATGCCAGCGGCATGGATCTAGATTGGTACTGGAAAGGCTGGTTCTTCAGCACCGATGCCGTGGATATCGCAATGGATAGCATCGTTTACAAGCGCGTAGACCTGCAAAATGATCCAGAGCGCAAGGAAACTACTTTCCCACAAAAACAACGGAAACCTTTTCAAACCCTGACCCAAACTCGTTACCGGGAGTCTGGCATCGAGTTTCCAGTAGAAAAAGACAGTACCCTGCAGGATTTTTATACCTTCTACAAGCCTTGGGAAACAGAGGACAGCGTTTCCACTGCCACTTATATCCGCTTTGATGAATTATATACACCGGAGGAGAAACAACGGCTGTTCGGAGACAAACACTACTATGAAATTTACTTCAGCAACCAGGGAGGACTGGTGATGCCGATCATTTTGGAGTGGACCTTCAGTGATGGGACCAAAGAAATAGAGCGCATTCCGGTGGATATCTGGAGAAAGAACGAAGCGAAATTCAATCAAGTATTTGTCAAAAACAAGCCAGTGGCCAGTGTAAAAATGGACCCATGGAGAGAGTTGGCAGATATTAACGAGAAAAACAACTCGCGACCCATTCCTGAGACACCCGTCTTGTTTAAAGTGTACAAAAAAGATAAATTTGTGCCAGGACCTAATATGATGCAGCGCGCACAACAACGAAAAGTAAACAAACCCTAACGATGAGTGAGTTTAGCACCTTTGTAGAACTGGGATTTCACCATATTGTTGACCCAAGGGCATTTGATCACCTCTTGTTTATCATCACCCTCTGCGCTATCTATCAGGTGCAGGAATGGAGGAAGATTCTCATTTTGGTCACAGCCTTTACCATCGGGCATTCAGCCACCTTGGTCTTGTCTGGCTTACAGCTGATTGCAGTTCCCTCCGATCTGGTGGAATTGCTTATTCCAGTGAGTATCGTTGCAACCAGCATTTACAATGTGGCCGCAAAAAGGCAAACTGCGCAGTTAGCTACTTTTGCCAAATCTGTTCGGTGGAATTATGCCATTGCACTTTTGTTTGGCCTGATACATGGAATGGGATTCGCCAATTATTTCCGGATGCTCATGGGAGAGGAAGGCGGAATCGTCTGGCCTTTGTTTTCCTTTAATGTGGGAATCGAGGTTGGACAGCTCCTCATTGTCGCCTGTTTCTTTGGGCTTCATTACTTGTTACAACACTTAATGGGCTTTGAACACCGGTCTTGGAACCAATACATATCCGGAATTGGAGGAGGAGGCGCCCTGGTTTTGATCATGCAAAATTTGTTTGCCTAATGTGGGGATTACTCTTCCTCTCTTTAATTGGATGGGCAGATTCAGTTCCGTTACACGAATTTAAAATGAGTGTAACGGAACTCATTTACCATCCCGAAGACCATCATTTTGAAGTAAAAGTCTATCTTTTTACAGATGATTTAACAGAAGCACTGACTGGGAATCCAACTGCCGCCTTACCAAATAGAGTCCAGATTGAACAATATCTACAACAGCATTTTAGCCTTTTGGCAGGAGGTCAAGTCCAAAGCTTGCAAATTCAGGGAATTCGTCAGCGCGCAGACCAGGTACTGATTACCCTCCTCAGCCCAGTAGCAAATACCCCTCCAAAGCACATTGAAGTGCGCAACCAGCTTTTGACTGCACGATTTAAAGAACAAACCAATATGGTTTACCTGATTGTCCCGGGTAAACACAAAAAAACCGAGGCTTTGGATCTTCAGCGCACGCAGGTCTTTTTTTCCTTGTAAAAAAAGCTACCTTCGGATCTCCCTTTTACCAATTCAATTAAAGATCAGGAAAGTCGATCGATACCTTTTCCCAAAATATTGGATCCAATAACCGGGCACTGCCAATCAGGGCTGCTTCTTCCCACAGTTTGGATGGAAAAATCGGAATAGAATACCCTAAACTGTAAAGGGTCGATTCAAAAGCAGGTTGAAAAAAAGCAGAAGCATGCGCGATATTGCCTCCCATAATCAAGCATTCTGCTCCAAAACGCCTTAATGGATGCTCCAGGCACAAACCCAAGTTAACTCCAAATTTCTTAAAGATTATTTGCACTTCAGGGTCCTTCTCAGCCAATGCGGCCAAGGGCTGTGCTCCTTCCAAGCGGATACCCTTTTTAGCTTCGTAAGCAGCAACCAACCAACGCGTGGAGAAATAATCGTCCGCAATGCCCTCCTTGAAAGGTATATGCCATAGGCAACCTTCTTTTGGCACAGTATCTGAATGCACCACCGGAATGCCGTTCTCTAAAAAAGCAGAACCAAACCCGGTCCCAAGGGTGACAACCACCACTTTGGAAAAGGACTGCCCAGCACCCACCCAAGCCTCCCCTACTGCAAAAGCCGTAGCATCGTTCATAAAACGAAGGGGTAATTGCCCAGTGTTTAAACGATTAACAAGCTCTGTGTGTACATTACAGTGGAATAACTGGGGAAATTTATGTTGCATATTGGAAATGCCATTCCTATAGTCAAACGGACCTGGTATTGCCATTCCAATCCCTTGACAATCTTCCCCGGCTATTTGAAGGCAAGATTGAAGCACCTCGGCCCAAGCATCCAAAATAGTTTCGGCAGCTTGTTGATGATCGTATGTATTTCGAAAGAGGCTCCCAGGCAAGGGAGTACCGGTGGTGAGATCAATTACGGCGGCACTGATATGGGTTCCTCCAATATCGGCTCCAATGGCTGTTTTTCTCATATGCTCCTCGTTTTATTCCACAAAATACGTTGGTTTTTAGGAGGAAAGGAAATTGGATCCCTACTTTTGTTGCTTGAAAAAGAACGGAATAAAAACAACACAACTATCGAGGTTATTCTTTTTTTGACAGAAACCCTTTACCCGACAATTTAAACAATGGAAAAGCAACAAGTCCCAGTCATATTATCCGGCGGTGGTGCCCGAGGATTTGCGCATGTCGGTATTCTGCAAGCCCTGGAAGAGCGACAAATTCAACCCTCTGCGATTTCAGCCACTTCTGCTGGGGCGATGATTGGAGCGCTAATAGCGGATGGCTATGCTGCAGCAGAAGTAAAAGAAATGGTTTTGAAAAACATCAAACTTATAGATCTGCTGGATTTTAGACGGATAAATGGGCACCTCATTAGTCTTCACAAGATTGGTCAGTTTTTAAAAGCACAGCTCCGTGCTTCCACTTTTGAACAGCTTCAGCTGCCTTTTTATGTGTCGGCAGTGAATTACCATACAGGGGAGCCCAGGATTTTTCAGGAGGGCTCTATTGTTGAGGCTGTTTTGGCAGCTAGTTCCATCCCGACCCTGTTTGAACCTACCCTGATTGAGGGTATCCCGTATGTAGATGGGGCGGTGCACTCTAATTTGCCTTCCAGGCCCTTTGAAGCACAAATCGATCAGGTGGTTGCCTGCCATGTCAATCCAACTGGGCCCTACAACCCCAAGAGTTCTGTCTTTTATTCCATTGATAGAGCCATTCACCTCAGCTTTTTAGAACGCATTCAGCAGGTAAAAGAGCGGTGCCGTTGGTTTATCGAGCCGTATGAGCTGCACCCCTATGGTATGTTTGAAGTGCATAAATTACCAGAAATCTATGCGGCTGGGTACCAGGGGGCTGTTGATTTTTTAGACCAAACGGAAGCCCAAACCAACTAATTATGCTGTTTTTTTGATCCGAAACGAACCCAACACTATGCAAAGTGCTTCTGAATTTAATACGGACTGGAGAAAAGTAGCCGCCTCCCTTTATCAAAAACCAACCGATTCTAAAATTTTTGGATCGGTTGACTTAGATGTTACCCTGGCGGAAGAATTTGTGAACGAGCAACGAAAAAAGGGGTTGAAAATCACCTTGACCCATATTTTGCTCCTTGCCATTGCCCGTGGGATAAAAACCGAGGCACCGGAGCTGAATTGTTACGTAAAAAGAGGGCAGATTGTACAACGCCCTAGTATCGATGCCAGCTTAAGTGTAATTATTCGTGGAGAGCGGGAAATGAGCTCGGTCCTCGTTCGAGCTGCGGATACTTTAACGTTGTCGGACCTGGTTCGCTATTTGGAAACAGAAATTCCTGCAACCCGCAAAGGGCAGGAAAAAGGGGCCATGAAAATGAAAAAAATCCTCGCAGCTATTCCTTGGCCTTTTAGAACCTGGCTGCTGGCTATCCTTCGAAATGTGACTGTCAATTGGGGTTTATCCCTTCCAAAATGGGGTATCTCTGCCAATAGCTTTGGCACCTTTGTACTCTCCAATATTGGAAGCGTTGGCTTGGACAGCGGTTACCCTGCTTTGTTGCCCTCTTCCAATGTATCCATTGTTTTGATCATGGGAAGTGTGCACACCAAACCAGCGGTGGTTCATGGGGAGATCGTCCCTCGAAAAATATTGAATTTAAGTGCCGCCCTCGACCACCGAGTGGTAGATGCTGTGCACGGTGGACGATTGTTTAAGGCCATCAAAGCAGTCCTCAGAGACCCCCATCAACTATTGGACACTACGCATATACCGACGTAAACGCAAACGCATCCACATCAAAAAGACCCCAGTCAGTTATTTTCAAGGAAGGTATCACTGGCAGAGCCAGAAAAGAAAGGGTCATAAAGGGAGCGCGTAAGGAGCAGGTAAGCTCCGATTTAACCCAGCTGTCCAAATCCTGGTATGCCATTGCAAGCTCAGGACCTTCCATAGAACTCATTAACCCGGCGATGGGCAATTCCAATATCCGAACCGCACCTGCAGCATTCGTCGCAGCCACTCCGCCACGCGCAGCAATCACCGCATTTACCACCCGGCTGATCGAATCCGCATCCACTCCAACCGCTACAATATTGTGTGAATCATGTGCAACGGAGGAGGCAATTGCACCCTCCTGAAGCCCAAAACCCCGTACAAATCCCATGGAGGGGATAGCCTCTTCGTCGTAGCGATTTACCACTGCTATAAAAAGCAGGTCTTTCGAAACATCCGGCAGAAGCCCGGCAGAAGTGACCGGGAGGTGTTCTAGGAGCGAATCCGTAATGAGTTGACCCTCTCTGGCGCCAATGACGCGCACTGGAATTTGTTTGCCCATTTTTAAGACCGGAAAAACAGTGCTCATTTCTTCCATTGTTGCACTTATCGGAGCACTTATTTCAAAATCTTCCGGATGGACAGGTTGCGCATGAAAACGATTCGGGCAATCTGCTGGCTCGAATGGAAGCGTACATTTACCCTTTGAGGCAACCATCACCCCATTAATGTAGGTGGAAAGCACTTCCCAACGCTCCAGGTTTTCTACTAAAATAAAGTCGGCCGGATCGCCCTCCCGAAGCAAGCCCACCGGAAGCCGGTAATGCAGTACAGGATTCAAACAGGCTGCACGAAGTACGTCAAACAGGTCGCAGCCTTTTTCGATTGCCCTACGGACAAGTTCATTAATATGCCCCTGCAACAGCTCATCCGGATGTTTATCATCGCTACAAAATTGTACTTGATCCGGAAACTCATTGATCAGTGGCCAGAGCGCTTCAAAATTGCGAGCGGCACTTCCTTCTCGTATCAGGATCTGTACCCCTAAACGGGCTTTTTCCTGACCTTCTTCCAAGGTAAAACACTCATGATCGGTGGAAATACCCACCGAAAAATAGTTGGCGGCCTCTTCCCCCTTCAGACCGGGTGCATGCCCATCAATGGGTTTATTTACCGCCTTCGCTGCCGCGATTTTGGCCATTAATTCCAGGTCTTTTTGGAGCACTCCAGGAAAATTCATCACCTCAGAAAGGTAACCAATGGCAGGATCTTTCAAAAGTACTTCTACGTCTTGGGAGGATAACACAGCGCCCGCTGTTTCAAATGAAGTAGCCGGCACACAGGAAGGAGCTCCAAAACAGAATTTCAAGGGACTCTTTTGGGCATTATCCAGCATGTATTGAACCCCTTCTTTCCCAAGAACATTAGCGATTTCATGAGGGTCTGAAACCGTGGCCACCGTTCCGTGCACTAAAGCCATTCGAGCAAACTCGGTGGGTGGCAACATGCTGCTCTCGATGTGCACATGCGCATCTACAAAACCTGGAAGTGCAAAAGGAGTTCCATCCGGTACCTCCTGCACAGGTTCGACAGTAGCAATGATTCCCTCCTTGAGGTGGAGTCGGACGGGCTGAATGGTGCGGTCAAATAGATTTACGAGGCGTACGAGCATCCGCAAATCTACAAAAAGTTCAGCTGATGACGTACAGCCGAACTAAATAGTAGGTACATTTTGCGCTTGTCGGAAACTCGAATGCGCTCCTCTGCTACTTGCTGAACAGGAGCTGATTTTATTTTGGCAAATAGTTGGGTATAGTATTTGTACGCTAGATACACCCCAAACCTAGCACCATCTGGCAGACGCTTGATACCATCAAGTCCAGCATCAAAATCAGCCTGAATATCCGCCTCAATGGCCTGTTTTTGTTCCCAATCAAATCGGGTAAAGTCTACCCCGGGAAAGTACACCCTGCCGCGTTCTTTGTAATCACTTTTCAGGTCACGCAAAAAGTTAATTTTCTGAAAAGCAGCCCCTAAGCGGCGTGCAGGCTCTTTGAGCGCCTGGTATCGATCATCATTACCTTCCGTAAAAACACGAAGGCACATAAGCCCAACCACCTCAGCGGAGCCATAGATGTACTCATCGTAGCCAGCTGCATCATACACATTTTTATCGAGGTCCATCTCCATGCTGTATAAGAATGCCTCGATGAGCTCCCGATCAATTCCATATCGGTGAACCACTTGCTGGAAGCTTTGTAAGACAGGGTTTAAACTAATTCCTTCCTCAATGGCTTTCCAGGTATCCTGCTTGAAGCGCTCCAATAACTCCCGCTTTGGGTAATTATGAAAGGTATCTACAATTTCGTCGGCAAAGCGAACGAATCCATAAATGCCATAGATGGGAGCCCTGAATCGTGCGTCAAAAACGCGGATTCCCAGGGAAAAGGAGGTGGAGTACCGCTTTGTAATCAACCGGCTGCATTCCGAACAGGTGTCATTAAACAGTTGAAGGTGATTCATACTTGAGCAGGGTTAAATGATGAAGGATTTCGTTGTTGATGTAGTTACGTTGCTCCGTTGGTCAAGGGGATCTATTAGTTGCGAAATAATCGTTCGATCTCAGTAGCCACCACCTCTCCACTGATCAACGCTGGCGGAACACCTGGTCCGGGAACCGTCAATTGACCGGCGTAAAACAGGTTTTTGACCTTTCGGTTGCGCATTTTTGGCTTGAGAAAGGCCGTTTGAAACAGCGTATTCGCCAATCCGTACGCATTTCCTTTGAAGGCGTGGTAATCGCTTATGAAGTCGGCATGCGCATAGGAACGATGGTAAACCACGTGCTCCCGTATTTTCTGCCCTGTCAAAGCTTCCAGGCGATCCATGATTAGATGGTAGTATTTTTCTCGAATTTCAGGGGTATCTTTCAGACCAGGGGCAACAGGGATGAGCAGGAAAAGATTTTCGCATCCTTCTGGAGCTACAGCAGGATCTGTCACCGAGGGGGCACTCACATAGAATAAAGGCCTTTCTGGCCAGTTGGGCGACTCGTAGATTTCATGCGCATGCTTGTTGAAATCTTCGTCAAAAAACAAGTTGTGGTGGAGCAGATTCTTCAAGCGCTTATTGACCCCAACATAATAAAGTAAGGAGGAAGGCGCCATGGTGCGCTGCTCCCAATAGGCATCTGTGTAATTCCGGTTTTCCGGTTGGAGTAATTGCGTTTCTACATGGTGATAATCGGCAGCACCCACTACCGCATCTGCCTCAAACACTCGACCATCCTTCGTGCGAACCGATTGGGCTCTTCCTTTTTCAATCTGAATAGAATCGACCTCTGCGTTCAATTCGATAGAAGCCCCGAGTTCCGTCGCTACGGAGACCATTCCCTCCACAATTTTGTGCATGCCGCCCATGGGATACCAAGTCCCTAAAGCCATATCGGCATAATTCATTAGACTGTATAAAGCGGGGGTCTTTTGAGGAGTGGCTCCCAAGAAAAGAACCGGAAATTCCAAGAGTTCCAACAGCTTTTCGTTTTTAAACAAGCTGCGAACATGCGCAGACATGGAGGTAAAAAGTTGGATTCTAAACATACTTTTTAACACCCGCATATCCGCAAACTCCATCACCGAGTCAGAGGTTTTCCGGACAAAATCCTGCATTCCGACCTCGTATTTGTACTTGGCTTCTTTCAAAAATTGGCGGAGTTTGACGGCACTACCTGGCTCATATTGTTCAAACATTGCTTCAAGCGCCTCCATATTGGCTGGAACTTGCATGCGATCGTCTGGACCAAACCATACTGCGTAAGATGGATCCAATCGCTTTAAATCGTAGTAGTCCGATACTTTTTTGCCAAAAGAGCTAAAAAACCCTTCAAATACATCCGGCATCCAGTACCAAGATGGACCCATGTCAAAGAGAAATCCAGCATCTTGAAAAGTACGAGCTCGCCCACCCGCCTGGGAGTTCTTTTCTAAAATGGTAACTTTGTACCCCGCCTTCGCCAGATGAGCGGCAGAGGATAATCCCGCAAAACCAGAACCAATTACTACAACACGTTTACTCATGCATGATATGTTTCAAATAAAAACAGGTGATACTCAATTTTGTTTAACGAATTCCCACAAAACAGTTAAACAAATTTCGGAAGGCCGAACCTTGCACTGGAATTGGTTCCTACTACTCTTGTTGGGGCTGGCTTCTTGTAAATCGTTTCAAGAAATTCCAAACCGACACCAACGGCATCTAAACCGCTTTTTGAAGGAAAGTCCAGCTATTTCAGCAAGTAATTTTGGCTTTTACTTGGTAGCCCCCTCTAAAAGTAAGCCTCTTTTTTCTTTTTCGGAAAAAAAACATTTCATACCCGCTTCCACCACGAAAATCCTGACCTTAGTAGAGGGGCTTTCTGTTCTGGGGGATACGCTCCCTGGACTGGAATACCGTTTTTCCGGAGATACTCTTTTTTTTAGAGGAACTGGAGATCCTTGTTTTTTACACCCGGAAATGGAGGCCTTTCAAGGAGTTTATAATTGGCTGCAGCAGCTCCCCCCTAACGTCCATTTAATGTATTGCCCTCATCCAGAAGCCCCCTCCCGTTTTGGACGCGGTTGGGCTTGGGATGATTACGCTTTTGGCTTTCAACCTGAACAAAGTGCGCTGCCCATTTACGGAAATACGATTCTCTTAGCAAAGGGAACGATTCAGCCCTCCTATTTTTCCAGCCGCTTATTCCCAGGACAATTGGAAGTTCGGTTGGAAGACCAGAACCGATGGTCAGACCGGGAGATAAAGCCTGAAAGTACACGAAAGATACCCTTCCGAACCAATGAATTGGCAGCATTGCTAGCTGACACCTTGAAAAGAGCCGTTGGAGAGGCCCCGCCAGACAGTTTACAGCACACCTGGGGCTCGGTACCCGGTTGCCCAACGGATACCTTGTACCGCCGAATGATGCTTGACAGCGATAACTTAATAGCAGAGCAGTTATATTGGAATATCCAACAGGAACCATCGCTACCTAAAGACAGGTGGAAGAACATCCGACGGGTGGATGGTTCCGGATTGAGCCGGTACAATTTGGTTAGTCCAAACGTTTTGGCCACTGCACTGGAGTC
>Ga0315900_10007437_pt1 | contig 14388 bp, 11 predicted proteins | sample LakEriMetagenome_FD_203521 | JGI IMG/M metagenome (GOLD analysis project Ga0315900, IMG submission 203521) | Freshwater fungal communities from buoy surface, Lake Erie, Ohio, United States - Buoy 12 MA114 | ecosystem: Environmental > Aquatic > Freshwater > Lake > Lake biofilm | place: USA: Lake...
GGTAGCCGAGGTCGCCGGTGCGGAAGAACCCGTCCGGCATGATCGCGGCCTTGGTTGCCTCGGTGTTGTTCCAGTAGCCCAGGAAATTGGCGATCGAGCGGATCGAGACTTCGCCGATTTCGCCCGGAGCCAGGCATTCGCCGGCATCGTTGAGGATGCCGATCTCGACCAGCGGCTTCGAGGCCGTGCCGGTCGAACCGGGCTTGGCCAGATAGTTCTCGTTGAAATTGCCGCAGCCCACGCCGTTGGTCTCGGTCAGGCCATAGCCCAGCAGCGGGAAGGCGTTGGGCAGGTTTTCGCGAATGCGGGTGACGTGATCGACCGGCCGCGGCGCCCCGCCTGCCGCAAACGAGGTGCAGCTCGACAGGTCATACTTGTCGCGGTTGGGGTGCGTCGCGATCTCGAAGCTCATCAGCGGCACGCCAACGAAGTACGAAACCTTTTCCTTCTCAATCAGCCGCATCGCTTCTTCGGCGTTCCACTTGGGCATCAGCACCAGCTTGCGGCCAATCGCGAAGGACTGGAGGAACAGCGGGACCATCCCGGTCACATGGAACAGCGGCACGTTGACCAGGCTGCACGGCTGCCCGCTGGGCACCTCGCCCCTGGAGCCCATATAGGTGAAGACCATCAGCGTTTGGGCGGCATAGTTCATCGCCGCCTGGACGACGGCCCGGTGATCCGAATAGGCCCCCTTCGACTGGCCAGTCGAACCGGAGGTGTAAAGGATCGTCGCCAGGTCATCGCCGGTCAATTCGGGCAGCGGAGTGTCCGCGCCGCCGCCATGCGCCAGCACTTCGGCCAGGCCTTCCTGCCACGGGCAGTCATGGCTGAAGGTCACCAGCTTGCCCGGATAGGAAAAGCCGGTCAGGCGCTCGCCGCGCTGGTGATCGACCAGGATGATGCTGCATCCAGCCAGCTCGATCCCGCCGGCCAGTTCCTCGCCAGCCCACCAGCCGTTGAGCAGCGTGGCACAGCCGCCGGCCATCAGGATGCCCAGATAGGCGATCATCCAGTTGGCCGAATTGCGGGCGGCGATCCCGATCCGGTCGCCTTTCTGGACGCCGTGCCCCGCCACCAGCCCGCCAGCAACTGTGCGCGCGGCGGCATGGATCTGGGCAAAGGTCAGGCGAATATCGCCATCGACGATGAATTCGGCATCGCCGTGTTGGGCGCAGTAGTGGTGCAGATAGTGCACCAGCGTGGGCGGTGCATTCTTGAGCATTGGCAGGTGGCGACCGAAGCGTTCGAAGTCGGTCGTTTCAAGCGGGGCACCAGGGGCGGTAAGCATGGCGATAACGCCGTTAAGGGCATTGTCGAGTTCACTCGGCATGCGGCATCCTTTTCTCAATGTTGAGGAACGCCCCCCTTCCTGGCGTCCTGCTGGGTTTGTTTCCCGGCTTCGTCTGTGCCAGAAGGCCGCGCGTGTGGTCGCGCCGGAATTCCCTCTGGCGACGCCCCTTTAGGGAGTTCCTTGCGTGCTGTCACTAGCGCTTGCCGTAGCCGCCAATCCCGAGCCAATCTATTGGGCCGATCTGGGCCTGAAGCCTTACCTGTTCGAAATCGGCTCGTTCCAGTTGCGCTGGTACAGCCTGGCCTATCTGGCCGGGATCCTGATCGGCTACTGGCAGATCGGCAAGATGCTGAAGCAGCCCGGCGCCCCGATGGCGCAGCGGCACCTCGACGACCTGTTTTTCTACTGCACGCTGGGGATCATCCTGGGCGGGCGGCTCGGTTATGCGACGTTCTATGCGCCGGAACTGTGGAGCAATCCGCTTGAGCTGCTCAAGCTGTGGAACGGCGGGATGAGCTTCCACGGCGGGCTGTTCGGCACGGTCGTGGCCGTTGCCTGGGTGGCCTGGCGCGGCGGCCTCAGCTTCCTGCGCGTGATCGACTACGTGGCCGTGGTGACGCCCTTCGGCATGCTGTTCGGGCGGCTCGCCAACTTTATCAATGGTGAGCTGTGGGGCCGCGTGGCCGAAAGCCCGATTGCCTGGGCGATGGTCTTCCCTGGGGCAGATGCCGGGCCCTATGCCCGCCATCCCAGCCAGCTGTATCAGGCCGGACTGGAAGGCCTGCTGCTGCTGATCGTCATGCTGTACCTGTTTTGGCGCACCAATGCGCGGTTCCGCCCCGGCCTGCTGGCAGGGGTCTTTGCGACCGGCATGGGGCTGGCCCGGTTCGTGGCGGAATTCTTCCGCGAACCCGATGCCCAGCTCAGCGAATTTGCCGTGCGCACCGGGTTGTCGATGGGCCAGTGGCTGACGATCCCGCTGTTCCTGGTCGGTGTCATTTTCATGGCCCGCGCGCTGATTCGTTCGCCACTGGGCAGCGCCAAGGCATGATTCCTGGTGAAGGCGATTCGCTCGCGGCGATCTTTCGCCGCCTGATCGCCAGCACTGGGCCGATCAGCCTGATGCACTACATGGGCGAGGCCAACGCCCGGTACTATACCAGCCGCGATCCGCTCGGCACCGCGGGAGACTTTGTTACCGCCCCGGAAATCAGCCAGATGTTCGGGGAGCTGATCGGGCTGTGGCTGGCGGATATGTGGATCAATGCCGGGCGCGAGGAGCCGGTCCACTATGTCGAGCTGGGGCCGGGCCGCGGCACCCTCGCCCGCGATGCGCTGCGGGTGGCCAGGCGTTATGGGCTGGAGCCGCAGATTCACCTGGTCGAGGCATCGACCGCGCTCAAGGACGTGCAGCTGGCGACGGTGCCGGGCGCGCAATGGCATCACGATCTGTCGACAATCCCGCCCTATGGTCCGGTCCTGGTGGTGGCCAATGAGTTTCTTGATGCCTTGCCTGTCCGCCAGCTGGTCAAGGCTGCCGATGGTTGGCGGGAGCGGATGGTTATGGCGGAAGGGGACCGCTTCGTCTGCGTGGCCGGCCCGCAGCTGATGGACCCGGCCGTGCCCGAGGCACGGCGGGCTGCGCCCGAAGGTACGATCTACGAGCTGTGCCCTGGGGCGGCGGCGACGGTTTATGAGGTGGCTGGCCGCCTCAAGGAACAGGGCGGAGCAGCGCTGTTCATTGATTACGGCCACGACAGCCCGCGCGACGGCTCGACCTTGCAGGCCGTGCGGGCGCACCTCAAGGTCGACCCCTTCGTCAATCCGGGCGAGGCAGACCTGACCGCTCACGTCGATTTCGCCGCGCTTGCGCCGATTGCGGAATCGCGGGGTGTACGTTGGCTTGGCACGGTGCCTCAGGGACGCTGGCTGCGCGAACTGGGGATCGAGGCGCGGGCCGAAACGCTGGCGAATGCCGCTCCCGAGCACCGGACGGCGATCCATGCCGCGAAGGACCGGCTGATCGGTGAAGGGCAGATGGGGCTGCTGTTCAAGGTGATGGGGCTGGCCGCGCCCAACTGGCGGGGCGGAGCCGGATTTGGCGGCTGATTTCAAGCGTAACCGGTTTGCGCAGCGCGCGCGGCTTGCTATGCGCTTAAACGCTTGAGGAGTATTCATGCGCGCCACCCCCGATTTCGATTTCGCTCTGCCCGAAAGTGCCCAGATGATCCGCGAGGTCACGGCCCGCTTTGCCGATGAGCAGATCGCGCCGCTGGCGGCCAAGGCCGACGCCGAAGACTGGTTCCCGCGCGCCGAACTGTGGCCGGCGATGGGCGAACTTGGGCTGCACGGGATTACGGTGGAAGAGGAATGGGGCGGGCTGGGCCTGGGCTATCTCGACCATGTGATCGCGGTGGAGGAAGTGAGCCGCGCCTCAGCCTCGATCGGTCTCAGCTATGGGGCGCACTCCAACCTCTGCGTCAACCAGATCCGCCGCTGGGGCAATGACGATCAGAAAGCGAAGTATCTCGGCAAGCTGATCTCGGGTGAACATGTCGGCAGCCTCGCCATGTCGGAAGCCGGGGCCGGTTCGGACGTGGTCTCGATGAAGCTCAAGGCCGACGCGGTGCAGGGCGGCTACGTCCTCAACGGCACCAAGTTCTGGATCACCAATGCCACTTATGCCGATACCCTGGTGGTCTATGCCAAGTCCGCGCCCGAGGCCGGTTCGCGCGGGATCACCGCCTTCCTGATCGAGAAGGGCGACGAGGGGTTCTCGATCGGCCAGAAGATTGACAAGATGGGGATGCGGGGCAGCCCCACGGCCGAACTGGTGTTCAACGACTGCTTCATTCCCGAAGAGCGGATCATGGGTCCGCTGCACGGCGGGGTTGGCGTGCTGATGAGCGGGCTGGATTATGAGCGCGTGGTCCTCGCCGGGCTGCAGCTGGGCATCATGCAGGCCTGCCTAGACACAGTCATCCCCTACCTGCGCGAGCGCAAGCAGTTCGGCAAACCGATCGGCGCGTTCCAGCTGATGCAGGCCAAGGTGGCAGACATGTATGTCGCGCTGCAATCGGCCCGCGCCTATACCTATGCCGTCGCCAAGAGCTGTGATGCCGGACAGACCACCCGTTTCGATGCGGCGGGCGCGATCCTGCTGGCGAGCGAGAACGCCTTCAAGGTCGCCGGCGAGGCGGTCCAGGCGCTGGGCGGGGCAGGCTATACCAAGGACTGGCCGGTCGAGCGCTATCTGCGCGACGCCAAGTTGCTCGACATTGGTGCCGGGACCAACGAAATTCGCCGCATGCTGATCGGCCGCGAACTGATCGGGGCAGCCTAGGAGCGGCCAGACACTATTCGGGCTGGTGGCAAGCACCAGATCATCACGCAACGGGATGGGGATCCAAGGAGCAGAGATGACTGAATCCCCTGAAGCGCCGCAGCGCGGATTTCTTGGCTGGGTCGAACGGGTTGGCAACAAGCTGCCTGAACCGGCGATGATCTTCGTCTGGCTGATCGTGTTCCTTATGCTGCTCTCGGCATTGGGCGCTTCGCTCGGTTGGCAGGCCTCGCTGGCCTATACCGGCAAAGAAGCGCCGCAGTGGGGCGAGCTCAAGGATGGGGTGCTGACCTATCGCGCCACCAGCCTGTTCTCCGAAGAAAACATGGCCCGCCTGCTCACCGAAATGCCCAGGACGCTGACCGGCTTTGCCCCGTTGGGTCTGGTGATGGTGCTGATCCTGGGAGCCGCCGTGGCTGAACGGACAGGGATGTTCTCCGCCCTGATCCGCGCCTCGCTGCGTAATGCCCCGCGCGCCGTAATGACGCCGATTGTTGCCGTGATCGGGATGGTTTCACACCATGCCTCGGACGCGGCCTATGTCGTGTTCATTCCGCTCGCGGCGATCCTCTATGCCTCGGTCGGGCGCCATCCGCTGGTCGGGCTGGCGGCAGCCTTTGCCGGGGTTTCGGGCGGCTTTGCCGGCAATATCACGCCGGGCCAGATGGACGTGCTGCTGTTCGGCTTTACCCAGGAAGCGGCGCGGATCATCGATCCGGCCTGGACCATGAACCCGCTGGGCAACTGGTACTTCATCCTGGCGATCGTGGCGGTGTTCACTCCGATCATCTGGTACATCACCGACCGGGTGATCGAACCGCGGCTGGGCAAGTGGGGCAGCGAACCGGACGAGGAACTGCGAGCCGAACTGGCGAAATCCGAAGTCACTCCGGTCGAACGGCGCGGGCTGCGCCATGCCGGACTGGCCGCGCTTGCGGTCATTGCGCTTTATGCGGCGCTCACCCTGTGGAGCGGCTACAGCCCGCTGATCGACGAGAGCAAGACCGGCCCGGCTCAGCTGCAGCCGTTCTATTCGGGCCTGGTTGCCGGGTTCTTCCTGTTGTTCCTGGCCAGCGGCACGGCTTATGGTTTCGCGGCCGGTACGGTCCACAGTTCGAAGGACGTGATCGCGATGATGCAAGAAGGGGTGCGGATGCTGGCCCCCTATCTGGTCTTCGTGTTTTTCGCTGCGCACTTCGTTGCCATGTTCAACTGGTCGCGGCTGGGGCCAATCTTCGCGATCGACGGGGCGCTGGCGTTACAGCAAATGGCCGTGCCCGCGCCGGTGCTGCTGGCGGGCGTGCAGTTCGTCTCCTCGTTCCTTGACCTGTTCATCGGCTCTGCCGCCGCCAAGTGGAGCGCGATGGCCCCGGTCGTCGTGCCCAAGTTCATGCTGCTGGGGATCAGCCCGGAAATGACCACGGCGGCCTATCGCATGGGTGACAGCTATACCAATATCATGACCCCGCTGATGAGCTATTTCCCGCTGATCCTGGCCTTTGCGCGGCGCTATGACAACTCGCTTGGCGTTGGCTCGCTGCTGGCGCTGATGCTGCCCTATGCGCTGGCCTTCATGGGGGCTGGCCTGTTGATGACGGTCGGCTGGGTTGCCTTGGATCTGCCGCTCGGGCCGGGAGCGCAGGTTTTCTATAGTCCGCCGGTAGAGGTCCTCAAATGAACTGGTTTCTGATCAGCGCGCTGGCCATGGTGGCCACCGCGATCATCCATTCGCTGGCTGGTGAGCGCCGGCTGGTCGGTCCTGCCCTGGCCGGGCGCCAGGGCATCTTCGCCAACGCCCAGTCACGCAAGGTGCTGCGCGGGGCCTGGCACCTGACCAGTGCCTTCATGCTGCTTACCGCCGCAGTGATGATCTGGCCTGATACCGACTGGCAGCTCAAGGCGCTGGTGGCGGGGGTGTGGCTGATGAACGGCCTGGTTTCGCTGATCTCGACACGTGGCAAGCATGTTGGCTGGCCGACGCTGACACTCTCGGGTATCGCCGGTCTGGCAGGAGCCTGGGCATGACCGCACCAACACTTTCGTCGAACCTCAACCCCGATGATCCGCAGGCCCAAGCCCGCGCGGCGCACAACCGCGCGCTGGCGGCGGAGCTGCGGGAGCGGGTGGCGCAGGCCGCGCTGGGCGGGGATAAGAAGAGCCGGGAGCGCCATACATCGCGCGGCAAGCTGCTGCCGCGCGAGCGGGTCGAGCGACTGCTCGATCCGGGTTCGCCCTTGCTCGAGATCGGGCAGCTGGCGGCAAATGGCGTCTATGGCGAGGACATTCCCGGCGCTGGCATCATCACGGCGATCGGCCGCGTTTCGGGCCGGATGTGCATGATCGTTGCCAATGATGCGACGGTGAAGGGCGGGACTTACTATCCGCTCACGGTCAAGAAGCACCTGCGCGCGCAGGAGATCGCCGAGGCTAATTACTTGCCCTGCATCTACCTGGTCGACAGCGGCGGGGCCAACCTGCCGCACCAGGCCGAGGTCTTTCCCGATCGCGACCACTTCGGGCGGATTTTCTTCAACCAGGCGAACATGAGCGCCAAGGGCATCCCGCAGATCGCATGCGTCATGGGCTCCTGCACCGCCGGCGGGGCCTATGTCCCGGCCATGTCGGACGAGACCGTGATCGTGCGCGAGCAGGGCACGATCTTCCTGGCCGGCCCGCCGCTGGTCAAGGCCGCGACGGGGGAGGAAATCAGCGCCGAGAATCTGGGTGGCGGCGATCTCCATGCCCGCAAGTCTGGCGTGGTCGATCACCTGGCCGAAAACGACGAACACGCGCTGACCATCGTGCGTGATATCGTCAGCCACCTTGGCCCGCGCCACGATCACGGCCTGCCGCTGAAGGAGCCGCGCAGCCCGAAGTACGACGCGGAAGAACTCTACGCCATCGTCCCCGAGGATGTCCGCGCGCCCTACGACGTGCACGAGGTGATCGCGCGGCTGGTCGACGGGAGCGAGTTTCACGAATTCAAGGCCCATTATGGCAGCACGCTGGTCTGCGGCTTTGCCCATATCTGGGGCATGCCGGTGGCGATCCTCGCCAACAACGGCGTGTTGTTTTCCGAAAGTGCCGTGAAGGGCGCGCACTTCATCCAGCTGGCCCAACAGCGCAAGGTGCCGCTGCTGTTCCTGCAGAACATCTCGGGCTTCATGGTCGGCGGCAAGTACGAGGCAGAAGGGATCGCCAAGCACGGCGCCAAGCTCGTGACGGCGGTCGCCACGGCCACCGTCCCTAAGATCACAGTGTTGATCGGCGGCAGCTTCGGGGCCGGCAATTACGGCATGTGCGGCCGCGCCTACTCCCCGCGCTTCGTGTTCTCGTGGCCCAATTCGCGGATCTCGGTGATGGGCGGGGAACAGGCCGCTTCGGTTCTGGCCACCGTTCACCGCGATGCGGCTACCTGGACTCCGGAGCAAGCCGAGGCGTTCAAGGGGCCGATTCGCCAGAAGTATGAGGATGAAGGAAACCCCTATTACGCCACGGCCCGGCTGTGGGATGACGGGGTGATCGACCCGGTCCAGACCCGCGACGTGCTCGGTCTGGCGCTGGCGGCAACGCTGGAGGCACCGGTCGAGGATCAGGGCTTCGGCGTGTTCCGGATGTAACACCCGGCCTACACGCAGCTGTTGAAACCGGAATCGACGCAAGGCGGGCCTGCCCTTATGACCGGGTAGCAAGACAAGAAGAATACGTGAGAGAGATGCCCGAATGAACGCGCGCCGCCCCACGCTGCTGTCCCGCTTTGTGCAGTGGGTCGTGCTGAAGCTTTATGTTTGGAAGGGCTGGACCATCACCGGCGAGGCCCCGCCGTTCCGCAAATTTGTGATTACCGGCGCGCCACATACCACCAACTGGGATTTCATCTTTTTCGTCGGCACGATTCACAAGCTGGGGCTGAAGCCCAGCTTCGTCGGCAAGCTCAGCCTGTTCCGGGGGCCGCTCAAGCGTTTCATGTATGACATGGGCGGGTTGCCGGTCGACCGGTCAAAGCGGAACAACAGGTATGTGGAGCAGACTGCCGCCCATTTCGAGCGGATGGATGACCTTGCCCTGGTCGTCGCGCCAGAGGGAACGCGGGGCAGCGACGGCACCTGGCGCAGCGGGTTCTATCACATTGCCCTGCGCGCCGGGGTGCCGATCGTGCCGGCCTGGGTCAACCACGCGACGATGAAGGGCGGAATCGGCCCGGCCATCATGCCGACCGGGGACTATGCCGCCGACCTGGCCAAGATCGCAGCGTTCTACCGCTCGGTCATGCCCGAATGCCTGCGGTTTGAACGGCTCGCTGCCTCGGCTGCCGCACTTAAGGATGCCGCCACCGAAAGTCTGAAGGAGAAGCTGCCATGATCGAGGCCATGCTCATCAATGCCGCGGTTGCCGCGGTCCTGCTGCTGATTGGTTGGGCGATCGCGGTGCGGATCAACGATGTGTCATTTATCGATGCGATCTGGGGCGGCGGGATGGCCGTGCTGGCAATTGCCAGCTGGCTGCAACTGGGTGCGCCGGGCGACCGCGCGACCCTGATCGCTGCCATGGCTGCCCTGTGGGGGCTAAGGTTGTTCTGGCATCTCTACACGCGTTGGCGCGGCCACGGCGAGGACGTGCGCTATGCGCGGATGCTCGGCAAGGCCAAGGAACAGGGCCGCTTCGCCCAAGCTGCGCTGACCAAGGTGTTCGGGCCGCAGGCCTTCTTGCTTTATCTGACCTGCCTGCCGGCCCAGCTGGGCGTGCTGGCGAGCGGCGAGCCTGCGCCGCTGGGTGTGCTGGCCCTGGCCGGCGCAGCCGTGTGGCTGCTGGGCATGGTGTTCGAAGTGGTCGGCGATGCACAGCTTAACGCCTTTCGCGCTAATCCGGCCAACAAGGGCAAGGTGTTGGATACCGGACTGTGGCGCTATACCCGCCATCCGAACTACTTCGGTGACACCTGTGCGTGGTGGGGCATCTGGCTTGCTGCGGCCGATGCCGGACCCTGGATTGCGCTGGCCAGCCTGCCCGGGCCGCTGTTCCTGACCTTCACCCTGACCAAGTGGTCCGGTAAGCCCCTGCTGGAAAAGGGGCTGGCCCGGACCCGTCCGGGCTACGCCGACTATGTGGCGCGAACCTCCGGTTTTATTCCCTGGCCGCCGAAGCAGGGTTAAGCGCTAACGGCGGGTCAGGTCGGTCGTCCGCTCTTCCTGCGGTATCGGACGGGCCGGGATAGCCTGAAGCCAGGCCTCCAGCGCCGCGATGTCCGATGTGCCGATCACCTTGTCCCGTCCCTTGAGCAGCACTGAGTAGGTATCGCCGCCGCTGGCCAGGAAATCGCTGGTGGTTACGCGGTAGGATGTGGCCGGATCGATCGGCTGCCCATCAAGCCGAACATCGACGATGCGACTGCCGACCGGCCGGGACAGGTCATAGGAATAGGTGAACCCGCGCGACGGGCTGAGCACCTGATTGGGCCCGTTGCCATCGAAGTTCTGTTCCAGCAGTTCGCGCAGTTCCGCGCCCGTCAGCGTCTGGGTGATGAGCACGTTGCCAAAGGGCTGCACCCTATAGATGTCACCAAATGTCACTTGCCCGTTTTCGTTCGGGGCGAGCCGCCACGGCGCGCGGATGCCGAAGGGGTTCATGAAGGCGATCTGCGCCCCGGCCCCTGCTGTCGCGGCCAGCTGCGCATCGGCGATCAGGTGTCCTAGCGTGCCGCCCTTGCTGTCAGTATCCCCACCACGCATCGCCTCACCGCCGATCCGGCCGACCGATCGCAGCGTGAACTGCTTGGCTGCCTCGGCATATTTACCGACATAGGCTGCGATGTCCGGCCGGGGCGCAAAGCGAGGGAACTCGTCAGTGTTGGCCGAAACTCGTCCCGGCGAAGGCACATAGGCATCGCTCTGGACGATCACGTTACGTGCAGAACGCTTGGTCACGCCGGCGCGCGGATCGATCTCCAGCGCGATCTCGGTCACCTGCATGCCGAACTTGCCGGCACTGGTCAGCAGGATTGGCCGTGCCGGGTTCTTGCCCGGCCATTCGCAGATGTAATCCCAGTGAGTGTGGCCGGAAACGACCACGTCCACGCCGCCCTCCAGCCGGTCAAGGATACCGGCCAGATCGCCGCTGGCCTTCTCGCAGCCTTGTGGATTGGGCACGCCTTCGGTGCGGACACCTTCGTGGATCACCACCACAATGGCGTCGGCCCCGGCGGCGCGCAGACGGGGAACGGCGGCGTTGATCGTCTCGGCTTCATCGGCAAAGCTGAGGCCCCTGATCCCGTCCGGCGAAACCAGCTGATTGGTGCCTTCTAGCGTCAGCCCGATCAGCCCGATGTCGACGCGGTTGCGGCCCGTGCCGAAGCTGCGGATCGCCGTGCCGGGAAATAGGGTGGAGCCATCTTCCTTGACCGTATTGGCGGTGAGGAACCGGAATTTGGCACCCTTGAACGGCTCAACCTGACAGGGCTTGCGGGCAGTATGCTGCTGGCAGCCGCCGGCCTGCATCCGTAGCAATTCCTCACGCCCACGATCGAATTCGTGATTGCCCGCAGCGTTGAAATCGAGCCCGATGCGGTTCATCACTTCAATTGTCGGCTCATCCAGAAACAGGGCGGAGGAGAGCTGCGATGCGCCGATCAGGTCGCCGGCGCTGACCACCAGATGATTTTGGTGCTGCGCGCGCAGGCTGTCCATGGCGCTGGCCAGCCAAGCGGCTCCGCCCGCCGGCACCGGCTTGGCGCCGCCCTGGCCATCGGGCACGAACACCGACTGCCGCGGCATTTCCAGCGCACCGTGGAAATCGTTGATCGCCAGGATCGCCACGCGGGTCGGCGTGGTTGCATTGTCCCCGGCCTGTGGAGTGGCGCAGGCAGCTAGCAGGGGCAGTAGGGCGAGAACCGAATTGCGGAGAATCGTCATGATGCCCTCCTAACCGAAGCAGCGCCCGCAACAAGTCGTGCGTATTATGCAATTAAGACAGTTTCTTGAAAGAACGGGTCATTCATTCTATATTGATTGAACAACCCATGGGGAGACAGCGCGATGGCGCGGCCGCTGACGGACATTGAAGCCGGACGGGAGCATCTGGTCGATATCGTAATGGCGATGATCGAAGAACGCGGCAACGCCGGGTTCACTGTCACCGATCTGGCTTCGCGCGCGGGAATGTCGCCTGCCAGCGTCTATCGCTACTTCGAAAGCAAGGATGCCGTGATCGAGGCGGTGGCTGAACGCTGGTTCAGGCCCAAGGTGGCGATTATGGAGGAAGTGGTCAGCAGTGACCTGCCGCCGCGCCGCAAGATGTTCGAATTCTACGCCCGCCGCTTTGCCGCCGTTCGGGCGATGTGGGAACGCGATCCCGTGGCCTTCGCCACTTATTGCGAATTGGGTGACGAGCATTTCGAGCTGGTCCGCAGTTATATTGACCTGGGCGATCACTATCTGGGCGAGATCATTGGCGAGGCGATGGCCGACGGCGCCTTCGCCGGTCTGGAAATCGATGAGGCGATCAGTCTGATCAACCAGATAACCAGCTGTTACACCAACATCGGTGTCATGCAGTTCCTCATGCCCAAGCTGTCGGAAGACAAGTTGGCCCGGATCATCGATGCCCTGTTCGATGGACTGTCCGCCGTCGATCGCGGCGCGCGGGCGGTAACGGGACTGCGCGCCGCCTGACCGTTCAGGGTTTTGCGGTCTTGGCCTTCGCGGCCTGGCTTTCGAAAGCTTCCTGAACCGATTTCACGAGGTCGTTGGCCGGGTCGATAGCCTGGCCTTGCGCCAGCCAGCGGGCAGCCATGTCTTGTCCGGCAAGCGGATGCCCGGCCGGGAGGTTGAGAGTCGCGAGATAGGCCCCTGCGCAACTGGACGCCGAGCGCAGGCGGCAGCCTTCGCCGAACCAGGCCATCGCGGTTTCGGCGTTGGCGCGAACCTTGTAGCCTGACCAGTAGACCAGCCCCAGGTTGTAACAACCCGGCCCGTAGCCCAGCTTGCAGCTGCGGTCGTAAAAGACGTTCGCGGCACGGTCACCGCCGGGCACGCCAACCCGTTCATGGGCCATGTTGCCAAGGATCCGGCAGGCCAGGCCATCCTTGCTGCTGCAAGCCTTGGCCAGGGCGGCGACAGCTTCAGCCGGATCGTCGCGGGGTTCGAAATGCTGGCGGTAAAGCTGGCCGAGCGTGGTGCAGGAGGCGATGTAGTTTCGCTCGCAGCCGCTGCGCAGCAGGTTGCGTGCGACCAGTATTCGCTCGCTGGTCTTGAGTTCCTCGGCATATTGGACCGCCAGGTTGTGGCACCCGGCCAGCGAGCCGTTGCGGCAGGCCTGCCGGTAATAGGCCAGCGCCGCAGTCATGTCCCTTGCAATACCGCGGCCGCGCTCGGCCATCAGGCCGTAGTTGAAACAGCTGAGGGGCAAACGCCCCCGGTCGCAGGCCTGGCGGAACAGTTCGGCCGCGCGGGGCAGGTCCTGCCGCAGCGGATCGCCCAGATAGAGCACGCCGGCCAGTTGTTCGCAGGCTTCGGGCTCGTTGCGGCGGCAGGACTGCTCAAACAGGCGAACGGCCCGCTCCGGCTGCGGTTCACCCCAGGCCTTGTCCAGCAGGAGCCGGCCTTGGGCTGCGCAGCCGCGGTCAAACCCCAGCCTGCAGGACAGGCCATAGGCGGAGACTGTCTCACGCCGCAGACTGGCCGGTGCGGCGGGTTTGGTCGCACGCGCCTCGAGATCGAGGCCGACGTTGAAGCAACTGCGCATCTCATCGAAACGGCAGGCTTCGGCAAACCGCATGTTGGCAAGGTCCGGCAGCTTGGCAGACATCGCATCGTGCGCTTGCTGGTACAGTTCCAGCCCGCGGGCGCGATCAATCATGGACGGCGGTGCGGGCGGTGCCAGGGGCACGGGCGGCACAGTGGGGACGACTGGCGGGGCTGGCGGCGGAATATCGACCGGGACCGGAGTGCGGCGCGCTTCAGTTGTTGCGGCAACCGGGCTTTGCGCTGCAGCCGCAGCGGGCTGCGCTGCCAAAGCCAGTCCCAGCAGCAGGCCGCGCAGCCGTTCTTGCCAGACCCGGGCGGAGCTGATGGTGGCCGGCCGCTGCATTGCTTGCTCCTCCGCTGTTGCGGGCGAACCTTATGGGGCCCAACACGGGCTCTCAACGCTGGCCATGCACCGGTACCTCTGGGTCGTTCAACTTGGCCCCCGGCTTGATCTAAGATCGCCGGGGAGGGTCCGTCATTGCCGCGTTTGCTTGCGATTGCTCCGGCCTTGCTTGTCGCGGCGCTGGCGGCTGCTCCGGTCGAGGGTGGGGCGGCCACGCATTGGGTGTGGGAGTGCAAGGCCGAACGCACCCTGACGCATGGCAGCGCCTATGCAATCCGCACCTATGATCGCGCAGGGCAACTTTACTCGGGAGACAGTCTGTTGTGGGACGCCGCCGGCTATGATCCGGCCCGGCCGCGCGCGCCGATCGAATGGCACCTGTCCTATCCGTGGAGTGCGGCGCGTGATGAACCGTTCGATGATCGGCGCATCAAGCTCACCTTCCGGATCCAGCACCACGAGCCCTTGCCCAATGTGGTGCTGCTCCAGATCCAGCGGCCGATGCCGGTCGTGCCGCATGGCGTGATCGATTCGGCGGCGCTTGTTACCCTGGCATTCCGCTATTCCGATCGCGATCCGCTTGGGGGGTCTGGCGATCTGCCGCTGGGCGACCTGCTGGCCTATGGCACCGGCTATGACGAGCTTGGCTGGAACCTAACCGCCAGTC
>Ga0315900_10007438_pt1 | contig 14387 bp, 6 predicted proteins | sample LakEriMetagenome_FD_203521 | JGI IMG/M metagenome (GOLD analysis project Ga0315900, IMG submission 203521) | Freshwater fungal communities from buoy surface, Lake Erie, Ohio, United States - Buoy 12 MA114 | ecosystem: Environmental > Aquatic > Freshwater > Lake > Lake biofilm | place: USA: Lake...
TATCGGTGAGCCTTCCGATAATGTCTGGTACCGCATATTCTTGACTGCCACCGATTCCATTGGCTTATCTACCACTGCTATTCGAGATGTGTATCCAGAAAAAGCACCCATCCTGGTCACTACTGACCCTCCTCAGCTACCCGTGGATATAGATGGCATAAAGGGCCCTTCTCCGTTTTTAAGCTTAGGAGTAGTTGGTATGGAACGCACAGCGGTATCGCCTGATATTGTGATTGGAACCGACACCGTTCTACTATTTCACCACTGGCAGGATGGACAGTCCCATCACGAATACGATTTTACGGTCACTGCTGATACTGGAGTGGTTTTGAATGCTTACTACGAACGCTACCCAGTCGGAAAAGGGTTTGGTCTTCTTGGCTCTTACCTTCAACCTGACCTCAAGGAGCCCTCCTATTTGATTCGAATTGACTCCTTTGTCGATTTTAAATGGGGAGAAGGCTCCCCGGGAATTGGGATTCCGGTGGATGGATTTACGGTTCGGTGGACCGGCACTATTGAGCCTTACTTTTCGGACACACTTACGTTCTACACCTACTCGGATGACGGCGCAAGGCTCTGGGTGGATGGTCAGCTACTAATAGACAAATGGATGAACCAGCCTGCCACAGAACATACTGGGCGCATCTACTTGGAAGGAGGCAAAAGGTATCCTATCCAAGTAGAATTCCTGGAAGCGGGGGGGGCAGCCACTATGCAGTTGTGGTGGAGCAGTAAGAGGCTTCCTAAAGCTATTATTCCGAGCACTCAGTTATATCCACCATCCGCCTACCTTCCCAATTCACTCACCGGTGAGGTTTGGTTGGATCAAGATGGCGATGGAGTCTGGGACTCCTCTGAACCGGCCCTTCCGCAGGCCGTCGTGGTGCTCACAGATCTGAACAACCCTTTGGTCAGCATTGCAGCCTTAACGGATGCAAATGGAAACTATTCTCTTCAAAATATATACACTTCCCGATACCAAATTTACGTAGCTGCTCCGACCGGTTATGGCAGTTTGGTACCAGGAATTGGACTGGGGTCAGGTGGCTTTTCCAATCCTATTGAATTTAACGGTGAAGAAAATCGACAATTTTCCTGTGCATTTATCCCGGATGGAAATCCCTCGCTGCAGTCGGACCTGCCAAGCTGGCAATTACTACCCAATCCAGCGACGGAGGAAGTCATTTTTCGAAAAAACCACCGATCTTTCTTGAGAAGCGTATCTATCAAGGTGCTCGACCTTAGTGGAAAATTGATGCTCGAAACCAGTAGCCCAGCCGGCAGCCGCGATACGCCCATGGACATTAGCCATTTCGCCCAAGGGATCTACATTGTAGTGGCAGATGGCAGAGCAGTCTTATTGTATAAAAACTAAGACCGTCTTAACTTGTCTTAGCTCAAAAAATGCCCTTTGTTGTCGACAAAGGGCATTTTTTATTTAAAAACAGCTATTCTTTCTTCTTTTTTTACTGAAAATAAAGTCCCTAAAACTTAGGACAAGCGATTCCCTCGCTTTCAAAACTTCCCAAATAGGCGATCGAGATTTCAAAAGCACCCTGACGCTGTCTGGCATTGAGCGCCTGTAAATTCAGGTCATAGCTCATCCCAAACAGGACGTTGTTCAGCTCAAAACCTACCAAAACCACGGCTGCATCGAGGTTAAATCCTTGTTCGCTCCGTACGGGACGCAACCAGGATCCTAGGTGAAAGGCAGAGGTCCTAAATTCTCCTAAGGCGAATCTAAAATTAGTTCCAGCGTTGGTCTGCAAATGCGTACCCTGACTGGATACCAAGACCCGTGGGAGAAAGCTCACTCGGGTACTGCGGCCACCGATTGGCATATTTGCCGCAAATTGAGCGGAATAGCGCGGTAGCAAACGCTCTCCAGTCACCAATTCAGTCCGATCAAATGCAATGACGGGCTGGTTAAAATGGTGGTAAGAAACACCTGCAAAAAGATTGCTCCGCTTCCCTAACTTGGCAGTGTAGTTTATCCCCAAGCTCAAATCCAAGTAGGCAAAATTATTACCGGGCAAATCTTCCTGCGTCGCACCCGTGTAACCATTTACCCCATCGAATTGATCATGAAACCGCAAGGAGGCGTAATTCAGGTTTCGCTGTGTAATGCCTGCCTGTAGTCCAGCCGATAAATATTGATCATTGTCAGCATTTAAGGATTTATGGTAGGCGAGTGAAAGACCAATCTGCGTGGTATTAAAATCCAATACCCCAATCCGGTCATTATCAAATACCAACCCAAGGCCAATCGCATCCTCCACTACCCGTTTTTTTCGGGGAGTGAACCGAAAATCCCCTGCCACTGCGTACGATTGAAAAGGTTCATCTAGCACGCTTCCCCACTGATCGCGGTAAATAGAGGAAACTCGGTAGCGACCCTCAAACGCCCCTGTTAAAGCAGGATTCAGCGTAAGTGGAGAGGCATAAAACTGAGTAAACTGTTTATCCTGAGCAAAAATCCCCTGTGAAACCGTCCAAAAAGACAGTGCTAAAAGTAAAAATCGAAACGTCTTGTGGTGCATAAAGGTGTTATTTTCCTAAAAACGGAGCACAAAGGTAAAACAAACTGTAAAATAGTACCGGTCACAAACCAGACAAATCAGAACAAGCCGGACCAAGATGAATCGACCAGCCAAGACCGGCTTCTCCAAGAACGGCTAAAGGACCCTTTTCTGTTCTAGTATGCTCACTTTAACAACCAAAAGGACAAACCCCTTTGTGGTTGCAATCGAGTCATTCCAGCAACCAAACGAATTGGGCAACTTTTTAGTGCTCAAAACCACTTTTTGACCAGCCACAGGACTAAATTGAACAGAAGGCTTAGCAGTAAAAGCGTGGTTAGAGGCGCATACAATCGAAAATTGCCTTTTTCAAAATAAAAATCGCCCGGCAGCCTGCCGATTACCCAGCCTCTGCCTTGGGCTACCCAAAACAAGACCCCGAGCAAAATCAGTACAACTCCAGCTGAAATTAAATATTTGGACCCAGCAGGCATATCTTAGTTGCGAAGCGGTTTACCATTCTCTAACATAAACTGAATACGCTCTAACGTTTTTTGTTCGCCACAAAGCGATAAAAACGCCTCTCGTTCCAGGTCCAGCAGGTACTGTTCACTGACTTTTTGTGGAGCGGTTAGGTCCCCTCCACACAAGACAAAGGCCACTTTTTTTGCAATTTTTATGTCGTGTTCAGATGCGTATCGGCCCAGATAGAGGGAATGTGCGGCTGTGTACAAAGCCCCTAGACCCGTTCTGCCCAACACGAGGACATCTTTGCGCTGGATGGGCTGCACGTAGTTGGTCGCTTTTTCCAAAACCACCTTTTTAGCCTCCGAAATACTCCGGGCAGTATTGAAAGAAACCTTGTCTTTAGCGGGCTGTAAATATCCATATCGGAACGCCTCGTGCGCGGAGGTGGCCACCTGAGCGGTCGCAATGGTTCTGAATCCTTCGATCAGTGCTGGAATTTGAACATTCCCTTCCTTCGAAATTTCATCACTGATTCGGACGGCAAACTCTTTAGTTCCTGCTCCGCCGGGTATCAATCCCACCCCTACTTCCACTAATCCGATATACGACTCTGCTGAGGCAACCACGCTATCGCAGTGCATGGACAGCTCGCATCCGCCGCCGAACACATAACCTTGGGTAGCGGCCACCACCGGAACAGCAGAATAGCGCAGCCGCATAGAAGTATCTTGGAAAAGCCGAACGGCCATGTTCAGATCGTCCCATTCTTGTTGATAAGCCAACATAGCAACCAGCATCAAGTTGGCTCCCACCGTAAAGTTTGGGGCATTGTTTCCAATGACAAGGCCTTTCCAACCCTCTTCTTCTGCGATGCGAACACTTTCGTTCAAGCCTCTCAAAATGCCTTCCCCAATGGAATTCATTTTTGAGTGGAACTCCAGGCAAAGCACGCCATCACCAATGTCGTGCAGCGTACATTCTGCATTGGAGAAGACAGGCTTTTGTGCTCGGAAGTGATCCAACACTACAATAGATTGTGCGCCGGGGATTGCCTCGTATTGACCGGTTCCAGGATGGAAACAGCGCTGTACCCCATTTTCGGTTTTGTAAAAATGCGTATGGCCTTGGTCGAGCATTTGTTGAACCCATGGGGCGATTTGCTCCCCACGCTCAGTGGCTAATTGCACCCCTTTCGCGATCCCAACCATGTCCCAGAGCTCAAATGGGCCTTTATCCCAGGCAAATCCTGCGCGCATGGCGTCATCAATGGCGTAGACGGTGTCGGATATCTCAGGAATACGGTTACTCACGTAAGCAAACAAGCCCAAAAACGAACGTTGCAGCAGTTCAGCCCCCTTATCATTTCCATTAAATACGGCAGCAATCCGGCGGGGTAGTTCTTCTATTTGCTTAAACGTTTCCAAAATAGGCAATTTAGCCTTCTGGACTGGGGCGTATTCGAGGGTATGCAGGTTCAGGGCTAAGACAACCGGACGACCTTTTGCATCTTTTTCTTTTGTTTTCTCATAAAAACCCTTTCCCGTTTTATTTCCAAGAAATTTGTGGTCGGACAAAAACTGCATAAAGGGCAATGGCTCGAAAGTAGCCCGCTGCTCGTCTTCAGGACAGTTCTGTCGTAAACCTGCCACCACGTGTGCGGCTGTGTCCAGACCAACTAAATCGCCCAGACGGAAAGTCCCCGTTTTGGGTCGGCCAATTGCTGGACCCGTCAGGCTGTCAACGGTTGCGATATCCAGCTCCAGCTCATACGTGAGTTGGTAGATTTTAGACATCGCATATACCCCCACTCGGTTGGCAATGAACGCCGGCGTGTCTTTGCAGAGCACCGTTTGCTTGCCCAGGAAAACATCCCCGAAATGCAAGAAAAAGTCGACTACCGCTGGATCGGTTTCTGGAGTTGGAATGATTTCCAGCAAACGCATGTACCGGGCTGGGTTAAAGAAGTGGGTGCCGCAAAAGTATTTTTTGAAATCAGCACTCCTGCCCTCCGCCATCAAGTGAATAGGAATACCAGAAGTATTGGAGGTAATCAGCGTCCCAGGTTTACGGTGCTGCTCCACTTTTTCAAAAAGGGCCCGCTTGATATCTAGGCGCTCCACGACCACTTCTAAGATCCAGTCACAGGATCCGATTTTCTTTAAGTCATCTTCCAAATTGCCTACTGTGATCCGATCTGCGAACGCGGTATCGTACAAAGCGGCGGGTTTGGCCTTGATGGCATTTTGGAGCGCAGCTGCACCTATACTGTTGCGGAAGCTGGGGTTCAATTTATCTTGTTCAGAGCCGTTTTGGGGAACAATATCCAGGAGGAGCACTTCAAACCCGCAACCTGCGAGGTGACAAGCAATGCCGGTTCCCATCAGGCCGGAACCTAAAACGGCGACTTTTCGAATTCGTTTATGGATCATAAGAATGTGGTCAGCGAAAATTTGCTCGCGAAGTTAAGGTAGTTTGGTTAATGCAAGGGCATTTTTCTTTCATTCCAGAAATGCACATGAGTACTATGGTTAGCCCCCTCCTTTTATCTCTTTTTCCGATAAAAAAAGAATAGCCGGGCTGCTTCACCAAAAGGCCAGGTCCATTGCTAAGGCTTCGACTGAAGGTAGGCCTGTTCTACCCGCTGGCAGAAGTGTTGATAGGTATCCTCTGGAATCCTGGAGCGGATGGACTGCAAAACTTGGTTTAGTTTGGTGTACTCCCGCTCTGTGAGCAGATCGTCCTCCATAAAGGTGGTGAACAATTCCTGGAAATGATCGGATACTCGCATGGCGTATTCCACCCTTCTCACCTTATCATCGATGAAAGCGATGAAGTACAGGGCTTCTGTGTAGTTTAGTTTTCGGCTGAGCACCAATTGATTGACCTCTGTTTTGATGCTTTCCAGCTTTTTGGCGGCCTCTTCTGCTGTCCAGGTCTGGGCTTCAAAAGCATCGTAGGCTTCTTGCGCTTGGGCAGCGTAAATGCGAATCAGCTTTTCTCTCCTCCAAAAAATCCACCAGCTGATAAGTGCGGTGAGTAAGGCAGTTGCCAGTACCATTGTAATTTCAACCAAATACCCCGTATCGGAAAGCCACTGCACTTGTCGATGCAACCAACTGGACTGTGGGGCCAATCCATGGTGTTGAACAGCATAATCAATATGGGCGAAATCAGCTAGACGGAGCGGATCCACACCTCGAAGCGCGTTTATATGCGTCAGGTAGGTGTGCTTGATCGATTCTAAGTCTCCCTCTTGGAAAAAAGAGCGCAGTTCGCTTCCTTGGCCCAATTCATAACCGGGTCCATATTTCTGCCTTACCAGTTCATTTGATTTTATAAAATAGTAAACCAGTTTTCTTCGGGTAGAAAAATCCTGTAGCCAGACTTGACCACCCTGCTCCAACTGCTTTCTAGCTTTTTTATCCACTAAATGCAACAATTCGCAAGCATCCGGCTGTAAAACATACCGACGGCCTAGTCGCTTTAGGTGTTCCTCCGTGAATTCCACCTTTGAACCTGGGCCCAGGTGGGTAACGGATAGCATTAAAAAATTATCAGGTATACGGATTTCCCTTCCTCCCAGCACGGCTTTTTCATTAGACGGGCTGAGTCGCTCCCATAGTTCGGGCCCAAAGAAGGTTTCTGGATTTATTTTATCGAAATTATCGATCAGGCAGACAAAATAGTGGTCGGGTTGTTGTTGGCAACGCTCCCAGAACTCCAGCAACAATCCGGGGTGAAAGACCCGATTTTCATCCTCATAACCAATGTATTTGTTGTGCAATTCGAGGTCAAACTCAGGAGCACAGCGCACCGTTAACACTTGAGTAGCAGGATCGGCGGTCAGAAATTGGGCAGCTTGTTCGGCTAGTTTGGTGGCTCCAGTTCCTGTGACTCCCGACACCACCAGGTACCGGCTTTTTTGTGCCTGCCGGCAAAAGTCACTAAATTTCTCCCAGGACAAAGACTTGAGAGGCCCTTGGTTCAAGAGCTCTTCCTGAAAAGCTTGGGGTAAGGAAGGGTGTAGCTCAGCATACAACTGCTTGGCTTCTTCCTGAGCATCGGCAGCCAACCGGCAGGGCGTCCGAACCAGTTCGCCCGCCTGAACCCACAGCGGATCCACTTGTTCGCGGGTAGCGAGGACAGAAAGGATTCCTAGACCAAGGATACTGACCGATAGGGAAAGCCATCTGGGAGGAGTGGTGTACATTTGGACAAAGGTAAACAAATCACATTATTTAGGTAAACCCGTGTATCCAATCGCCTTCTATCCCTGAGCGAAGCTCTTTTTTGCTAATTTAACGGCGAAAAGCGGCAAATACCCAATAAAAAGTTAAACACTTCCCTAAAAAATCAACAAAAAACGTTAGCATTGGTTTCAGATACCTATTTTCTTTTTTTCAATACTAATTCGATCGACTCTTCGTGCGCACATTTCCACTTTTTCAGTACTCAAAGCCTTTATGCTTTTCTTTGATTTTGATGTATCAGTTCCTTACACCGGTCAAAGCTCAGGTATTGTATGGTGGGGTGGATGATGCGGGTGGCAATGACTTCATAATGGTTTTAGACCTCTCTTCCTGCAGCACTTGCTTGGGTCCAGCCATTTGCGGTACCGGGCAGACGTATGAGTTGGAGGTAATGAGTACCGGTAATTTTTTGGTTGCAAATGGAGGGTTAAGTATCTGCTCAGCGGCGGGAGGCATTCTTCAAAACTTGGGTGTTCCGGGCTACCAAGCCGTCGGAATTGGTGGAGGACTTTATTATTACTCCGGATTTACGGGGGTGCTTGGGCTGTACAATGCGAACACAGGAACCACACAAACCATTGGTTCCCTCCCCCCTAACTTTTTACTTTCCTCCGGTGGGGATTTTTTTTATGTCAATGGGACGCTTTATGCATTGGGACTGAACTTAACCAACTTCGATTGGGAGATTTATCAGATTAATGTAATGAATCCGAGTGCTTCCACCTTTGTTACTGCCCCTCCCGTTAATAACCCACAAGGTGTTGCCACCATAGGAAACGACATTTACATCCTGGATTGGCCTGGAGGGGGCTCTATGATTTACAATTATGATCTCGCAAACAACACCCTCACAGCGGAGTGTTATCTATCCAATATTTTCTTGTACAGCCTAGGAGGGCTACCCTCTACCGTTACCCCTTTGACCTGCAACTGCTCTACCAATGCAGGTTCTATGACCATTGGCACCGCAAATGTCTGCACGAATGCGATTGCAACATTGGCACACAACGGAAACCAACAATTGGAGTCAGATGATTTACTTCAATTTATTCTTTTCTCCAATCCGGCAGACACTCTTGGTAGTATTCTGGTTCAGAGTAACAGCAACAGTTTTAGTTTTGACCCCCTGACGATGGTTCCCAATACTTCGTACTATGTGGCAGCCATTGCCGGGAACAACGTGAATGGCAACGTGGATTTAACGGACCCCTGTTTGGATGTTTCGAATGCCCCTGAACTGATTTGGAGACCAGTCCCCAGCGTCTCGTTTCAAGCGAGTAGCACCCCATTTTGTGAAGGAGAATGCCAGACTATTACGGCTACTTTCACTGGAACACCCCCCTTTACCTTTAACTACAGCAGTCCCGGGGGCAGTGGGACCTCTATTCCTTTCTCGGATTTTGTTGGTAATTTTCAGTATTGTCCATTACCAGGCACCCCATCGGGGCCCCTCTTACTACAGGCGACTTCCGTATCGGATCTTTGGTGCACTTGTCAATAGAGGGTATCCTTTTTAGCAGTAGTAATTGCATACTGTTCAAAAAACGCCTGAATACAGTCAGAGGCCAGGTCAGAAGGGCCATTAAACAATACGCAAACCCCGATTCCAGCCTGGCGGTCCAAAGCTATTTCTCCGCGAAAACCATTGACATAGCCCCCGTGGTACAGGATGGTTTGCCCTCCGTGTTCAAGCACTCGCCATCCCATTGCATAGGAAGCTTCCTCTCGGCTAATCCATCCACCCTGAATTTTTCGTTCCTTTCCGGTTTTGACGACGGGATGAAATACCTCCTCTAATGCCTCGTTGCCGATTATTTCCGGACGATGTCCTAGCAACAGCAGGAGCCATTTGCCCATATCTTCGACACTGGCATTGATTCCCCCTGCTTCAATTGCATTGTAGTAGCTTCGTTCAATCGGCTGAGGCACCCAGTGGTTACCCACCTTAGTATGGGGCAGCGCTCTATTTTCGGTATTCATAATGCCTTCAAAAGAGCAGGAGGTACTCTTCATTCCTGCAGGCTGAAGGATTCGTTTTTTTAGCAAATCGGCATACGATTCGCCGGTCACTGATTGCATCATGCTACCTGCGAGGCAAAAAGCAGCATTTTGATAGGCGTAAAATTCGCCCTCTTTCCCACAAACCGGTGATTTAGGGAAGTATCCATTCATTATTTCCGGCAAATCAAGGCCTTCTTCAATTAAATGAGTGTAGGCATGGTAAGGCAAGCCGGTGGTATGAGAAAGTAAATGCCAAAGTTGAATCCGATCCGCTTGTTGCGCATCCTTCAATCGAAAGGCGGGAAGGTGCGTGCGAACCCGCTCTTCCCACTGAAGTAACTTTTGTTGCACGAGGATTCCAGCGAGCACACCCGCAAACCCTTTGGATAAGGAGCCTATTCGGAAAACCGTTTGAGGCGTGACCGGATCGCTGGTATTGGCGTTTCGGAATCCATATCCTTTTTGAAACACCACTTGACTGTCTTTCACGATTACCACCCCCAGCCCAGGGCCTCCGTTGGCCTCCACAGAGCTTTGAAGGTACTGATCATACGTTTCAATAAAGGCTTGTAACGGCGGGTCCAATACGGGTTTGACCACTTTGGGGTGGGCAGGGGCGAACGGATTATTGTCTGATTTTGTTTCGCAGGCCAGCCATACGATCGATACCCAAGCAAGAAGGAGTAATAAGCGCATCCAACAAAGGTACGGCAGAGCGGGAAACCTTCTGTGCTTTTTGGTAAGAATTGGGTCACAACCAGACTCAGCTACCGACTACCAACAGAAAAGCCCCTCCCGACTACCGGGAGAGGCTTTTTCAAAAACCCGACACGTTTGTCGGATTTTGAATCTTCAGCTGACCTTACATCGCCTCCGAAATTCTGTCATACCATCTCATTGGATTAACCTTCACGGGTTCGGCAGGTATGTCGCCAGACGTTTCCGACGGCATCCTTTACCTCGTTGAAGATTAGTAAATAACATCTAAACTCGGTATTAAGTAACGGTGTGCTGCTTCGATCGTTTCCGGAGCTGTCACACCGTTACGTTCTGGTTTACCTCGTCCGGAGCATCTTCTTGGTTGCATTGTACTGCGGGGTCTCAATCCGGTAGTACAACATCGCCGAGCTTACTCCTACTTTATTGGCATCGAACAGGATGCGGTTGTAGCCTCTTGGGTAGAAACCCGTTTCGGTAAACAACGTGCGGCCGTTCTCTTCGAATATAGTCAATTTAACATCTGCAGCTTCTGGCAAGTGGAATCCGATTACCGTCTTGTCCAAGAAGGGGTTCGGTTGGTTTTGATACAACTCAAAGCCTACATTGGATACTGTTTCGCTGCCGTTCACCCCGGTGAATCGAAGGGCCACATCGGTCTTCTCTTCCTGCAGGTTGTACGCTTCTGCTCGGGTAATCGCACTGGACACGCTCAATAAGTCGCTCAGTTTTCCGCTGATATTGCTTCTGAACTGGATCTTGAACTCTGGTTTGCCGTTGCCATCCCAGCTGCTGGTCACTGCCTTGCGGTCCGGGAACATCGCAAAGTGCTCGTCGGATTGCAACTCTCCAGGATACACCATCAGCAGGTCAGCTTCATTCAACTGTACCGTTAACTGGTAGCCCAGGATGTCTTCGGTGCAGGCGAAGGTGGCTGTTACGATTTCTCCTGGCTTCACTTCCCGATCTTCCACTTCGAAGAACACCGTTTTGTCGGAGCGATCATCGGAGCTCATCAAGTTGTTGGGCACGTTGGTGTTGTCGATATCACCCACTTTTACCGCTACAAAATCCTCTTCCATCATATCATCCATCGCCTGCTGGTAGCTCTTCGTTTCCGGGAACGTTTCCTGGAATGGATTGTCGATGTTCGGGAACATATAGTTCGCATCGACAAAGCGCCAGGAAGAGTTGTTGGGCAGGGTGTTGTACGTACCCATGATCAACTTCCGCAGTTCTACGATATCGAAGGTGGTTACCGTTCCGGACTTATTGGCATCTGCTGCAATCATCTTGTAGGGGCTATTCATCGGCTCCAATCCGAGGATGTGGCGGCTGATCAGCACCAGGTCGTACGTATTCACCCCATTGAGCGGGTCATTGTCTTTGGTGGGTACCAGCTGACAATCGGCGGCTACAGGCAGTACATTATTGAACTCGAATACACCGTTGCTGTTCGACAGGTTGAACACATTCAGTGATGGCAATCCGTTGCTTTGAGTGCTGGATAGGCCTACGTTCGCTTGTTCTACGCCATGGCCGTTTTCGGTATTGATGGCACCGGCTACGCTCAGGCTTTGTCCGCAGGAGCCCAGGTTATCCTGGATGATCACATACGTTTCGCAGAAGTCGGCGTTACCGCTTTGGTCAATCGCCCATACTTCCAGCAGCTGTGTACCCAGTTCTGTGCAGTCGAAGTTCACCTCTGTCTGTGGGTTACCGGTAGCATCCGTTGGGAAGCCTACACCGGTTCCAGATTTGCGGATACCGATTTCCAGTTTATTGTCTGGGCTGCGGTTATCTTGTATTTCCTGGATCAGCTGAGATGCGAAGATCGTGCTCATTCCTGTTTGCATGATATTGATGCTCAGGCCATTCAAGCAAGTCACTACAGGTGCTTTAATATCTTCCACGCCGATTTGGTATTCTGCATAGCTTTCATTGCCACAACCATCTTTAACGAACCACTTCACAAAGTGTTTGCCGTAAGGCAGCTGCGGTGTTACATAAACGTCTGGCGTCACTTGTGTGTTCCACTTCATCGTCGCAGTAGCGAAGTTACCGATCGTGGAGGTCTGCAAGCTCCAGTTGTACTTGCGGTTAGCGGGCACGGTACGGTCATCGAACGTAGCGGGAGTACCGCCGCTGTAGGCTGGATTGCCCACATTGTTGTAGTTCACGGTACCTGGTGTAGGCGGTGTTTGGCTGCTTACAACAGTCTCTGCAATTCCATCCGCATTCAAGTCCAGGAACAACTGGTAGCGGAAGGTCAGGTTAGCACCAGAGCAAGCGTCGGTTGCTGTGATCCGGATTTCTGAGTTAGCCTCCGGAAGATCTGCTCCGTTCACATCATGGAAGATCGGGTCATTCCAGTACACTGGATCGTTCTCTGTGAAATCAGCTACTTCTACCGGGTACAGCGGAGATTCTACCTCGGGTTTCTCCGAATCCATGATGCGAATGATCTGCTTGTAGCGGTAAGCATTCACATTTGGATTGTAGTACGTCGAGTAGTTGGTCGGTGCTGGGTCGTTTGGATTCACTCGTACCACAGAAGGTGCCCAAGGCATGGGGGCATTCGATGCGGATACGACTGGACCAGGCATATTCGTCGGGTGATTTACTGTTGTATTCGGGTTCGGATTCGGTACATTGATCATCCCTGCGTTCGGGTTGTAGGTGCAATAGTTCACCACCATCCATACGCGTTCGATCTTCATACAAGCATCCGGAACCAGGGTATAAATCTCATCGGTGTAGGAAATAGCCATCAACTCGCAGTCTTGACCACCATAAACCACCGGTTCACCGTACTGAGCGGTTCCATTACAGCTGGTAACCAATACATCGTTCGGGAAGCGAACGTAGAAGTCCTGGTTATAGCCCACTGTGATGCGCTGTGTGCAGCTGTTGGAGTTACCAGAGCAGTCATATGCACGGAAAGTGCGAACGATGGTTCCCCGGTTACACACCGAGTCAAAGTTCGTGTAATTGACATTCGTTGTCACCTCTGCCAGGCAGCAGTTATCCACCCCACTGGCTTGGCCATGTGCTTCAAAAGTAGGGTCAAAGCTCTCGCAAGACACTGTAACATTCGCAGGCGGAACACAGACTGGCTTCAGGCGGTCTTCTACCAATACTTTGATCGTACAGTCATTTGAGTGTTGCTCTTCGTATGAAAGGGCTACTGCTCCCGGAACTGGAACCCGGTCGTACACCCGCAGGATCACATCGATCGTCTGACCGACGTCATCGCAGCAGAAATTCACCGCTTCGTAGAAAAACTCATTCGATTGGCAAGTATTCTCATCGGCGCGACGCACTTTGAAGTACACATCGCTGCAGTTATCGTATGAACCATTGTCGAGGGTATTGGCGTAGATGATGGCGGAGCCATTGATGCCCAGGGCCACCTGTGTAAACTCGTCGCATGCTGCCAGCGGGGGCGTATCATCTTGTACTACTATCTTGAAATTACAACTAGACACTGCACCACAACCATCTTCTGCGTAGTAGGTTACCGAGTGCGTACCCAAGTCCAAGCAGGGAGAAAGGGGATAAATCACCAAGGTATCTCGATCATTCAGGTTATTGCCCGGGAAATTTGTTGGAATCCCGTTGACAGAACGTACTTGAAGGGTATCCCCCGTGTATTGGTGGGTGGTCACAATAATAGCAGAGGCATCGCGTACATACGAGCAGGCATCTTCCATGATCACATCCGGAAGGTCTACCGTGGCACAGCAGGTCGTTGGGTCAGTACTTACCACCAGGGTATCTGGGCAGGTAAATGCAGGACCAAAGTTATCTTCTACCCGGATAATCTGTACATAGTTAATCGGGTTGATGTTTGGAGGCGTAGCAGAGTAGCCATTGCAAAGGTCCAGAATGGTCCAAGTACGGATAATGGATTTTTCACCAGCACAAACCGATACTACCTGATCCGTTTTGGTTACACTCACCTCACAGCTGGCGCTGCCAGGAAACAAGCGGAATTGCTGTCCGAACGCTTGTACCAGCGGTGCACCGGTCGCAATGGGTTCCGTGGAAGGGGCGTTACAGCTGATGGTGATGTCTGCTGGCAGCTGAATGGCGCTCAGCGGAATACGCTGCAAGTACAGGTATTGGGTGCAAGAGGCTGCGTTGTTGGACGCATCTTTTACGGTCCATACCCGCTTCAGGTAGCCGCTCAGGCCACTGATACCATTGAATGTTTCGGTACAGCCTACATCTACCCAGGTATCAAACTTCGTGAGGGTCACATTGCTACAATTCTCTACAATGGTTGGAAGTGCGTGGGCGATGTTCAGGGTTCCAAACAGGTAGTTTGGATCGTAATTCGTCACTGCACAGGGCATAAATACGTTCTCGCACGTAATAACAGGTGGCAGGTTGTCTTGTACCACCAATTTGGTGAAGGCTATATTCC
>Ga0315900_10007442_pt1 | contig 14384 bp, 12 predicted proteins | sample LakEriMetagenome_FD_203521 | JGI IMG/M metagenome (GOLD analysis project Ga0315900, IMG submission 203521) | Freshwater fungal communities from buoy surface, Lake Erie, Ohio, United States - Buoy 12 MA114 | ecosystem: Environmental > Aquatic > Freshwater > Lake > Lake biofilm | place: USA: Lake...
ACGCCCGGCGAGGTAGCCCGAAGCACCGGCGCGGTAGGCGTGGGTGAGCACCTTGCGGAACTCCTCCATGCCGGCGCCGGCGGACAGCATCACCCACGGGCGGCCCGCGGCGCGGCCGAGCGCGTCGAACCACTCCTGCGCGGCCTCCCAGCCGGGCGCGCCCACGCCGGGCACGTCCGCGGCCGCGAGCGGGCTCTCGAGCTTGAAGAGATCGACGCCGTACTTCGGGTCGGCGAAGGTCGTCACGCTCTCGAGCACCAGTTCGGGGTGCTTCGAGCGCATCTCGACGTAGTCCTTCGTCTGCTCCGCGTCCTTCTTCAGGGGATATACCAGCAGCTCGAACACGTACGGGATGTCGTACTTGCGGCAGGCCTCGCCGACGCGCTGCGTGAACGCCTGCTGGGCGCGGCACACACCGGGGTCGCCGTCCGGACGGTACCACGTCAGCACCTTCACGGCGTCGCCGCCGATGCGCTTGATCTTCTCGACCGACCAGTCGTCGATCTCGGCCGAGTAGCGATCGCCGGAGCCGTCCGCAGCCTCCTTGAAGAGAGAGTCCTCGAGCGTGACGACGAGGCCGAGGCGCTTGTCGAGCAGCGTCACGCCGCGCGGGTATGCGTAGTGCGGGTCGAGCAGCATCGCGGAGGACTCCGCCTGGAGCTCCTGGATCAGGAGCTCCTTGAAGCCCGCAACGTCCTCCCATGGCGCCTCGGCGGTACCGCGCTTCGCCTTGATCGGGTTCTTGATCGGCGGCCGCTGGTCCACGGCCGTCATCTTGAAACGCCCGGCCGAGTCCGCCATCCGCTTCATGCCCCAGTACTTGCCGGCCGAGATCGTCATCGTGTCTCCAGGAAGTGTTCGAGGTCGGCGCGCGTCGGCGCACCCGTGCGCCCGCCGAAGCGCTGCACCTTGAGCGCGGCGGCGGCCTGCGCGAAGCGCACGGCCGCGGATTCGGTGCGCCCTTCGGCGAGCGCGAGCGCGAACGCACCGTGCCAGACGTCGCCGGCGCCGAGCGTGTCGACGACTTCGACGCGGAACGCGGGCTGATGCTCGAGCGCGCCGCGGCGCGGATCCCAGGTGTAGACGCCGTCGGCGCCGGCGGTCACGCAGCTCCACGCGTCGAGCGTCGGCCCGACGCGTTCCAGCGCGCGGGCCGGATCGGCCTCCCCGGCGTGGTCCGCGAGGCCGTCGGCGGAGAACGCCACGTGCGACGCGCAACGCAGCAGCGCACCGTCCACCGGGATCGGGCGGTCCGCGTCGAGCACGGCCGGCAGTCCGGCGGCCTTCGCGCGCGCGAGCGCGACGGCGCTCCCTTCGGGCCAGCGCACGTCGCCGAGCACCGCCGCGACGCCGAGCGCCGCCGGTTCCGGCAGCCACTCCGCCTCCCGCGGCAGCCGCGGGTCGAGGTGGTTGACGATCATGCGCTCGCCCGCGCCGTCGACCATCACCGCGGACAGCGAGGTGCTGCAGCCGGCGAAGCGCCGCACCAGCGAGCAGTCGACGCCGTAGCGTTCGAGCTCGTCGATCACGACGCCGGCAACCGCGTCGTCGCCGACGCGTGCCGCGAGCCGCGCTCGCCCGCCGAGCCTCGCGATCGCGACCGCGGCGGTCGCCGCCGGACCGCCGCCGACGGACTCGAAGCCGGTGGCGCGGTACTTCTCGCCGCGATCCGGCAGCCGCGGGACCGCGAACACGAAGTCCTGCACGGCGTGACCGACGCAGAGCACCAGAGCCATCGGGGTCTCAGGACAGGGTGACGGCGTAGACGAGCCGGCGCGTGTCGCAGCGACTGGTGCGCCACTCGACGCGCGTGCCGTCCACGCCGATGCCGACGCGCTCGATGTGCAGCAGCGGCGTGCCGACGACGACGCCGAGGCGCTTCGCGTCCTCCCTGCGCGCGACGTCCGCGTGCAGTTCCTCTTCCGCCGCGACGATGTTCTGGCCGTACTCGCGCTGGTACAGCGCGTAGAGCGCGTTCGGTAGCGGGATGCGCTTGTCGATGTCCGGGAACAGCGCGACCGGCAGCAGGATGCGCTCGAGGATGGCGGGGCTGCCGTCGATCGAGCGGACCCGGTTGATCTCGACCACGGACGCGCCCGGCGCGAGGCCGAGGCGCTTCAGTTCCGGCGCACGGGCGGCGCGGCGACGGACCGTCTCGCCCTCCTCGGTGGTCGGGGTGGCGCGCGTGCCGTCCGGCAGCGTCAGCTTGAAGAAGCGGAACAGCGAGCGCTCGGCCGTGTGCTCGGCGACGTACGTGCCCTTGCCCTGGCGGCGCTCGATCAGCTTCTCGACGGCCAGCGTGTCGAGGGCCTTGCGCACGGTGCCCTGGCTGACGCCGAGCCGCGCGGCCAGCGCCTGCTCGCTCGGCAGCGCTTCGCCGGGGCGCCAGGCGCCCTCCGCGATCTGGCGCACGAGCGAGTCGTACACCTGGCGGTACAGCGGGCGGTAGTGCGGTGACTCTTCCACGGGCGTGGAGGCCATGGTGGGGACCGTCGCGAGGGCCATCGGAGGTTAAGGGCCGCTTGGCTTCCTGTCCATGCTCTGATGTATAGTATCTTATAGAAGAGTTGGCGGCCACGAACGCCGCACTCCCCTCCCGTCCCCGCAACCATCCGCGCGGCCGCGGCCGCGCCGTCCGAGGAGCACCCATGGCGAGCGTCCCCCATCTCCTGGTCCACGACCGCAAGGACAACGTCGGCGTGGTGGTCGTCGAAGGCCTCGAGGCCGGCACGGAGATGCTGTGCGTCGTCACCGAGGACAACTCGGACTTCCGGATGACCTCGAAGATGGCCGTGCCCATCGGCCACAAGATCGCGCTGGTCGACCTCGAGGTCGGCGATACCGCGATCAAGTACGGGCAGGACATCGGCAAGGTGGTCGCCGCGGTCGGCAAGGGCGAGCACGTGCACACCCACAACCTCAAGACGAAGCGCTGGTAAGGAGTAGCCCACGTGTCCCACCACGAGCATCACGAGAACCGCCACGTCGGCCGCAAGGTCTGGGGCTACCGCCGCGAGAACGGCCGCGTCGGCGTCCGCAACTACGTCGCCATCCTGCCGGTCGACGACATCTCGAACGCCGCCTGCGAGGCCGTCGCCGCGCACATCCAGGGCACGATCGCCCTGCCCCACGCCTACGGACGCCTGCAGTTCGGCGCGGACCTCGACCTCCACTTCCGCACGATGATCGGCACGGGCGCCAACCCGAACGTCGCCGCCTGCATCGTGATCGGCATCGAGCCGGGCTGGACCAACAGGATCGTCGAAGGCATCGCGAAGACCGGCAAGCCGGTCGCGGGCTTCTGGATCGAGGGCAACGGCGACATCGCGACGATCGCGGCCGCCTCGCGCAAGGCCAAGGAGTTCGTCCACTGGGCGAGCGAGCAGGTGCGCGTCGAGTGCCCGCTCACCGACCTCTGGATCGCCGCGAAGTGCGGCGAGTCGGACACGACCACGGGCCTCGCGTCCTGCCCGACCGTCGGCAACATGTACGACAAGCTGATCCCACACGGCCTCTACGGCTGCTTCGGGGAGACCTCGGAGCTGACGGGTGCCGAGCACCTCGCCGCCGCGCGCGCCGCGAACGACGAGGTGCGCGCCAAGTTCATGAAGACCTGGGCTGCCTACCAGACCGACGTGATCGAGGCGCACAAGACCTCGGACCTGTCGGACAGCCAGCCGACCAAGGGCAACATCGCCGGCGGCCTGACCACGATCGAGGAGAAGGCGCTCGGCAACCTCGAGAAGATCGGCAAGCAGGTAAAGTTCATCGACGTGCTGGAGCCGGCGGAAGCGCCGGCGCGCGGCAACGGCCTGTACTTCATGGACACGTCGTCCGCCGCCGCGGAGTGCTGCACGCTGCAGGCCGCCGCCGGCTACGTGCTGCACATCTTCCCGACCGGCCAGGGCAACGTGATCGGCAACCCGATCATGCCGGTCATCAAGGTCACCGGTAACCCGCGCACCGTGCGCCTGATGTCGGAGCACGTGGACGTCGACGTCTCGGGCGTGGTGCGCCGCGAGATGACGATCGACCAGGCCGGCGACGCGCTGATCGAGATGATCGTGCGCACGGCGAACGGCCGCTACACGGCCGCGGAAGCGCTGGGTCACACGGAATTCGTGATGACCAAGCTCTACCGGAGCGCCTGAGACCGCCGACGTCCCCCCTGCGCGCCGCGGGCGCCGGCCAGGGCCGGTCCGCGGCGCGTTTCTCCCCGCCGGGACCCGGCCCCCGGGTCGCGGCTCCCGGAGCAGCGATGAGCGATCCGATCCGACTGAGCCTCGTCGACGCCGAGGCGCTCGCGACCCGCGCGCTGCGAGCCAGCGGCGCGTCCGAACCGATGGCACGGGCCACCGCCCGCGCGCTCGTCGCCGCGGAAGCCGACGGGCAGGCCGGCCACGGCCTGTCGCGCGTGCCGCCGTATGCGCTGCACCTGCGCTGCGGAAAGGCGAAGGGCGACGTAGTGCCCCGCGTCGAGCAGGTCGCCCGTGCAGCGCTGCGCGTGGACGCGGGCCTTGGCCTTGCCTACCCCGCGATCGACGCTGCGCTCGAGCGCCTCGCGCCGCTCGCCCGGGAAACCGGCGTCGCGGTCGCGGCGCTGCACCGCTCGCATCACTTCGGCCAGGCCGGCGCGCACGCCGAGCGCCTCGCGAGCGCCGGCCTGATCGCGATCGTGTTCGGCAACACGCCGAAGGCGATGGCCTTCCACGGCGGCCGCCGCGCGATGCTCGGCACGAACCCGCTCGCGTTCGCGGCCCCGGCCGGCCGGGGCGGCCAGCCGCCGCTGGTCGTCGACCTGGCGCTGTCGGTCGCCGCGCGCGGCAAGATCGTCGCGGCGAAGGCGGCGGGCTCGCCGATCCCAGCGGACTGGGCGGTGGACGCGAACGGCCAGCCCACCACCGATCCCGCCGCCGCCCTGAACGGCACGCTGGCGCCGATCGGCGGCGCGAAGGGTGCCGCGCTCGCCCTGTTCGTCGAGGTGCTCGCCGCGGCGCTCACCGGCAGCCACTACGGCTGGGAAGCGAGTTCGTACTTCGACGACCAGGGCGGTCCGCCCGACATGGGCCACCTGTTCCTCGCACTCGACCCCATGCCACTCTCCGGCGGTGCGTTCGACGCGCGGATGGCGGTCCTGCTCGAAGCCGTCGCCGCCGAAGCGGGCGTTCGCCTCCCCGGTTCGCGCCGCCTCGCGGCGCGGGCGCGCGCCGCGCGCGACGGTGTCGCGATCCCGGCCGCGCTGCACGCCGAGATCGCGGGCCTCGCCGCCGCCCGCTGACCCGACCCAGACCGAGACCCCCCATGGCCACGATCGTGATCTCCGAGTTCATGGACGAAGCCGCGATCCGCGAACACCTCGCCGGCTTCGACGTGCTGTACGACCCGAAGCTCGTGGACGACCCGCCGCGACTGCAGGCGGCGCTCGCCGACGCGCGCGCGCTCGTCGTGCGCAACCGCACGCAGGTGCGCCCGGCGCTGCTCGCGCATGCGCCGAAACTCGAGTGCGTCGGGCGGCTCGGCGTGGGCCTCGACAACATAGACGTGGACGCGTGCCGGGCGCGCGGCATCGCGGTGTACCCGGCCACGGGCGCCAACGACCTCTCGGTCGCCGAGTACGTGATCACGGCGGCACTGGTGCTGCTGCGCCGCGCGTGGTACGCGACCGACGCGGTGATCGCCGGAAAGTGGCCGCGGATGGCGCTGATCGGCCGCGAGCTCTCGGGCCGCCGCCTCGGCCTCGTCGGCTACGGGGCGATCGCGCGCGAGACCGCGGCCCGCGCCCGTGCGCTCGGCATGACCGTCACCGCCTACGACCCGCACCTGCCGGCGGACCACGCCGCGTGGCGCGACGCGGAACGCGCGACGCTCGACGCCCTCCTCGCGAGCGCCGACGTCGTCAGCCTGCACGTGCCGCTGACCGACGAAACCCGGCACATGATCGGCGCCCGCGCGCTGGCGCGGATGAAGCCGGATGCGATCCTCGTGAATGCGGCGCGCGGCGGCGTCGTCGACGAGGCGGCGCTCGCGGCAGCGCTGCGCGCGAAGCGGCTCGGCGGCGCCGCGCTCGACGTGTTCGAAGCGGAGCCGCTCGACGCGGCCGGTGGCGCCAAGTTCGCCGGACTCGAGAACCTCATCCTCACGCCCCACGTCGCGGGCGTCACCGAGGAGTCGAACGTGCGCGTCAGCGCCGTCACGGCCGCCGCGGTCCGCCGCCATCTCGGCGGTGCCGCCTGACGCCGGCCCGCGGCGCGCGCGGTCGATGATCGGCACGGGACCGGCAGCCCGATGAGCGGAGCGGCAGGCACGGCACCCCCGGCGGGACTGGCCCCGCTGCTGCCGGGCTTCGCGCTCGCGGCGGCCGTCGCGGCCGGCGCGTTCGCGCTCCGGCAGATCCCGGTCTTCGCGGCCGTGAGCCCGCTGATGCTCGCGATCCTGCTGGGCATGGCGGTCCGCAACCTCGTCGGCACACCGGCGGCCGCGCACGCCGGCCTCGCCGCCTGCCTGCGGCGCCCGCTGCGCGCCGGCATCGTGCTCCTCGGCCTGCAGCTGACGCTCGCGCAGGTGCTCGAGGTCGGCGGCGCGGGCCTCCTTATCCTGATCGCCTGCACGGCCGGCACGTTCTTCTTCACGGTCGCCGCCGGCCGCGCGCTCGGCGTGGACCCGAAGCTCGCGCAACTGGTCGGCGTCGGCACCGCGATCTGCGGCGCGTCCGCGATCATCGCCGCGAACACGGTGGTCCGCGACCGCGACGGCGGCGTGCCCTACGCGCTCGCGGTCGTGACGCTCTACGGCACGGTCGCGATGCTCGCCTACCCGGTGCTGATGCACGCGGTCGGCCTCACGCCGCACGCGTACGGCCTGTGGGTGGGCGCTTCCGTGCACGAGGTCGCGCAGGTGGTCGCGGCCGGGTTCGCCGGCGGCGACGACGCGGGCGGGTTCGCGACGATCTCGAAGCTGACGCGCGTACTGCTGCTCGCGCCGATGATCCTGCTGCTCGGCTGGTGGGCGGTCCGCACCGCCCGCGATCGCGGCGAGAACGCGGCGCGCCCGCCGACGCCCTGGTTCGTGTTCGGCTTCCTCGGCATGGTCGCGGTCGCGAGCACCGGCATCGTGCCGCAGGCGGCGATGCCGCCGGTGGTGCTGCTGACGCAGGCGCTGCTCGCGGTCGCGCTCGCGGCCGTCGGCCTCGAGACCGACTTCCGGCGCATCGCCGCGCGCGGCTGGCGCGCGCTGCTGCTGGGCGGACTCGCGACCGCGTTCATCGCGGGCACGAGCCTCGCGCTCGTGCTCTGGCTCGAGAACGCGCCGTGAACGGCACGGCCTCCGCGCCCGTCGACCTGCTGATCGTCGGCGGCGGCATCAACGGCGCCGGCATCGCCCGCGACGCAGCGGGCCGGGGCCTGTCGGTCGTGCTGTGCGAGAAGGACGACCTCGCCGCGCACACCTCGTCGGCGAGCACGAAGCTGATCCACGGGGGCCTGCGCTACCTCGAGTACTACGAGTTCGGCCTCGTGCGGAAGTCGCTGCAGGAGCGCGAACTGCTGCTCGACGCCGCACCCCACATCATGTGGCCACTGCGCTTCGTGCTGCCGCACGCGCCGCACCTGCGCCCCGCCTGGATGATCCGCGCCGGCCTGTTCCTGTACGACCACCTCGCGCGGCGCAGGCGACTGCCGGGCTCCGAGGGCCTCGACCTGCGCCGCCACGAGGCCGGCCGGCCGCTGAAGCCCGGCTGGTCGAAGGCCTTCGCCTACTCCGACGGCTGGGTCGAGGACGCGCGCCTCGTCGTGCTGAACGCGGTGGACGCGCGCGAGCGCGGCGCGCGCATACTCACGCGCACGCGCTGCACGCGCCTCGTGCGCGACGGCGACGCGTGGATCGCGACGCTGACGCGCGCGGACGGCTCGACCGAGACCGTGCGCGCGCGCGGCGTCGTCAACGCCGCCGGGCCCTGGGTCGGGCAGTTCCTGAGCGAGTCCTCGCCGGTGCAGCCCACGCGCGGCGTGCGGCTCGTCAAGGGCAGCCACGTGATCGTGCCGAAGCTGTACGACCACCCGTACGCGTACATCTTCCAGAACGAGGACAAGCGGATCATCTTCGCGATCCCGTACGAGCACGACTTCACGCTGGTCGGCACCACCGACGTCGAGTACCGCGGCGACGCCGCGAAGGTCGCGATCGACGCGCAGGAAGTCGCCTACCTCTGCGAGCTCGCGAACCGCTACTTCGCGCGCGAGATCGCCCCGGCCGACGTGGTCTGGAGCTACTCGGGCGTCCGGCCGCTGCTCGACGACGACTCCGACGACCCGTCGAGCGTCACGCGCGACTACCGCTTCGAGCTCGACGTTCGCGGCCCGCCGCTCCTGTCGATCTTCGGCGGCAAGATCACGACCTACCGCCGGCTTGCCGAGGAAGCGCTGGTGCAGTTGCTGCCGCCGCTCGGGCTGAGCACGAAGCCGTGGACGCTCGGCGTGCCGCTGCCGGGCGGCGACCTGCCGGGCGCCGACTTCGAGGCCTACGTCGCCGCGACGATCGCGAAGTATCCTGCGCTCGACCCCGTGCTGCTGCGCCGCTGGGCGCGCGCCTACGGCTCGCGGCTCGAGAAGCTGCTCGGCGGCGCGACCTCGCCCGCGGAGCTCGGCGAGGAGGTCCTGCCCGGCGTGTACCGGGCCGAGCTCGACCACCTGCGGCGCGACGAGTTCGCGACCACCGCCGAGGACGTGCTCTGGCGCCGCACGAAGCTGGGGCTGCACCTGCCGCGGGCTGCGCAGGCGCGCCTCGACGACTGGCTCGCGCGCCAGCCGGCCTGAGCGGCTGCGGCGCGCCCGAGGAGGGGAATGCGCGTGTCGACCTACGTACTCGCCCTCGACCAGGGCACCACGAGCTCGCGCTCGATCCTGTTCGACCACTCGGGCGCGATCGTCGCGAGCGCGCAGCGCGAGTTCACGCAGCACTTCCCGCGGCCCGGCTGGGTCGAGCACGACGCCGAGGAGATCTGGGCGACGCAGTCGGCGACCATCGCCGAGGTGCTGGCGCGGGCGCGGATCGGCGCGGCCGACGTCGCGGCGATCGGCATCACGAACCAGCGCGAGACCACGGTGCTGTGGGATCGCGCGACCGGGCGGCCGGTGGCGCCCGCGATCGTCTGGCAGGACCGCCGCACCGCGGACGAGTGCGAGCGGCTGAAGGCCGCGGGCCACGAGGCCGACGTCACCGCCCGCACCGGCCTGCTGCTCGACCCCTACTTCTCCGGCACCAAGCTCGCGTGGCTGCTCGACCACGTGCCCGGGGCGCGGGCGCGCGCGGACCGCGGCGAGCTCGCGTTCGGCACGATCGACAGCTGGCTCGCGTGGCACCTGACCGGCGGCCAGGCGCACGTGATCGACGCGACCAACGCGAGCCGCACGCTGCTCCTCGACCTCGCGACCGGCGAGTGGAGCACCGACATGCTGACGCTGCTGCGCATCCCGCCGGCCGTGCTGCCGCAGGTCGTGCCGTCGTGTCTCGCGGGCGGCGCGGCGCCGCTCGCACACCTCGAGGGCCGCGAGATTCCGCTCGCCGGCATCGCGGGCGACCAGCAGGCCGCGCTGTTCGGCCAGGCCTGCTTCCACCCGGGCATGGCGAAGAACACCTACGGCACCGGCTGCTTCATGCTGATGAACACCGGCGAGGCGCCGCTCGCCTCGCGGCACCGGCTGCTGACGACGATGGCGTGGGACTACCACGGCCGGCGCTACGCGCTGGAGGGCAGCGTGTTCGTCGCCGGCGCGGTGGTGCAGTGGCTGCGTGACGGGCTCGGCTTCATCGAGCAGTCGGCGCAGGTCGAGTCGCTCGCGGCGACGGTGCCGGACGCCGGCGGCGTCTACCTCGTGCCCGCGTTCACCGGCCTCGGCAGTCCGCACTGGGACCCGTACGCGCGCGGCGCGATCGTCGGGCTCACGCGCGGCACGACGAAGGCGCACATCGCGCGCGCCGCGCTCGAATCGATCGCATTCCAGAGCGCCGAACTGCTGGAGGCGATGCAGGCGGACGCGGCGCGCCGGCTCGTGGAACTGCGCGTGGACGGCGGTGCGACCACCAACGATCTGCTGATGCAGTTCCAGGCCGACCTGCTCGGCGTGCCGGTGGTGCGACCGGCCGTCACGGAGACGACGGCGCTCGGCGCCGCCTACCTCGCCGGCCTCGGCGTCGGCTTCTGGCGCTCCACCGACGAACTGGCGGGCAACTGGCGCGTGGGACGCCGCTTCGAGCCCGGCCTGCCGCGCGAGGCCGCGGCGGAACGGATGGGCGAATGGAAGCGCGCCGTCGGTCGGTCGAGGGACTGGGCGCGCTGACGCGCCGCAGCACGCCGTGCGGCGAGCGCGCTGGACGCGGCGGCGCTCGTTGCGCCTCGACCGGCGCCCCCGTGCCCCCTGCGGCAATTCGTGACACGCTCTACTGTCCCGGGCGGAGCCGGCTGGGATGCTCCGTCTCCCTTCGCCGACAGTCGAGGTTCGACGCGTGGCGACGCAGGACCTGGATTTCGCCCCCTACGCGCAGATCCTGCGCGCGCTGCTGCCGCGCGCGCGAGGCATCTACCTCTACGTCGCCGACGGCGATCTGGCGTGGAGTTCCGAGGGCGCCGACTACTTCGACCTGCGTCCGGTGGTCGAGCAGTTGCTCGACGCGGCGCGCGATCCGGCCCACCTCGACCTCCGCGGCCGCCTCGCGATGATCGACGAGCTACCGGCGTGGTGCTTCCTGCTGCGTGACGAACTCGGCGGCGTGCTCGCAGTACTCGCGATCCTCGGCCGCGTCCCCGGCCGCACCGACGACCTGCCCGCGTTCGACGCCGTCGAACGCACGCTCGCGCCGCTGCTGGCGCTCGCGCGGCGCGAACTCGCGAGCCGCAAGCTGATCGCCGAGACCAGCCGCTTCAACCTCGCCGACACGCAGGAACTGCAGTGGCTGCTCGACGTGACGCACCTAGAGCCGCCGCGGGGCTCGGGCGCCGATCCGCTGCAGCCGCTGCTCGAGGCCTTCGCCGAGCGCGACGAGTGCGACGTGGTGCTGCTGCACGTGCCGGGGCGCTGCCTAGAGCGCGCGGCGACGCGCTCCCCGCTCGCGACGGCGGAGCTCGAACTGCTGCGCGGCCTCGTCGGCAGGCACCTCTACCGGATCGCGCAGTTGCAGCAGAAGACCCTGATAGTCAACAAGGTCCGCGAAACCGCCGCAGGCGGACTCGTGCCCTACCGCATCCTCTGCGTGCCGATCGCGAAGCGCGGCCAGGTGATCGGCGTCGCCGTGGCGTTCAACCGCGCGGCCGGCCGCCCGTTCGAGACCCGGGACGCGCGCATGCTCGAGCGGCTCGCGCCGCGCCTGCGGGAGATCGTCGACGTCCAGTTCGACGAAGCGACGGGCCTGCTGACGCGCCACGCGCTCGAAGAGCGGGCCGCCGCGCTGTTCGCGCGCGAGCCCGGTCGCCCCCGCGCCCTCGTCTACTGCGAGGTGGACCAGCTGCATCTCGTGAACGACCTGTTCGGCTTCGCCGCCGGCGACGCGCTGGTGGCCGCGGTCGCGGAGACCTGGCGCTCTCGGGAGCTCCCGCCCGGCAGCCTGACCGCGCGTCTCGACGGCGACCGTTTCGTCGCGCTCCTCGAGGACGCCTCCGCCGACCGCGCGCGCGCCTGGGCCCTCGAGGCGCGCGACGCGATCGCGCGGCTGCCCGCGCCCGAGCGGTGCGCCGTCCACCGCGTCTCCGCGAGCTTCGGCGTGGCCATGCTCGACCCCGCGCGCCCGCTCGAGCACGCGCTCGCCGCGGCCCGCTCGGCCTGCAAGGCGGCGAAGGACCGCGGCCGCAACCGCGTCGAGGTGTTCTCCGACACCGATGCGAGCCTCGTGCAGCGCCACGACGAGCTGCGGATCTACCGCGATCTCGTCGACGCGTTCCAGAACCGCCGTTTCCGCCTCTACGTGCAGCCGATCGTGCCGCTGTGGGACCCGTCACGGGCGCCCCGCTACGAGGTGCTGGTGCGCCTGCTCGATGCGCGCGAGCAGCCGGTAGCGCCGGAGCGTTTCCTCGCGGCCGCGAACCGGTACCAGCGCCTTGGCCAGCTGGACGACTGGGTGCTCGAGGAACTGACCGAGCAGCTCGGCCGCGCGCACGTCCGGCTCGCGGGCACGAGCGCCACGTTCGCGGTCAACGTGTCGGCGCAGGCGCTGGGGTCGCCCGAGTACCTCGAACGTGCCCGCGCGCGGCTCGCGCAGGCGCAGCTCCCGCCCGGCACGCTCGGGTTCGAGATCGCGGAGAGCATCGCGATCGGGCGGCTGCCCGAGGCCGAGCGCTTCGTCGCCGGCGCGCGCGAACTCGGCTGCAGCGTCACGCTCGACGACTTCGGCTCCGGCGCCTCGTCGCTCGCGCACCTGAAGTCGCTCCCCGTCAGCGCGCTGAAGATCGACGCGCGCTACGTGCGCGACCTGCTGACGCACGCGCGCTCGGAGTCGATGGTGCGCGCGATCCTGGACATCGCGCGGCAGCTCGAGCTCGAGACCGTCGCCGAGTGCGTGGAGACCCCGGAATGCGCCTCGCACCTCGCGACGCTCGGGGTCACGTTCGGGCAGGGTTACGCGCTCGCGGCACCGCGGCCACTGGGCGAGCTGCTCGACGAGCTGACGCGGAAGTCGGCGCCGAAGCTCACCGAGGCCGTCGCGCGCATCTCGCGTCCGGCGGCGGATCCCGGCGACGACCGCACGCCGGTGCACTGAGTCGAGTCACGGCGCCGCGGCTGCCCGGACCGCGCACCGCGTTGATGCGACACGCCTCGCGCGTCCGGGAACTTCCGGCATGCTCCGCCGGTCGCCACCGTCGGCACCCGCAGGAGTCCGTCCATGCTCAACCCGTATGCACTCGCCCTCGCGGCCGCGCTTGCGCTGGCCGCCCACGCCCCGCTCCAAGCCGCGCCCCCGCCGACCATCACCGAGGACGGCCTCCAGCGCGTCGAGAACCGCAACTTCGACCGGCTGTACCGCCGCCCGGGCGCGGACTTCGCGCCGTACACGAAGGTGCTGATCGCACCGGCGAACGTCTCGTTCCGCAGTTCGTGGAACCCGCGCGACTACGGGCGCTTCGGGCTGCGCCCCGACGAGGTGAACCGGATCCGCACGGAGCTCGCGGAACTCGTTCGGGAAGCCTTCGTCGAGGTCCTGAAGGAGGGTCGCTATCAGGTCGTCGACGAGCCCGGTCCCGACGTGCTCGAGGTGCACCCGGACATCGTCGATCTCGTGGTGAACGCGCCGCAGCCCCAGGAGCCCGGGCGCGTGCGCACCTACGTGCTGAGCGCCGGCGAGATGACGCTCGCGCTCGAGGCGCGTGACTCGGTGACCGGCACGGTGCTCGCGCGAGTGCGCGACCGCAAGCGCGACCCCGACACGGGGACGCTGAAATGGGCGACCTCGGCCTCCAACCGGGCAGACGCCCGGCGCGCGTTGCGTGCCTGGGCGACGCAGCTGCGCGGCGCACTGGACGCCGCGCGGATGCGCTGACGACGATCGATCCACACGGGCCCGGCGCCCGGTCGGCACAGAGGAGCGGACGATGGCACGGCATCCCGAATTCGAGGGCGACGACGTTCCCCTGACGCGCCGCGGCGTGCCGGTCGGCGCCCTCGCCACCGGTTTCGCGCTCGCGGTGCGTCCCGTGTCGGCCGCGACGATCACCACGGGCACCGACGGCCTGGCGGCGGGCGAGGTCCGGATCCCGACCGCGCGTTCGCGACCGGCTTCTGCTGGGGCGAGCGCATCACGTGGCTGTATGCCGCCCACAATCCGCGCGTCCGGGCGGGCGTCGCATGGTACGGGCGCGTGGTCGGCGAGCCTTCGGCGCTGACGCCGAGGCACCCGCTCGACGGCATCGAGAAGATGCGGGCGGCGCTCGCCATCGGGTCCACGAAGTCCGAGATCGTCGTGTACCCCGACGCCCCGCACGGCTTACATGCGGACTACCGTCCCACCTATCGGCCGGAACTCGCGAAGGACGGCTGGCAGCGCACCCTCGCCTGGTTCAGCACCCACGGCGGAACGCGATCCGGCGCACGCCGGCCGGCGTCAACCGGCGTGCTTCGATCGCGTTACCGGTCTCCGACAGCCCACTTGCACCGGCGCACCGCCGGCAGGAGACCCGCATGAAGCCTTCGATCCTGCGTTCCGCCCCCCCTTTCGCACTGGCACTCGCCGTCGCCTGTGCGCTCGGCACCGGCGCCGCCGCCGTTCCGACGTCCGCCGAAGCCCGCGACCGCCCGGCGCGCGCGGCCGACCGGGCGATGCCGCGCGGCGACTTCCAGCGCCATACCGAGCGTCAGCGCACCACGAACGGCCACGTCCGCAAGGACACGTGGACCGGCACCGAC
>Ga0315900_10007443_pt1 | contig 14383 bp, 13 predicted proteins | sample LakEriMetagenome_FD_203521 | JGI IMG/M metagenome (GOLD analysis project Ga0315900, IMG submission 203521) | Freshwater fungal communities from buoy surface, Lake Erie, Ohio, United States - Buoy 12 MA114 | ecosystem: Environmental > Aquatic > Freshwater > Lake > Lake biofilm | place: USA: Lake...
GCGCAGTTCGGTGAGCACATCCTCGCTGGTCTGGTACTGGCCGGTGCGGGTCTTCCGCGGCTTGTCCCCGCCGATCTTGAGGGTATCGAAGAGGACCTCACCGAGCTGCTTCGGTGAATCGATGTTCAGGTCGGTGACGCCACAGGACCTGTGGATGCGGTCCTTCAGGTGCGCGATGTCGTGGACCAGTTCCTTGCTGAAGGCGTGCAGCGCCTCAACGTCCAGCCGGATGCCTTCGCGTTCCATATCCGCAAGCACCCGCACCAACGGCATCTCCACCTCCTCGAACAACTTCTGCAGCTCATCGTGCTCCAGCCTTGGCGCGAAGCGGCTGTGGAGCTGCCAGGTGATGTCGGCGTCCTCCGCGGCATACTCGGCCACCTGTTCCACCGGCACATCGCGCATGTTCTTCTGCCCGCGACCCTTGGGACCGATGAGCTCTGTGATGCTCACGGGGCGGTACCCCAGCACCGTTTCAGCCATGTAGTCCATGCCGTGCCGCAGGTCGGGTTGCAGCAGGTAGTGGGCCAGCATGGTGTCGAAGAGCGGTCCGTCCAGATGGACGCCGTGGTGCTCCATCACCTGCAGGTCGTACTTGATGTTCTGGCCCACCTTGGTGATGTGATTGTTCTCCAGCACGGGCCGGAAGCGGTCGACCACCGTCCTGGCCTCCTCGGCGTCGGCAGGCACGGGCACGTACCAGCCTTCATGCGCTTTCCAGCTGAAGCTCATGCCCACCAGCCCGGCGTGGCGCTCCTCCAGACCGGTGGTCTCGGTGTCGAACGCGAAGCGGTCCAGCGTGGCCAGCCGCTCCGCCAGTTCCTGCTGCTTCGCGAACGTATCGGCCAGGTGGTAGTGGTGCCTGGTCGTGTGGATGGTGGCCAGGTCCTTCACCTCCACGGGATCATCCGTCGCCTCGGCATCACCACCGAAGAGGTCGATCTGCGCCGCGTCGCCCCTGCGTGAACGGGAGGCGGCGGCCACCTTCACCTCGGCCTCCTCGCCCAACACCTGCTTCAAGAGGTTGCGGAACTCCAGTTCGCTGAACACCTCGGTGACCTTCTCCTGGTCAGGCGGATCGAGATGCAGGGCATCGTGCTCCAGCTCCACCGGTGCATCGGTGAGAATGGTGGCGAGGCGCTTGGAAAGGACGCCCTGCTCCTTGTGCTCCAGGATCTTCTCTCCCAGCTTGCCCTTGATCTCCGCGGCCTTCTCGATGACCTGCTCCAGGCTGCCGTACTCCTGCACCAGCTTCATGGCGGTCTTCTCCCCCACCCCCGGAATGCCCGGGATGTTATCCACCGCATCGCCCATCAGCCCCAGGATGTCGCGCACTTGGTCCGTGTTCGCCAAGCCCCACCGTGCGCACACTTCCTTTGGGCCGAGCACCTCGGGCGGTGCTCCGGCCCGGCCTGGCTTGTACATGAGGACCCGATCGGTGACGAGCTGGCCGAAGTCCTTGTCCGGCGTGACCATGTAGGTGACGTAGCCCTCCTGCTCGGCCTTCTTCGCGAGGGTGCCGATCACGTCATCGGCCTCATAACCATCGCTTTCGATCACCGGTATCCGGAAGGCTTCGATGATCCGCCGGATGTAGGGGATGTTGCTGCGCAGGTCGTCCGGCATCTCCTGCCGGTTCGCCTTGTACTCCACGTGCTCGATGTGCCGGTCGGTCGGGGCGGCGGTGTCGAAGACGACCGCGATGTGGGTGGGCTTCTCGCGCCGGATGAGGTCCAGCAGGGTGAGGGTGAAGCCGAAGGCCGCGCTTGTATTGATGCGCTGGCTGTTGATGCGCGGCGCCTTGATGAAGCTGAAGTACGCGCGGTAGATCAGCGCGTAGGCATCCAGCAGGAAGAGCCGCTTGTCCCCATTGTGGGGAAGCTCGGTGGCCGGCGCAGGATCGGTCTGGTTCTCGGACATGGCGGCAAGTTAGACCGCCTGGACAGCCCGGCCGCTCACCGCTCCTTCCAGACCACCTCCAGCACGGTGGAACCCACGACGTTCAGGGAGGCCCGGTCGATCACGGCCATGTTGTCGTCGTGGGTGTGCCAGCTCGGATGGAAGGCACCGGTGGCCTCGTGGTACTCGATGATGTCGATGGTGGGGATGCGCAACGTGCGGTTGATGGGCACGTGGTCATCGGTGCCCACGAAGTACTTCGTCTCCTGCACGAAGCGCTCACCATGCCCCAGCGCTGCCGCGGTCTTCCACACCTTGGCCACCACAGCCGGTGCGAACTGCATGCTGATGGCCTCCCGGTAGAAGACCGCATCCTTCGCACCCACCATGTCGAGCAGGATGCCGAAGCGGGCCTGGTAGCCGGGAACGGGCGGGTTCTTGGAGAAGTACTGCGCACCGAGCGCCCAGGTATCGATGCTGTTGTCGTCCAGGGTCATGGCGCCGCTGGGTTGTCCTTGGTCCTCCACATCGGTGAAGAGGATGTCCACGCCCGGGCCATGCTCCTTCGCGGCCAGGTGCCGGGCGATCTCCAGCAGCACGCCCACGCCGCTGCCGCCATCGTTGGCGCCATCGATGGGCTGGTTCTTGCGCTCATCGTCCTTGTCGGCCATCGGGCGTGTGTCGTAGTGGGCCAGCAGCAGGATGCGCTCCTTGCGGTCGGGCGCCCAGCGCGCGAAGAGGTTCCGGAGCGGCAGCTTCTGGCCGGTGTACACGGACACCGTGCCGGTCTGCTCGATCACCTCGGCCCCGGCGGCCTTCAGGCGGGCCACCATCCAATCGGCGCAGGCCGTGTGCGCGGGCGTTCCCGGAACGCGCGGCCCGAAGTCGACCTGGCGCTGCACAAAAGCGTAGGCGCTGTCGGCGTTGAAGGCCGGTGTGGGCGGCAGCTCAGGCAGTGCTGGTGCCGCAGGCGGTGGGGTCTCCGGCGCATCCGGGGTGCAGGCCGTGAAGGCCAGTGCGACAAGAAGGCATGCAGGCCACTGAAGGCTGCGGAGGAAGCTGGTCCGGTTCATGATCAGGCGCGTTGCCAGGTGGTGCCTTCCTTGGTGTCCTTCAGCACGATGCCCAAAGCTGCGAGCTGGTCGCGGATGCGGTCGCTGGTGGCGAAGTCCTTGCGGGCCTTGGCCTCGGCGCGCATCTGGATGAAGACCTGCACGAGACCGTCCAGGGCCTGGTCATCCGCGGTGGCCTGTGCCTCCCGCTTCAGACCCAGCACATCGAAGACCATCGCGCGGAAGAGCTCCTGCAGACCGGTGATGGCACCAGCGCTGAGCGCCACCTTGCCATCGTTGGCCGAGTTGATCAGGCGTACACCCTCGAACAGCTCGGCGATCATCACCGGCGAGTTGAGGTCGTCGTTCATCGCCTCGTGGCAGCGCTGGGCCAGTGCCTTCACCACCTCGTCCTGTGTGGCATCCGGTGCGGGCGAAGGCTTCAGCTTGTCCAACACGTCCATGGCGGCCATCAGTCGCTCCAGCCCCTTCTCGCCGGCCTGCAGGGCTGCATTGCTGAAATCCAGCGTGCTGGCGTAATGGCACTGCAGCATGAAGAAGCGCACCGTCATGGGGCTGTAGCCGCGCTCCAGCAACTTGTGGTTGCCGGTGATCAGTTCTTCCGGGGTAAAACCGTTGCCCTCGCTCTTGGCCATCTTGCGGCCGTTCACGGTGAGCATGTTGCCGTGCATCCAGTAGCGCACGGGAGCGTGCCCATCGGCGGCCACGCTCTGCGCGATCTCGCACTCGTGGTGCGGGAATTTCAGGTCCATGCCCCCGCCGTGGATGTCGAAGGTCTGCCCGAGGTACTTGGTGCTCATGGCCGAGCACTCCAGGTGCCAGCCGGGGAAGCCTTCGCCCCAGGGACTGGGCCACTTCATCAGGTGCGTGGGGTCGGCCTTCTTCCAGATGGCGAAGTCGAGCGGACTGCGTTTCTCGTCCATCCCCTCGGTGTCGCGCGTGTTGGCCTGCAGTTCATCGATCTTCCGTCCGCTCAATTCCCCGTAGGCATGCTTCTCCGCGAACTTCGGCACGTCGAAGTACACGCTGCCATTGGCCTCGTAGCCATAGCCCGCGTCGATGATCCGCTTCACCATCTCGATCTGCTCGATCAAATGACCGGTGGCCGTGGGCTCGATGCTGGGTGGAAGGATGTTGAAGAGCCGCATCACGTCGTGGAAGCCATTGGTGTACTTCTGCACGATCTCCATGGGCTCCAACTGCTCCAGCCGGGCGCGTTTGGCGATCTTGTCCTCGCCCTCGTCCACGTCGCCCACGAGGTGGCCCACATCGGTGATGTTGCGCACGTAGCGTACGGTGTAGCCCAGGTGCCGGAGCCAGCGGTAAAGCAGGTCGAAGGTGGTGAAGGTGCGCACGTTGCCCAGGTGCACATCGCTGTACACGGTGGGACCACAGACGTAGAGCCCCACGTGCGGGGGACGAAGGGGGATGAACTCCTCCTTCCTCCGGGTAAGCGTATTGGTGAGGTAGAGCGGACCTTTCTGCGCGTGGGACATGGCCTTCGGGAACGTCCGCGAAGGTAGCCCGCGCGCGGGATGCAGCGGTCCCTACTTCCGGTCCTCGTCGGTGATCACGGCATCCCCGGCATAGCGGCCACCCTTGTACACCTGTATCCGGGCGAGGATGCCGTTGGCGTCGTAGATGTACCGCTTGCCGTCGTAGAGCCGCCCGTTCACGAACTCGCCCTGCTGGGAGATGCGCAACTGCCGGTCGTACAGGGTATTGAAACCGTTCTCGCGGAAGGCCACGGCATTGGTGGTCTCGGCCGGGGTCACGGCGGGCGCGGCGGCGGCCTTGGGGTCGGCCTTCACGTCATCGGCCTTCGGCACCGAGCGGATATAGCGGCTGTTGGCCGGGTTCACCACCCCGTCGTTGAACTCCGCCACCTGCTGCAGTTGTCCATCGGCGGTGTAGCGCTTCAGCGTGCCGTCCTCCTTGCCCTCCTCGACGTTCACCTGCACGGCGAGCTTGCCGTTCTCGTGATAGTACTTCTGCTCGCCATCGCGCACCCCGTAGGCGTTGAACACGAAATCCTGGGCCAACTGGCCATTGGGGTGCCAGCGCTGGAACTTGCCCGTGTTGCGGTCCAGGTCCCAGGTGCCCTGCTCCTCCACCCGGCCACTGGGGTAATAGGTGGTGTAGGCACCCTTCGGACGACCCATCTGGTAGGTGATCTCGCTCATCACCTTGCCATTGGGCCAGTAGCGGCGCCACAAGCCCACACGCTTGCCGCCGTTGTAACGTCCCTCCTCCACCAGCGCACCATCCGGATAGCCGGCCTTTTCCGTGGACGGGGCCACGAAGCGCCAGTAGCCGTGCTTGCGGCCCATGTCGTCCACCCGGTTCAGGGTGTCCTGGTCGGTGCTGGCCTGGGCCCAGGTGGGACCCATCGCGGCCAGCATGAACAGAAAAGCGGTGGTGATCAAGGCAAGGGATCGGCTCATCATGGCAGGTTCGCTTCGCGGAGAAGTGACTTTCCGCACGCGGAACGAAAGAACCGGCTTCCGGGTTACGTTCCGGTCAGCACCCCGACCCGGGGCCATGCCCCACCGAGCGGGTTCAGGCGCCGAGCTCCCGCTTCAGGTTCACCATCATGTCGTCCACCATCGCGGAGAGGTCGTACTGCGGCCTCCAGCCCCAGTCGGCGCGGGCGGCACTGTCGTCGATGCTGCGCGGCCAGCTGTCGGCAATGGCCTGGCGGTGGTCCGGCGCGTAGTTGATGGTGAAGCCCGGGAGGTGGCGGCGCACCTCGGCGGCGATCTGTTCCGGATCGAAGCTGAATCCGGCCAGGTTGTAGCTGGTGCGCTGTTTCATCTGTTCTGCCGGGGCCTCCATCAGGTCGATGGTGGCGCGGATGGCGTCCGGCATGTACATCATGGGCAGGGTGCTCTTCGGCCCCAGGAAGCTGGTGTAGGTGCCGTGCTTGATGGCCTCGTGGAAGATGTGCACGGCATAATCGGTGGTGCCGCCGCCGGGTGCGCTCTTCCAGCCGATGAGCCCGGGGTAGCGGATGCTGCGGACATCCACGCCATAGCGCTTGTGGTAGTACTGGCACCACCCTTCCCCGGCCAGCTTGCTGATACCGTACACGGTGGTGGGCTCGGTCACCGTCTGCTGCGGGGTGCCGTCCTTCGGGGTGGTGGGACCGAACACCGCGATGCTGCTGGGCCAGTAGACCTTTTTCAGCTTGCCTTCACGGGCCAGTTCCAGCACGATGAAGAGGCTCTCCATGTTCAGCTTCCAGGCGAAGGCGGGGTCCTTCTCGGCGGTGGCGCTCAGCAGCGCGGCCAGCAGGTACACCTCGGTGATGCCGTACTTGTCGATGATGCGTTCGATCCCCCGACGGTCCATGGCGTCCACCAGCACAAAGGGACCATCCTGCTTCACCTGGGGTTCCTTGATGTCGGAGGCCACGACGTTATCACTGCCAAAGCGGGCACGCAGCCCTTCCACGAGCTCGGTACCGATCTGACCACTGGAGCCAATGACGAGGATGCGTCGGGAAGTAGCGGAGGAAGTGGTGGTGGTCATCGAAGCGAATGCGTGCGGGCAAAGCTATGCGGGGAAGCCTCCACCCACCTCCGCCACAGGCCCCTTCCGTAATTTCGTCCCATGGACCTGCATCGCCTGCGCAACCTCCGCAGTCCGGAAGAGCTCCGGGCCCGCTTGGAACGCGAAGGCGTGTCCCGCACCACGCTCTCCTTTTACCGCTATGTGCGGCTGGACGAGGTGCAGGACCTGCGGAACACCCTCTATGCGGAATGGGAGGCCCTGGGCGTGCTGGGCCGCATCTACATCGCACAGGAAGGCATCAACGCCCAGGTGAGCGTGCCCACGGCGAACCTGGACCGGTTCCGGGACAATTTGGACAGTCGCGAGGCCTTCCGCGACGTGCCATGGAAGATAGCTGTTGAGGATGACGGCCGGAGCTTCCTCAAGCTCATCCTCAAGGTGAAGCAAAAGCTCGTGGCCGATGGCCTGGCCGAAGACCCATCGACAGGCTCTGGATTCGACGTGACCAACGTGGGCGAGCATCTCGACGCGGCCACCTTCAACCGGAAGATGGCCGAAGGCGCGCTGGTGATCGACATGCGCAACAATTACGAGTGCCTGATCGGGCATTTCGAGGGCGCGTACCTGCCCAAGGCGGACAATTTCCGCGGGGCGATCGACGAGGTGGTGGACATGCTGCGCGCCCAGCCAACACAGGTGTCTGATCAGGGCACCTGTACCGTCGACCCACTTCGGGCGCCGAAGCATGGCGAAGGCGGCCTGGGTCGACCTACCGACGCGCGTGAAATACTACTCTACTGCACCGGCGGCATCCGCTGTGAGAAGGCCAGCGCCTACCTGCGGCACCATGGCTTCACCCGGGTGGGCCAGCTGCACGGCGGCATCATCGACTACGCGCGCCAGATCAAGGCCCAGGGGCTCCCCAGCCGGTACAAGGGCCAGAACTTCGTGTTCGATGAACGGCTGGCCGAGCGCATCACCGACGATGTGGTGAGCACCTGCATGCAGTGCGGCGGCCACAGCGACCGGATCACCAACTGCCAGCAACACACCTGCAACCTGCTGATGGTGCAGTGCGAGGCCTGTGCCACGAAGTACGCCGACTGCTGTACACCCAGCTGCCGCGAGATCCACCTGCTGCCGGAGGAGGTGCAGCGCGCCTGGCGCAAGGGTAAACCTTCGGCCAGCACCAAAATGAAGGCCATCCGCGACCCGGGAACATTGCGCGCGCGCATCCGGGACGAGGAGGAATTGCTGGCAGCCGGAGGAAGCCTTCACCCGGAACTGACTTCCATCACGTTACAAGAAAAGACCTGCGCGTAGGATTGCGCGAACGGACAACGCGCAACACGTAATGCGCCAACACGCAACCGGAACATGCCCATCTACCACACCCTCGGCAAGATCCCCCACAAGCGGCACACCATCTTCAAGAACGGGAAGGACCGCTACTTCTACGAGCAGCTCTTCGGCACCATCGGCTTTGACGGCATGAGCAGCCTGCTCTACCACGTTCATCGGCCCACCATGGTGAAGGAGCTGCGCAAGCCGAAGGATGTGAGCCCCAAGATCGCCATCGAGAAGAACATGCGTTCGCTGCGGCTGCACGGCTTCAAGACCAAGCCGGAGAAGGACCACCTGGCCGCGCGCAAGACCATCCTGGTGAACAGCGATGTGGCCATCGTGCTCGCCGCGCCGCAGGCCAAGAGCGTGGACTACTTCTACAAGAACGCCGACTGCGATGAGATGATCTTCATCCACAAGGGCAGCGGCACCCTGCGCACCTTCCTGGGCAATATCGACTTCAAGTACGGCGACTACCTGATGATCCCCCGCGGGATGATCTACACGATGGAGTTCAAGGACGCGGACAACCGCCTCTTCATCGTGGAGAGCCACCGGCCCATGTACACGCCCAAGCGCTACCGCAACTACTTCGGTCAGCTGTTGGAGCATTCCCCGTTCTGCGAGCGCGACATCCGCCGCCCCAAGAAACTGGAGACGCACGACGAACTGGGCAACTTCACCATCAAGGTGAAGAAGCAGGGCCTGTTGCACGAGTTCGTGTACGCCAGCCACCCCTTCGATGTGGTGGGCTGGGATGGCTACAACTACCCGTACGCCTTCAGCATCCACGACTTCGAGCCCATCACCGGCCGCGTACACCAGCCGCCGCCCGTGCACCAGACCTTCGAGACCGACGCCTTCGTGGTGTGCAGCTTCTGCCCGCGCCTCTACGACTACCACCCGCAGGCCATCCCCGCGCCGTACAACCACAGCAACATCGACAGCGACGAGGTGCTCTACTACGTGGACGGCGACTTCATGAGCCGCAACGACGTGGGCCCGGGCCACATCAGTTTGCACCCCGCCGGCATCCCGCACGGTCCGCACCCCGGCGCCATGGAGCGCAGCATCGGCAAGAAAGTGACCGATGAGCTGGCCGTGATGGTGGACACCTTCAAGCCCCTGATGGTAACGGAGGAGGCGTTGAAGTTGGACGATGGGAAGTACTGGAAGAGTTGGGTGGAGTAGGTGAAGCATGCTGTGCTATGAGCAAGAAGACACGTCACAGCATTCACGTGGATGTTGAGATCGATAAGCTGACCAATTCCATTGAGCTTGTTGCGACAGGCGATGTGTTCAATACCATCGTTATGCGCGCTGATCATAAGGACAAGCGCCTCATCAAGCGCAAGGAGTGGCAGTTCGATTGGCATGTTGAGATATTGAAAGAAAGACGCGAGGTCTATCGGTTGATGACCGAGAACAACCCGCACATCATCCAAGGTCTCGTGTCGTTCGAGGACAAGGGCGACCACATTTACATGCACCTCATCGAAAGCGCGGCCTTCAATCGCGGGCGTGGCAAAACCTTCCTCGGTGTGCCTGGCAACCTGATCGCTTACGGATGCAAACTCTCCTTCGAAAGAGGATACGATGGCTTCGTTGCCTTCACGGCGAAAACCGCGTTGGTGGCCCACTATCAGGACTCGCTGGGCGCCATCGTGATCCGCGGAACCTTGATGCACCTGGATAGCGCCGCAGCGCGTACCTTAGTACAACGATACAAGCTCTGAACCATGGCCCTCATCCGCGAACCCAAGGACGTAGACTTCTACGTGGAGGACCGCTCTCTCACGGAAGAGGAAAAGCGGCTGTTGAAGGCTGCCATTGTGCGGAACAAGGCGAAGGCGAAGCGCGCTAGGAACAAGAGGACCGGGACGAGCCAGAAGGGCGCGCCTGTTACTAAAAGCTGATGGTGACGAAGGAGGCGCTGAAGTTGGATGATGGGAAGTATTGGAAGAGTTGGGTGGAGTAGAAGTTGAGTTAGTCACGGATCCGACACCTTTAAGGGTCGCTTGACTACATGTTAGTGCTGAGATCTGCCTTTGTCCCCCTGTGGCTAATGCTAAGCGCAGATGCGTCAGCATGTATGTGCTTCCCGAAGTACAAATCCGCGCGGATAGAGAGCATCGAAAGCCACTCGTGTGTGTTCATCGGTCGAATGATCGAAACCCGCGGTGACGTTCACACTATCCTTGTTGTGGATCGGTTTAAGGGACGTGTACCGGACACCGTGTTCTACGAGCCCACGACAAGCTGTAGCTACTATTTCAGCGTGGCCCCATTGCCGGCATTGGGCGAATGGCTGATCTACTGCGATACCATTGATCCGGATGGTTTCGCCAGGATACGACTATGCTCTGGCACTCATGGTCTAATGCCTGAATCTATTGAGCCAATGCTTGCGGATGTTGATGCTGATGAAGGGGATGAACTGAAGCGACGATATGATGCCCAGCAAAGCGAACTTGATCTACTAGCGCTTTGGCGGGAGAGAGCAACTCTTGCTGAACAGATGGCTGATATGGCAGAGAAGTTAGGTGCGGCTAAGGGAAACCTCGGTGAGCCCGGTAACGCAAGCTGGAAGAATTGGGCTCTCTGTGTGACATCGACCCTTGCGCTGACCCTGATTTGCGTTCTTCTCTTCCGCCGTGACCGCCATTAAACAGGCTAGCGATGGCCTGGTCGTGGGTTCGAGCGTTAGGGTCACGGACATTAGATTAACTGCAATCGATCACACAGAACATGCGTTGGTAACTATCATGAAGAGGTTCGCCTTGCATATCGCGCTTGCCCTCTCGTCACAGGCTTGGTGCGCTCAGGATTCGGCACAGTATACCCCTGGTCACATGATAGAGCTACGCGGGAATGTCTTCGACATCACGAACAAGGACACCATGGTGTTCGCCCGCATCAAGCTGTTCACAGGCGATGAGTTGATAACGGGAAGCGTAGTGGACTTCAATGGCGCCTACCGGATGCGGTTCTGTTCCAACAAGGTCAAGACGGACTCGTTGGTCATCGAGGCCGAGGGCTTGGGATGCTTGAAGACCCGCATGGTGATCAAGGCGGCTACTGACAATACGCTGTACATCTACCTGCCTTTGGACCCGACCTACGTCAACAGCCCACAAGCAAGAGAGCAATACCTGCGTGAACTCCAGGCAGGAGGGTCCTACTGCGGCACCGATGAACATCAGAGATTGTATGATGACAACCCGCTGTTTCGGCATTGCGATGGTCGCATTGAGTCATTCCAACGTCTCATGGAAACGAACGCACGGATGGAGGAATGGGACAGGCTTTGACGCGTGCTCGGTCTTCTCGGTGGGGATATCCAATACGATTTGACCTGCGCGTGAGGGATTGTACCGGAAAGCCCGCATGCCATTACCCAGGCCGAGTTCTTCGCGGAAAACCCGACCCTGGCCTCTACCTCGTGAACCTCGGAATACCGCTGGACGAACGGCCTTGCTGATCACGTCCGTTCCGCTGTACCTTAGCACTATGTCCAGCGCTGATCTCTTCATCAAGATCGAGTCCCTGCCCTCCGGCCTTCGGAAGGAAGTGGAGGCTTTCATTGATCGCTTGCTGAAGGGTGATCGAAAAAAAGAACCCAAGCGCAAACCCATCCCATTCGGCAAGTTCAAGGGTAAGATCCGCATGGCCGAAGACTTTGATGCGCCATTGGACGATATGAAGGACTACATGTGATGGATGTCCTGCTGGACACCCACATCCTGCTCTGGGCATGGACCGGCGATAAGCGGCTCATAAAGGCCCAACGCGAGCTGATCGCTTCGGCCGAGGTGCGCGCATGGGTCAGCATCGTTTCTCTTTGGGAGATCGGCATCAAAGCATCCTTGGGCAAGCTTGAGTTGAAGGCACCATTGAATGAACTGGTCGCCACACTGCCCGAGTTCCATATCGACCTGCTGCCACTCAAGGTCGAACATGTTCAGCTGGTCGCCACCCTCCCCCTCCACCACCGCGACCCCTTCGACCGGATGCTGATCGCCCAGGCGAAACACGAAGGCATGCATCTGATCACGGCCGACCCACACTTCGCGGGGTATGGGGTGCCGGTGATCGCTGCATAGGGGTGTTCCACGTGAGGGATAGAAGCGGACGTGCCGGTAGGCAGGCAGGAAGCCCGGAGTCCGCCGGACGGCGGACGGCGGACGAGGACTTGCAGCGCCCCGATGCCTATCGGGTAGCCCGACCCGAGGGCACTGAGCGAAGCAGAGCGAAGTCGAAGGGTGCAAGGGGCACGCCCAACCCTCTGTCCTCCGACCCTGACACTTCGGAAACAGCATCGGAACCGGAATCGGAATGTATATTCACATAGCTGTCACATATAATTGTATTACAATCTATTATGCATCGGAATAGCCATCGGAACCAACTTGCCATTCCCAGTGTCATCGACCTACCTTTGAACCTCGCCGGTGCCACAGCTCCGGCAACCACGGCATGGCCGAACCCATCCGCCTGTACACGGACCCCGCTGCCATGGAGCCCCTGTTCCCGGACGACCCGAGCGGGGAGCTGGAGGCGTTGGCCGTGGACCTGATCGCGAGGGCGTCCGCGCTTTCCGAGGCCATGCACCCGGTGACCCGTGCGGCCGTGGCGGACCTGGTGCGGCCCATGAACAGCTACTACAGCAACCTGATCGAAGGGCACGACACGCACCCTATCGACATCGAGCGGGCCTTGCGGAACGAGTACGCCACGGACAAGCGCAAACGCGACCTGCAGCAGGAAGCGCTGGCGCACATCGCGGTGAGCAAGGCCCTACGCGATGGCGAACTGGTGGAGGCCATGAGCGCGGACCCTTCATCGGAGACCTTCATCAAAAGCGTGCACCGCGCATTCTACCAGCACCTGCCGCCGGACTTCCTGCGCGTGGTGAGCCGGGAGGGGACCGAGAAGACGGTGGTCCCCGGGGAATACCGCCTGGGCGAAGTGGAGGTGGGTCGCCACATTGCTCCGGCACAGGCGCATGTGCCGCGTTTCATGGCGCGCTTCGCCGACCACTACGACCGTGCCGCACCGCCCAACAAGTCGCGCGTGCGGCGCGTGATCGCCATGGCCGCAGCGCATCACCGGCTCGCGTGGATACACCCGTTCCTTGATGGTAATGGCCGCGTAGTGCGGCTCTGCTCCGATGCATGGGCCATGGCCGATGGTCTCGATGCGGCCGGGTTGTGGTCCATCTCGCGCGGGCTGGCCCGCCAGCGCGACGCGTACCGCGCAATGCTTGAAGGCGCCGACGCCCCGCGCATGGGCGATCTGGACGGACGTGGGAACCTGAGCAATGCACAGCTTGTGGCATTCTGCCGCTGGTTCCTGGCCACGGCCATCGATCAGGTCACCTTCATGCGGGAGTCGTTCCAGCTGGACGGGGTGCTGCGCCGCATCGATGTCCTCGTGGACCGCATGGCGAGCGAGGGGCGCATGCGCAACGAAGCACGTCACCTGTTGAAGGAGGCCTTCCTCCGGGGCCGCTTCTCGCGACCAGATGCCGAACGCATCACCGATACCACGGACAAGACGCTGAAGAAGACCACCGACCAGCTCATCGCGCTCGGGTTGCTGAAGCGGGTGGAGGCGGGTGGCGGTGTCCTTTACGAGATCGCCGTGCCGATCAAGTTCTCCCCCTGGATCCTGCCCGGCCTGTTCCCCACCGGCCGCGAAAGCGAGATCATGGCCGGCTGAGCCTGACCTCCATCAACTTCCACCCCCGAAAAAGCCCGAACTTCGCGGAACCTGAATCCGAATGACCATGTCTACCGGTTTGAAAGACGTCGATTACGGCCTGGAGAAGATCATGGCCGATGCACAGGACTTCCTGCCCCTGCTGGGCACGGACTATGTGGAACTGTACGTGGGCAATGCCAAGCAGAGCGCCCACTACTACAAGAGCGCGTGGGGCTTCCAGAGCGTGGCCTATGCCGGCCTGGAGACGGGCATGAAGGACCGCACCAGCTACGTGCTGCAGCAGGACAAGATCCGCCTGGTGCTCACCACCCCGATGACGCCGGACAGCCCGATCAACGAGCACATCCGCAAGCACGGCGACGGCGTGAAGGTGATCGCCCTGTGGGTGCCCGACGCGAAGAAGGCCTGGGAGGAGACCACCAAGCGCGGCGCCAAGAGCTTCATGGAGCCGGTGCGCGAGGAGGATGAGCACGGCTATGTGGTGCGCAGCGGCATCCACACCTACGGGGAGACGGTGCACATCTTCGTGGAGCGCAATGAATACAAAGGACCCTTCCTGCCCGGCTACCGTGCGTGGAAGAGCCACTACAACCCACCGCCCGTGGGCCTGAAGTTCATTGACCACATGGTGGGCAACGTGGGCTGGGGCGAGATGAACCAGTGGGTGGACTTCTACGCCCGCGTGATGGGCTTCGCGCAGCTCGTGAGCTTCGATGACAAGGACATCAGCACCGAGTACACCGCGCTGATGAGCAAGGTGATGAGCAACGGCAACGGCCGCATCAAGTTCCCGATCAACGAGCCGGCCGAGGGCAAGAAGAAGAGCCAGA
>Ga0315900_10007444_pt1 | contig 14383 bp, 20 predicted proteins | sample LakEriMetagenome_FD_203521 | JGI IMG/M metagenome (GOLD analysis project Ga0315900, IMG submission 203521) | Freshwater fungal communities from buoy surface, Lake Erie, Ohio, United States - Buoy 12 MA114 | ecosystem: Environmental > Aquatic > Freshwater > Lake > Lake biofilm | place: USA: Lake...
AATCGGGGCACAAGGGCCAGTAGGAAACCAAGGAGCTCAAGGAGCATCGCCAATTGGTAATGTGGGAGCTATTGGAGCTCAAGGTAACAAAGGAGGACAAGGTCCATCGCCAATCGGAGCAACGGGAAATCAAGGTCCAAGAGGAAATCAAGGCCCATCACCAACTGGTAATGTTGGAGCTCAAGGTAATAAAGGTGGACAAGGTCCATCTCCAATAGGTAACGTAGGTCCAACAGGAGCTAGAGGTGCTCAGGGATCATCGCCAATAGGTAACGTAGGTCCACAAGGACCAAGAGGTAATCAGGGATCATCGCCAATAGGTAACGTAGGTCCACAAGGACCAAGAGGTAATCAGGGATCATCGCCAATAGGTAACGTAGGTCCACAAGGACCTGTAGGTGCTCAAGGTAATGCTCCTGTGGGTCCACAAGGTAATGTTGGTCCTACAGGTAACTCACCAATAGGTAACGTAGGTCCTCAAGGACCGGTAGGAAATCAAGGTCCAGCACCGATTGGAGCACAAGGTCCGGCAGGTGCAATAGGTAACGTAGGTCCATCGCCAATAGGTAACCAAGGACCGGCAGGAGCTAGAGGTAACGTAGGTCCATCGCCAATAGGTAACCAAGGACCGGCAGGAGCTAGAGGTAACGTAGGTCCATCGCCAATAGGTAACCAAGGACCGGCAGGAGCTAGAGGTAACGTAGGTCCATCACCAATAGGTAACCAAGGACCGGCAGGAGCTAGAGGTCCACAAGGTCCAGCACCAATTGGACCACAAGGTTACCCTGGTGCGACAGGAAACGTAGGACCAGCAAGTCCAGGACCTCCAGGATATCAAGGTCCAACAGGATATCAAGGTCCTGCAGGTGGTCAGGGTGCACAAGGTAATCAGGGACCTCCAGGTCCTCCATCGGATAGTAGGTTAAAGACGGACGTTCAAGAAATGAGTGGGTCTATTGAAAAAATAAATCAGATTAGAGGTGTTACGTATACTAGAATATGGACTGACGAGGAAGGAAATATAATTAGAAGATCTCCAAAAAAAGATTATGGGTTTGTGGCACAAGAATTGGAATTTGTTATACCTGAATCGGTTATTTTGGATAAGAAAAATGACTTCCGTACGGTTAGATATTCTGAATTAGTTTCAATTTCTATCGAGTCAATTAAAGATCAGAAAAAATTGTTAACTGATTCCGAAGAAAGGTTAGAGAAATTAGAAATAAGAGCAAAAGAAAAGGGGTTAATTTAAACCCCTTTTTTATTTATAATACTTTTTATTTCTTCTGATGTATTGTATAACATGGTTAAGAATTTTGGCCAAACCTTAGGATTGTATTTCTTAATTAATTCAATGTAGGTAATATAATATGGATCTTCTTTCGAGGTTATGAATTCAGATGTCTTAGGATAGTCTGTTGTCATATTTGAGAAAACCTTAGAGACTTTATTATCAAGCATGTTCTCATCATTAATTCTCGATAAAATATCTAATGATAATTTATTTAAAGGTTCTCCTTTACCAAAGTAATTTAGAATATTGTCTAATGATTTAATTAAAAATCTTTTATTATCTAAGTTCCTTAATCTTTCAATTCTTCTTTTAAATTCATTAACTAATCCTTCCAAAAATTCATTTGTTATTGCCCTGAATTCAATAGGATGACCCCAATATGCTTCATCTTTTTTCTCGTTATAAGTTGATAAAAACTTTGGGCTCATTTTTGTGGATTGTGATGGATCTGTTGCGTGTAACATTTCATGGTAGATGGTAAGGAATAGATTTTTCTTTGAACCATATTCTTTTGGTTGTAGTTCCATAACGAAGTCCATAGGATCTCTTGAGAATTTTGGTTTGGTATCCATAAAACCGATATATTTCAATCTTGGATTCACGATGACTTTAACATAACCGTCAGTACCGTCAGATGTTTTGAATTCAAATCCATCAACCAAAGTTTTCTTTTTCAAATCTTTGTTTCTCATACCCCACAACTTTTCAGTAAGGGACACAAGTTTTTTGTAGGTTTCAGGATCAAATTGAAATCTTTTCTGTTCGGTGATTACGTTTGTTAATATGTCTATAATTTTGATCATCTATCTAAATCTGTACTCCAATCGATTGGGATTTGTCTTGGCTTAATCTTATTGGTATATTTCATAAATATATTGTTAAACGGAACCATCTCAGGTTTTACGTTTCTAATCCATTTCATTTCACTTCCAAGACCTGTTGACATGTATGCTTGTATTTCATCGTTGTATACATTATCGCCATAACCGTAGTTCTTAATTTTCTCAAGCATCTTTCTCTTAACGGTTTCATCCATTTTATCGATGGCTTTTGACATTCTTCTTTTGTATTGGGGATCTGAGAACCATAATCCGTGTGCAACTTCATGATAGATTAAAGATGGGTCATCTCCATTATCTTGATCGATACCAATAAGATAATAAGGGTTATCACCCACAATCTTTTTTATTGTGTCTGTAATACTAAACATAATCATATCGAAGATGTTCAGATCTGGAATCTTGGTTTTGCAAGCTTCGATTGTATCACAAGGTATATTATACCCTGCAAAGTCCTCATGATACGAAAAATAGTCTCTTTTTGTCTTTTCCTTATAGAACTTGATGTAATCTTCCCACTTGAAGGATTGACCTCTAAATGAGTCAGAATCCGATTCGTAGAATTCTTGGTATCTAAGGAATACTTGTGATCTAAGTTTGTCGTCTTTAATTACGACTGCGAATATGTTTGGGTATACCTCAAACAATTTTATTTGATCCAATATTGATTGGATATTTTTTGGCGGCTTCGATGGGGGTAACTCACTCTCCGACTCGATCAATGACCTTCTAATTAAATCTGTTAAACCCATTAAATGTAATCTTTAAAAAATTCGTTTATGTATTTATCTACCTTGCGGCTATCAGGATAGTCTGATACTCGTACACTCAAACAATCTCTGTCTTCAGCCATTATACTTATAAAACTCCCATGATATTCCAAAGTTCCTGAATTACCATATCCTTTATTATTAAGTAGATAGTCGTTTATATCTGATTCAAAGTTTCTTATCGGGACTTTAAAGTATTGTATTTCAGTATTTTTCTTATATGGATGGGGTTTAGATACCCATTCACCAGTACCTTCAAAATAAGTGCTCAATTCATACCATACGTCATTGTAAACTTCTTCTTCATATGCGGTATTATATGCGGAAGAATGAATTGAATATAAATTACCTCTCAACTCACTCAATTGATCTCCAAGTAATTCTTTCATAGAACTTTCATCTTCAATGATTCTCATTATATTTTCTGAATTAACTTCAACATATTCTGGATGACCTTGTTCTGATGCGATTAATTCTAATACTGTCGTTTCAGGAAATATTTTTACACCTCCTAATTCTGTAACAATATATTCGGATAATCTTTTATCATTATCAGGTGTTAATTCTTCAATTACATCTCTATAAACATTATCGGTAGTGTCCCAATATGGTTCGAATGAGTCTCCATCACCTGTTAAAATACTTTCAATAGTGTCTCTTGATAAATCATTCCTATTACCATTACAAAATAATTTGGATAGATCACCTCTTTCAGAAACTTCTAAATAAGCTTTACCATTTTCAAAAATAACATCTTCTAAGAACTTTCCAACCCATTTGTAATAGCTTGCTTTATCATCTTCGTATAACCAAAGAAGATACTCATTTTGCCAAACTTCATTATCAGAGGCATTGTGAGGGTCCACTTCATCCAATAACCCTCTTTTTTTCAAAAGGCGGAACCATATATCATAGCTACCAAAAACTTGTAACCACTTATCAAATTCACCATTATTAAAGTCTTCTAATGCGTCTTCTAAGTTCATAACATATAAATACAAAAAAAGGGAAGATTTTTCATCTTCCCTTAAATTGAGTTGTTCTCATTTAAACCTTATTTTGTTTTCCCTTGGTTATAATACTTCTCAATTGTTTTTTTGATGGCTGATTTAACGTCTTCGTTAACCTTTCTTGAATTTTCAAGTTTTAATTGTTGAAGTTCTTGAGTAGACTGAACAGGTTGAGCAGTACCATTTGTCTTATTTTTACATCCACATCCCATGATAGTTTGATTTTAATTTGTTTATGATAATAAATATGTTTATTGATGAAATATAATCTTCATTTAATATTTATCAAATAAAGATTTTGATGTTTAATAAAAAAATTTTAATAGAGTCGAGAATTACTGACTTTGAAAAGACCTTTGATCGTAAGTTTAGTCAGGATCAGAAAGAAAAGATTCTTGATGAGATACCTTCAAAGTTTTATCAGTGGGCGGGTAAGAATTTAGATCAAATATCTTTTGACGGTAATTTTGAGTTAATAAAGAATTTACTCTCTTATTTCAATAGATTTGGTAGTAACCTTAAGAAAACAGATATTAATCAATACACTGGTGTTGAAGAGTTAAAAAGAGTTTTGGATGAATATTCTGAGAGACAAAGAAGAAATTACAAAAAACAAAACGGAGCCAACATTGTTTATGATTCACCTAAGTATTTGGTTATAAACCCATTGAGTCATGAGTCTTCTTGTTATTATGGGTCAGGTACTAAATGGTGTACTGCAGGTAGAGACGCTGCAGACACGTTCAATAGATATAATTCAGACGGAAAACTTTTTTACATTATTGATAAGACTCTCCCAAGTTCTGATCCAATGTATAAGATCGGTTTATCCAAAAAATTCGAAGGAAAGGAAGACTTTTATGATGCTTTAGACAATTCAATCAAACAATCATCAATCATTCAAACGGAAGAGATTAAAAAAATCTTACAAAAAATTAATGAGTATATGGGGGTTGAGTATGCCACTCAATTAAAAGTATATTCTGATAAGAAAGAATTGGAAAAGGAAAAAGAAAGATTACGTAATCTTGAAGCTCGAAGAATTAGAAACGCTAAGTTTGCAGAGGCTGATGAAAGAAGAGTTGAGGGAGAATGGGACTTAACAGATAATATTGATGATATTGGATTAAAGGCTTGGGCTCTATTTGAATATTTGGAGGGACAAGGTGCAGATGTAAAAACAAAAGAAGATTTTGATAGAGTAAGAGAAATTGAGTCGGAGATTGAAACACTAACCCAACAATATGATCAAGATCCCGACGTAAGGACTGATTTACTTGATGAGATTGATACTCTAAAAGATGAATTGGAAGAGATTAATAATAAGATGGATGTTTATATGTTATTACCTGAAAGTTATGATCATTATGATATGACTAGATTTGAGGTTATTGGTGATGACTTTTATGGTCAAACATTTGCCGTTGGAGATTCTGATGAGGTTGAATCGTCTGCCGTAGAGTATGTTGAAGGATTAATAGATGATATCGGATATGAGGGATTTAATTCTAATTTTTGGAAATCTCACTTAGATGAAGAAGCCATTGTATCTCATGCTGAAGATGTTTTTAATGAAGACTTATACAATAACCCTGAGAGTTACTTGGATGACGAAGACAGAATGTTAGATAATTTTCAATTAGATAAAATTAAACATTTGAAAAGTAAAATTACTAGTTTGATTGAAAATCAAAATCAATTAAGAGAAATACAAGATGAATTAGAAGACCCATCAGACGAAAAGTACGATGAGATAGAAGAGAAAATTGAAAGTATTGAGGAATTGATGGATGAGTTAAAAGATGAAATTACGGATATTGAAGATGACCCTCAAGGAGATTTTCCTCAAGATGTTATAGATGAAAAAATTCAAGATTTAATCAGAGACGTTAGAAGGGATTTAGAGGGATATCTTGAAAATTACGGACTCAATGCCGAGAATTTTATCGATAAAGATTCATTTGTTAAAGATGTTATAGATACCGATGGTTATGGTATGTTAAGTTCTTATGATGGTAATTACGATACTATAAGAGTAAAAGGTAATGAGTATTACGTAATGAGAATTGATTAATATAGATCAACAATTATATTTTTCTGAATGGCGACAAAAACTAAAAATAAGGAGTTTCAGTTAGATCCTGAATGGATTTATCAAGATCCAATCGATTTCGAACACAAGAAGTATAAGTTATTGGCTTATCTTCAGAAATGCGATAAGAGATTTGATGAATTAAAGATCTATCCTGATTTCGTAGAATTATCATTACATCTTGCGAATTTACAATCGATCTCAAAAGAGAATACAATGTTGACGACCAAAAAGAAGTTTAAATCTTGTGATGATGAAATTCTTTTCAAAGAGTTAATTCCAAAGAAGTTACCAAAGTTAGATGATGTGGATCAAATTGAAATTGATAAGACAGTTAAGTATTCAGGACAAAAAATATTTGAAGCATTTAATATTGCAAAATCAATTTGGACGATTGCTCATGACGCAATCTCTGTTCATATAAGAAAGAACAAAGACAGACTTGAGGATGGATTGGGATTTATCTATCTCAGAAGAAAAACGGATGAGAAGTTATTAGTATGGGAATATGAAATAAAGAAAGATATTGATGATGAAATTAGTAATAAGGTTTATTTAAATTTAATTTTTTCTGGTGACAGTGACGAAAAAACGTTCTCAGACATTATCGAAGAGCACTCCACTTGGAACAAAACAGACTATTTTAAAGAGGTTCCAGTTTTTGAGGTTAAGTCCAGCCAAGACTTCCCGTTTGAAGAAACTTTTATCCCACTCATGAAAAGACAACTAATGTCTTATGTATTTCAAGTAGTCAATTACAAAAAGATGAGAAATTTGGAAGACTAATTCCAATTTATTATATTTGCCGTATGGGATTTAATCGAAGAACTTTAAATAAAGAAAGATGTTTTGATGCCTTATCGGATAAAGGTCTTTTATGGCTTTATGGAAAAAGTGATATGTTAATTTTCGAGGACCAAGAGAGTGGCGACATATATGAACTTTTTAGAGCGGGAAAGACAGACGATGAAATTGCAATGAAATATGGTATCAAAAGAATTATTACCGACAATAACGGATAACACAGGATCAGTGGTGCTGATGGGAGGATTAGGTAATCTAATGTTCCAAATGGCGGCATTATTATCTGATGCTAAAGATAATTTAAACTTTGACCCTGTATTGGGTTATTGGTTAACCCATCAATCAGAATACTCAGGTAGATCAAAAGTAATGGATTGTAACACGAGAAATCATCATTTTGATCCGTGGGGTGGACATACACTTAAAGATAGAGGAATAACATTAGGAGATATCTTTCCAAGATTACCTTGGTTTTACGGAAGACCACCGGCATTTCAGTGGGACATCAATCAACGACTTACTTGGGATTTTGATACAGGACAAGGGGGAGAATATATTCCAATAAGGGATATTGCTTCACCACCATTTTTAATACAAGGATACTTTTTCAATCATTTATATTGGCATCACAATAGATCATATCTTTTAGATATGTTTACACCAAATAATGAATTATTGAATTATCTACAACTTAATTATTCTAATCTTTATAAGGATCAAACTATATCTTTACACCTTAGATTAGGTAATGATAATGATTTCATTCAACCCGTTGTACCTCCGATCGAATGGTATAAAAGTGTGTTAAATAAAATTAGATACGGTCATCACATTTTAGTTTTTACAGATAATCAAGATAAAGGAAAAGAACTTTTAGATATATTGGATATCCCAAAATCAGATGTTACCTTTATTGATGAAGATCCACATACCTCAATGTTTATGATGGCAAGATGTGACAAACATATTTTATCAAATTCAACATTATCTTTTTGGGGTGCGTACCTTGATAATAAGCAAGAAAATAACGATACTTACTTACACGAATCATTTTTCGAGTATCATCCGAGAACAATGATTCCTTATAATAATTGGCAAATCAACTAAAAAAAAACATGGAGGTAAACTATGAAGTGTATTAAATCAATCAAACCAACAAAGAACACCGAAGTCGGACAAATTGTAAGAATTGACGACATCGACGCAGAATCAAAAGTTAAAACAGGGTATTGGGCTTACGTGGCTAAATCTGAATGGAAGTCATCAAGAGGTAAGAAAGCTGTTGAAAAAACAACTGAAGAAGTAACCGATCAGCCGACCGATCAAGTAGACAAGAAACCGTACAAGAAAGGTTCTAAACCTGAAAAGAAATCTAAGTAATGAAAAAGTTATTGAAAAAATTAGACTGGATTTGGGATTATTATTTTGTATACTTCTTATACAATGGTAATAGGACACAAGATTACATTGATTACATGGAAAAAAAATGGGGAAAAAATGAGTAAAGAAATGGTAAACGGACCTGCTCACTATGGTGGAGCGGATAATCCATACGAGGTAATAAAAGTTTGCGAGGCGTGGGGATTGGATTTTGATGCTTATCTTTTCAACGTAGTAAAGTATGTTGCAAGAGCGGGTAAGAAAGATGATACCAAAGAACTTGAAGACTTAAAAAAGGCTGCCTTTTACTTGGATCGTAAAATTAAAAATTTAGAAAAATGATATATTGGTTAACAGGACAACCTGGATCTGGTAAAACAACATTGGCAAATTGGATGATATCAGCACTACAAGGAGATGCAATATTAGTTGACGGTGATGATATTAGAGAAATCTTTGAGAATAAAGATTATAGTGAGGTTGGTCGAAGAAAGAATATAGAACTAGCTCAGAACATTGCACATTTTCTTCATAATAAAGGTAAGAATGTTTTAGTTTCATTAGTATCACCTTATAGAGATCAAAGAGAATCTTTTAAAGAAAAATTAGGAGAGGGTATAATTGAACTTTATATTCATACCACAGATATTAGAGGTAGAGAAAATTATCATGTTCAAAACTATGAACCACCTTTAGAAAATTTTATAGACATTGACACAACAAATAAACCTGAATTCGAAAGTCTTCAGGAAATCAGAGAAAAATTAATATTCTAATGGAAAAAATTCACGTAGAAGGAGACCCGAAACTAAAGAATAGTGAAGGAAAACAATACTCAATGTTTATTGGGAGATGGCAACCTTGGCATGATGGTCACAGATGGTTGATAGACCAAAGATTAAATCAAGGCAAAAATGTTTTGATTTGTATTAGAGACATATCTCCTGATGAAAAAAATCCATTCACGGCTCAACAAGTTTATGAAAATATTCTTTTTAATTTATCGGATTTAATAATTGAGGAAAGAATCAAGGTCCAAGTTATTCCTGATATAGAATCAGTAAACTTTGGTAGAGGGGTTGGTTATGATATTATTGAACATATACCACCAACAGAAGTAAGTGAGATATCGGCAACTAAGATTAGAGAACAAATGAAACAAGAAGGAAAACTATAATGGAAAAATATATCAACAAAATAATCAACGGAGATTGTATCAAAGTTATGTCTGAAATGCCAGAAAAGTCAGTAGACCTAATTGTTACCTCACCACCATACGGTGTTGGGATTGATTACGATACTTTCGAAGATGATATTGATTTTGATCAATATAAAGTTTTCTCTAACAATTGGTTGAGAGAAGCCTATCGTATTCTAAAAGATGATGGACGTATAGCCCTTAACATTCCTTATGAGATTAACAGACAATCTAAAGGTGGTAGAGTATTCATGGTCTCTGAGATTTGGAATATAATGAAGAGTATTGGATTTAACTTCTATGGTATAGTAGATCTTGAAGAACAATCTCCACATAGAAGTAAGACTACTGCATGGGGTTCATGGATGTCACCATCAGCACCATATATCTATAATCCGAAAGAGTGTGTTCTACTTGCTTATAAGAAACATCACATCAAAATTGTTAAAGGAGAACCTGAGTGGGTACCAACTATGGTTGAGACTGAAGAAGGTAAAGAAAAGAAAGCTTATACTGAGGAACAAAAAAGAGAATTTATTGATTTGGTTTATGGTCAGTGGGGTTATTTTGCAGACACAAAGTCTATGACTAAAGCTACCTTCTCAATGGATATCCCAACTAAAGCAATTAAAATTCTTTCATATAGAAATGATATTGTTCTTGATCCATTTGCTGGATCTGCAACAACTTGTGTGGCTGCTGAAATCTTAGATAGACGATGGATTGGTATTGAACTGTCAGAAAACTACACCGAGATAGGAAGAAAAAGAGTACAGGGATTTGTTGATAAGAAGAAACAAACAAAATTAAATTTTGAAGAAGGGTCGTAAGACCCTTTTTTTCTGCTCCATGGATATTTATAAATAAAAAATTACATGCCGAGTATAGTACTTACACAAGAACAACTTGATATGATCAACTCTGATTTAAAAAGAGAAAAGGTTATTCAAGAGATACATGAGAAGTGGCAAACCATTAATAAAACTCAAAAACTATTTGTTTTAGAGTATCTTAAGGTTCTTCACCCAAATAAAGAAAAACAGTTGAACGAGGTTATTAAGAAAGTTAAAAGTAATCAACTTAATGAGGCTTGGTATAATACTGTTTTAGATGTAGTTGGTTGGTTAGACCCAACAGGTATTGCGGATACATTGAATGGGGTTATTTACTTAACTCAGGGTGAATATCTTTTTGGATTTTTATCTTTTGTTGGCGCTATTCCATATGCTGGTGATGTTGTTGCTAAACCTGTAATGTATGCTTTGAAGGCGGGTAAACCTTCAGCAAAGGCGCTGAACCAAGTAATGAAATTATCTAAGGCTGGAAAATCTGTCGAAGCGGGTACGGAATTGGCTAAATTATCCGCTTCAGGAGGATTAATTGGATGGTTTACAACACAAATGGGTAAATTGGCACCGAAATTAGAACAACTTATTAATGCGATGCCAGGAGGAGTTCTTAAAGGGTTTAAAAATACTTTATTAGAATGGATACAATTGTTTAAAGGTGCGTCAAAAGGAAAAGTAATTAGAACTCAGGCGGCTGACTTAGCGACTAAAATTAAAGGAATTCCAGCAGGTTCTGGAGGTTTAATAAGATTAAGTAAGAAAGACCAAATTGCACAGTTAGAAAATTTAATAAAATTATCAAAGGAAACTCCTGGACTATTTTCAGGTTATAGAACGGGAAATAAGATACTTTCATGGAAAACATTTTGGGGTGGAATGCCACAACTAATGGGTCGAAATAGATCTGTAAGAGCTCTCATGAGGAAGACTAAATGGTATTTAGGACTTTTAGACTTTTTGGGAATAGCAAATTTTGTTGGACCTGATGAATTACAGGAGCAATTAGGTGATGCTAAATTTGAACAAAGTATTGAGGCTTATAATGATACGGATCAATCGAGACAATATGCTCAAGAAGACTTTGGTTCTGAAGCAGCAGCTCAAGATTTCTTAAACAGACAAGCTGGTGCATCAACACAAGCACCGTCACAAGCACCATCACAAACAACAGATCAACCGCGAGAAAAACCAACATTAGATCCATTATCATGGTTGTTGAGTTCAACATTAAAAGGAGCATTATAAAATGAAAGAAGAAATAATTTTAAAATTAGTACAAATACAGAATCAATTTAGATTCTTACATTGGCAAACATTTGGGGATGCTAAACATAGAGCATATGGTGAGTTATATGATTCAATTGGTGATCATATAGATACATTTACTGAAGCTATGATGGGGAAATACGGAAGACCAAGTTTCGAATCTGAATTTGTTATTGCTTTCCAAGACATCAAATCAATTAATATACAAAATTTTATTGATGGGATCGTTGAATTTTTAGTTGGTATGACAGAAATTTTAGATACAAAATACGATACTGATCTATTGAATATCAGAGATGAGATTTTAGCATCAATCAACAAATTAAAATATTTACTAACATTAAAAAGTTAAACATGACAAAAAAAATTATAAAACTTACTGAGTCTGATTTACAAAAAATTGTAAAGAGAGTTATTCAAGAACAATCAATGGGTACAATTTCAATTGTTAATCCAGGTCAAAATGCGGAGGCAGAAATCGTCGATAGAGGAGGTAAAAAGCTTTTAAAGGTTAGAACCGAATCTGGTAGAGAACAATCTGTATTTGTAAAAACAATGTTACCAATTGGGAAGTTTATGTTCGAAATGGGAAATGACGGAAAAAAAATGTTCGGTTTCGACCCGAAAACTAAAAAGAAAATTGAAATTTTTATTACCAAGTAATGAGTAAATTAATTACTGAATCAGGTATAAGAGACATTTCAGCTTTAAGGAAAAGATATCCTAAGGCTGAAATTTATTTTCACCAAGACTTAGATGGTGTTACTACTGCAATTGCGATGAAGAAATACCTTGAAGATAATGGTATTAAAGTAGTTGGTTCTCACATTATACAATACGGTGATAAAGAATTTGCGGTTAAAAAGAACGATGCTCAGGGTGACGTAATGCCAGTTTTGGTTGATTTCGCACATGGTAAACCAATGTTCAAGATTCACACAGATCATCATGATAAACAAGTTGGAGCCGAAAAGGGTGCATCAACTTCGTTTAGACAAGCCAGATCAAATGTTGAAACTCTGTCTCAGATAGTTTCCCCAAAAGATTTGTTTCCTTCTTCAGATATATTATTAATTAATACTGTTGACTCAGCAGACTTTGCAAGACAGGATATCACTCCTGAAGATGTTGTTAATTATCTTTTCAGATTTGATAAAGATAAGTCATTACAAAAAAATAAAATGTTATTAGGATTTGTTGTTAACAAACTATTATTAGCATTTAAAAACAAACCTGGATTTTTAGAAAGGTTAGTTATGGATAGTGAACCATCTTTAATGTCAATTTTGACGAATATTAAAGAGTGGATGAAAAATACTAATTCTGCCACACCCGAACAACTTCAAAAGAATGCGGAGGGATATAAAGAACAGATGAAGACCTATTCAGGAGTCGATTACAAGGACGGAATTATATTTCAATATGGTGGAGGTAATATGATGAAGCCAGGTTCTTATGACCGTTATACTCCCTTTAGAACACATCCTGACGCTGACTTCATGATTATGGCGTGGCCTTTAGGGTTATTACAAGTTTCTTGTAATCCATTTAAAAAAGAAAGGGGATTAAAGGGTGTTAATTTAGGTGAGATTGCTCAAGAAGTTCTTGGTAAATGGGAAGGGAAACTCAAAGAAAAAAATATACCACTATCAACTATCAAATGGATTAGCGAAACAAGTGTTGGACCTGAGAGTGTTGGATTTACATTTAAAGATTTCGATGCTTTATATGGTGAAAGATTTATGTTTATGGACGGAGGAGAAGATGCTTTAGAGAGTATAAAAGAAATGATGGAAAGACCATTTACAGACTTATCGGAAGAAGAAAGATCTAAGTTAGACAAGATAGGTGTTAATGCTTGGGATTTAATCCAATCAATGTCAGGAGGTCACAAGTGTATTACAAATATATCAGGATTAAACTATTTTGGTAGAAGTAAAAGACCTTCAACTGGACCATATAGATATGATCCTGAAAGAGAAGATGCACCTTATCTTAAGTTTTTAAAAATGTTAGCTCAAGAGTTTAGAAGTAAATTACAGGAAAAAATCAAAGGATCTTCAACAGATACTGAGGAATAGTTACATAATATATTTTACAGAATCTCCAGCTTCGATACCTAAATTTTCACAGGTACCACCTTCCAATTCCAATACAATATTGCCGTTACCACAATAAGAAGGACACTCTTCAGAATGACAAGGAGGACAGTTGTGATGTATATTTACAATCACATTATTTTTTATCATCATGATATCAAGTGGAATTATACAGTTCTTCATCCAAAAACATTGTTCATCTCCACCCATCATAAAAAGCATACCATTAAAGGTATTATCAAATCTTTTTCCCATCATACCAATTTTATGGTCTTTTGGTGTTGTTAATGTTTTGACATTAAAAGAATTATCACCTATCTTTATCTTCATATTTATAAATACTATGGATAAAAAAAGATACACGGGTGTAATGGTTAAATGTGGTGATAAACTACTTTTATGTAAAAGAAATAATTTAGGATCGTTCCCTGGCATGTGGTCGATTCCTGGTGGCAAACTTGAGGAAGGAGAAACAACTCAAGAAGGAGCTAAGAGAGAATTCTTTGAAGAGACCGCAGTAGACATTGACGATAAAGAATTAACTTTTATTGGATTAATTCCAAGACACACTAGAGACGGTAATAAAGTTAAAGGGATTATGTATGTGTATTTATTAAAAGTTGATAAAGAAATTGAGCCTGACTTTGAGAATGCTATCGATGGTGAAGAACATACTGAATGGGGTTATTTTACAATTGATAACATACACCCTGAAACTACAGGAGAATATATGCATAAACTAGCCGAAATTATTTTGCAATGATAGTATTAATTAGTATTTTT
>Ga0315900_10007445_pt1 | contig 14383 bp, 9 predicted proteins | sample LakEriMetagenome_FD_203521 | JGI IMG/M metagenome (GOLD analysis project Ga0315900, IMG submission 203521) | Freshwater fungal communities from buoy surface, Lake Erie, Ohio, United States - Buoy 12 MA114 | ecosystem: Environmental > Aquatic > Freshwater > Lake > Lake biofilm | place: USA: Lake...
AGCGAGCCACGGCTGGTGGTGTACTGAGGTTCACCACAGAGGCACAGAGGACACAGAGGTTCACCTAGCAGACGGTTCACGTCCCATAGCACAAGCCTTGTACTACGCCGTGTCCTCCGTGCCGCTGTGGTGATTCAGCCCTTCTTCTCCAGCTTCTCGATACGCTCCACGATGCGGTCCAGGTTGCGGAAGTGGATGTAGCTCTTGCGGTACTTGCTGGCCTCCCACGCCGGCGAACCCATGTACGTCTCGCCCGCCTTCGTGTCCTTGCTGATGCCGCTCTGCGCAGCGATGATGGTGCCATCGGCGATCTTCAGGTGGCCGATGATGCCCACCTGCCCGCTGAACATGCAGTTCTTCCCGATCTTGGTGGAGCCCGCCACCACGCCGCCCGCCGCGTAGTAGGTGTTCTCGCCCACCTCCACGTTGTGCGCGATGTGGATGAGGTTGTCGAACTTGACGCCCTTGCGCAGGATGGTGCTGCCCAGCGTGGCGCGGTCGATCGCGCAATTGGCCCCGATCTCCACGTTGTCCTCGATCACCACGTTGCCGATCTGCGGGATCTTCTCCGCAGCATGGGGTCCGGTGGCGAAGCGGAACCCGTCGCTGCCGATCACCGTGCCGCTGTGGATGATGCAATTGGCGCCCACAACGCAGTCCGAATAGACGGTTACGTTGGCGAAGACCGTGGTGTTGTCGCCGATGGTCACGTTGTCGCCGATATAGCTCTGCGGGTAGATCTTCACGTTGTGGCCCAGCTTCACGTTCTCGCCGATGAAGGCCAGCGGCCCGATGTAGCAGTTGTCCCCATGGGTGGCGCCCGCGCTCAGCACCGCCTGCGGGGAGATGCCCTTCTTGTCCAGCTTGATGGTGTTGTACATCGCGAGCACCTTCGCAAAGGCCGCCTGCGCATCGGGCACACGCACCAGCGTGGCGGTTACCGGGGCCGCCAGTTCGAAGGCCTGCCCGATGATCACCACGCTGGCGGTGGTGCTGTACATGTATTGCGTATACGCTGGATTGGCGAGGAAGCTCAGCGAGCCCGGGCCTCCCTCCTCGATCTTCGAGAGCCGGCTGACGGTGGCATTGGGATCGCCCTCCACGGTGCCCTGGAGGAGCTGTGCGATCTGTGCGGCGGTGAATTGCATGCGCGGATGATGTGGTGCCAAGGTAGGAGGCGGAGTGGCGAGTAGGGGCGTGGCGAGTGAATGCCCCATATCCGGCGCATTTCGCCGAGGGGCATTTACGCGCCACTCGAAGGCCGCAGGCCGAACGTGCGACTCGCCGCTCCTCCCAACTTGTATCGGGGACGGAACATCACGGGCGGAGCCCAACCCCGAACTTTGTCCTCAGATGAACCCCATCGACGTCCGCGAAAAGGTCCGCCTGCTGCCGCACAGCCCCGGCGTGTACCAGTTCTTCGATGCCGAGGGGAAGATCCTGTACGTGGGCAAGGCCAAGAGCCTGCGCCACCGCGTGGGCAGCTACTTCGCAAAGGACCACCCCGATGGCAAGACGCGGCTGCTCGTGAAGCGCATCGCCGACCTGCGCGTGATCCATGTGCCCACCGAGTTCGAGGCGCTGCTGCTGGAGAACAGCCTCATCAAGGAGCTGCAGCCACGCTTCAACATCAACCTGCGTGACGACAAGAGCTTCCCCTTCATCCGCATCCGCAACGAGCGCTTCCCGCGGGTGGAGGGCATGCGCAATCCCGAAGAGGACGGCAGCGAGTACTTCGGCCCCTACGCCAGCGTGCGCACGATGAAGACCGTCCTCGGCCTGGTACACAAGCTCTACAAGCTCCGCACCTGCAACTTCGACCTGTCGCCGAACAACATCGGGCAGCAGAAGTTCAAGCGCTGCCTGGAGTACCACATCGGCAACTGCAAGGCCCCCTGCGAAGGGCTGCAGACGCAGGCCGAGTACGATGCGAACATGGAGCAGGTGCTGCAGATCGTGAAGGGGCGCGTGAGCGGGCTGATCAAGGTGCTGAAGGAGCAGATGCAGGTGCACGCCGAGCGGCTGGAGTTCGAGGCGGCCGAGGACTACCGACAGAAGCTGGAACGGCTGGAGCAGTACCGTGCCAGGAGCATCGTGGTCAATCCCGACATCGGCGACGTGGACATCTTCGGAATGTTGAGCGACAGCAGCAGCACGTATGTCAACTACATGCGCGTGATCGACGGGGCCGTGGTGCACGGCATCACCATTGAGCTCAAGCGCAAGCTGGACGAGGATGACGTGGAGATGCTGCAGGCGGCCATGGCCGAACTGCGCCAGCGCTACAAGAGCCTGGCCCCCGAGGCCATCGTGCCCTTCGACCCGGAGATCGAGGTGCCCGGCGTGCGCTTCACCATCCCCCAGCGCGGCGACAAGAAACAGCTGCTGGAGCTCTGCGAGCGCAACGCCCGCTACTTCATGCTGGACAAGCAGAAGCAGGAGAAGCTCACCGATCCGGAGGGCGCCACCACCCGCATCCTGGAGCAGCTCCGGCAGGACCTGCGCCTCACCGAGCTGCCACGCCACATCGAGTGCTTTGACAACAGCAACACCCAGGGCACCGACCCGGTAAGCGCCTGCGTGGTGTTCAAGGACGCCAAGCCCAGCAAGAAGGACTACCGCCACTTCAACATCCGCACCGTGGAGGGGCCGGACGACTTCGCCAGCATGGAGGAAGCCGTGGAGCGCCGCTACAGCCGGCTCGTCACCGAGGGCGAGCCACTGCCGCAGCTCATTGTCATTGATGGAGGCAAGGGCCAGCTGGGTGCTGCGTTGAACGCGCTGGAACGCTTGGGACTGCGCGGGAAGGTCGCCATCATCGGGATCGCAAAGAAGCTGGAGGAGATCTACTTCCCAGGCGACCCCTATCCGCTGCACATCGACAAGCGCAGCAGCTCGTTGAAGGTGATCCAGCATATGCGCAACGAGGCGCACCGCTTCGGCATCACACACCACCGCGGCAAGCGCAGCAAGCGCATCATCCGCACGGGCCTCGAGGAGATACCCGGCATCGGCCCCGGCACCGCGCAGAAACTTCTCTCCCGCTTCGGCAGCATCAAGGGCATCCGCGAAGCGATGCCGGAGGATGTGGCGGCGGTGGTGGGCGCGAAGAAGGCCGAGGTGGTGCTGAAAGGCCTGGCGGAAGCCAGTTGAGCCGACCATGCCACGCGTCTCCGTCCTCCTCCCCTTCCGCAACGCCGCGGAGACAATGGACACCGCCATCGCCAGCGTGGCTGTTCAGACCATCACCGACTGGGAGCTGCTGCTTATCGACAACAACGGGTCAGGGACAGTGCAGGCGGCAGCCGATGAAAGCCGCGCCATCGCGCAGCAGTGGGCCGACCGCGATCCGCGCATCAAGGTGCTGCAAGAGCCCCGTATCGGCATCGCGCACGCGCTGAACAACGCTCTGGCGAATGCGACAGGCATGTACATCGCCCGCATGGACGCCGATGACGTGAGCCACCCACAGCGCCTCGCGAAGCAGGTGACTTACCTGGATGCGCATCCGGAGGTGGCTGTGCTGGGCACACGCACGGCGTTCGCGAGCACCATGTCCGAAAGTCGCGGCATGCACGCCTTCGTGCACTGGCAGAACGCTATCATCTCGTCGCATGCGCACTACGTGAAGCGCTTCGTGGACGCCCCGCTCGCCCACCCCACCGTGGTATTCCGCCGCGAACTGGTCGACCGGCATGGCGGCTACAGCACGGCGCCATTGCCAGAAGACCATGAGCTATGGCTGCGCTGGATGGATGCCGGTGCGCGCTTCGCAAAGCTGCCCGAGGAACTGCTCACCTGGAACGACCACGCGCAGCGCCTGAGCCGCACGCATGCCAACTACAGCGTGGACGCCTTCTTCACCACCAAGGCGAAGTGGCTGGCGCGATGGGTGAAGCGGAAGCTGAACGGCCGCCCGGTGATCATTGCGGGCACCAGCGGCCTGTGCCGCGATCGCGCCGCGAAGCTTCAGGCCGAGGGCATCGCCGTAGCCGCCTTCACCGATGTGAAGCCACGCGATGTGCCGGGCCATGCCTTCATACCGCACGACCGCCTGCCGCCTGCGGGCGAAGGCTTCATCGTTTCGTTCATCAGCCAGCGGGGCACAGGCGACCGTATCGCAGCGTTCCTTACAGCGCGCGGCCTGGTCGAGGGCACGGACTTCATCCTGGCGGCCTGACCACCGCCCGCGCCAACACCAGCGTGGTATACCTGGCGGAAGCCACGCAGCCATTTGTGCCTGCCGCGCACGCATCGTTCCTTTATACCATGCAAGCCAAGAGCGACCTGCAGGCCCGGCTGACGGCCTTGCGCGAGCGGCATGGACAGGGCATCCTGCGCACATTGCGGCAGCGCCGTGCGGCGTTGGAGCGTCTCCATGATGTGCTCCGCGGGCACGAGGAGGAGCTGCTGGCCGCACTGGCCGCCGACATGCGCAAACCCCGGTTCGAGGGCTACCTGGCCGACCTGGGCCTGGTGTATACCGAGCTCAGGCACACCCTGCGCCACATGGGCGAATGGATGCGGAGCGAGCATCCGCCCACACCCCTGCGCCTGCAGGTGTCGCGGAGCGAAGTGCGCAAGGAGCCGCTGGGCGTGGTGCTCATCATCGCCCCGTGGAACTACCCGGCGCAACTGGTGTTCAACCCCCTCATCGCTGCGATAGCGGCAGGCAACTGTGCCGTGGTGAAGCCCAGCAACGAGACCCCCCGTACCAGTGCGGTCGTGGAGCGGGTGTTGGCCAAGGCCCTGCCGGATGTGGTGCTGGTGGTGCAGGGGCCGGGCAGTGCGGTGGGGCCGCAGCTGATCGAACCCTTCCGCTTCGATCACATCTTCTTCACCGGGAGCCCGTCCGTGGGGCGCAAGATCATGGCCATGGCCGCGCCGCACCTCACCCCGGTGACCCTGGAGCTCGGAGGGAAGAGCCCGGCCATCGTGGACCGCAAGGTGGACCTGGAGCGTGCCGCGCAGCGCATCACCTGGAGCAAGTTCTTCAATGCCGGCCAAACCTGCATCGCCACCGACCACGTGCTGGTGCATGCCGATGTGCACGATGCCTTCATCGAGGCTGTGGCGAGGAATGTGAAGCGCTTCTACGGCGCCGATCCGCAGCAGAGCCCCCACTACGCAAGGCTGGTGAACGACCGCCGCTTCGCCACCGTGTCGGCCTACCTCTCACAGGGCCGTGTGGCCTTGGGTGGCGGCTCCGACGCGGCCCAGCGGTACATCGCACCGACCGTGCTCACGGATGTCTCGCTCCAGGACAGCTGCATGCAGGAGGAGGTCTTCGGGCCGGTGATGCCCGTGCTGCGCTGGAAGGAGCGCGAAGAGGTGCTGGACATCGTGGCGCGCAATCCCTTCCCCTTGTCCGCCTATGTGTTCAGCAACGATCGCCGGGTGCAGGACCACTTCACGGAGCGCATCGTCTTCGGCGGCGGCTGCATCAACCATTGCATGATGCAGTTCGGCCATCCGGACATTTCCTTCGGGGGCGTGGGCACCAGTGGCATGGGGCGGTATCACGGCAAGGCGGGCTTCGACCTGTTCTCGCACCACAAGGCATTGGTGCACGCCAGCACGCTGATCGAGCCCGGGCTCCAGTTCCCGCCTTACACGCCCTTCAAGGAACGCGTGCTGCGCTGGCTGCTACGCTGATCGACCGACCCGCTCAGCCCGTTTCGGGCGCAGACGATCGCGCACCAGCACCAGGTGGCGCTCGTCACATTCCAGCGTGGCGGTGCTACGGATCGGAAGCTGGGTCACCCAGTGGCGATGGCCCACGATGTCCTGCTGCGCACAGAACTCGTCCACATGCCGCAGGAAATGTTCCGCGGTCGGTGCCGCATCGGGTCCGAAAAAGTCCCAGTGAAAACGGAGCAGCGCCATGTGAGAGGGACAAAGTTGGGCCGCTCACCCGGAATGGCGCGTCAGGCTTCCGCAACCCTACGGGTACCTGCGCGTAAGAACGGCCCGACCACCTTGGCAATGGTGGCCCTCGTGCATACGCTCCGTCCATATTTGATAGCGCTGATACTGAGCGCATTGGCCTCGCCTACGAAAGCGCAGAGCGCAGTGACGGCGACCGCCGGGACGGAATTCTGGGTCGGCTTCATGCAGAACGCCTACGGTAGCCAGGCCCTTACGCTCACCATCGCCGCACAAGGAGCGGCCTCCGGCACGGTGAGCATGCCCCTCACCGGCTGGAGTGCCCCGTTCAGTGTGAGCGCCAATGGCATCACCCAGGTGGTGGTGCCGGCCACGGCCGAGCATATCGGGAGCGAGACAGTGACCAACAAAGGGGTGTACATCCAAAGCACCGGCGACATCTCGGTGAACGCCACCAGCTACCAGAATTTCACCACGGATGCGATGCAGGTGCTGCCGGTGAGCTCTCTGGGCACCACCTATCGCGCGGAAGCCTACCGCGGGCTGCCGGGGTTCGCTGAATTCTACAAGAGCGAACTGCTGGTCGTGGCCACCCAGGATGCCACCCAGATCACGATCACACCCAGCGTGAACACGAGCGGCGGCAATCCGGCGAACGTGCCCTTCACCATCAACCTGAACGCCGGGCAGAGTTACCAGGTGCAGAGCGCGAGCTCATCCTTGGACCTGACGGGCACATTGATCGCCGGCACTGCGCAGAACGGACCCTGCCGGCCATTCGCCGTCTTCAGCGGCAGCATGTGTGCCAATGTGCCTGTGGGATGCCCGGCCTGTGACCACATCTGCGAACAGATGGTGCCCACTGAGCGCTGGGGAACGGCGTTCCATACCCTCCCGATACCCGGCACAACGCAGCACACCTACCGCATCCTGGCGCACCTGGCCGGCACCCAGGTGACCATCAACGGGGGCGCCCCGATCACCCTCGGAGCCGGTGCGCAGTACCAGGTGAACGCCGCGCCGACAGGCGTGTGCATCACCGCCAGCCAGCCCGTGAGCGTGGCCCAGCTGATGGAAGGGTTCAATTGTGCGAACCGAGGCGATCCGAGCATGGTGGAGGTCATCCCGGACGACCGGAAAAGCACCTGGGTGAAATGGCGCACCGTTTCCTCTCCGCAGATCACCCAGCACGCCGTGGGCGTCCTCCTTGCCACCCCGGACATCGCCGGACTCACCCTTGACGGAGCACCCGTGGGGAACGGAGCGTTCCAGACCTACCCCGCTTGCCCGGGTTTCTCCTTTGCCTTGATGAATGTCGGTGTTGGTGACCACACCCTGCAGGCACCCGGCGGCTTCATCGCGTATGCGAGCGGCACCGGTACCGGGGAGAGCTACGCGATGCCGATCTCGCACGTTGTGCACCCCGTTGCACCCACGCCACCGGTCCTTTGCGCAACGGACCCGGTAACGCTCACCGCACCGGAACCCCTGGTGAACATCCAATGGACCGCTGCCAGCGCACCCGGAACGGTGCTGTCCACGGCCAGCTCCTATACCTTCCTGCCCACGACCAACGACGTGTACAGGGTCGATGGCGTACTGCCCATCAGCGGATGTCCGCGGCATTACGAGTGGGCGGTGGGTGTGCCTGTGCCGTTATCACTTGAACTGCTGGCCGACGGCCAGTCAAGCATCGATGTGTGCCAGTACGAGGGCGTGCAGCTCCAGGCCGTGCCTGCACCGGACCCATCAATATTCGAACTGACATGGACCCCTGCGACCGGCCTGAGCGACCCGGGCATACCGGACCCGATGGCCATGCCGGCGAGTGATACCTGGTACAAGTTGCACGTGGCAAGCCCGGTCGGCTGCGGCCAGGTGAGCGACAGCATCTTCGTGAACGTCCTGCCGAGCGACCTCATCGCAGTGCACGTGCAGGTCGGCGATGCGGCCATCTGCTCTGGTGAGGTCACGAACCTTCAGGCCCGTGCAGAACGCGTGCTCGCCAGTGACCCGCTCAATGGGAACCCGGGAAGCCTGTGGTCGTCGCTCCAGGGAGGCGGATTGAGCACGCTGTGCGGTGCGGTGAGCGGGGATGCGCTGCGCTTCGACGGATCAGGCCTGCGACGGGCGGCAACGGGCCCGCTGAACATGAGCACGGGCGCCAGCCTCCGCTTCGCCCTGCGGGTGGGTGCTGAGGCAGCACCCTGCGACGATGCGGAGCCGGGTGACGACATTCTGCTCGAGTACAGCCTTGACGGGGCCATTTGGTCCCCCATCACCACGCTCAATGAAGCCGCCTACCCCGCGTGGACGTCCGTTGTCATCCCCGTGCCAACCGCTGCACAATCACCAGCCACGCGCTTCCGCTGGACGCAGGTGAACAGCTCCGGCGCTGGTACGGACGTTTGGGCCATGGACGAGGTCATCATCACGCGGTACGATAACACGGGACTGGCCATCACCTGGTCGCCCACTGCAGGCCTTGACGATGCCGGCAGCTTCACCCCGCAGGCCTCGCCGAACACAACCACCGCATACACCGCGCAGGTAAGCAACCAGAGCGGCTGTTCAGTGGCAGCGGGGGGCACGATCCTGGTGGCACCTGAATTCGTCCTCTCCATGACACCCAACACCACGAGCTGCAGCGCCGGCAGCCCTGTGCAATTGGGGGCCACGCCCAGCTCGGGGACCGGTATCCAATACACGTGGAGCCCGCCCACCGCGCTCAACGCGACCAACATCGCCAACCCGGTCGCCAGCCCGCTGACCACCACAACGTATTCGGTCACGGCCACCAACGACATCGGCTGCACGGACCTGGCACAGGTGACCATCACCGTCGGGCAACTGCAGTCCATTGATGTTACGGCGAACGATGTGCAGCTCTGCCAGGGCGAACAAAGCCAGCTCATGGCCAATACTGCAGGCCTTCTTCCCTTCACCATCGCATGGACGCCGAACAACGGCAGCCTGAACACCAGTGTGGGTGCGAACGTCATCGCCACACCGGAGGTCACCACCACCTTCACCGCTACGGCCACGGAAACCGCCAGTGGCTGCCAGCTCAGCGAGGCCATTACCGTGAACATAAGCCCGGCCTACACGGTGAACGCCGGACAGGACGATACCATCTGCAGCACGCTCGGCTACCAGCTGAACGTGTTGCACAATGTGCCCACACCGATCATCCAATGGGCCAACAGTGCGCTGCTCAACGATGACAACGTCAGTTCACCAACGATCCTGTTCGACACCACAGCCACCTACACCGTCACCGTAACGGACGCGTTCGGCTGCAGCGCAAGCGATGAGGTGACCATCACCGACCCCTTCGACCTGCTGATCACGCCCATCAATATCAGCGCCTGTGCCGGTGTGCCGATGGTGCTCGATGCGCAATTCCCCGGCCTTACCTATCTCTGGAGCACGGGAGCCACCACGCAGACCATCACGGTCGACCAGGATGGCGCATACGTATGCACCATCACGGATGCCCAAGGCTGCCAGGCCATCAAGACATACTTCGTCATCTTCAACGGCATCCCCGTGGTGGACCTTGGCCCGGATACGACCTTATGCGGCGCCAGTGGGCTGCTGCTGAACGCCGGTGCACCGGGGAACTCCTATGCCTGGAGCACGCAACAAACAAGCCAGCAGATCACGGTGAGCACCAGCGGAACGTATGCTGTCACCGTCACCAGCCCACAGGGATGCACGGCAGGGGACACGGTGAGCGTGAACTTTTCCGCGCTCCCGGTGGACGCCCTGGCGGATATCACGGCCTGCGAGACCGATCCGACGACCTTGAACGCGGAGAACCCCGGCAGCAGCTTCCTGTGGAACACGGGGGCCAGCACAGCGACACTCATCCCGGATACGTCCGGCACCTATTCCGTCATGGTCACGACGACCGATGGCTGCAGCGCCACGTTCGACGCAGAGGTGACCCTACTACCCGAAGTGTTCATTGACCTCGGCCCCGACACCACCTTATGTGCGGATCAGGCACTCATCCTGGACGGCGGTGTGCCGGGACTGACCTATGCCTGGAGCACTGGTGCCACGACGCAACAGCTGGCGGTGAACAACAGCGGACTGTACAGCGTGCAGGCAACGAACGGTGCATGCATCGGTTCCGATGCCATCGCGGTGATCATCAACCCGCTGCCACAGGATGTACTGGCGGACGGCATCTCCTGCGTGGACCAACCGGTGGTGCTCGATGCAGGCAATGCAGGCTGCAGCTACCTCTGGAGCACGATGGACACCACACAGCAGATCACGGTCGGGGCGGCAGGCATCTACCAGGTGATGATCACCAACGGCTTCGGCTGTTCCATCACGGTGGAGGCCAATGTCGTGCTCTCCAGTTATCCCGTGGTGGACCTGGGACGGGACACGGTGCTCTGCGAAGGGGACGTGCTCATGGTGGATGCCGGATCGGGTGGACTGATATACCTCTGGAACACCGGAGCAACGACGCGGACGTTGGACATCACGGAGGCAGGCCTGTACAGTGTGGCCGTTAGCAACGGCTACTGCGTTACGCTGGACTCGGTCCAAGCAGCGTTCAACCCGCGACCGTCTCCGATGGCCACGGAGACCTACTTCGCCTGCCTTGCGGACGACCCGCACCATGTGGTCATCGACGCTGGCAACCCGCTGAGCACGCACCAGTGGAGCACCGGCGGAACGGAGCAGTACATCCTTGCGGGTGCATATGGCTGGTACTTCGTGAGCATGACGAACCAGTTCGACTGCTCAAGGACCGACTCGGCCGAGGTGCGGGAGTTCTGTCCGCCAAGCATCTACGTCCCCAACACCTTCACCCCGAACGGCGATGGCATCAATGACATCTGGTCGGTCAGCGGCAAGAACATCGGGGCCTTCGAAATGGTCATCTTCGACCGCTGGGGCGGGGTGATCTTCCGGAGCGAGGATGTGAACGTGGGATGGGATGGCACGATCAACGGGGAGCCCGCCAAGAACGATGTATACGCCTGGCGCATGACGTACAGGTTCATCGAGCGCACGGACGGCACCCTCGGGTTCGAGCAGAACCAGCTCGGGCACATCACCGTGCTGCGTTAAAGCCGAAGCTCGAAATCGTCCGCCTCCAGGGCCACGGGGAACTTCGCGCGGAATTCCGCAAGCGCGGCCCCGTCCAGCCTCACTGTGTGGATCACTTCGCCGCCTGCGGGAAGCACGTCGACCGCACCGCGCGGATCGATGGCCGCCGAGTCACCGGAATACAGGTGGCCGTTGCCATCCTGGCCAACCCGGTTCACGCCGATCACATGGCACTGGTTCTCGATGGCACGGGCGACGAGCAGCTGGCTCCACGGGTAGCGCCGCACCTCGGGCCAGTTGGCCACGTACAGGATGGCATCGTAGTCGCCGCGGTTGCGCGCGAACACCGGGAAACGGAGGTCGAAACAGATCTGGAGCAGGATGCGCCAACCCCGCCACGCCACCACCACGCGTTCGGTGCCGGGCGTGTAGTGGTCGGTCTCACCGGCGAAACGGAACAGGTGCCGCTTGTCATAGCAGGTCACCGCACCATCCGGCGTAACGAACAGCCCGCGGTTATGGCACTGCGCTCCGGCGCGGATGATCGCACTGCCGTAAAGTGCGGCATCGAGTACGGCGGCCTGTTCCCGCATCCACTGCACCGTGCGACCATCCATGCCTTCGGCAAGTTCACGGCTGCGCATGGTGAAGCCGGTGGTGAACATCTCCGGTAGCACCACCAGGTCGGTGGTCCCCCGCAGGTCCTTGAGCTTCATGGCGAAGCGCGCACGGTTGTCACCCGGATCCTCCCAATGGAGGTTACCCTGCACGAGCGTGACCCTCAGATCGCGCATAGCTGCTCGATGGCATTGTCCAGGGTCTCCTCGCGCTTGGCGAAGCAGAAACGGAGGATGCGCTGGCCGGGCGGTGGCTCCTTGTAGAACACGCTGATCGGGATGGCGGCCACGCCATGCTCACGGGCCAGCCGCCTGGCGAACTCCACATCCGGTTCATCGCTGATCCTGCTGTAATCCGCCAGCTGGAAGTAGCTGCCCTCACACGCAAGCGGCTCAAAGCGCGAGGCCCGCAGGCCCACGAGGAACCGGTCGCGCTTCTCCTCATAGAACCCGGGTACGGAGGCGTAGTTGGCGGGCTCCTTCAGGTATTCGGCCAGGGCGTGCTGCACCGGGGTGTTCGCGCTGAACACATTGAACTGGTGCACCCTGCGGAACCCCGCCATGAGCTCCCGCGGTGCGAGCGCATAGCCCATCTTCCATCCGGTGGCGTGGAACACCTTGCCAAAGCTGAAGATCACAAAGGCGCGCTCGCGCAGGTCCGGGTACCTGATGGCGGAGGCATGGGGCTCCCCGTCGAATACCAAGTGCTCGTACACTTCGTCGCTCAGGAGCAGGATATCCGTGCCGCGCAGCATTTCCGCGATGCGCCGCATGTCCGCATCGCGCAGGATGGTGCCTGCAGGATTGTGCGGCGTGTTGATCATCAGCATGCGGGTGCGCGGGGTGATCGCGGCCTTCACCGCTTCCGCATCGAACCGCATGTCCGCGCCCAAGCGTACGTGCACCGGGCGGCCACCGAAGAGCTCCACCGTGGGTGCATAACAGTCGTAGGCCGGGTCCACGATGATCACCTCATCGCCCGGATGCACCACTGCCGCCAGCGCGGTGAAGATGGCCTGGGTGCCGCCGGCGGTCACCGTCACCTCCGCCTCCGCATCATAGGCGAAGCCATAGCTCCGCTGGACCTTGGCCACGATCGCCTCGCGCAGGGCAGGCACACCGGGCATGGGCGCGTACTGGTTGTGGCCGGCGCGCATGGCCTTCTCCACGAGGTCCGTCAAGGCCTCATCGATCGGGAAGTCCGGGAAGCCCTGGCTCAGGTTGATGGCGCCGCACTCCTGTGCCAGCTTGCTCATCACCGTGAAAATGGTGGTGCCGACATGGGGGAGCTTGGAGGCGTGGTGCATCTGAGGCGAAACTACGGGCCAGCGGAGCATTCGTGGATCGGCGGCACGGGCATCCACCGCACGGCACGATCCGGCTGGTCACGCATCGTTCGGCGCATTGGCCGGTTTGATACCATCCCCTATTTTTCCCGCATCACGACCAACATCGCCATGTCACCGACCTCCATGCGCAAGTACATCCTCATCCTAGCAGCCCTCAACACGATCGCGGGCGTGCGCGCACAGGACACCTTCTCCATCGCTGCGGTGGATACGGTGACCGGCGAAGTGGGCAGTGCCGGTGCCTCCTGCCTCAACCTGTTCCTGTTCGGCCAACCGGACCCGGGATTCATTGCCCAGCAGCTGCCCGGGGTGGGCAGCATCAATTGCCAGGCGCTCTACCTGGCCGCGAACCAGGATGAGGCCATGGCGCGCCTGCAGGCCGGTGATGCCTCGGACGAGGTCCTTGCATGGATGCTGGCCAACGATGCGCAGAACAACCCCCAGGCGCGCCAGTATGGTGTGGCGCGGCTGGATGGCAGCGGGGGCGCGGATGCGGCGGGCTTCACCGGCAGCCAGTGCCTGAGCTATGCAGAGCATCGCACCGGCCCGAACTATGCGATCCAGGGCAACATCCTGCTCGGGCCGGAGATCCTGGACAACATGGAGCAGAACTTCCTCAACACCCAGGGCACCCTGGCCGACAAACTGATGGCCGCATTGCAAGGCGCCAACGTGGTGGGGGCTGATACGCGGTGCGCCACCAATGGCACCTCGTCGCTTTTCGCCTTCCTGGAAGTGGCCCAGCCCACCGATGCATTCAACCAGCCATCGCTGTCGCTGGGGGTGCGGCTCTGGTACCAGGAAGGAGAACCCATCGATTCACTGCAGCTGCTCTATGATGCATGGAACCTGTCCACCGGACTGCCGGCAGCTGCTGCCGCGCAGCCTTTGCAGCTGTCCCCGAACCCAGCGAGCGAGCAGTTGGTGGTGTACGCTGCGGGTACGTCGCCATCCACTTCGATGTTGTTCGACGCTAACGGCCGCTGTGTACCGCTGACCGCGCAGGCCAGGGCAGGCCGCCTCGAATGGGACGTCTCCGGGCTCGCCCCCGGGCTCTACAGCGTGGTGGTCGACCGGCAGGGCACCCGTGCCGCAGCACGGTTCGTGAAGGAGTAGGCGCGCACGGAGAAGAACGAAGGGCCATCGGTGATGGCCCTTCGCGCGTGTTGTTGAAGGAAAGGTCACTCCTTCGTCACCGTCGCCGCGAGGTACTCGCGGTTCAGGCGGGCGATGTGCTCGAGGCTGATCTGCTTGGGGCATTCCACCTCGCAGGCGCCGGTGTTGCTGCAGTTGCCAAAACCCTCCTTGTCCATCTGCTCCACCATGGCCAGTGCTCGGCGCTTGGCCTCGGGCCGGCCCTGCGGCAGCAGCGACAGCTGCGAGACCTTGGCGGCCACGTAGAGCATGGCACTGCCGTTGGGGCAGGTGGCCACGCACGCGCCGCAGCCGATGCAGGTG
>Ga0315900_10007448_pt1 | contig 14381 bp, 11 predicted proteins | sample LakEriMetagenome_FD_203521 | JGI IMG/M metagenome (GOLD analysis project Ga0315900, IMG submission 203521) | Freshwater fungal communities from buoy surface, Lake Erie, Ohio, United States - Buoy 12 MA114 | ecosystem: Environmental > Aquatic > Freshwater > Lake > Lake biofilm | place: USA: Lake...
TGATTTTTTATATATCGCCCAAGCTAACGCTGGTCATGATATCAGTGATCCCGGTGATCATTGTGATCGCCGTAGTATTTGGAAAGAAGATCCGAAAATTGTCGAGGGAAGCCCAGGACCAGTTGGCAGATTCAAATATTGTGGTGCAGGAAACCTTGCAGGGCATCAGCAATGTGAAGGCATTTTCCAATGAGTGGTTTGAGATCGGGCGGTACCAGAACAGCCTGAAGAAAGTGGTTGGATTAGCCCTGAGAACCGGTAAGGTTCGAGGCTTGTTTATCTCATTTATGTTGTTTTCCCTGTTCGGTACGATAGTGTTCGTAGTATGGTTTGGTGTAGGGTTGATGCAGGCGGGGGAATTGTCGTTTGGAGATTTGACGGCATTTGTGATCTACACCACGTTTGTGGGTGCCAGCATGGCTGGCTTTGCCGATTTGTACAGCCAGTTGCAGAAGACGATCGGCGCAACGCAGCGGGTGCGGGAGATTATCAGGGAGCCTGTTGAAGATGTGATGACGGTTAGGGTGCCGTTGGAAGATAAATATACATTGAGCGGCCGTGTTTCCTTTGAGGGGATCAGCTTCGCATATCCTTCGAGGCCTGAAATGCAGGTGTTGAAGGACGTATATATTAAGGCCGAGCCAGGTGAGCAGATCGCGCTGGTTGGCCCCAGTGGGGCTGGGAAATCAACCATGGTATCGATGATCCTGCAGTTTTATCATCCTGATTCCGGGCGGATCTTATTTGATGGCATGGAAAGCAGAACGATCCCATTGTCGCAGTTAAGGCAGCAGATGGCCTTTGTACCCCAGGATGTGATGTTGTTTGGAGGAACGATTAGGGAGAACATTGCATATGGAAATCCTGATGCATCGGAGGCAGACATTAAGGAAGCCGCCCGGAAGGCAAATGCGCATGAATTCATAGAGAGTTTCCCTGAGGGTTACCAGACGATCGTTGGTGAGCGCGGCATCAAACTGAGCGGTGGTCAACGCCAGCGGATTGCCATTGCCCGGGCCATTTTAAAAGATCCTGTAATCCTGATCCTTGACGAAGCCACGAGTTCCCTGGATTCAGCTTCAGAGTCCCTGGTTCAGGAAGCCCTTGAGAATCTCATGAAGAACCGCACGTCGTTTGTTATCGCTCACAGGCTGTCTACCGTGCGCAATGCGGATAAGATATATGTGCTTGACAAGGGCCAGATCGTTGAAAGCGGCACCCACCAGGAACTGATGGACAATGAAGAAGGTCTGTACAAGAGCCTGAGCAAGTTGCAGTTTGCCGGCGTGGCTGAAGATTAGAAGCTTTCCATTTATGCGCCTAATAAGTACAATGTCCGATAATTTATATTATGTTAAATACAAAATAGGCGCCTATGATATAGCTGCTATTTGAGCAGAAACGATATAATTGATCAACTGATCCAACTCCAGGCCGGCACGTGAAGCAGCATCTGCAATTTCTTCCCGGTTCACATTCGCCGCAAAGGCTTTATCCTTTAAACGTTTCTTTACCCCTTTCACCTCCATTCCCTGGTAACCCTCGGGTCGCATCAACGAATAGGCGTGCACAAAGCCACTGAGTTCGTCAAAAGCAAACAACATTTTATCCATATCCGTCACTGGCTCAACGCCAAAATGCGCCGGTCCATGCGATGCGATTGCCCTGATGATCTCTGGGTCCACTTTCCGACCCTCCAATTCCTCCACGATCTTCTTGCAGTGCTGGTCCGGCCACTGGTCCCAATCCGCATCATGTAGCAACCCCGCCATCTCCCAACGCCAGGCCTCTGCTTCATCAGCACCCCTTTTTTCAATGGCCCACGACTTCATTAAGTGACCCACCTGGTGCATGTGCAACTTCAAGCGGTCATTCAATACCCAGCTGTTCAATAACGCAAGGGCTTCGTCACGACTGAGTACGTTTCCGGCATTGGCAGGGTCTCCGAAAGAAGATCGGTTTAGGTGTAGGCTCATATATCAATTGGCTAATTAGCTAATTTACTGATAAGCTAATTCTTAAATAAAAAAGGCAGATCTTATTTCAGATCTGCCATTAATGAATTAGCCAATGAGTTAATGAGCCAATTAGCCAATTAAGAAACAATCAGGCAAAGCCTTATTGTTTCTTGTCAGCCTCGTCGTATTTCTTGCCGTAAAAATCAGCTTTGGCCTTATCTTTTTTCTTCTCGTAGGCATACTGCAACAAACTGGCAGCTGACTTATAATTCGACCTGTCGTGCGTTTTCAGCTTCTCCTGGGAGTCATAAGCTGTAAACACTTTCTCCAATGGCGGAATTGATTTCTCAGCAACAGTCACCGCTTCAGCATTCAAGTCGGCCTTCTTCTTCACATCCTCCGGCTTGGTACCCTTCACTGAACGGGCCTCTTCTTCCTTGAACAAAGCCATATTATAATAATGTTTGCCCAATGACAGGTGGATATCGCTGTTCTCAGGCTTCAATGAAGCGGCTTGGGTATACAGTTCCTCGATCTTTTTGCACTGCTCATCATATTTCGCAGGCTTCTTAGCTATGTCTGACACGTGCGTTTCTCCAAACAACTCATTGCCATACTCTACCAACACATCAAAGTTCTTGGGATTGGCACTCACTATCTCATCAAACTTTCTATATAAAGCCGCCTTATCACCCTTATCCCTGACGAAATCCAGTTCCAGCAAAGGCAGGTATTCATCCGTAGGATACAACTCCTTACCAAGCTTGATGTATTTCATCATGTTGGCCTCGTCTTTCTTGTCGTAATAATGCTTAGCAAGATAACGATAGGATGTAGCCTGTTCAGGCGTATTGGCCACACGGGCATCCGCCAGCTTAGAAAACTGTTTCACCGCTTCTTCCTCATTCTTTGCATTCAGAGCCGCCAACGCTGTATAATATGTCAGCGTAGTGTCGAGTTTGTACAGGCCCCAACCCTGGCTGAATATGTATTCACCGGTAACGGCGGTGCTCTTGAATTCTTTTAATGCTTCCTGGTATTTCTCTGCATTATAGAATGCAGCACCATCTTCAAAACCACCAGTATACAAGTTAAACACAGGAGCATACTGGTCCATGGTCATAAACACCTGGGATTGCGCCTTATCTGCCTCTACAGATTTTTTCACCGCTTCCAGAGCCTGCGTCCTGCCATCCGGCACCAACGATTTGGTAGCAGGGTCAGAAGCCAACGCGCTGTACACTTTTGCCTTCAGGTACCAGGCCTCGGCGGTTTCGTCTTTTTTCAATTTCGGATTGGCCAGGGTCAGGTCAATGGATTCTTTGGCTTTTACCCAGTCCTTGGCCGTGATCAACTCCTTGGTCTTCTTAACGGTCTGGGCAAAAATACCCGTAGTGGCGAATGCCATGAATATGGCCAGACAAAAGATACGCTTCATTTGTACTTTTTTATAAATGATTGTTTATGAAGGATTTTGATCCTGTTCGGTTTGATCATCATCTTCCGAGATGACGTCTTCTTCTTCGTCCAGTTTGGTGATGGCTGCGATCTCGTCCCCATCGTTCAATTTGATCAGCTTCACTCCTTGCGTGGCCCGCCCCTGTTCGCTGATGGTGTTGACCGACATCCTGATGGTTACACCGGAGATACAGGTGATCATCAGGTCTTCTTCTGGCTTCACATCCAAAATGCCCACCAATTTACCAGTTTTCTCTGTTACACTGATGGTTTTTACGCCCTTTCCACCCCTGTTGGTAATTCTGTATTCGTCTACCGGAGTCCTCTTTCCAAAGCCTTTCTCCGAGACAACCAAAACTGTCCTGCTGGTATCCGTTCTATCCACACATATCATACCAACTACTTCATCTTCTGCATCATCCACCTCAATACCTGCGACACCAATGGCACCCCTGCCTGTTGGCCTCACCTTGTCTTCAGGGAACCTGATGGCCCTGCCACTCTTCACCGCCATGATCACTTCGCAGTTGCCATCAGTCATCCTGGCTTCCAGCAGTTCATCGCCTTCTACGACAGTAATGGCGTTCACTCCGGTTGCACGGGGTCTGCTAAAGTCTTCCAAATTCGTTTTCTTGATGGTGCCTTTCTTGGTGCAAAGCAGGATATAATGGCTGCTCACAAATTCCTTATCCTCCAAATTCTTCACATCAATGATGGTCCGGATCTTGTCGTCCGGAGGCAACTGGATCAGGTTCTGGATCGCCCTGCCCTTACCTTGCTTCTCACCATCGGGGATCTCATAGACGCGCAGCCAGTAACACCTGCCCTTCTCCGTAAAGAACATCAGGGTATGGTGCGTGCTCGCTACAAACAAGTGTTCTATATAATCCTCCTCGCGTGTTCGCCCGCCAATAGAACCCCGGCCGCCTCTTTTCTGGCTCCTGAATTCAGCAGACGATGTCCGCTTGATATAACCCAGATGCGAAACAGTGATCACTACGTCTTCTTCCTTGATCAGGTCTTCCAAACGCATTTCGCTCTCCAGATACACGATCTCACTACGGCGCTCATCGCCAAACTTATCCTTTACGTCCAACAACTCTTTCTTGATCAGATCAAAACGAAGTCCGGCATCAGCAAGTAAGGCTTTGAGTTCCCCAATAAGCTTCATGATCTCGTTGTATTCTTCCCGGATCTTGTCGCGCTCCATGCCGGTCAAACGCTGCAAACGCAGGTCTAATACCGCGCGAGCCTGTATCTCACTCATACCAAAATTGCTCATCAAACCTTCACGGGCTGCCTCGGGATTCACACTCTCCCTGATGAGCTTGATCACTTCGTCAAGGTGATCCAGGGCAATCAGGTAACCCTCAAGAATATGCGCTTTTTTCTCTGCTTCTTTCAATTCAAAATTCGCCCTGCGAATCACCACCTCGTGCCTGAAATCCACAAACTCGCTGATCAGGTCCTTCAAATTCAGAGTTTTCGGCCTTCCCCGCACCAACGCTACGTTGTTGATGCCATAGGAGGTTTGCATCTCCGTAAACTTGTATAACTGGTTGATGATCACATTTGCAATGGCATCCCTCCGAAGGTCAAGCACGATCCTGGTTCCTTCCTTGTTGGATTCGTTGTTTACATGCACAATACCGTCGATGACCTTGTCAATGATCAGCTGGCCTATGCGCGAGGTCAAAACGTCGCGACTCACCTGGTAAGGCACCTGCGTGATCACGATCTGCTCGCGACCGCTTGGCTTGGTATCCACCTGCAGCTTACCACGTACCACTACCCGGCCACGACCGGTCAGCAGCCCTTGCCTAACCCCTTCCATACCGTAAATAATACCGCCGGTTGGGAAATCCGGGGCCTTTACATAGTGAATCAATTCTTCACAGGTGATCTCACGGTTATCGATAAACGCGATGCAGCCATCGATCACTTCTGACAAATTGTGAGGCAGCATATTAGTAGCCATACCTACGGCAATACCGCTCGAACCGTTCACCAGCAACTGTGGGATCTTGGTGGGAAGCACCGTCGGCTCCTCCAGCGAATCGTCAAAGTTCAACTGAAAATCCACCGTTTCTTTGTCGATATCCTCCAGCATGTACTGGGATACCCGCTGCATGCGGGCCTCTGTGTAACGCATGGCCGCCGGGCCCTCGCCATCCGGTGACCCGAAGTTTCCCTGCTTGTCGATCAGCGTATACCGCATGTTCCATTCCTGGGCCATACGCACCAATGAATCATATACTGCCGTATCTCCATGCGGATGGTACTTACCCAACACCTCACCCACGATACGGGCACATTTACGTGTAGGTTTGTTATAATCCATGCCCATCTCGTTCATCGCATGAAGGATCCGCCTATGTACCGGCTTTAATCCATCCCTTACATCGGGCAATGCCCTTCCCACGATCACACTCATGGAGTAGTCGATGTACGAAGCCTTCATTTGCTCCTCAATATTCACCGGAATGATACGGTCGTTATCCCGGGTTTGCTCAGGCTGATTTAATTCGTCCATGTGTTTCATTTTGCTGTTCCGCCAGCTTGCTTAATAAGGCTGGAAAAGGGGGGCGGAACAGACTTTTTTTAGGTGGGCAAATCTACCTTTTTCAAACGGTAAAACCTGACCATTTTCCTTCATTTTACGCCTTATTTCACATCATGTGTATAACATCTTGAAGTCGCTCTGCATTTTGCGGCATGACGCTTGGAAATTCCCCTGAGAGGCCTCTTTTCAAGCCTTTCCTGACACCAGAATCTTACCTGTGAAATGGAACGGCATCAATACCTGTAGGCCAGTTTAGGCGGGTATTTATTGATCTCCGTCCATCTGCCCCACCATACGGCCGCCCGCTACCACAACCTCCTCCTGGAAACCGGCATTGTGGAAGAAGGCTGGATTTGGTACATCCCGAGTTTGTTTTGCAGAAGAATATACCCTGTTTTTTATAACTATTCCTTCACAGCATGCGGCACGAATTTGATGGTAATTTAGATGCCTGACAATATGAACAATTACCTGCTTCTGCGCGACAACAAACAAACCGGGCCCCATAGCCTGGCGGAAATGCTCGAACTCGGGTTTAAAAAATATGACCTGGTTTGGGTGGAAGGGAAAAGTGCGGCCTGGCGTTACCCGGGGGAACTCGACGAATTCAAAGCTATTTCCCCGCTGGTGGAAGAACAACCGTTTGACCGGCTCTTTAAAAAGCCTGACATGGTAAAGAAAGAAGAGCCTGTTTCAAGAAAAGAACATCCAGTACCTGCAGAGAAAACGACGGCGGCTGTATCATCCCCCAAAATGAGCGAAGAGGTTACTTCGGTTTCTGCGTCCAATGCCCCGGGGCACGACAAATATCTTCCCCACGTGGCAGATAGAAAACAGCCCGATCCGCGGCAAAAATCTTCAAAGGCACAACATAAGTATGTGGCGGTTACTCTTCCTGCCAGCAGTAAACCGAAATCATCAGAAACTAAGGCACCCGCCCCCACTCCGGAAAAAATCAGGGATGTTAGGCTGCCTGATGTCACCCAGGGTGTAGTGCCGGAGAAACCAGTTTACCCGGAACCTGTAAACACTCCGGCAACGGTTAAAAAGGTCAATCATTTGTTGCAGTATTCAGGGCGTGCCGCAGCACTGGTTGCCTTGCTTATGGTAGGCATAATGATCGGTATGGCTGTAAATAACAAGCCCCGCCCCGAGCCTTATGTTGTTCCTTCCGAACCTTCCCGCATCACTGAACTGAAAGAAAAGATCAACGTCCGCGATCAAACAGAAGTTCCTTCCATTCCTGTTGTGGACCAGCAATATCTCCCCCAACAACAAGCTGTTTCGGAAGGTGATCCCGGTGCCCAACCTTCCGGAAAAGCATCTGCCATCACATCAATAACTGTCAGAAAACCGGCCCCAAAAGACAACAGTCGTTCTCCTGCGGCAGATCATGTGCCTGCTCCGGTAACGGCTGACAGCAACGGAAAAAGAATGGCCGCCAAAAGAAGTGAAACGCCAGTCAATACGCCCCCACCGCCTGTTGATATCAGCAATCTGATTGATCTCTCTCTTAATGAATATAAAGTGGGTCTGTTCGGCGGCATTCAAAATATTGAAGTCACCCTCAGGAATCGTTCAGAAATGAAAGTGAAGGAAGTCATCGTCGAATTGCGCTTTGTTCTTTCCAACAGGAAATTTCTCACTGAAACCGTTCGATTTGAAAACATCGATCCGGGAGCCAGCCTCTCTGTATCAGCACCGGATTCAGAAAGGGGTATCCGTCTGGAGACGCGCATCATAAAGCTGGTCAATTAATTTCCCGGCTCCCGCATACTTTCTTACATTCACGGCCACTTAACATTCCTATGCACCATATCCTGGTTCTTGGCGCAGGTAAATCTGCCACCACCTTGATCGAATCTTTGCTGCAAGATGCCTACCACCAAAACTGGTACGTGCATGTAGCCGATGTGCAACTGGATGTGGCAGAGAAGAAAATCTCCGGTTACGACAGGGCCGCAGCTTATCGTATTGAGCCCAATGCCCCGGAGCAGCTCAACAAACTGATTTCCATGGCTGATGCTGTGATCTCTATGCTGCCGCCGCCCCTGCACGCTAAGGTGGCTGTAAAATGCCTTGCCCACAGAAAGCATTTCCTGAACGCCTCATACCTTACCCCTGAGTTGTTGGCTTTGGACGCACAGGCAAAGGAAGCAGGACTCACCTTTCTGGTTGAAATGGGACTGGATCCCGGGATCGACCACATGAGTGCGATGGAGATGATCCACGATATACAAGACAGGGGCGGTACCATCACCTCGTTCCGCTCCCATTGCGGCGGACTGATCTCCCCTGAATCTGACGATAATCCCTGGCATTACAAGATCAGCTGGAACCCAAGAAATATAGTCATGGCCGGTAAAGACGGCGCACACTATTTTTCAGGCGGACAGGTCTGCCACATACCATACCATGAACTTTTCAACCCCGATCGGACTGTCCACATTCCAGGCCTGGGTAATTATGCGTGGTACCCTAACAGGGATTCTATTCCCTACATCAATACCTATGGACTTACCACTGTTTCTGATTTTGTAAGAACTACACTCAGGCACCCCGACTTTTCCGCCGGCTGGAGAAAGATCGTGGAGCTCGGTCTTACATCAGAAACCAAAAGCATCAACACAGATACGCTCAGCTTCGATCAGTTCCTGCTGCAATATCTGGGCGATATCGAGGCGCTTGGCCATCCCCTGAAAGAACAGTTTTCATTCCTGTTAACCCATACCCATTCGCCTATGCATATGGGTATGATGGCACCTGCTGACATTCTGCAGGTTTTACTGGAAAATAAACTGGCATTGGGTGACGGGGACCGCGACATGATCGTGATGCTCCACGAACTGGAATACCAATTGCCGGGTTCGGATCAGGTACTTAAGAAAAATGCTTCATTAGTTGTGAAGGGCAAAGATCCTGTCCATACCGCCATGGCAAGAACGGTAGGACTGCCCTTGTCCATTGCTGTAAGGAATATCCTGAATGGCAAGATCCATCGTAAAGGTGTTTTTATTCCCGTATATCCAGATGTCTATCGGATCGTCCTGCGGGACCTTGAACAGAAAGGGATCTCGTTTACAGTAACTGCATAAGCTGCGCCTTCATCTCCCCCATTCCTGAGGTAGCCGGCTGTTCAATGGCTATCAGATTTTGGATATGCGAGACATCAGGCAGGTGTTTGTCAACTAAATAACAGGGCACATCTGAGGGTTTGTAGTGAACCAACCCTGCCGCAGGATACACCATTAAGGATGTTCCCACAACGGCAAAAACATCGGCCGTTGCCGTTATCTCCGCAGCCTTTTCTATCATGGGCACCGCTTCCCCAAACCACACAATATACGGCCGGAGTTGCGAGCCATCGGGCGCTTTATCGCCTATACTGATGTCTCCCCTGATCTCATACACCATATCTGGATTTCTGCTGCTGCGCATTTTAAAGATCTCGCCATGCAGGTGTAACACTTTGGTGCTGCCGGCACGCTCGTGCAGGTCGTCAATGTTCTGGGTAATGATGTGCACGTCGAAATGTTCTTCCAGCGATGCCAGGATTCGATGAGCCTCGTTGGGTTCTGCATCGGCTACGTTCTTTCGGCGGAAATTGTAGAACTCCAGCACCAGGGCCGGATCCCGACTGAATGCCTGGGGTGTGGCCACATCCTCAATATTGTAACCTTCCCATAATCCGTCGCTGTCGCGGAAGGTCTTCAACCCGCTTTCAGCACTTATCCCTGCGCCGGTCAATACCACCAGTTTTTTCATCCTTTCTTCAATTTTACAGACTAACTTGCTCCTAAATTTCTAACTTTTAACCATGAGAATCATTCTTTCGATAGCCTTTCTTTTTATGTTGACCACCGCCAGTGCCCAGCTTTCGGCCGACGATGTCAAGACCTTTACGCTGGGGAACGGTATGAAGATCCTGGTTCTGGAGGACCATTCCATCCCCAATGCGAACATGTACATCTTCTACCGGGTCGGCTCCCGGAATGAACACCCCGGTATTACAGGCCTCTCCCATTTCTTTGAGCATATGATGTTCAACGGGGCGAAGAAATTCGGGCCCAAAATGTTCGACCAGACCATGGAGAAAAATGGCGGTGCCAACAATGCTTATACCACCAATGACCTGACGGTCTACACCAACTGGTTCCCTTCTTCTGCTTTGGAAACCATTTTCGACCTGGAGGCTGATCGCATCTCCAGCCTGACCATCGATCCCAAAATGGTGGAGAGTGAAAGAGGTGTTGTTCTTTCAGAACGAAGTACCGGACTTGAGAATTCTCCCTATCGGCTTTTAATGCAGAGCGTATTTGCTACCGCTTTCCAGGAATCCGCCTACCACTGGCCGGTGATCGGTTATGAGGAGGATATTAAGAACTGGACCAAGGAAGACCTGGAGATGTATTTCAAAACCTATTACGCGCCCAACAATGCCGTTATGGTCATCAGCGGGGATGTATCCGTTGGTCAGGTTAAACAGCTCGCGCAAAAATACCTGGATCCCATTCCCGCACAACCCACACCCAGAAAAGTGCACCTTCAGGAACCCCCGCAAACCGGCGAGAGAAGATTTGTAGTACAGAAAGATATTCCTACTCCCGTAATGGCGGTGGGCTATCATGTGCCTGACGCAAAGCATGCCGACTATTACGCCCTTGACCTCATGCAGCGAATACTGGCTTCAGGAAATTCCTCCAGGCTCAACTCTGTCCTTGTGGATCAGAAGCAGCTGCTCACTTTTGTGCGTACCAGTTTCGGACTAAGCTTCGATCCTTCTCTCCTGATGATCTATGGGCAGCTTACCCAATCCGCCGATCCAAAACAGTTAGAAGATGCCCTGTTTAGCGAGTTGGACAGGCTGGCCAAAGAGGGTGTTACCCCCAACGAACTGGAGAAGGTCAAGAACCAGACGATGATGGAATTTTACAATGAGTTTTCCAACATCAACGGTAAGTCAAATACCATTGGCACATACGAAGTTTATCTCGGTGATTATCGTAAGCTTTACGATGCACCTAAGGAATATGCAAAAGTCACCAATGAGGATGTCAAACGGGTTGCTTCTGAATACCTGAAAAAATCGAACCGAACCGTTGGATACGTACAATCTAAAGTTGACTAAACCTTACACATGAAAAAGTTTATCCTGTATACTTTCTTAATAGCTTTTCTGGCCAGCACCGCTACCGCTCAGAAAACATTCAAGCTGCCTGCTTACCAGAAATTCAAATTGAAGAACGGACTTACCGTTTACCTGATGGAACAACACGAGGTTCCGCTGATCAATGTATCAGTCCTGATCCCGGCTGGTGCGGTCTCTGATGGCAAACAGTATGGTCTGGCGACGATGACAGCAAAGGCCCTGATGCACGGAACCAGAACCCTCTCCAAACAGGCACTGGAAGAGCAGGTTGATTTTGTGGGCGCGGATATTTCCACTTCTTCCGGATTGGAGTTCTCCAGGCTCACAGCCATTTTTGCCACAAAGGACCGCGAAAAGATCCTGAATCTTGCCCGTGATATTTTACTTACCCCTTCTTTCAATCCCGAAGAGTTTGGCAAGGAGCAGAAGAATACCCTGGTGAACCTGGAACAAAACAAACAGCAACCCCGCTCCATGATCGGCCAGTTCTTCAATGTTCATTACTATGGCGATCACGTGTACAGCAACCCGCCGTCGGGAACTGTTGGATCAGTCAGTAAACTGACCGTGGCAGATGCTAAGGCTTTCTATGATAAATACTATCATCCGGAATTCGCTGCTATCGCAGTAGTGGGCGACTTTAAGTCCAGTGAGATGAAAGCACTGCTCACCAGCCTTTTCTCCGGTTGGGCAAAAGGTGCCGTTAAACCTGTGAAAGCAGATGCAGAAGTCCGCAGTTCAGGTTCCGCAAACGTGTTGTTGGTGAACAAAGAAGATGCAAAGGAAACGACGTTCTCCATCGGCGGCAAGGGAGTTCCCCGCAGTCACCCCGATTATGTATCCATCAGTGTATTGAACACCATATTGGGGGGGCGTTTTACTTCATTGCTGAATGATGAATTGCGCGTAAACACGGGACTCACCTACGGCGCTAACAGTTCCTTCAGGGCATCGAAGTACAACGGTACTTTTGTGATCAGCACCTTTACCGCTTCTAAAACAACATCGGCGGCAGTTGACAAGGCCCTGGAAGTATACAGAAAGTTCCTGAATACCGGCATAACCGAAGATGTGCTTCAGTCCGGCAAGAGCTATGTAAATGGACAGTTTCCGCCCGATTATGAGACTTCGGGAGATCTTGCCAACCTGCTGACCGACATGTTTTGGTTTGAGTTTGATGAAAAATTCATCAACAATTTCCAGGCCGGTGTTAGCGGACTTACCCTTGAGCGGGCAAAGCAACTGATCAACACCCATTTCCCGAAGAACGACCTGAAGTTTGTGCTGATCGGCAACGCCGGAGAGATCCGGGACCTGGCAAAAAAATATGGCACAGTGAAAGAAGTGCCGATAAAACAGGACGTAAAATAATTCAGACGAAAGGGAGAAACTGGTGTTCTCCCTTTTATTTTTTTTCTCCCGCCAACTCCATCACCACATCCCATTCTTCATCAGTAACGGGTTGAACAGATAAACGGCCCAGCCTGATCAAAGCCATATTCGCCAATCTTTTTTCGATTTTTACCTGCGCGAGGGATACTGGCTTTTTCAATTTTTTTACTGGCGCAAAATCTACTGCTACCCACGCATTCTCAGGCGTTGTAGGATCCTGGTAGGCTTCCTTCACCACTTTTGCAATGCCTACCATTTCAAGTCCTTCATTGCTGTGATAGAACAGGGCCTTGTCGCCTTTTTTCATGGCCCTGAGATTGTTACGCGCGGCATAATTACGTACGCCGTCCCAGAACGTTTGCTTATCCGCCACAAACTGATCCCACGAATATTTGAAAGGTTCCGATTTTATTAACCAATAAGCCATCTTGAAAGTTTAATGCATGCTTGAATTACCATCCCTGCACCAACACATCAGCCAGGTGCATTGTTTTGATGTTGGAGCCGTTTTTTTCACCATAAGAACCAATATGCATGAGGCAGCTGATGTCGGTTGAAATGATGTATTCTGCTTCAACAGCCGTTGCATTGTTGATCTTCTGGTCAGCCATGGCCGATGAGATCGCGTCAAATTTCACAGCGAAAGTGCCGCCAAAACCACAGCAGGTTTCCACATCTTCCATTTCTGTAAGGATGAGTCCCGCTACCTTGCTCAACAGCACCCTGGGCTCCTGCTTCAATTTGCATTCCCGCAGGGCTGCACAGGAGTCGTGGTAAGTGGCTTTCACCGGGAAACTGGCATTGAAGTCGGTGTATTTTAGCACATTGACCAGGAAATCACTCAGTTCGAAAATGCGCGATTGGAGGGCTTTCAATTCGTAGCGGAATGAAGAATCGTCCGTGAACATGGTATTGTAATAGTTCTTCACGAATCCAACACAGGAAGCGCTGGGTGCCACGATATAGTCTTTTCCGGAAAAGTCTTTGATGAATTTGCTGCAGACCAGTTTGGATTCTTCCCTGAAGCCCGCGTTGAATGCAGGTTGGCCACAACAGGTCTGGTTTGCGTTGTAACTCACGGTGCAGCCTGCTTTCTCAAGCAGCCTGACCATGTTGAAAGCGGTCTCGGGAAACAGCTGGTCCACAAAGCAGGGTATGAATAACTGCACATTCATATTAGCGGTAGGCTTTAAAGGATTTGACCACGGAGATCATTTTCAGGGCTGTGACGCCGGCTTCCTCGCCTTTATGTCCGTGTTTGCCACCGATCCTCTCCTGCGCCTGCTGTTCATTGTCAACTGTAAGAACACCGAAAATCGTGGGTACCGGCAGTTGCAGGTTGAGCTGGGTTATGCCATCTGTCACCGCCTTGCATACATAATCAAAATGTGGCGTATCTCCGCGGATCACGGTTCCTAAGGCGATGAAGGCCCCGGGCTTGACGTCCTTATACTTGGTTACTTCCCAAAATGATTTAATGGAGAATGGAATCTCAACGGCACCGGGTACCACGATGGTGATGATGTTGTCTACCCCCTTTTTTGTCAGGGCCAGCTTCGCCCCTTTTTCCAGTTCGTCTACGATGGCACTGTTCCATTCGGTCTTCACAATAACAACACAGGCACCGGTATATTCACCGGCGCCTGTATTCAATTTCTTTATTGAGGCATTACCTTTTGTTGCCATTATATGGTCAGGATTTTGTTTCTCCCAGGCGGGCAAGATATTTGTCTATCGCAAACCCTTTCTCGGTGCGGGGGAACTTTTCTTTGATCTGCTTGTACACTTCTATCGCCTCCTTATTCTTACCGGCCATTTCGAGCAATAGCCCGGCCCTGAACAAGTATTCCGATGAAAGCAT
>Ga0315900_10007451_pt1 | contig 14373 bp, 13 predicted proteins | sample LakEriMetagenome_FD_203521 | JGI IMG/M metagenome (GOLD analysis project Ga0315900, IMG submission 203521) | Freshwater fungal communities from buoy surface, Lake Erie, Ohio, United States - Buoy 12 MA114 | ecosystem: Environmental > Aquatic > Freshwater > Lake > Lake biofilm | place: USA: Lake...
AGGTCGGGCCCGGGCGGTCCGCATCGTCGCGGCCGCTCGGCATCCCGGCTGCGCGCCGTGACAGAACAAGCCGCGGGATAACTTCGGATTCCAAAGCCCTGGCCAGCAGGGCGACACGCCGATGGTTGGTGTTGTGCTGGCCTGGCAGCCGATCGCCGCCGGCGTCGCCGCCAAAGGCGGCCGCAGCATGCCCGGCAGGCGCGGGGTCTGACAGGGCGATGATGGGGAATGATCCGGCTTCGGTCATGTCGGCCCGGGGTGCTCCAGCGACCATGGGTTTCGAGGTCATCGCCCTCTCCCGTGCATGGACTGTCAGGTCCGTGGCCCTGAATGTCAATCCCGATTTACGTCAATGATGCTTGACACTCGGTCCGTGGGCTCGGTAGCCTTCCTTCACGAAGCGCGAGGTGGGGAGAGAGAGATGAAGACCTGTCCCAACCCTGCGCACCGGGCCAGCACCGGGTCCAAAGCAGCGCTCGAGAAGCGTGTGCTGCGGCTGGCGGGCGGGCCCGTACCGAAGACAGCGGACTGCCATTGACCGGGGGTTGTCAAGCAATGCTTACGACGCGCCGCTTCGCTGGTCTGTTCGACGCACTGGACGCATCGCCCTGGGGCGCGGCCTCCGGGCGTCGGCTGGCGCGGGGGGCGGCTGGCACGCCGCCCTTGTACACGCCCGATGAGCGGCAGCGCCGCGACAGCTCGCCTTGGACCATGGTGCAGGGCGTCCTCGCCCCGCTCCAGTTCCTGGTCTTCCTCGTCAGTCTCGGCCTGGTCTTCCGTTACCTGACCACCGGAGAGGGCTTCGCCAGCGCCACCGCATCGGTCGTGGTGAAGACGTTGCTCCTCTACACGATCATGGTGACCGGCTGCATCTGGGAGAAGGAGGTCTTCGGCCGCTACCTCTTTGCGCCGGCCTTCTACTGGGAAGACATGTTCAGCATGCTCGTCATGGCGTTGCACACCGCCTATCTGGCGGCGGTGTTGCTCGGCATCGGCGACGCGCAAGGGCAGATGCTGTTGGCGCTTGCGGCCTATGCGGCCTACCTCGTGAATGCCGCGCAGTTCGTTTTGAAGCTGCGGGCTGCGCGCAAACAGGAGGCCCAACTCGGTGGCCTCGGAGGGATGCGCGCAACATGAGTGCCGCGTCCGCAGTCTCTGCCACAGCCTGTGCGGAGCCGCCGGTGCTCCGCGAGCGCGGGCAGCATGAGGTGTTCTGCGGACTGACCGGCATCGTCTGGCTGCATCGCAAGATCCAGGACGCCTTCTTCCTCGTCGTCGGCAGCCGGACCTGCGCGCATCTGCTGCAATCCGCGGCCGGCGTGATGATCTTCGCCGAACCGCGCTTCGCCACCGCCATCATCGAGGAACGCGACCTGGCGGGGCTCGCCGACTGCAACGACGAGCTGGACCGTGTGGTCACCCGCCTGATCGAGCGGCGCCCGGATATCCGGATGCTGTTCCTGGTCGGCTCCTGCCCGTCCGAGGTGATCAAGCTCGACCTCTCGCGCGCGGCCCAGCGCCTGTCGCAGCGCTTCATGCCGAAGGTCCGCGTGCTGAACTACTCGGGCAGCGGCATCGAGACCACCTTTACCCAGGGCGAGGATGCGTGCCTCGCCGCCCTGGTGCCCGAGATGCCGGCCGAACCTGGCACTGCGCGCTCCCTCCTCGTCGTCGGCGCCCTGGCTGAGGTCGTCGAGGACCAGATGCTGCGGCATTTCGCGGCGCTCGGCGTCGGGCCTGTGCGTTTCCTGCCCGGCCGCAGCGCGGCAGAATTGCCGCCGGTTGGGCCGGGCACGCGCTACCTGCTCGCGCAGCCCTTCCTGGCCGATACGGCCCGGTTGCTGGAGGCGCGGGGCGCCACGCGCCTCCCGGCGCCCTTCCCGCTGGGGGCGGAGGGCACGACGCGCTGGCTGCGGGCGGCCGCCGAAGCCTGGGATACGCCCGAGGAGAAGATCCGCGCGGTCACGGAGCCCGGCGAGACACGCGCCCGCGCGGCGCTCGCCCGCCACCGGCCGCGCCTGGATGGGCAGAGCATCTTCTTCTTCCCCGACAGCCAGCTTGAAATTCCGCTCGCGCGGTTCCTCTCGCGCGAACTCGGCATGCGTCCGATCGAGGTTGGCACACCGTATCTGCATCGCCAGCACATGGCGGAAGAACTCATGCTTCTGCCAGCCGGCGTCCAATTGTCCGAAGGCCAGCATGTCGAACGACAGCTGGACCGCTGCCGCAGCGCCAAGCCCGACCTGACCGTGTGCGGCCTCGGCCTCGCCAATCCGCTGGAGGCGGAGGGCTTCGCGACCAAGTGGTCCATCGAGCTCGTCTTCACGCCGATCCAAGGCTACGACCAGGCAGGCGATCTCGCCGGCCTGTTCTCGCGGCCCTTGGACCGGCGCACCCGGCTGGCGCTTTAGCATGCAGCTCGCGGTCTGGACCTACGAAGGCCCGCCACATGTGGGCGCCATGCGAATCGCCACCGCGATGCGCGGCGTCCACTACGTCCTGCATGCGCCGCAGGGTGACACCTACGCCGATCTGCTCTTCACCATGATCGAGCGTCGCGCCGCGCGGCCGCCGGTCACCTACACGACCTTCCAGGCCCGCGATCTGGGCGGCGATACGGCCGAGTTGCTGAAGGCCGCCGCCCGCGATGCCTATGAACGCTTCCGGCCGGAGGCGATGCTGGTTGGCGCCTCCTGCACGGCGGAGCTCATCCAGGACGATCCGGGTGGCCTGGCGAAGACGCTCGGCCTGCCCGTGCCCGTCGTGCCGCTCGAGCTTCCGTCGTACCAGCGGAAGGAAAATTGGGGCGCTTCGGAGACCTTCTACCAGCTCGTGCGCGCCTGTGCCGGGCCCAAGGTTCCGCCGCCGGGCACGCCGCGGCCGGTGCGCGCGCCGGGCCAGGCGCCGCGCTGCAACCTGCTGGGCCCAACCGCGCTCGGCTTTCGCCACCGCGACGACGTGGCGGAAATCCAGACGCTGCTGGAGGCGATGGGCATCGAGGTGTCGGTCGTGGCGCCGCTTGGCGCATCGCCGGGCGACCTCGCGCGCCTGGGCGAGGCCGACTTCAACGTCGTTCTCTATCCCGAGATCGCCGCTCAGGTTGCGTCCTGGCTGAAGCGCAGCTTCGGCCAGCCGAGCACCACCCAGATCCCGATCGGCGTCGCGGCGACGCGACGTTTCGTCGCAGAGGTCGCTGCCCTCGCGGGTCTTGCCGGCGATGCCGATGAGGCAGCGCTGCGGATGCCGTGGTATTCGAAGTCGGTCGACAGCACCTACCTCACCGGCAAGCGCGTCTTCATCTTCGGCGATGCGACGCATGCCGTTGCAGCAGCGCGGATCGCGCAGGACGAGTTCGCCTTCGAGGTGGTGGGGCTTGGCACCTATAGCCGCGAATTCGCGCGCGAGGTTCGTGACGCTGCCAAGCCGCTTGGCCTCGAGCCGCTGATCACCGACGATTATCTCGACGTCGAGAAGGCCATCACGGCGCTGCAGCCCGAGCTCGTGCTGGGGACGCAGATGGAGCGCCACATCGCCAAGCGCCTTGGCATTCCGTGTGCGGTCATCTCCGCGCCGGTGCATGTGCAGGATTTCCCGGCGCGTCATTCGCCGCAGATGGGATACGAGGGTGCGAACGTCCTGTTCGACACCTGGGTCCATCCCCTGATGATGGGACTCGAAGAGCATCTACTCGCGATGTTCCGGGACGACTTCGAATTCAATGACGGCGCCAAGCCCTCGCACCTCGGTCGTGGTGCGCAGGTGGCGCAAGAGCTGGGCATCGGGGGGGCGCCCGCCGCGCCGCCCTTGCCCGCGCCCGCAGTGGTGACTCCCCACGCCGCTGCGGGCGACCCTTCCGTGACCTGGGGTCCGGATGCGGAGAAGGAGCTGAAGAAGATTCCCTTCTTCGTCCGCGGAAAGGCTCGGCGCAACACGGAACGCTTCGCGGCTGAGCGCGGCGTTGGCGTGATCACGCTTGAGACCCTGTATGATGCCAAAGCGCATTACGCCCGCTGACGGCGCGCCCATGCGCGTCACCATCGTCACGATGGACAGCCATCTTGCGGGCGCGATGCTGCATGCGCGCGGCGACCTGTCGCGGGAAATTCCGGGGCTGGAGCTCTCGATCCACGCGGCGGATGAGTGGGCCGGCGACGAGGTCGCGCTCGCGGCCTGCCATGCCGACATCGCGCGCGCCGACATTGTCATCGCCTCGATGCTGTTCCTTGAGGAGCACATCGCCGCCGTCATGCCGGCCCTCGTCGCACGGCGTCCGCATTGTGATGCCATGGTCTGCATGCTCTCGGCTGGCGAGGTCATGAAGCTGACGCGGATCGGCCGTTTCGACATGGGCGCCGAGGCCACCGGCATCATGGGCCTGCTGAAGAAGCTGCGCGGCGCCAAGAAGGGCGGCGGCTCCTCCGGCCAGGGCCAGATGAAGATGCTGCGCGAATTGCCGCGCCTGCTGCGCTTCATTCCCGGCACGGCGCAGGATGTCCGGGCCTATTTCCTGGCGTTGCAATACTGGCTGGCGGGCAGCCGCGCGAACCTGGCCAACATGGTGCGCCTGCTGGTCAATCGCTACGCCGCCGGGCCGCGCAAGGTCTTGGCCGGCACGCTCACGGTCGCGCCGCCCGAGCATTATCCCGAAACCGGGCTCTATCATCCGCGCCTGGGGGCCAAGGTCACCGAGCGGCTCGATCAACTGCCGATTGGCGGCCGTCAGGGAACGGTCGGGCTGCTCATCATGCGCAGCTATGTCCTGGCCGGTAACGCCGCCCATTATGATGGCGTGATCTCTGCGCTTGAGGCGCGCGGCCTGCGCGTCATTCCGGCTTTCGCGTCGGGGCTCGACAACCGCCCCGCGGTCGAGCGCTTCTTCATGAAGGATGGCCTGCCGGCCGTGGATGCGGTGGTGTCGCTGACCGGCTTCTCGCTGGTGGGCGGGCCTGCCTACAACGACAGCCACGCCGCCGAGGAACTGCTGGCGAAGCTGGATGTGCCCTATATCAGCGCGCATCCGCTGGAATTCCAGACGATGCGGCAGTGGCAGGCGGATCCCCGCGGCCTGCTGCCGGTCGAAGCGACGATGATGGTCGCCATTCCGGAGCTCGATGGCGGCATCTGGCCGATGACCTATGGCGGCCGTTGCGGCGCGGATGCGACCGGCAAGACCTGCCCTGGCTGCGATGGCGTCAGCTGCCAGCGCGACATGCGCCCGCACCCCGAGCGGAGCGACCGCCTGGCAGAGCGAGTGGCGCGGCTCGTGGCGCTCCGCCGCTCGCAGCGCGCCGAACGCAAGGTCGCGATGGTGCTGTTCAGCTTCCCGCCGAATGCGGGGAATATCGGCACGGCGGCTTATCTCGGGGTGTTCGAATCGCTGCTGAACACGCTGCGCGCCATGCGCGACGCCGGCTATGCCGTGGACGTGCCGGACAGCGTGGACGCGCTGCGCAACCGCGTGCTGCAGGGCAACGCGTCCCAGTTCGGCGCCATCGCCAATGTCGCGGCGCGGATCACCGCCGATGACCATGTCCGGCGTGAGCGCCATCTGGCCGATATCGAGCGCCAATGGGGCCCGGCGCCCGGCCGCGCGCAGTCGGATGGCGCGACCATCCATGTGCTTGGTGCGCAGTTCGGCAATGTGTTCATCGGCATCCAGCCGGGCTTCGGCTGGGAAGGCGACCCGATGCGCCTGCTGTTCGAGCGCGGCTTTGCCCCGACCCATGCCTTCAGCGCCTTCTATCGCTGGCTGCGCGAGGATTTCGGCGCGCATGCCGTGCTGCATTTCGGCACCCATGGCGCGCTGGAATTCATGCCGGGCAAGCAGGCCGGGCTGTCGGCGGATTGCTGGCCCGACCGCCTGATTGGTGAATTGCCGAACTTCTATCTCTACGCGTCGAACAACCCGTCCGAGGGCATGCTGGCGAAGCGCCGGGCAGGAGCGGCGCTGATCTCCTATCTGACGCCGCCTGTGGCGACGGCCGGTTTGTATCGCGGCCTGCTCGATCTCAAGGCCTCGCTCGATCGGTGGCGCGGGCTCGAGCCCGAATGCGATCCCGGTGTGCGCAGCGCCCTGGCCGAACTCGTTCAGGCGCAGGCTGCCGCGGTGGATCTGGCCGAGGCGGAGCCCGCCTGGGATGCGGCTGACCTCGAAGGCCGGGTGGTCAGGCTGACGGAAGCGCTGCTGGAGCTAGAATACACCCTGATCCCGCATGGCCTGCATGTGATCGGCGATGTGCTGACCCGTCAGCAGCGCGCCGAGACGCTGGACGCCGCGGGCATCACGGACGCCGCCGAGCGCGCGCGGCTCGATGCGCTGCTCGCGACCGATCCGGAACTGCCCGCGATCCTGCATGCGCTGGATGGCGGCTATATCCGCCCGGCGCCGGGTGGCGACCTGCTGCGGACCACCGCCGTGCTGCCGACCGGGCGCAACCTGCATGGCTTCGACCCCTTCAAGATCCCATCCGCCTTCGCCTGCCAGGACGGCGCGCGCCAGGCGGAGAGGCTGCTGGCGCGCCATGTGGAGGACGGGAACGGCCTGCCGGAGACGGTGGCGATCGTCCTGTGGGGCACCGACAATCTGAAGACCGAAGGCGGGCCGCTGGCCCAGGCCTTGTGGCTGATGGGGGCGGAGCCGCGCCATGACAGCTATGGCCGCGTGAGCGGTGCGCGGCTCATCCCGCTCGGGCAGCTCGGCCGGCCGCGGGTTGATGTGATGGTCACGCTCTCCGGCATCTTCCGCGACCTGCTGCCGCTGCAGACGCGGCTGCTGGCGGAAGCAGCGCTGCTGGCCGCGGAAGCGGATGAGCCGCCCGAGCAGAATTTCATCCGCAAGCACGCGCTCGCCTACCAGGCCGAGCATGGCGGCGACATGCAGCAGGCGGCACTGCGCGTCTTCGGCAATGCCGACGGCGCCTATGGGTCGAACGTCAACGGCATGATCGACGCCGGCGTCTGGACCGATGAGGACGAGTTGGCCGAGACCTATGTCCGCCGCAAGGGCTACGCCTATGGCGTGGACGGCAAGCCGGCCCGTCAGGACAAGGTGCTGAAGCAGCTGCTGGGCAGTGTCGAGGTAACCTACCAGAACCTCGACAGCGTCGAGGTCGGGCTGACCACGATCGACCAGTATTTCGATACGCTCGGCGGCATCAGCCGCGCGGTGCGGCGCGCCCGCGGCGGCGCGGAAGCGGCGGTCTATGTCGGCGACCAGACGCGCGGCGCGGGCGTGGTGCGGACGGTGGCCGAACAGGTCGCGCTCGAGACGCGGACCCGCGCGCTCAATCCCAAGTGGTTCGAGCCGCTGCTGGCGCATGGGTATGAGGGCGTGCGTCAGATCGAAGCGCAGGTCACGAACACCATGGGCTGGTCCGCGACGACCGGGCAGGTGGCGCCCTGGATCTACCAGCAGCTGGCGCAGACCTACATGCTCGACCCCGAGATGCGCGCGCGGCTTGCGAAGCTCAATCCGACGGCATCCGCGCGGATCGCAAGCCGCCTGATCGAAACGCATGAGCGCCAGTACTGGACACCGAGCGACGAGACCATCGAGGCCCTGCGCCAGGCAGGTGAAGAACTCGAGGATCGATTGGAAGGCATTGGGGTGGAGATGGCCGCATGACCGTGATCATGAGACCGCCGCCGGGCGCGTCGCATTCCCGCCTTGGCGATGGCGAGGGCAGCGTACAGGTGCATGCGGACCCGGCCGCGAAGATCGAAGGCGCGACCGTCTTCGCGATCTACGGCAAGGGCGGCATCGGCAAGAGCACGACCAGCTCCAACCTCTCGGTGGCGCTGACGAAGCTCGGCAAGCGCGTGCTGCAGATCGGCTGCGATCCGAAGCACGACAGCACCTTCACCCTGACCGGCCGCATGATCCCGACGGTGATCGATATTCTCGATGGCGTCGGCTTCCATGCCGAGGAGTTGCGGCCCGAGGATTTCGTCTTCGAAGGCTACAACGGCGTGCTCTGCATCGAAGCCGGTGGGCCGCCGGCGGGCACGGGCTGCGGTGGCTATGTGGTTGGGCAGACGGTGAAGCTGCTGAAGGAGCACCACCTGCTCGAGGAGACGGACGTCGTCATCTTCGACGTGCTCGGCGACGTTGTCTGCGGCGGTTTCGCCGCGCCGCTGCTGCATGCCGATCGCGGCCTGATCGTGGCGGCGAACGACTTCGACAGCATTTTCGCGATGAACCGCATCGTCGCGGCGATCAAGGCGAAGTCGGTGAATTACGGCGTGCGGCTGGGCGGCGTCATCGCGAACCGGTCGCGCGACATCGACCAGATCGAGAAGTTCAACGCCGCGTCCGGTATGCAGACGCTGGCGCATTTCCCCGACCTCGACGCCATCCGGCGCTCCCGCCTGGCGAAGAAGTCGATCTTCGAGATGCCGGACTCGCCCGAGATCGAGGCGGTGCGGCAGGAATATCTGCGCCTGGCGGCCAGCCTTCTCGCCGGCGTGCAGCCGTTGGAAGCCGTGCCGCTGAAGGATCGTGAGATCTTCGACCTGCTGGGGTTCGACTGATGCCCACAGCAACCTACCAGACGCGCCGCGGCGAGCTGCACGAATACTTCGACCGCACGGCGATCCGCGCCTGGGAACGCCTGACGTCCGATGCGCCGGTCTCCGGCATCCGCGCCACGGTCCGTGCCGGGCGGGACGCCATGCGCGCCACGCTGCTGTCCTGGCTTCCCGCGGACCTCACCGGGCGCCGCGTGCTGGATGCGGGCTGCGGCACCGGTGCGCTGGCGGTGGAAGCCGCGAAGCGCGGCGCCGAGGTGGTCGCGGTGGATATCGCGCCGGGGCTGATCGAGATCGCGCGCCAGCGCATCGGGCAGATCCCCGGCCCGGGCCGCGTCGAATTCCTTGCGGGCGACATGTTCGACCCGGCGCTGGGCCGCTTCGATCATGTCGTGGCGATGGACAGCCTGATCCACTATCGGGCGGAGGATATCGTGCGCGTCCTGGCGGGGCTTGCGGACCGCACGGAGGTTTCGCTTGCCTTCACCTTCGCGCCGCGGACGGCCCTGCTGTCGGTGATGCATGCCGCCGGCCGCTTCTTCCCGCGCGGCGACCGCGCCCCGGCCATCGCGCCGGTGGGCGAGGCGACATTGCGCCACCTGATCCAGCGGGAGCCAGGCCTTCATGGCTTCGGCACCGGGCACCACCGGCGCATCGCATCCGGCTTCTACACCTCCCATGCGATGGAGTTGTGCCGCCGATGAACCCGATCGAGGCACGCATGGCGCGCGTCTGGACGCGGGTGGGAAGCCACCTGTTGCCATTCGCCGATGCGTCCTCTCCGGGGCTGCCCTGGTCGCGGCTGCTGCGTCTGTCGCTGTTCCAGATCTCCTGCGGCATGACGGCCGTGCTGCTGATCGGCACGTTGAACCGGGTGATGATCGTCGAGCTGCATGTGGCGGCCGGGCTGGTGGCCGTCATGCTGGCGCTGCCGCTGGTCTTCGCGCCGCTGCGCGCGTTGATCGGCTTCCGCTCCGACACCTATCGCTCGCTGCTGGGCTGGCGGCGCGTGCCCTATATCTGGCTCGGCACGGTCATCCAGTTCGGCGGGCTGGCCATGATGCCCTTCGCGCTGATCGTGCTGTCCGGCGACACCTGGGCACCGCCCTGGGTTGCGCAGGCGGCGGCCGCCATTGCCTTTCTGATGGTGGGCGCCGGCATGCACACCGTGCAGACCGTGGGCTTGGCGCTGGCGACCGATCTGGCACCGCGGGAGTCGCAGCCCAATGTGGTCGCCGTGCTGTCGCTCATGCTGTTGGTGGGCATGGTGATTGCGGCCATCGGCTTTGGGCTGTTCCTGGCCGATTTCAGCCAGATCCGGCTGATCCAGGTGATCCAGGGCTGCGCCGGGATGACGCTGATCCTGAACTTCATCGCCATGTGGAAGCAGGAGGCGCGTAACCCTGACCGCACCCGCGGCCCCCAGGCAACGGATCCGGGCTTCCTCGAAAGCCTGCGCCTGCTCCGTGCGTCCGGGCCCTGGGACCGCCGCCTGGTGGCGGCGGCATGCGGCTTCGCCGGCTTCGCCATGCAGGATGTGCTGCTCGAGCCCTATGGCGGGCAGATCCTGGGTCTTGGCGTCGGCGCCACCACTGGCCTGACAGCCTTGCTGGCGGGTGGCAGCGCCATTGGCTTCGTGGCGGGTGCGCGCTGGCTGTCCGAGGGGGCCGATGCGCACCGCCTTTCGGCCTATGGCTCGTTGATGGGCATCTTCGCCTTTGGCCTCGTCATCCTGTCCGGCCTGGTCGAATACGCCCCGCTCTTTGCCTTCAGCGTGCTGTGCATCGGCCTCGGCGCGGGGCTTTTTGCGCATGCGACGCTCACCTCCTGCATGCGCCTTGCGCCGCCGCACCAGATCGGACTGGCCTTGGGTGTGTGGGGGGCCGTGCAGGCCACGGCGGCGGGTCTTGCCATCGCCATTGGCGGTCTTCTCCGCGACATCCTCGGCGGCCTGGCCGCAGAGGGCGCCTTGGGTGAGGCCCTTGCTGGCCCCGCAACCGGCTACGTCGCCGTCTATGCTGTCGAGATTGCCTTGCTGTTCGTCACCCTGGCCGTGGTCGGTCCGCTCGTGCGTGGCACGAGCGATACCCGTTCGCGACCGCAACCGGGATCCGGCATCGCCGGGTCTGCCCACGTCTGAGGGATCAACGGAGGTCCACCATGACATCAGTGCCCACTTCGGTCTTCCAGGACCTGGCCGCCTTGTCGCTCTACGCCTTCTTCGCGTTCTTCCTCGTGCTGGTGCTGTGGCTGCATCGCGAAGGCAAGCGCGAGGGATACCCGCTGATCTCGGATCGGGAAGGCCGTCCCTTGCGGGCCCCGATCGAGGGCTTCCCCGCCACGCCCGACCCGAAGAGCTACATCCTGCCGCATGGCCATGGCACGGTGCATGCGCCGGCACCGCGCGAGGAGCGCGACATGACCGGCATCCTGAAGGCCTATGATCCCTTCCCGGGCGCGTCGCAGATCGCGCTTGGCGATCCCATGCAGGATGGTGTCGGCACGGCGTCCTACGCGCTGCGCGCCGACACGCCCGACCTCGACTGGGATCATGGCGCGCCGAAGATCGTGCCGCTGCGCGCCGCGCCGGGCTGGTACATCCCCGAAGGCGACCCGGAGCTCCGCGGCCGCCCCGTGATGGGCCTCGACAACAAGGTCGCCGGTACGGCAGTGGACCTCTGGGTCGACAAGTCCGACGTCCTGCTGCGCTACGTCGAGGTGGAAGTCGTCGGCAGTGGCAAGCGTGTGCTGATCCCGCTCGGCGTCGTGCGCTGGAGCGGCGATGGCCCGGTGAAGGTCGATACCGCAACGTCCGCGCAGATCGCGGCAGCGCCGGTCACCGCGCATCCGGAACAGGTGACGCTGCGCGAGGAAGACCGGATCAGCGGCTACTTCGGCGGCGGCGAGCTCTACGCCCTGCCTGGCGATGTCGAGTCCTTTGCATGAGCAGCCCGACCCGCCCCGACTTCTTCGAGCATGACAGCGAGCCGGTGCCGGGCCTTCCGGCACCGCTCCCGGCGGGCGAGGCGCTGCTGTGGCAGGGCGCGCCCCGCTTCAGCGGCCTGGCGCGCCGCGCGCTGCATCTGCGCTGGCTGTCGATCTACTTCCTCGTCCTTGCCGGGTGGCGCGGCGCGGTGCTGTTCGCGGATGGCGCAAGCCATGCCGCCGTCTTGCAAGGGATGGCGCTTGTGCTGGCGCTCGGCACCATACCGATTGCGCTGCTTGCTCTCTATGGCTGGGCCTCGGCGCGCAGCACGGTCTACACCGTCACGTCGCGCCGCGTGGTCATCCGCACCGGCGTTGCCCTGCCGATGACGGTCAATATCCCCTTCGCGGTCATCGGCAGCGCGGCGGTCGCCCAGCATGCGGATGGCACGGGCGACATCGCGCTGCAGATCATGCCACCGCATCGCGTCTCCTGGCTCGGGCTCTGGCCGCATACGCGGTCCTGGCATGTCTCGAAGCCGCAGCCGATGCTGCGCGCGGTCGCTGCGCCCGAGATGGTGGCGCAGGTCCTCGCGCGGGCTCTGGCGGGCGCCGCCTCGATGCCGGTCCGCCCGCTCACCGCTCAACCGCGTGACCGTGCCGCGAGCACGCCGGCGGCTGAGGCGATGGCCTGAGGGAGATGGGGATGGCCAGCGCGCTGCTCAGGAATGGTTCCCTGCCCCGCGGCATGGTGCTGGGCACCGTGCTCGTCATGGCGGGGACGCTCGCTTTGGCGACACTGGGCCATGACGCGCCGGTCAATCCCGCGACGGCCGGCCTCCAGCCCACCGCATCCCGCGACCTCCGCTTTTCGGACCGCGGGGATGGAGCGGTCGTGGTGACGAACGCGCAGACTGGCCGCCAGCTCGATGTGGTCGAGCCGGGCACAGAGGGTTTCGTGCGCGGCGCGATGCGCGGCTTGGTCCGCCAGCGGCGTATCGCGGAGATTGGGCCGGACATGCCGTTTCGCCTGAGCGTCTGGCCCGATGGCCGGATCACGCTGCAGGACACGGCGAACGGCAACACGATGGAGTTGCATGCCTTCGGCAGAACGAATGCCGAAGCCTTCTTGCGTCTTTTGGCAGCAGAGGAGTGAGAACGCCATGACGGACCACTGGGGAGTGGGCCGGGCGATCTTCGGCGGACGAACCGTCGAGGTGCCCTGTACAGTGGAAATCGAGAGGACGGCCGAGTTCTTCCATGCCAATGCGATCCCTGAAGGGATCGAGTTGCGCCCCGGCGACCGGGTGCTGGTGCATGGCACGCCCGACCATATCGCGTTCGGAGAGCGCATCTCTTTCGCGACGACCGCGACCGTCTATCGCGCCGGGCCGATCGAACGGTTCTGGACGCAGTGGTCGGCGCTGTTCGAGTTGACGGAACTCTATCACTGCGGCTTCGAGCCCAAGGAGGTCGCATGAACGCCATGACGCCCGCCGGGCGCCCGTCCTCCTCGAACGAGAGCACGCAGCTTGCGCTGACCGAGACTGTGCTCTCGCCGCGCTTCTACACCACGGATTTCGCCGCCATGGACGCCATCAGCGTGGAGTCCGTGCGCGAGCAGTGGGACAAGCTGATGGCAGAGTTCCACGCCGATCCGAACAAGGGCCACTTCATCCGCACGGCAGAATTCGACGAATTCGACCTGAAGACGTTGCCGGAGCCGCTGCAGAAGGAATTGCTGGAGTTCCTGGTCAGCAGCGTGACCGCCGAATTCTCAGGCTGCGTGCTCTACGCCGAGATTAAGAAGCGCGTCACGAACCCCGACATGAAGGACCTGTTCGGTGTCATGGCGCGGGATGAAAGCCGCCACGCCGGCTTCATCAACGACACGCTGAAGGACATGAATGTCGGCGTGGATCTGGGCTTCCTGACGAAGGCCAAGAAGTACCATTACTTCCAGCCGAAGTTCATCATGTACGCGACCTACCTGTCGGAGAAGATCGGGTATGCGCGCTACATCACGATCTTCCGGCAGTTCGAACGGCACCCGGAGCTGCGCTTCCATCCGATCTTCAAGTGGTTCGAGAAGTGGTGCAACGACGAGTTCCGCCATGGTGAGGCCTTCGCGCTGCTGATGCGCGCCAATCCGGACATGCTGAAAGGCGTCAATCGGCTTTGGGCGCGGTTCTTCCAGTTGGCTGTCTTCGCGACGATGTTCGTCCGCGATCATGCCCGGCCGGAATTCCACAAGGCGCTGGGCATGGACCCCACCGACTACGACATGCGCGTCTTCCGCATCACCGAGGAGATCTGCCGCCAGGTCTTCCCCGACACGCTCGACGTGGACCACCCGGCTTTCCTGCGCAACCTGCAGCGCCTGAACGGCATTGCGGAAGCGCTGGGCCGCGCGAAGGCGCAGGGCGGGATCCTGGGCAGGACGAAGCAGATCGCCCTGTCGGCGGCTGCCGCGGGGATCTTCGCGCGTCTCTATCTGTTGCGCCCGCGCCGGCACGCCTTGCCGGACGATGCGCGGCTGGCGCCGGCCTGGTAGGCAGGGCGCCCCGCATGACCGATTACGGGCTCCCGGCCCTCTTCACCCTGGTCCTCTGGTGGTTCAGCACAGGGCTGATCATCTACCTGGATGGACTGCGGCGGGAGACGTTCCGCTGGACCATGCTGGGCGCCACCACGCTTCTGTTGGCTGGCTTGTTCGGACTGCATGCCCTGGCGTGGGATACCAGCCCGTCCGGGGCGTGGCTCGGCTTCGTGTGCGGCCTTTTGTGCTGGGCGTGGATCGAGATCGCCTTCCTGACCGGTCTCGTCACGGGTCCGCGGCGGACGGCGATCCCGCCGGGCCTCAAGGGCTGGGCGCGGCTGCGGGGGGCCTTGGCGGCTATTCTCTGGCACGAACTGGCCATC
>Ga0315900_10007453_pt1 | contig 14370 bp, 11 predicted proteins | sample LakEriMetagenome_FD_203521 | JGI IMG/M metagenome (GOLD analysis project Ga0315900, IMG submission 203521) | Freshwater fungal communities from buoy surface, Lake Erie, Ohio, United States - Buoy 12 MA114 | ecosystem: Environmental > Aquatic > Freshwater > Lake > Lake biofilm | place: USA: Lake...
CCCGGGTTCGCCATCGGCGGTGGTCTGGTCGCCCTGGCTCTGGCCGCGGCTGCGGGCAATTCCAGCCAGGCGGGCGGCACCGGCGACACCGCCGACACCCACGGCAGCGACCATGACTGCGCGTTTGACATCGCCGTGCCCAACGCACCGGCCGCGGCCACCGCCCTGGTGTTGAGCGCCGGCACCGGCGAGACGGTCGGGGGCACGGCCGCTTATTCGGCCGGGGAGCATGAGGCCATCCTCCTGAGGGCCGGCTTTTTCGGCGAGGTCTCGGTCGAGATCACTTCAAGCGTCGACGTGGGCGACATCTATGCCAGCGCGGGCCTCTCCGGGACGATTGACACCTCCATCGACATCGAGGGCGGCGTGGGTGATATGACCTTGGTCACAGGTGCCGACACCGAGAACACGGTAGACCTGCGTGTCTCTGCCGCCGGCGACGTGGCCAGCTTTACTCTCTTCACCAGCGGCAACAGCGCAGGCGGCTCTGCCTGGCTGGACATCCAAGGCGGGGACCTTGGCGATGTGGGCTACTTGGCCAACAACTCCAGCGGCAGGACGTTTATCGACCTGGAGGTCTACGCGCAAGCCAGTGGCTCCGCCCTTGTGGGCGGCAACGTCGGCGACGTTGCCTTGGAGGGCATCACCGCCACCAAGAGCAACCTCGACATCCGGGCCTCAGGCGGTGATGTGGGCACGATTGACGTGTGCCTCCACGGCGTCAGCGCTTCGGCCTATCTCAATGTCTCTGCCCTTGCGCAGGTCAACGGGTTCGGGGAGGCCGTGGGCGGCAATGTGGGTGACATCGTCCTCACGTCCGAAGGCGTCAGTGCCGATGGCAAGATACAGCTCGATATCTCAGGGATTTCTGACGGCGGCGGCAACTATCTGGGGGGCGGCAACATTGGCGACATCACCATGCTGGCGATCAACACCGGAGAGCGCGAGGGAGCGTACGTTTATGCATCGGCCTACAACGGCGGCAGCATTGGGGATGTGGAAGTCACCACCATCGGCGGCTTAAGAGGCGATGCCGAAGTGAAGCTTCGGACAGAAAGCGGAGGTGACATCGGGTCCATCACTGTGTCGATGTCTGCGGGTACCACCGCATTTCTTGCGTCGGCCGCTGCCAGTGCCGACGCCTATGGTTCGGCCGGTAATGCGGCAGAAATCGGTGACATCACGTTGACCATTGATGGCGGCCAGAATTGTTTCGCCTCCGTTGTGGTGTCGGGCTTTGTCAACGCCAACATCGGGAATGTCAACGCCACCATCCACGGTGGCTACTCCGGCGAGATCGACCTCGTGCTGCTGGCCGAAGGCTCGGCGGGTGTGGGCGGCGTGATCGGCAACGTGACATTGCTCGACCAGGGCCAGTTCAGCGACAACCGGGTCTACCTGAACGCCGACCAGGCCATTGGTACCGTTGACCTCACGATTGGCGCTGGCAGCGCCAACATTTACGCCGAGATTCTTTCAGAGTCGGGCAGCGGCACGATTGGCGAGGTCACCATCACCCTGGCCGCCGACAACTATGCCGACGACAGCCGACTGAACTACGTTGCCTCCAGTGGCACCACGGTCGGCGACATCACCATCACCGGCGGCTCCGAATTCGGCAGCTTCAAAGTGGAATCCGAGCATTGGGAAACTTCTCCAGGCGAAGTGATCGGCAACCTGGACATGTCGGGCTTTCAGGGGTTTTCTCAGATTGAGCTCGATGACATCCTCGAAGGCATCCGCATCGACGTCGGCCAGGGCGGCAGCAACGTGACCGGCACCGAAGGTGAGGACGACATTTACCTCGGGGCGGGCGACGACACCCTGAACTTCAACTCCTTCAATGCCGGCGAGGGCACCGACACCGTCATCGGCTACGAAGCCGGCGCGGACAGCATCGATGGCTTGTCCGCCTTCCGCTCATTCATCGACCTGACGAGCAACGCCGCCACGACCCTCGTAGACAACGACGTGGTCTCCCTGGTCGATCTGGCAGGTGGCGATGACCTCATGACTGAAGCCGGCCTGCTGGCCGCCCTCAACGGCGGCGAATACGGCAACGTCGACGGCGTGACCGGCGACTACACCTTCGTGACCGCGACCGCAAACAGCGCGGACGACTTCAACGTCTACCACGTCACGCACAATGGCAGCACGTTCACTGCGGTCAGCCTCATGGCGAGCGTGAGCATGGTGGACGGGGGCGTCTTCAACGACCTGTCTGCCTCGGACTTTGTTTGAGTGCTCGAGGAACAAACCTGGCCCTCCCGTTTTTCAACGGAACCCAACCGCGGAAGACCACGCTGCCCGTCAGGGCGGCGCGGTCGCCCGTCACTGGTGACAACCGCCCGGCACAAACGAAAAAGCCCTAGGTGAATCAATCACCTAGGGCTTGTGTCTGGCGGAGAGGGCGGGATTCGAACCCGCGGTGGGCTATTAACCCACACACGCTTTCCAGGCGTGCGACTTAAACCGCTCATCCACCTCTCCGAAGCCTTCCATTGTAGCAGTGCCCGTCGAGGCACCCCCAACCCACAGGCGCAAAAAAGGCCGCCCGAAGGCGGCCTTGGGGGATGGCGTCCCGTAGATCAGTTCAGCGGCGACTTCTTGCCGTCGCGATAGACGTACAGCGTCATCGCGGGGTTCTTCAGTTCGCCGTTGGGCTCGAAGCCGATGTTCGCCGTCACGCCGCGGAAGTTGGTATCCGCCAGCCTGGGCGTGTACACCTTCGGATCGACTGAGTTGGCGCGCTTCATGGCGTCCACCAGCACGAACGTGGCGTCATAGGTGTAGGGGCTGTACACTTGGAACTGGTTGGGGTACTTGGCGTCGTAGCGACGCTTCCAGGCTTCGCCGCCGGGCATCTTGGCCAGCGAGGCGCCGCCTTCGGCGCACACCACGTTGCCCAGGGTCTTGGCGCCGCCGGAGAGCTTGGCAATTTCGGAGGTGCAGATGCCGTCTCCGCCGAAGAAGCGGACGTTGCCCAGGCCCAGTTGCTCCATCTGGCGCAGCATCGGGCCGGCCTGCGGATCCATGCCGCCGTAGAAGATGGCGTCCGGATTGGTGGCCTTGATGGCGGTCAGGATGGCCATGAAGTCGGTGGCCTTGTCCGTGGTGAACTGCTCGCTCACGATCTGGATGCCCTTGGACTGAGCCGTGCGCTTGAACACTTCAGCCACGCCCTGGCCATAGGCCGTGCGGTCGTCGACGATCGCCACGCGCTTGACCTTCAGGGTGTCGGCGGCATAGAACGCCAGGCCAGCGCCCAGGGCGTTGTCATTGGCGATGATGCGGAAGGTGGTCTTGTAGCCGGGGCGGGTCAGGTTCGGGTTGGTGGCCGCGCCGGTGATGTGCGGGATGCCGCAGTCGTTGTAGACCTTGGAGGCGGGAATCGTGGTGCCGGAGTTCAGATGGCCGACCACGCCTGCGACCTTGGCATCGCACAGCTTCTGGGCGGCTGCCGTGCCCTGTTTCGGGTCGGCCGCATCGTCTTCGGCCTGGATCTCGAAGCGAACGCGCCTGCCGCCGATGGTGATGTTCTGGGCGTTGAGGTCTTCAATCGCCATGCGCACACCGTTCTCGTTGTCCTTGCCGTAGTGGGCCTGGGCACCGGAAATCGGGGCGACGTGGCCGATCTTGACGACCTGCACGTCCTGGGCGGCGGCAACGCCACCGACGGCCACCAGAGTTGCGGCAACCGACAGCTTCAGCTTCATGTTCATAAGGGTTCTACCTCCAAAGTTGTGGATCAAGGTTGAGGCCTCATACTTCTCAACCGGGCGACATTAGCGCAATTTCCGGGCCTGCGACATAGGGATGGCGCGGGATCGGGTTTCCCCCTCCCCCGCCCTCCCCAGTCGGGCCATGGCACCTGCCCATCAGCTCGCGCCCGCATCGTGCCGCTCGACGGAAAACCCCTGCGCCTTGTAGACCTTCCAGCGCTCGCGGGCCTGGGCGAGGTCCGGCTCGGCCAGGCCGACCAGTTCAAACAGGCGCTCGAACTGCGCGACATCCACCGGTACCGGGCCGCCGAGGTTCAGGAGCAGCGCCCGGTGCGGCGCCTCGGTCGGGTCGGCGGCCATCACGATCGGGGTACGGGCCAGGACGCTGTCCGGCACCGCCCCGACCCGGGCATGCGGCAGGAAATCCTGCGGGGAGAACGTCCAGAGGGCCTCGTCAAGCCGAGAGAGCGCCTCGGGGCTGCCCGTCACCACGGCCGGCGTGCCGAGGCCGTGGGCCTTGCGCAACAACCGGCAGGCATACGCCACGGGATCCGGCAAGTTCACGTAGAACCGGACCTGGGTCAACGGGCTGCCTTTCGGGCGGGCCGCCCCCCGCGGGTCGGTGTGGCGGCCATTTGGCGCGTTGCCTTGCGGGCCGCAGTTCGAGCCGGTCGGGCCTGCTGCACCAGGTAGTGCACCAGCAGGCCGACCGGTCGGCCGGTGGAGCCCTTGGCGGCCCCCCCGCGCCAGGCCGTACCGGCGATGTCCAGATGGGCCCAGGGGGTGTCATCGGACACGAAGCGTTGCAGGAATTTCGCGGCGGTCACCGCGCCGGCCATGCGGCCTGCCACGTTGGCCATGTCGGCGAAGTGGCTGCGCAATCCGTCGCCATAGGCATCGTCGAGCGGCATGCGCCAGCAGGGGTCAAGGCAGGCCTCGCCAGCCTCCTGCAGGGCCAGGGCGAGCGGGTCATCGTTGGAAAACAGGCCACTGCGCACAGCGCCCAGGGCGACCACGCAGGCGCCGGTCAGGGTGGCGATGTCAATCACGGCGCGCGGCTTGAACCGCTTGGCGTAGGTCAGCGCATCACACAGGATCAGGCGCCCCTCGGCATCGGTGTTGAGCACTTCAACCGTCTGCCCGCTCAGGGTCTCGAGCACGTCCCCCGGCTTGAGGGCCAGGCCGTCGGGCAGGTTCTCGCAGGCCGGAATCAGGCCGACCACGTTCACCCGCGGACGCAGTTCGGCCAGGGCCCGGAACGTGCCCAGCACGCTGCCCGCCCCGGACATGTCGAACTTCATCTCGTCCATGTCGGCCGCCGGCTTGATCGAGATGCCGCCGCTGTCAAAGGTGATCCCCTTGCCCACCAGGACGACCGGCGCCTCGGCGGCGGGCGCGCCGGTGTAGTGCAGGATGATGAACTTGGGCTCCTCGCGCGAGCCGCGCGCCACCCCAAGGAACGCGCCCATCCCGAGTTTTCGGATCTGGCTGGCGCCCAGGACCTGGCATCGGATACCGGGGCTGCGAGCGATCCGACGGGCCTCCAGGGCCAGGCGGGTGGGGGTCGCAAAGTTCGGGGGCATATCGCCCAGGCCGCGGGCCAGCTCGATGCCCATCGCAGTCGCCACCGCCTCCCTGAAGCTCTCGCGCACGGCTGGCGCGTCGGCCACGGCAATGACCGCCTTGCGCAACGCCCGGCCTTCGGCCTTCGAGCGGGTCTCGGTGTACACGTAAGTGGTCTCTCGCACGGCCATGACCGCGCTGCGAACGTCACCGCTGGTGGCACCCGGCAGGCACACCAGCAGGCGACGTACGCCGGCATCCCTCAGGCCCGCCACCGCCGCCGCAACCGCCGACTTCAGCTTGCGCCATCCTGCGGGCGTGGCATCGCCACCGCTGCCGACCAGCACCACGCGCGGGCAGGCCACGCCGTCGGGACGCCAGCAAGCCAGGGGTTTGCCGTTCTTGCGATCGAGTGCCTGCGATTGCAGTGCGTCGGCCGCCAGGCGCGAAATCGGGTCGCGGCCGGGTCGCCAGTCGGGCGGCACGACCACGACGATGGCATCGGCCTTCTCGCGCGCGGCGCCCGCCAGATCCAGGTTCTTGAGTTCGAAGTCCATAATCCAGGTTGTTTCCCTCGTCATTGCCCATCCGAGCAGCGCGCCGATGTTATTCCATTCCTCCCTGCGCAAGGAGCTCGCCCGCAGCTTCGGTGCGACCCTGGTGGTGCTGGTGACGATCGTCCTGACCATCACCCTGATCCGCACGCTCGGCCAGGCCAGTCGCGGCATTGTCAATCCGCAGGAGGTGATGCTGGCGATGGGGTACACGATGGTGGGCAACATGCCGCCGGTGCTCACGCTGGCCCTGTTCATCTCGATCGTGGGCACGCTCTCGCGGATGTACCGCGACAGTGAAATGGCCATCTGGTTCACCGCCGGCCGGGGTCTGGCCAGCCTGCTCAAGCCGCTGCTGTCCTTTGCCTGGCCGGTGGTGCTGGCCGTGGGCGTGCTGGCGCTGGCCGGCTGGCCCTGGTCCAACCTGCGCATCACGCAGCTGGAAGACCGGTACGGCAGCCGCAGCGACCTGCAGCGCGTGGCCCCCGGGCAGTTCCAGGAATCCGCTGGCGGCAACCGCGTGTTCTTCCTGGACAAAGACACGCCCGACAACAAGTCGGGGAACAATGTCTTCATTGCGACCACCGAGCGCGGCAAGGAGGCCATCACCTCCGCCCGCACCGGACGCGTGGTCACCGAAGGCGAAGGTCAGTTTCTGGTGCTCGCCAACGGCCAGCGCATCGAGCGGCGCGCAGGCAGCACCGAAATGCGGGTGACCGAATTCAAGGAGCTGGGCACCCGGGTGGGCGAGGTCGCCGCCGATGCGCGCAGCAACCTGCCCACGCGCACCCGCAGCACCCTGACCCTGGTGCGCGAGCCCACGCCGCAGAACCTGGGCGAGTTGTCCTGGCGGCTGGGCCTGGCGCTGGCCGCCCTGAACTTCACGGTGATCGCGATCGGCCTGGCCAGTGTCAACCCGCGCTCGGCGCGCAGCGGCCACCTGCTGTTTGCCCTGTTCACGTTCGTCGTGTATTTCAACCTGCTCAATCTGGGCCAGAGCTGGATTGCCGGAGGCCGGGTCGCTTTCCTGCCGTTCCTGCTGCTCCTGCATGGCGGCGTCCTGGCCGCCGCCCTCCTCTGGCTGGCCCGCCAGCACCTGAACTGGCGCCTGTGGCCGGTCCGGCGTGCACCGATGGCTCCGGAGGTGGCGTGAATACGATCCGCCGGCTGATCTATCGGGAGATCCTGGGGACGGTGCTGTTCGTCTCCATGGGCTTTCTTGCCCTGTTTTTCTTTTTCGACTTCGTCGACGAACTGGGCAAGGTCAGTCGCAGCACCACGCCCTACCGGCTCTCCCAAGCGGTGCTGTACGTGTCCATGCTGGTGCCTAGCCGCCTGTACGAGCTCATGCCCATCACCGTGTTGATCGGCACCATCTTCGTGCTCACGCGCATGGCGCAGAACTCGGAATACACCATTTTGCGCACCTCCGGCCTTGAGCCAGGCCGGGCGCTGCGCATCCTGTTGGTGCTGGGAGCGTTCTTTGCGGCCGTCACCTTTGCCACCGGCGAATTCGTCGCGCCGGCGGCGGACCGCACGGGGCAGATGATCAAAGCCCAGCAGGCCGGCCGGCTGAGCGTGGGCATGACCGGCGCCTGGCTCAAGGAAAAGCAGGCTGACCGAAGCTACACCGTCAACGTGACGGCCCTCTCTCCCGATGGCAGTCTGCAGGGCGTCCGGATTTTCGAGGCGGATGCACGCGGCTTCCTGCTGTCGATGCTGCAGGCCCAGCGGGGTGAGATCCAGGAGACCGGCTGGCTGCTGTATCAGGTCGACCGCACCGACTTCCGACCCGGCGAGGGCCCGCAGGCCGCCGCGCCCACTCAGCGGCAGGCCCAGCTGCCTTGGGCGACGGAAATCTCGGCCGAGATGGTGTCGGTGGCTCTGCTCAAGCCGGAGCGGATGTCCACGGTGGATCTGTTTCGCTACATCCGGCACCTCGATGCCAACGGGCAAACCTCGCAACGCTACGAGATCGAGTTCTGGCGCAAGGTCTTTTATCCCCTGAGCTGCCTGGTGATGATGGTGCTCGCCCTGCCGTTTGCTTACCTGCATTTCCGCAGCGGCGGGATCAGCGTCATGGTGTTCACCGGAATTCTCATCGGAACCAGCTTTTTCCTTCTGAACAACGTATTCGGGCATGTGGGTAACCTGCGGCAATGGTCGCCCTGGATCGCGGCGGCCGCGCCCGGGCTGCTGTATTCGCTGGCGTCCCTGGGTGCCTTTGGCTGGCTGGTGCTGCGACGATGAAACAGGCCATCATTCTTTTTGCCCACGGATCGCGCGACCCCCAGTGGCGCCGGCCGATGGAGTCCGTGGCCGACCGCCTGACACGGCTAGCGCCCCAGGCCCTGGTGCGCTGCGCCTATCTTGAGCTCACCGAACCCGACCTGCCCGCCGCGGCGGCCGACCTGGTGCGCCTGGGGGCAGGCGAAGTCACCATCGTGCCGATGTTCCTGGGGGCGGGCCGCCATGTTCGCGAAGACCTGCCTGCGCTGGTCGAGGATCTGCGTGTGCGCCATCCTGCGGTCCGCTGGATGCTGCAGCCGCCCGTCGGCGAAAGCGAGCGGCTGCTGGATTTGCTGGCCGAGCTTGCCTGTCCGACGGTGCGGCCCAGGGTGACAGACAGCCCTCCATAGATCAATCGGGCATAATGAACTCTTGCGTTAGCAAAGATTCGTTATGAACCTGCACCAGTTCCGCTTTGTCCTGGAGGCTGCTCGCCGCAACCTCAACCTGACGGAGGCTGCCAAGGCCCTGCACACCTCGCAACCCGGGGTGTCCAAGGCAATCATCGAGCTGGAAGAGGAACTGGGCGTCGAGATTTTTGCCCGCCACGGCAAGCGCCTGCGCCGGATCACCGAGCCCGGGCAGCATGTGTTGCGCAGCATCGAGGTCATCATGCGGGAGGTGGGCAACCTCAAGCGCATCGGTGAGCAGTTCAGCGCGCAAGACAGCGGCACCCTGTCGATTGCCACCACCCACACGCAGGCGCGCTATGTGCTGCCGCAACCCCTGGCCCGGCTGCGGGAGGCCTATCCGAAGGTCAACGTGAGCCTGCACCAGGGTGCGCCGGACCAGGTCGCGCGCATGGTGCTGGAGGAGGTGGCGGAAATCGGCATCGCCACCGAATCGCTGGCGGACTACAGCGAGCTGGTCACCCTGCCCTGCTACGAATGGCAGCATGTGCTGGTGATGCCGCCGGAGCATCCGCTGGCCCAGCGTGAACGCATCACGCTGGAAGACTTGGCCAGCGAGCCGATCATCACCTACCACCCCTCGTTCACCGGACGCACCCGGATCGACCAGGCGTTCGCGGCCCGCAAGCTGCATCCCCGCATCGCGCTGGAAGCCATTGATTCCGACGTCATCAAAACCTACGTCCGCCTGGGGTTGGGGGTGGGCATCGTGGCAGAAATGGCCGTGCGCGAGGATGATGCCGCCCAATCTGCCCTGGCGGTGCGGCCACTGGGCAACCTGTTCGGACAGAACGTGGCGAGGGTGGCCTTCAAGCGTGGGGCCTACCTGCGCAACTTTGTCTTCCACTTCGCCGAGTTGCTCGCGCCTCGGCTCGACCGGCAACTGATCGCCAAGGCCATGAGTGGCCAGGCCAACGACTATGAGCTTTGAGACAGTCCTGACCCCCGCCGCCGCGGGGCGCACGCCGCCCCTGGAAAGCAAGCTGCCCTCGGTCGGCACCACCATCTTCACCGTCATGTCGGCCCTGGCCACCGAGCATCAGGCGATCAACCTCGGCCAGGGATTTCCGGACTTTGGGTGCGACCCTCGGCTGGTGCAGGCGGTGGGCGACGCCATGTCAGCGGGCCACAACCAGTACCCGCCGATGCAGGGGATCGTGCCGCTGCGCGCGGCGGTGGCCGCGAAAATCGAAGCCCTGTACGGCCGGCGGTACGACCCGGCCTCGGAGGTGACCATCACGGCGGGTGCCACCCAGGCGATCCTGACCGCGGTGCTGGCGGTGGTGCGACCGGGCGACGAGGTCATCGTTCTGGAGCCGTGCTACGACAGCTACGTCCCCAACATCGAACTCGCCGGCGGTGTGGTGGTGCCGGTGCCCCTGACGCCCGGCACCTTTCGCCCAGACTTCGACCGCATCGCCGCAGCGCTGTCCCCCCGTACCCGGGCTCTGATCATCAACAGCCCGCACAACCCGTCGGGCACGGTCTGGAGCCCGGCGGACATGCGCCGCCTGCAGGACCTGCTCGCGCCCACCGATGTCTTCCTGATCTCCGACGAGGTCTACGAGCACATGGTGTTCGACGGGCAGCCGCATGAAAGCGCGGCGCGCTATCCGGCCCTGGCCGCCCGCACCTTCATCGTCTCGAGCTTCGGCAAGACCTACCATGTCACGGGCTGGAAGGTGGCCTATGTGGCCGCGCCCGCCGCGCTGACCGCGGAATTCCGCAAGGTCCACCAGTTCAACGTGTTCACCGTGAACACGCCGGTGCAACACGGGTTGGCGTCTTACATGGCCGATCCGAAGCCGTATCTCGAGCTGCCCGCGTTCTACCAGCGCAAACGCGACCTGTTCCGTCAGGGCCTGGCCCGCACCCGCCTGAAGCTGCTGCCCTGCGAGGGCACCTACTTCCAGTGCGTCGAGATCTCCGATGTCTCGGACCTGCCGGAAGCCGACTTCTGCCAGTGGCTCACCCGCGAAATCGGGGTCGCAGCCATCCCGCTGTCGGCGTTCTATGGCCAGGGCTTCGACCAGCGCGTGGTGCGGTTTTGCTTCGCCAAGAAGGACGAAACGCTGCACACGGCCCTGGAGCGCTTGGCGCGCCTCTAAGGGCCACCCGGGGCGGTCCGGCCCGCCGGCGCGCGCTCAGGTGGGCAGATCCAGTCCCACCCGGGCGTTGAATCCCTGGCAGTCGGCCTCAAAGCGGCGAATCTCCAGCAGGGCGTCATTGAGGCTCATCTCTCCCGCCTCCATCAGCTTGCCGGCCAGATGCTCGGTCAGCGGCTTCAGGCTCGCAAGCAGTTCGCGGGTCTCTTCGTAGAGTCGCTCGCTCTGCGCCTCCATGATGCTGCGGGTCTCTTCATCGACCGTGGCCCGCCCGGTGCCATCGGCCGCCAGCGCCCCGAAATTGAGCCGGGTGCGCCGGTACATGCCCATTTCGGCGACAGCATGGTGCAACAGCCGGGTGACCCGGGTGATGTCGTTGTGGGCACCGTTGGTGGTGCCGTCCTCGCCGAAGAACAGTTCCTCGTTGGCCATGCCTCCCAAGAGCACCCGCACATCATGCTCGATGTCCCCCTTCGTCTTGAGCAGGTTCGCCGCCTGCTTGTGGAACACGAACCCCAGTGCATTGCTGCGGGGATTGGCCTTGAGCGAGATCTTGATTGTCTTCATGTCGGCCAGGATCCGCGTCCAGTCTCCCTCGCAGCGACGACGTTCGTGCGCGAAGTCCACCAGAAAGTGGCCCCATTCGTGCACGGCGATGATTCGCCGGTCACGCTCGCGCTCCTGGGTCGTGCTGCTGTTCACATTGCCCACCATCACCCGCTCGGCAGCCAGCATCAGGGTAGCCTCGCCAATCATTGCGCCGGCCTGCACCGCGGTGATGCCTGCCTGGTTGACGATGGTTTCCAGGTCGGCCGGGCTGCGCCCCTCGGTGATCTCCACCAACGGCTGCAGATCCAGATCGGGCAGGACTTTGTCGGCGCGCTGGTCCAGGTAGTGCCGGATGATGCGGGCCCGCTCGTCCCGATTGGGCAGGCGAAAGTCCACCTTCATCTGGAAGCGGCGCAGCATCGCCTCGTCCATTTCCATCTGTTCGCTGTTGAAGTTGCTCGCCACGATCCAGATGATTTCGGCGTCGCGCCGCGTGCGCACCCCGTCCAGCACGGCCAGGAGCATGTTCTGCGTGTCGTCGTCGAACTTGCGGTGCCCGCCCCGCCGCATGAACAGATCCTGCGCCTCGTCCAGGAACACGATGCATTTGCGCCGGCGCTGCGCCATCGCGACGATCCGCCCCAGCGTGCTGGCCCCACCGCCCACGTAGCCGGTTTCCAGGTTCACCGCCGAATGAAACAGGATCGGCAGACCGAGTGTCTTGGCCAGATAGCTCGCCAGCTTGGTTTTGCCAGTGCCCGCCGGTCCGCTGAACATCACATTGAACGGCTTGTCGATGCCGTATTCGGCATAGGCTGCGCGCCGCTGGTATTGGTCATGAATCTGCGCGACCTCGGCCTTGATGTCGTCCATGCCCACCAGATCCTGCAGGCTGCCCTGGATCTGCGCCGGCTCGATGAATCGCAGCGACTTGTGCTGCCCCCGCAGCTGGAAGAACAGGAAACCGAGCAGCCCCAGGGTGAGGGCGCCAGACAGCACACCGCTCACGCCGGCCTTCCAGGCATCCTTCTCGGACTGCGGGCGCGCACCGGCGAACCGCTGGTCCAGCCGTTCGATCATGGCCAGGCTGGCCGGGCTCAGCTCCGACCGGGGCACGAACGCCAGCTTGCCGCCCCAGGCCGCCTGCACGGCGCGGTCAGCAAAAATCTGGGTTTCCATGTCGGAGGGGTAGAACGCATGGTGCCGACCCTCCGACTGCACAAGCATGAATCGTTCAGACACGTTCCACAGCAAGGGCTGATAGACCACGGTGATGCGGTCCACCGGATGCCGCTCCAGAAAGCCCAGCAACGATCCGCTGCCAAAGACCACCGGCAGCCGCTCGTCGATGGCCCACAGCCCCTCCCCGCCGGACTGTGCAGCCATCTGCTGCACCTGCTGCGCCACCTGCGCATGGCGGTGCCAGAGATGGACCGCATACACCCCGCTGGCGGGAATGACCAGGGCCGCCACCACCAGCGACCCCTTCACCGGCAGGCTCTGAATCACAAACCAGTCTGACAGGCGGGCCCAGGCCTTGCGAACACGGGCCCACCAGCTGCCCTCCGGCTGTTCGTCTTCGGTGAATTCCGGGCGGGCGTCAGGGTGGCCATGGGATGCCGCGGACAAATCCGTCATGCGGTGTGTCTCCAAAAAATGGGGCGTCGAATATGTCGGAGACATCCTACGAATTGACGCGGCGTCGCCGGACAACTTCGGCTCGAACCGTGATGCAGTCCGCGTTGGCGTGATGAATTCACGCAGGCGGCGCTCGAACCGATAATCCACCGCGTGAATCCTGATTCGTCGAATTCGGCGCCCGGCCGTCCCCAACCCCGCTCGCCGGCCGACCTGTTCTTGTCCTTCACCGTGTTGGCCCTTCAGGGCTTTGGCGGGGTGCTGGCGGTGGTCCAGCATGAACTCGTCGAGCGCAAGCGGTGGCTGACGCGCGACGAGTTCATCGAGGAGTGGGCCGTGGCCCAGGTCATGCCCGGGCCAAACGTGGTCAACCTCGCGCTCACGCTGGGCGCCCGGTATTTCGGCTGGCGCGGTGCGCTGGCCGCTGTGGCCGGCATGCTCGCCGTGCCGCTGGTCATCGTGGTGACGCTGGCCGTCGCCTATGCCCAGGCCGCGTCCTCGGCGCCGGTGCAAGGCGCCCTGCGGGGCATGGGCGCGGTCGCCGCCGGCCTCATCATCGCTTCCGGGCTGCGCCTGACGCCGGCCCTCGCCCGGCATGCCCTCGGATCGAAGCGGGCCTGGGCCTTGGCCTTGGCGGCGTTCGTGGCGGTCGCGTGGCTCCGGTGGCCCCTGGCCGCGGTGCTGTTCGGCCTGGGGGGCGCCAGCTGCCTCCTGACCTGGCGCAGGTTGGCCCCATGACACCCGACCTGTGGGGCGCCCTCGACTGGCCGGCCCTGTTTTTCCATTTCGCGGCCCTGTCGCTGCTGTCGATTTCCGGCGCCATCACCACCGTGCCCGACATGCACCGCTTCCTCGTGGACCAGCGCGGATGGATGTCGGACTCGCAGTTCACCGCATCGATCGCCATCGCCCAGGCCGCCCCAGGTCCGAATGTGCTGTTCGTCGCACTCATGGGCTGGCATGCCGGCCTCAACGCCGCGGGTTATGCGGGGGCCGCCCTGGGGTTGGTCCTGGCCATGGTGGGCATCATGGTGCCCAGTTCGCTGCTGGCCTACGGCACCGCCCGCTGGAGCCATGTGCATCGCGAGCGACGCGCCGTGCGGGCCTTCAAACAGGGAATGGCCCCCGTGGTGGTGGCTTTGCTGGTGGCCACTGGCTGGATCCTGGCCGGCGCTGGCGGGGCGGGGCTGTCCCAAGTGCCTTTGTGGATTCTCACGGCCGTGACCGCGCTCGTGGTCTGGCGGACCCGCGTCCACCTGCTGTGGCTGCTGGCTGCCGGGGGTGTGGCGGGGGCGCTCGGCTGGGTCTGAGCCCGCCGAACGCAGGCGCCCGATCAGGCCGCCGGTCCTCCGCCGGCCGCAGCCAGACGTTGGCGGCGAGATTCGTACAGGCAGACACCGCTGGCCACTGACACGTTCAGGCTCTCCACCGCCCCGGCCATGGGAATCGACACCAGTTCATCGCAGGTCTTGCGCGTGAGCTGACGCAGGCCCGGGCCCTCGGCCCCCAAAACCCACGCGACCGGGGTCGTCAGATCGAG
>Ga0315900_10007454_pt1 | contig 14367 bp, 6 predicted proteins | sample LakEriMetagenome_FD_203521 | JGI IMG/M metagenome (GOLD analysis project Ga0315900, IMG submission 203521) | Freshwater fungal communities from buoy surface, Lake Erie, Ohio, United States - Buoy 12 MA114 | ecosystem: Environmental > Aquatic > Freshwater > Lake > Lake biofilm | place: USA: Lake...
TCAGGGTCACCAAAGCGGCGTTGACGTTCAGTGCGGGACCCTGGTTCGTTGCCGAGTCGGAGACTGTTCCCGACATCACTTGGGCGATCAATGTGCCGGTCGACGCGCATTGAACGACCACGTTGTAGACCCGATTCGGCGTGACTTGGGATTTCTGGAATGTGCACCCCGTCGCCGTGCCGTCATTGCGGAGATCGGGCACATCGAAACCCGTCACCGCTTCGTCAAAGGTGAGCACGTAATAAACGTTCTCATCGAATGTTCCCGTTGACGTGGGTCTGCGCGCGTCACCGATCGTCGGCGCCCCCCACGACGGCGTGGGTGCCATCGCGTCGATGGTTGCCGAAACTGCCGCCGACGATGGGCCGTCGCCTGCAGCGTTTGTGGCGTAGACAGTGAACGAATACGAGGCATTGCCGATGAGTCCGGACATCGTGCACGACAACGTCGCTGTCGGCGCACACATGTCGCCTGTCGAAGCTTGGACCGTGTAGTTCGTGATGGCTGAACCGAACGGCGCGGCAGCAGTCCAAGTGATCGTCGCCGATGACGTGGTGGTGGTGATGTCCGAAATCGCCGGTGCTCCCGGAAGGCCGTATGGCGTAACCGTGACCGAATCTGATGCCAGGCCGTAGATGTAGTCACTGGCTGAGTACGTTGCTGCGAGCGTCAGTGAATAGGTGCCACCGGCGACGAGCGCGCTGCCGTCATCCCATCCCCTCACGACGATGCCCGTCTTTGGCGATGCACACGTCGCCGATGTGGCCGTGTCTGCCACAGCGAATTCCTTTTGCAGGAGACTCACGTTGTAAACAGCACTGATCTTGTAAGACGTGATCGAACCCGACGGCGGCGTCCAGCACAATTCGAACGACTCGAATCCGGCAGTCGCAACGACGTTCGTCGGGGCATCTGGCTGGCCCGACACAACCACGGAATCACTCGACGGTGGTCCGCTACCCGCTGATGTCACCGCAGTGACCGTGACGGTGTACTCGACATCACTTGGAATGGCGACGAGTGTCTCGGGGCTTTCTGCCGTGTAGACCTGCGTGATCGTGCACGAACGCCCGGTTGTGCACGAAGTTGCGCCCGCCGGATTCGAGGCACCGCTGTACACGAATGTCGTCGATATCCCGTCGGGGTCGGTCACCACGATGTCATACGACGTGACGCTTGCTCCGCCAGTATCGGCCGGAGCGTCCCAAGTGACGATGATCGAGCCGGGTCGAGCACGAACGTTCTGCGGTGCGCCCGGTTGTGTCGCAGGCACGACGGTTGCGGTGCCCGCTGTTGAATTGCCGGCGTCGTTCACCGCTTCGACCGAGACCGTGTAATTGGTGCCGTTGGTGAGAGCAGCGATCGCGTAGGGGAATTCGTTGACCTGCAGATTGACGGTTGATGACCACGCCCCGCCTGACGTCGGGCGGTACTTGAGTTCGTAGCGAATGACATCAGATCCATTCAGCGTCACCGGAGCCGTTATGCCCACCGATGTCGACGAATCTTGGGATGTTGCTTCGACACCGGGCGCCGTGGTGACACCAATGGGCGTTCCCGATACGTCGGCGCTGGAAAGACCCCAGTTTGCGCTGGACGTGCCAGCTTCGACGACGAATGTATAGGTCGTTCCGTTCGTCAGACCCGTGACCGTTGCTGCACACGACGTCCCCGAACACGCCACTCCGGTTGTGATTGCGGATCCGTTGGTGAACGTCCCGCTACCGATCTTGTGCCGCCATCGATAATGCGAGACGGTGATGCCTGTTTGATCCGGCACCTGAGTCCACGTCAGCCGCACTTGTCCGCCCGAGGGCTGGTTGTAGGCGGCCGCCGCAACGTTTGTCGGTGCGGCGGGCCGGCCAACGATCACGTCGACACGGCCGGACTCGACGCCGAAATACTGCGAACCCGCCGAATCTTGCGACGCCGTCACTGTGACGTCGTATGGCGTGTCGTTCGTCAGACCGGTCACCGTGGTGGAATTCGAGGCGCCGAGGCCGCTGTTGACGATTGCGTTGGCCACGACGGTGCCGACACCATCGGCGTACACCTTCACCAGGTACGAGGCGATCGAAGCGCCACCATCGGATGCTGGTGCATCCCACGACACACGCGCCGAACCGCTGAGACCAAGAACCGCAACGTTCAGCGGCGCGGTCGGCCGACCCGGGATCACGCCACTCGACGTTGCGATTGGGCCGCAGATGGACAAAGACGCCCTCAGTGCGTTGCATGCACGCACCGTCACGACGTACGACGTGCCGATGACCAGTCCGTGATCCGTAGTCGTGAGGTCGACGGTGTACGGCGACGAGCCAACGGGAACCGTCACCGAGGCTGCACTCCCCGACGTCGGTATTGCGACAACTTCGTAGTCGAGAATCGGCAGACCCGCGAGGTCGGCGGGCGTTTCGAAGGTGACGCGCAAGCCGGTGACGCGCGGAGACACCGAAAGATTCCGGGGCACGCTGGGCACGCCCACCGGCGTGGCCGTTGCCGAGTTGCTGACGGCACTCTCCCCCGCTTCGTTCACCGCGTAGACACGAAGGGTGTGCTCTTGACCATTCAGCACATCCAGTGTCGGCGCCGACATGACAAGCGATGTGGCACCCCGTCCGGCACCCGCACGGAAGACAACGGACCCACCGCGCAGCACTTCGACGATGTACCCCTGCAACTCGCGCGGTGTCGCGGGTGCCGACCAGAACGCGCGAATCTTGCTCGCTTCGGGCGAATCGGCCGTCACCGACAACGGCGGACTGGGGACTTGAGGTGAAGTGAGAGTGCGGAACGCCGCCCCCCAATAGCCCGTCGCCACCACCTTGTCAGCGTTCACCAATGCCGCTGCGCCCGACGTTTGAACCACGACGGGAATGTCGCTGTACTTGTTGGCACCCGATGACGCTGCGGGTCTGTCGGTGCGACCGAGCTGGCCGAATTGGTTCGAACCCCACGCCATCACCGTGCCCGTTGTCGCGATGCCGACCGCAGTCGCGACGGCAGCCGTGGTGTGATGGCCACTCGTGTCGATTTGACTGAACGTGTAGCCCGTGGCGATGTTCGTTGGCGACAACACGTTGCCCGACGGTGCACCGGCAAGAACGCCGTTGAGGTTGGAACCCCAGCCCACCAGTGTTCCGTCCGTTGCCCGCACGATGGTGTGGTTGCCTGCCGCGTGAATCGTTGCGGCAATCTTTCCACCGGGAAGGGTTGGCTCGGCGTAGTACGGCGCAAGCGTCGTCGTACCATTGCCCAACTGCCCATAGGTATTAGAACCCCACGTCATCAATGTGCCGTCGGCACGCAGTGCGACGGCATGTGCGGTGCCGGCCGAAATGGCAACGACGTCGTTCGGTGTCGTCGAGGGCGTCTGGTTCACATCCTGCACGGCGGTGGCACTGGTCAAGGGTGACGTTGAAACTTGCGGCACGGCGCGGCGGTTGGTGTTCGCGCCATAGGCGTACACCGTGCCACCGGTTCCCGATGCGCCGATGTCGACGTACAAAGAGAACCATGTGCCCGCGGCAATCCTGGGGTTCGCAAGACCCGATGCAACCACCGATATTAACGTCGGGGTCGAGGCATCCGTTGCCGAGTTCACGACGACGTTCTTGTACGTCGAGTCCCCCCATCCGTAGATCTTTCCGGCAGAGGTGGCGATGAGACAGTGATAGGTGCCGCACGACAACTGTGTGATTGCCTCAGACGGCGATGTGGTGTCGGGCCCGAACGGTAGGTCGACTCGCCCAATGGTGTAGCGAGACGTCGACGTGCCGTCACCGTTGTAGTAGTAGCCAGCAGAATCGCCGATGCTTCCCATCGTCCACATCGATCCGTCCGACAAGACCGTCGCCATACCCCAGTAGGTCGTATCCATCATTGCGATTCGCGCGGTGGAAGCGACAGCAAGTGAATAGAACCGCGCTCCCGTCGCCGTGGTGGTCGGACCCGCCACCCCGCGACCGGTCATTGAGTTGCCCGACCACCCCCACGACCAGACCGCACCATCGCTGTCGATCACATACGACGTGTAGTACTCGTACATTGCCGCAACGACTGTGGCACCGGTCGGCGATATGCGTGTGGCGACCTGCGCGGTCAGTGAATACGGCATCGTGGTGCCCGTGACGGTCGAGGCGTAGTTCTTGTCGTTTCCCAGAAGCCTGTACTTGTTCGACCCCCACGTGAATAGTCGTCCGGTGGACGTGAGAACCATGCCGCCCGCCATACTCATGTCAATCGAAGCAACGTTTTCGCCACCGCTCAGCGTCAGACCGCTGATCGCCAGAGGTGGACTGTTTGCCGCAGAAGGCGTGGTGTTGATGGCGGCGTTGCGCCCTTGTTGGCCCTGGCTGTTGTCGCCCCACGCCGCAACGGTGTTGTTGGCGCACAAGATCGCACCGCCGAACGGCGATGCCGCCAATTGTGTTGGTGCGCACCCACCCGGCAGCGTCATTGCAACCGGGGTCGTGGCACCTGTGCTCGGGCGGCCAAGGCGGTTGTAGTGGTTGGTTCCGGTGTACCCCCACGACAAAACCCCGCTCGCGGTGCGCGCGAAGGTGGTGCCGTTCCCCGCCGCAACTTCAAGTACGCCAGACGGCACGGTCGGACACGAGGATGTGCAGTCGGTGATCACTGCCGTACCGCTGATCGCAGCAGACGCCACATCGGCTTGTGCTTTGTATTCGATGGCTGTCGCCGTGATATCCGTGATCGTCTTCGCACCGTCAAAGTTGCCGCCGAGCCCCGCAACCGTCACCGTGTTGCCGATGGCCATGCCGTGACCCGAACCCAGCGTTAGTGTCGCCACGTTCGATGTGATCGCCCTGTTGGTCACCGACTTTGTCGGTGCAGCCATCACAACGGTGCCTGTCGTCGACGTTGCAGCCAAGTTGGAACGTGCTTCATAAGTGGCCGTGGTCGCCGTGACCGAGGCGACGGTTTTCGGTCCGTCGAAGTTGCCACCGAGACCTGACACAGTGATCGCGCTGCCCACCCCGACTCCGTGACCGCTCGGAAGTGTGATCGTGGCGTCGTTCGATGTGATCGCCTTGTTGGTGATTGCCACCGTCGTCGTGATGATGTCGGCGTTGCCACTCGCCGCGACGTTTGTGACGTCGTCCTGCGATTCGAATGAGATCGTCGTAGCGGTCACGCCGGTGATGGTCTGACGCCCGTCGAACCCGGAGCCGACACCCGCAACGTCGATCACATTTCCCGCCGCCAAACCGTGGCCCGTCGCCACGGTGACGGTCGCCTGATTGTTCGAGATGATTTTGTTCGTGACCGTGGTGGCACCGGGGGTGAGCGTTATCGAGCCCGTGGTACTTCCGGAGGCAATTGCTGCACCCAATGCAGGTCGACGAAATCGAACGGTCGTCGTCGTGGGGGTGTCGTAGACGTCCCACGTACCGTCGAAGTCGGCCTCGCTCGTGCCCGAGATGTCGACGACTATCGAATTGCCTGCGACAAAACCGTGACCAACGGGCAACGTGAGCGTTGCAATCGAGTAGCCGCCCGCTGGTGCCGCCATCGAACGGTTGGTGACCGTCGCCGTCGTCGGCATCACTGCGGTGATCGAGCCACTGGGGCTGACGGGCGTCGACGCAACGTTCGCCTGAACCACGTACTGAATGAAGTTGCTGCCAGAGTTGGTGACCGTTCGAGTGCCATCAAAAGCGGGGTCGCCAATGTTGACGTTGACGATGTTGCCTGCGCGAAGATTGTGGCCCGGAGCGAGGGTCAATGTCGCCAGGTTGTTGACAATCTTCTTCGCCGTCACGGTGGCCAAAGGATTCGTGAACACCAACGATCCACTCGCTGCGGTCGAGGCCACGTTGGGCTGCGACTCGTACCGCACTTCCGTACCCGAAACCGAGAGCACCGTGCGCGTTCCATCGAAGTCGGTGTCGCCAATGTTCACCGACACCACGTTCCCCGCCTTGTAGTTGTGGCCCGTGGGAACGGTGATGTAGGCCGAGTTTGCAGAAATGCGCTTCGACGACACGGTTGCCGATGGTGCCGTGTACGTGACGTCGGCAACGCCCGCCCCAACGGCCGCCGACGCTACGTTTGGTTGGGCTTCGTAGGTGAACGTCGTATTCGTGACGCTTGCAATCGTCTTCGCGCCGTCGAGCAGCGGGATTCCGATATTCACTGTCGCGGTCTTCGTGGCCTCGAAGTAGTGATAGCCACTCGTCGTCAACGTGGTGACGTTGTTTTTGATGGCGTAGCTGGCAATCGTTGCGGATCTCTGCCCCATCGATGTCGCGGTCAGCTTTTGGGGAAGGTAACGACTCTTCTCACCGGGAAGTCCGATGTCGCCGTAAGTCGCCACGTCGTATCCCCACACCCACACCGCGCCATCGGCGTCCGATGCAACGGAGTGAAAACGACCCGCCGCGACCGACTGAATTGCTGCACTTGTCAGAGAAGACAGCAGCATCGGGACCGTTTGCTTAGTCGTCGATGCGACGCCAAGGCCGGCACCACCGACCTGACCGACACCATTGCTTCCCCAGGCATACACACGACGCGTCGAACCCTGAAGCGTGAGCATCAGGCTGTGCCGCTCGCCGACGGCCAAAGAGAGAATCGTCTCGCCCGTCGCCGCGGTCCACGTTGCTTTGACCGGACGCGATGCCGCCGTGGTGGTGCCGTTGCCCAGCTGCCCGTAAGTGTTCAGGCCCCAACCCCACACCTCGTGCGCGCCGCTGCCACTCTGTACCGCGATAAGAACGTGGGTGCCTCTCGAGTCGCTTTGGGCTCCTTTCGAGAAGAACAAAGGCGTGCCACCGCCGAATACCGCTAGTTGAGCGAACTTCGACACGGGAGCACCGTCACTGACGCGTGCGCCCAACGTTCCGCCGCCGGCCGGTGACGTAGTCGACAAGGACGTCGCGCCGGTCACGGGGGCCGAGTACTGGCCGTAGATGTTCGAGCCGCTGGTTGCAACTGCACCCCACGAGTAAGGCTCTTGGTAATTGGTGCCAACCGCTCCCTGCACGGGTGCATCGACGACACCGGGTACCGGCACAACCACCACCGCAATACAGGCGAGAAACGCGGCCCCCCATTTCATCCCACCCGATTCTACGGGTGCGCGGTGAACATGATTCAGTCTGCACGCCACTGACAAAACTTTGGGAATCTGCGGGCGACGGTCGCATCAGGGCAACGTGTAGGAGTTCTCGAATTCGTCCTGCACAACGGTTGCCATGCGGTCCGTCGTGTCGACAACCAACTCCGAGTCCAACTTACGCACTCGGTACGACCAGCCTGCCGGAAGTGCAAGACGGGAACCCAAGTCCATCAACGACTCTTCGGTCATCTCCGGGTCGACGCCGATGCAACGCGCCTGCATCACATAGGCGACACCGTTGGGGTTCACCAATTCGTAGACGAACTTGCCTGCATCCCAGAAGAACACGGCTCGCCTGTCGACGTGACGCTCGGTGTACGGAACAGCCTGTGGGTTGTCACCCAGGTCGACGATTGCGATGCGACGCATTGACAGTCCGTTGAATTCGCGCAACACCGGCTCAACCGGCGCAATCTTCGTGCCCAAACCATCGAGCACCCAGTGACGTGGGCCGTTCAATTTCACGAACACCGCGCCCAACTCGGCCGCGATGTCGGCCGGCACCAAGGTCGACCACAGTTCCTGCGGGCAGTCGTTCAGCATCTGAGTACCGAACACTTCGGCTTGAAGACCGGTTTCGCGTAGGTACACGGCGAGAACTTCGCCGTAGCGGACACCTCGCATTTCGCCGATCAGCCGTTGGGGTGAGTCGCTCACCCGACTGACACTAACCAACCCACACACATCAGGTGTCGGCACCCTGGGCACGGCGTCGGTCGATAATCTGCCGACATTGGACAATCCAGTTGCCGCTGCGAAACCCGTAGTAACCCCGCGAGCGGTACACGTTCGTCCCGCTGAACGTGCGGTTCTCTTGGTTCCAGCCGAGGTGCTTGATGTACGTCTCGAGTTCTTCCGTCGTCAACGCCTCGAGAATCTCGTGCGTGAAGCCACTCTTGCCTGCCGTCGGGTCGGGATACGGGTTCGTCGTCACAGCACACCACCGTCTTCGTCGACACCGTCATCGTCGAACAAGCCGTTGTCGAGCCGCACGTCGGCTTCAAGGAGAGCGAGGTAGTTCTCTTCCCACAGCCACCACACCGGCGCCGCGGGCCCGCCCTCGAAGGTGAAGCCCACGGGCAACGTGATCAACGTCGACGTGTCACCGACCACCCAGCGCTGCAGCGCCTCGCGAATGACCGGAAGCCAGGCTTCGGCCACCTGGGTGTCGCGGTGAATCGACTGTGCAATCCCCCGAAGGAAGTCGTTGACTTCCCAACTGATCACGACGAAGTCATGAAGCAATTCTCGTTCTGCCATGTTGTCCTCTTTCTGTCATCACGCTGATGCGTGAACCGGAAAGACAACAAGAGCCCGATGTTTGCGAATCTCGAGCTCGCCCGGTGGACGAACCGACACTCGCCACATCGTCCCGCGCTATTGCTAGGGACTGGCACCGTGGCCGGACTGGCTCGGTTGCCGGACCCGGGTTCGCACCCGGGCCGCTCTTGATGTCTGGCATCAACCTAACCGAGGGGTGGGCGACGGCGACCGCGGCGTGCAGGTTTCGGCACGACCAACAGCGCGAGTGCACTATCCAGCGTCACCGCGTCGAACGTCATGTCTTCACCGACGCCGCGCGTCTCACGACCGCGTGACACGTACGGACCGTAACGACCAGCGATCACCCACACCTCCGCCCCCGACGCGGGATCGAGACCCAACAAGCGTCGATCCGCCCGAGGCGCGTCCAGGCGTGCCAGCGCCCATTCCAGCGAAACCTCCGACGGATCCAACGCATCGGGAACCGAACGACGACGCCCACCCACTTCGACGTACGGACTGAACGACCCGCGGAACATCTTCCCCGGCCGAACAACCACGCGCTCCCCCGACGCCGGGTCGACACCCAGATCGAATGCCACCATCTCCCGCGCATCGATTCCCACGAGTGCGTACTCGACCAACGCGGCCAAACCGTCGCCCGCACCCGACCCAAAGAAGAACTCGTGCAGCAACTCTTCGCGCATCGCACCGTTCTCGGCGACCATGTCGAGCTTGGCCTCCATCTCCGTTGTGAACTGCAGGTCGACCAACGGAGCGAATCCCTGCATCAACACCCGGTGCACCGCGAAGGCCGTGACCGTCGGAATCAGCGCCCGTTCACCACTGCGACTCCACACGTACCGATCGCGCAGCTTCGCGATGATCGACGCGTACGTCGACGGACGGCCGATGCCCAGGTCTTCCAGTTCCTTCACCAACGACGCCTCGGTGTAGCGCGCCGGGGGCTGGGTGGCGTGAGCCTTGGCCTCGGCCGACGCCACGCTCACCACCTCGCCGACGGTCAATGCGGGCGGCACCACCCCCGCCGACTCCACCGGCCACACCCGCCGGTACCCCTCCTCCATATAAGAGGTACCCGACGCCGCGAACTCGGCCTCGCCCGCCCGCAGCACCAGCGACACCGACTCTCCCACCGCATCGGCCATCTGGCTGGCCAGCGTGCGCTGCCACACCATCTCGTACATCGCCGCCTCGCGCCCGCCCAGACCCGGCACCACCCGCGCCGACACATTCGTCGGGCGAATCGCTTCGTGCGCACCCTGCACCTTCTTCTTCGACGTCACGAACCGCTCTGACGGCGACACCGCACCACGCCCGAACAGCCGCACCACCTCGGCACGAATCTCGCGACGCGACGCCGGCTCGTGCACCGCCACATCCGTTCGCGGATAGGTGATGTGCCCCTTGTCGAACAGCATCTGCGACACCATGCGCGATTCCCTCGTCGACATACCCAAACGGTTCAGCGCCTCTTGGTACAGGGTGCTCATCGTGAACGGCGCCAGTGGCCCACGCCGCACCGGCTTGCGTTCCACCGACACCACCGTCAGCTCACTCACACCATTCGCCACCCCAACCGCAGCCGACTCGTCGAGCACCAACACGTCCTGCACCAACACACCGTTCGCGTCGAAGTCACCACCCTTTGCCACGCGACGGCCCGCCAGCGACACCAACTTGAATGCAAAGCCACCCTCGGCCTCGCCCTCGACACCCCAGTACGCAGCCGAACGGAACGCCATGCGTTCGCGCTCCCGCTCCACCACCAGACGCAGCGCCGGGCTTTGTACGCGGCCGGCCGTTGCATTGCCACGCACCTTCTTTCGCGTCACATCCGACACTTCAAAACCGAACAGGCGGTCCAACACACGGCGGGTCTTGGCAGCTTCCACCAGCGCCTCGTCGATGGCACGACCACCGCGCAGCGCCTCGAGCACCGCCTCTTTCGTCACCGCGTTGAACGTCACCCGCCGCACCGGAACCCGCGGCTCGGCGAACTCCACCACGTGCGCCGCAATCAACTCACCTTCGCGGTCGACATCGGTCGCCAGAATCAGCTCGTCGCAGAAATGCAGGTCATGTCGCAATTGCGCCATCACCTCTTCCCCACGCTCGCTCAACTCATAACGCGCCGCAAACCCATTCGCCGGGTCCACCGCACCCTTCGTCTCGGGAATGTCGGCAATGTGCCCCACCGTTGCCCTCACGATGAAGCCCTTGCCGAGAAACTTCTCGATCGTCTTCACCTTGTTCGGCGACTCAACTACAACCAATTTGGATTTCTGTGCCTTTGTCATGGGGCGGCGTCATACACCCACCCCCTTCTCTTCGGCCCGCAGCGACCCGGCGCAAAGCCAACAGCCACAAGCATTTCCGCAAAGACTTGACGGTCTCTGGCGCGCGTACGCGTGTCGCGCGCGCGTATACGCGTACGCGAGAGGGGCCGGAGACACATCAAATAAGCTTTCGCCTGTGAGCCAAATCGGAACTCGATCTTGGGTCTTTGTTTCAAAGACGCATGACGAGCGATCGTGGACGGCCAATGATGGTTATGACGACTCCACGGGGTGGTACTACTCGTACGACTCGAATGTCACTCGGTCTCAACAAGTGGCCACTGGTGATCTGATTGTTGTTCGAGTCGATGATTACGTGGCCGGATGGGCGATCGTCGAACGTATTGAGGTCTTCCTCAATACGCCGAAACGAATCAAACGGTGCCCTAAATGCCGGCACACCAATCATTATTCACGAAAGACGAAGACGCCCAAGAACAAGTGCAGCAACTGCGCGGCAGAATTCGAAGATGACGAAGCCCTCATTACCGAAGACCTAGTGACGGCATTCCGAGCGTGGTACGGAAATACTTGGACTGAAGCGGCACGACCATACGGATTCCGTGAGCTCGAAGGTGCCATTTCGACACGCGACACATTCAACGCAATTCGCCCACTCGAGCCATCTCTGGTGCCTCAATTACTTGACGTCATTTCGGCCCGCGACGTCGATCTGAATATTGACGTACCCCAAGGAGAGATTGACCTCATCATCGGGGGTCACTCAGTTGGTCTCACTCGAAGGCGACGAGGACAGCGCGAATTTCGCTTTCGCATGCTCGAGCGCTTTGGCGAGACCTGCGCGTTCTCGGGATCCCAACCACCCCAAGTGCTTGAGGCGGCACACCTCTACAGCTTTGCCGCCCGCCCCGAACACAAGACCGACGGTGGTCTGCTTCTACGCAGAGACTTCCACTCGCTCTTTGACGCGAAATTGATGACAATCAATCCTGCTTCTTGGACTCTGGAAACAAGCCCGAGCCTTGCTCGATACTCCTCGTACGGAAAACTCGATGGCGCACCTCTTCTTGTGCCGCCAGAGTTACGACCTGACCCCGAATTGATCGTGCCGCATTACGAAGAATGCAAGCGAGTGTTCTCGCATAACTAAGGATTCGCTAGATCGAGTCGCATCGCTAGGCCGGTTGCTCGGCGAATTGGCTTGCCGACCGCAGCCTGAAGCGACTCGGTCGACCCGATGATCGTCAACCGCTGCTTCGCCCTTGTCACTCCCGTGTAGAGCAGCTCGCGGGTAAGAATCCGCGATTCCCGATCGGGTAACACGACAACGACATGGTCATATTCGCTGCCTTGCGACTTATGAATGGTGAGGGCGTGGACTGTCTCAACGTTGGGCAGTCGGGTCACCGGGATGGTCGCTCTTGCGGGGTCAGCACTGAAGCAAGCAACACGATGGGCGTCTTCCGAGCCGACCACCGCCACGTCGCCATTGAAGAGTCCGGTTGTACGGTCGTTTTCGGTGACGATGATCGGCCGGCCGATGTACCACTGGTTTGAGGCATTGAGTCCGAGTCGTTCTTCGACGACGCGATTCCAACCTGCAACGCCCATTTTCCCCTTGCGGTGTGCACAAAGAACCTGCAGTTCGGCCTTGAGTGTCAGCGCGTCTACAAGTTGACCGTCTTTCGCCAATTGCATGATGCGTTCGGCGTATTCGACGACGGAGTCGAGGACCTCGGCGGCAAGTTCGGGGGCATCGGTTGGGTCGATCCACCGAACGTCTGCCCCACCGGCGGTGACGGCGGCAAGTGTGGCGGCTACATCGCCGTCGCGAATGGCCGATGCGGCGGCGACGATGTTCGGTGAGTCCTTGAACCGGTGTTGTGTGGTGAGTCGCTTGATGCGGCTGTCGGGCGAGCCAGCGACGATGTCGGCGAGGACGGTGCCGGCTTCAACACTTGCGAGCTGGTCGGGGTCACCGACGAGAATGAGTTCTGCTTCGTCTTCGAGGGCGACGAGCAGGTGGTACATCATCGACAGCGACAACATCGATGTTTCATCGACGATGACGATGTTGTGCTTCAACTTGTTGCCGGCGTTGTAGGTGAAGCGATTATCGACCCGGTTCGGGTTTGCGCCGAGCAATGAGTGGATGGTTGTTGCGGGTGCAGCAAGCACGACGTCACGCACGTGTTGTGGCGCGTTGGCCTTGGTGAGTGCCGCATCCATGGCTTCGGTCATGCGCTTGGCCGCTTTTCCCGTGGGTGCGGCAAGGGCGACGATGACCGGCTCATCTGGGGTTTGCGAGAGACGCTCGACCAGCTGGTTCGCGACGATCGTCGTTTTACCGGTGCCGGGGCCGCCGGTAATGACCTGCAGCTTGTCGGCGGGACGAGTGCGAATCTTTTCGGCGACAAAGCACTCTTCTTCCCATGAACGGTGCACGTAGAGGCGGCCGAGGTCGAGGATGAAGGGTTGACGACGGGCCGCATTGATTGTGTGGGGTTCGGCCGCAAGCACTGGGCACTTCCGCAGGTCGGCTTCCCAACCCGGGTGTTCGGCAAGATCAACACAGCTGTGCTGATCGCGGAAGGCGGCGAGAGTGCTGGCAACTGCCAGCCACACGTTGTCGGTAACCGAAAGTTCTGCGGTGGCTCGTTGGTCGCCGGCGAGCGTGCGCAGGGCGAGGTCGACGTACACGGCGGCGGCACGGAAGTCGCGTTCGTCGACACGACCTTCCTCGACGTGAATCTGCAGGTGCTGGGGGTATGCGCTCATTGAGTGTCTCCTGCCAGGCGATCGGACAACCGTTGCCACAGGCCGGCGGGCGCCGTCCAGGTGAAGACCCCGGTGTCGGGAGGCGTGTCGGGGCCAACCATTCCGCGGATGAAGAAGTAAGAGAAGCCCTTCACGTGGTCGGAAGGATTCGCCAGATGCGGAGCGCGCCAACGCAGATAGCGGTACACCGCGGTGCCGTAGATGAGGGCCTGGAGTGGATAGTGATGGTGCACCATCGCATCGAAAAGGCGTTCCTGCCCGTAGGCGCCGATGATGGTGGCATCGCCGTCTTGGTCGAGGCGGTTGCTCTTGTAGTCGGTGATCCAGATCTGCGGGTCGTCATCGGTTCCCAGCTGCAGCACGGCATCGATTGAGCCGTTGATGAGCCCGGCGAGAGGGATGTCAAACGACTCATGGGTCAGCATGTCGACGTATGGCCGCATGACGTCACCAGCCGGAACGATGTCGGCGAGGATGCGACCGAAATCGGATGCACGCACGCCGGCGGCGAGGTGCGCGACGGCCATTTCGAAGTTCAACTCTGCGAGGCGGCGATCGGGCGGGATGTCACCCAGTCGCACGTTGCCCAGCGACGAGCCAAGTGGGGTCAGCAGCGAGAGGTGAATGCCATCGACAATGGCGTCGAGGTCGCCGCCGAGAAGCGAACCCCTGATGATGCGACGGCATTGCTGGTCGACCTCGAGACGCAGGTCGGGGGCGGAGGTGTCGATGCATTCGTAGATCTCGTGCAGAACCGTGCCGACATAGGTGCCGCCCGCAATTCGGGCGAGAGGCATGTGAACCCCGGTTGGGGTGTCGGCACTTGCGTAGTGACTGGTCACCGTGAACCAGTTCGTATCT
>Ga0315900_10007455_pt1 | contig 14366 bp, 15 predicted proteins | sample LakEriMetagenome_FD_203521 | JGI IMG/M metagenome (GOLD analysis project Ga0315900, IMG submission 203521) | Freshwater fungal communities from buoy surface, Lake Erie, Ohio, United States - Buoy 12 MA114 | ecosystem: Environmental > Aquatic > Freshwater > Lake > Lake biofilm | place: USA: Lake...
ATGCCTTCATGTTACAATGGTTTATACACCCAGGCTCCAGCCTTCGCGGTAGGTGCGTTTCACGAATTGGTTCGCTTCATCAAAATTGGTGATGCGCATGTTGGGTCCGTCCCACATCAACTTGATATTTCTGCCGGGATAGGTCTCTCTGCCACGACCGTCTTTTCTGCTGGTATAGTAGCTGCGTATGGCAAGGTTACCCATCAAAACGCTTTCGGTCAGGGGTCCGGCAATATCAAAATGTGAACTCAGGTTCTTTGCCTTTTCGCTGCCATAGCCTTCCAGAGCTGCTTCTACCCAGGCAGCATAGTGCCCGTTATCACCTTTTGGAACGCGTGCCACTGTTTGAGGTACTTTTGTTTCTGCAGTTCTGGAGGTTGGTAAAAGTTGAGGAATCATACCATAAGTGCCGCACATCATATTGCTCTTGGTTCCCATAAATATGGCGCCATTTCCACCGTCGCCCATTTTTTCATTGGGACCTAATTCTTCCGGCCGAACTGGTTGAAGGCCACCATCCATCCAGTGCAACTTCACATCGGGCTTGCCATTCTCACCTTTAAATGTTAGGGTGATGTAAGAAGATATCGGACCAGAATCCGGATAGAAGCCGCGGGTCCAGTTTTCAATATAGGGAGTCGCAACGCTGCATTCAGCAGAAATAGGATACCCGATTCCTATAACAGCAAAGGCGGGCGCCATGATGTGGCAAGCCATATCACCCAGGGCTCCTGTACCATAATCCCACCAGCCTCTCCAGTTAAAGGGAATCAGTTTGTCAACGTAATCGCGGTAGGGTGCGGTTCCCAACCATAGGTTCCAATCCAGTTCAGCAGGAACCGGTGGTTTTTCTTTTGACCAGGCGATGCCTTGAGGCCAAACGGGACGGTCGGTATAACAATAGATGGTATGAACATCACCGATGATGCCAGCATTGTACCAGTCCTGTAATTGACGTACGCCATCGCCGGAGGCGCCCTGGTTGCCCATTTGCGTTACCACTTTATAATCGTGTGCTGCCTTCGTGAGCACCCTAGCCTCATAGATATCGTGTGTCAAGGGTTTTTGAACATACACATGTTTATTCAGTTGCATAGCACCCATCGCAATCACGGCGTGCATGTGATCGGGCGTGGATACAGATACGGCATCGAAAGATTTGTGTTCTTTATCCAGCATTTCACGATAGTCGGTATACACTTTTGCTTGCGGGTATCTTTTACGGCTGAGGGCAGTTTGTCTGCTGTCCACATCACAGAGGAAGCCTATTTCTGCCTTTCCGCTCTTATAAAAATTCCAGAGATCGCTTTCGCCTTTTCCGCCGGCGCCTACGCCGGCAACAATGAGCTTATCACTGGGGGCAATGAAACCCTTTCCCAGCACATGCCGGGGCACAATATAAAATCCGGCGGCAGCAAGTGCAGCATTGCGGATAAAATTTCTGCGGGAGGCTGCTGCGTCGGGGAGGTGACTTTTCTTTTTCATAATGCTAAGCGGTTATTTCTTTTTTGGGATATGAATGTAACAATTTTACCAATAATTCCACCGCTTTGTGTGCTGATTTCGGTGAAGGCAGTTTAGCCTTTCTGTCAACCTTTCACCAAAACCCGGTGTTATTTGTTACCTTGTATTTAAATTCATTTTTCATGGAAACGGCTTCTCTGCAAAACATGCGCCGCTATTTTGAAAGTGGCATTACGCTTCCCTATGCTTTTCGACGGGAACAGTTGTTGGCACTCAAGCGTGCTATTGAGGCCCATGAAGAGGATATTTATGAAGCCCTGCGCATTGATTTGAAAAAGAGTAAGGAGGAGGCTTTTGCCAGTGAAAATGGCTTGACACTGACCGATCTGAATGAATCTTTGCGCCATTTAAAAGAATGGATGTCGCCGGAGCTCGTTTCTACGGCGCTTTTCAATCTTCCATCGCGGAGTTATATTCGACATGAGCCACTGGGGGTTATTTTGATTGTTGCGCCCTGGAACTATCCCTTTCAGTTATCGTTTACACCGCTGATAGGTGCTATAGCTGCAGGAAACTGTGCGGTCGTAAAGCCCAGTGAGTTTGCGCCGGCTACCGCCGAAGTAATCGGCAGGATCATCAAAAAGACTTTCCCGCCGGAATATGTGATGTTTGTGGATGGCGAGGGAGCCAAAGTTATTCCTGAGATGATGCAGTCCTTTCGGTTCGATCATATTTTCTATACCGGCAGTACCCAAGTAGGCAGAATCATGTACCAAAAAGCTGCGGAGCAGCTCATACCGGTTACGCTTGAGCTGGGGGGAAAGAGTCCGGCCGTTATAGAAAAAGACGTCAATCTAACGGTGGCGGCGCGCCGCATCACGTTGGGAAAGTTCATGAATGCCGGGCAAACCTGTATCGCACCTGATTATGTTTTGGTGCCGGAAGCGATGTTGCAGCCGTTGGCGGAGGAGATGAAAAAATGCATTGATCAGTTTTATGGAAAAGAGGTATCAGCATCTGCTGATTATGGACGCATCATTAATCAAAAACAATTTGATCGGTTGAGTACTTATCTCCATTCAGGCACTGTGCTTTTCGGCGGTAAGACCAATAGGGAGGAGCTTTTCATTGAGCCCACGCTGATGACGGATGTTGCCTTAGATGCACCGGTGATGCACGATGAGATTTTTGGTCCGATATTACCGCTCATTCCCTACACGACCCGTGAGCAGGCGCGGGAGATCATCGCCCGCAATCCCAATCCTTTGGCTTTTTATGTATTTACAGAGTCGAAGGCAAACGCAACCTATTGGCTCGATGCGGTTCCAGCGGGAGGTGCTTGCGTCAACAATGCCAATCTGCATATTGCCAACCTGGAGTTGCCTTTTGGTGGCAGGGGTAACAGTGGTATCGGCAGTTACCATGGTCGCCAAAGTTTCTTCACTTTCTCCCACAAAAAATCGGTGATGCGAACACCCACCTGGTTCGATCCCAATATGAAATATCCGCCCTACAAAGGGAAGCTGTGGTTGTTGAAGATGTTACTACGTTAATTTAAATAGGGGGGCTCAAAAACTTTTTATGCTTAGAAAACTTGGAATAGCAGTATTACTGCTGGTTATTTTCTTATTGCTGGTCAAGCGGAAAAATATGAGCTGGAAGCAGTCGGTGGTAAAAGCTATTTATCCTTTATTTGTTTTAAAGGACAAGTGGTTCAAGAAGCCATCGTTTCAGCAGACCAATACAACTCAACAGCAGCCGCCTGTTTCTTTTTATTCTTTGCAGGCGAAGAACAATAAGGGCGAACTGGTTGATTTTACTGCCTTCCAGGGCAAGCAGGTGTTGATTGTGAATACTGCCAGCGATTGTGGTTATACACCCCAGTATGAGGAGTTGGAAGCCATTCATCAACAGTATAAAGATCTGGTGATATTGGCTTTTCCTGCCAATGATTTCAAGGAGCAGGAAAAGAAGGGGGATGCAGAGATAGAGCAGTTTTGTAAGATTAATTATGGAGTAACTTTTCCGTTGATGTCGAAGGTTAGCGTGGTAAAGGGGCCTGCGCAAGATGCGGTTTTCAGATGGTTGAGTGATACTACACAGAATGGCTGGTGTAAGCGGGCACCTGTTTGGAATTTCAGTAAATACCTGATCAATAAGGACGGAGTTCTAACGCATTATTTTGCGCCACAGGTGCAGCCTTTGTCGTCTGAGTTTCAGGCAGCACTGAAGTAGCTTTTTTTCAATTGAGCTTCAGGCCATTTTTTACGATTGATACACCCTTGTATTTCGGAAATAGTATAAATTTGGATGATATCAGACCGGTCAAGGTAATTGCTATAAAAAGCAGCAGACGGTTATTCTTCGATTGATACATTCTAATTTACAGTACTATTTTTTATGGAAGTCCACCACCACACGCACCACCCGAAGAAATGGAAAGAGTATTTCTGGGAGTTTTTTATGTTGTTCCTGGCGGTATTCTGTGGGTTCTTAGCTGAATATATGCTGGAACATAAGATTGAAAATGATCGGGCCAAAGAGCTGGCAAAGAGTTTTTATGAGGAGTTGGTTGAAGATTCTGTTCGACTAGATAAAATCATGGAGATGCGCTTTAAAAAAGAACAATGTACTAAGTACTTAATCCATTATTTTACCACGGCTGACTATAGCAGAGAAGCTGATACCGCTATGCGTTTCATGTCCTTCGCCTACATAAGCTTGTCATCACGTGTACTTTTCGAACCCAGTGAAGGAATCATTAATCAGCTGCAAAACTCCGGGAGTCGCAGGTATTTCAAAAATCAGCAACTGCAAAATGCCATTAGCCATCTTTCATCCAGCATCAGTTTTGTCAAATTACGGAACGAAAGAGAAATGGACTATATCACTCAGTACTTGCGACCTTTTTGTATTGAACATTTAAGCTATGAGTGGCTCAATGAATTTACACAAGATGGAAAATTAAATGTTACGGATGCTTTCCTGACAAATCAACAGGTTAAATCTTTTCGTCCATACCTCAAGAATCCGACAAGCATCAATCGCGATAAAGCAGCAAACATCGGCGGACAATTGTTATTGCTATTGCGCGGCATGAGAAATACAACCATTCTCGATTATAGAAAATCGGCTTCTAATACGATGCGACTCCTTCGGGAAGAATTCCCTGAATTGAAAAAATAGCTTAGGGAACGTACTTGACTAATTCCCCAAGGAAATAGCTACACCGGACATTTCTCGTGGTAATTAATCAGCTCAATGGGCGCTCTTTCAAAAGTATAGCCCTCATAAGTCTTGTGTACTTCCTTTAGCACGTCTACAATTTCTTCCTCCGTCATTAATGTAACCAGCTTTTGCCGGAACTCTTTGATGTTGGGTAATCCCTTCAGGTAATTGGCATAATGCCTTCTCATCTCAAAAATGCCCACCATGGGTCCCTTCCACTCCAGTGACTTGCGCAGGTGCTTGCGGCAAACTTCTATCCGTTCTTCTAAAGTAGGGGGAGCCAATAGCTCTCCGGTTTGCAGATAATGTTTGATCTCCCGAAATATCCAGGGGTATCCGATCGCTGCCCTTCCGATCATAATGCCATCTACGCCATATCGGTTTTTATACTCGGCAGCTTTCTGCGGACTATCAATATCCCCATTACCAAAAATGGGAATGTGTATGCGGGGATTGTTTTTTACTTTGGCAATCAGCGTCCAGTCCGCCTCACCCTTGTACATCTGCGCACGCGTTCTGCCATGGATCGCCAGTGCCTTGATACCCACATCCTGCAGGCGCTCGGCAACTTCTTCAATGTTCTTGCTTTGTTCATCCCAACCCAATCGGGTTTTTACCGTTACCGGCAACTTCGTGCTGTTGACCACCGCCCGGGTGAGTGATACCATAAGATCGAGGTCTTTCAATACCCCAGCCCCTGCCCCCTTGGTAACTACCTTCTTGACCGGACAACCGAAATTGATATCTAGTAGATCCGGATGAACCGTTTCAACAATGGCCGCACTCAGGGCCATGGCTTCCTCATCGCCCCCAAAAATCTGAATGCCTACAGGCCGCTCTTCCTCGAATATGTCGAGCTTCTGCCGGCTTTTGATGGCATTGCGTATCAATCCCTCACTGCTGATGAACTCGGTGTACATCAGGTCGGCTCCGTTGTCTTTGCAAACAGCGCGAAAAGGCGGGTCGCTGACATCCTCCATCGGCGCCAGCAACAAGGGGAAATCGGGTAGTTGTATGGAATCAATATGTACCATGAACGATTATAAGGAAAGGCTTAAAAAAACATTCTTATCTTTCGGCCTGATTTGCAAAGGTACAATTCCAGCCACTATTGTATGATACCTTCTACAAGCTTATTGAATCGTTATCCTACCCAGTTGGCTTTATTACTGGCAATTACGGGTGTTTGCTTTATGGCCAGCGGGGCTGCCATGATGGTCATAGGTCCTTTGTTGTTTAATGTGCCGCTTGATCAACTGGCCAACCAGATGATGCAAAAGGAACACGCTAATTTGGCCAGAGTATTAAATACCATAGTTGCCTTCCTTTCATTTGGCCTGCCCCCCCTTATTTTGGCCTGGATGATGGGTACCCGACCCCTGCGCAGACTGGGTTTTCATAGCGGTATGAACGCAAAGCAGTTGGGCTGGGTGATATTGATCGCCCTGGCATCTATCGGATTATCAGGTGCCTTGGCGGAGCTGAACCAACAGATACCCCTGAGCAAAGCGTGGCATATCAAAGCCAGGGCCTTAGAGGAATCTTATCAGCAAACAATCATGGCAATGGCCTATATGCCTCGCCTAAGCGATTTTTTGCTGGCATTGCTTACGATAGCCGCCGCCCCTGCCATCCTCGAAGAGCTGATGTTCCGTTCCGGATTTCAACCGATACTGATCGGCGTCACCCGGAGCCCTTTCTGGGGCATCCTCTTGACAGCTATGCTTTTCAGTGCCATCCACTTTTCTATCTATGGATTCCTTTCCCGGCTGGCACTGGGTATTTTGCTGGGACTGGTATATTATTATGGAAAGAATATCTGGTTGCCCATATTATTCCATTTTATCAACAATGCCCTCATTGTCGTGGTGCTTTATTGGGCAGGAAAAAATGGTAAGCCGCCAACGGAAGTCATGAATGAGAAGGTACCGCTGATATGGGGCCTGCTCTCGCTGATAGCCTTGTTTTTTTTATTCCGTTACTTTATAGCTGCCAGTCGCAGGTACTGGAATGAATCACCTTCCTTATTCCATTTTAAAAACGAGTTAGATGATTGATCAGTGGATACGTGTTTATGTTACACAGAACTTGGCAGAAGCCTCCATTCTAAAGGGATTGCTGGAGGAAAACGGACTGCCGGTACAGTTGCTCAATAAGCAAGACAGTGCTTACTTGCTGGGAAGTGCTGAGATATATGTGCCGCAGCAATTACTGCCGGCAGCTGAACTTATTATTGAAGGTAATCGACTCAATTAATCAGTAAGCTAATTTTATGCCACTACAGTTATCTGTTTTAAAAACACGCGCTATTACTGCCATTGTTTTTGTGGTAGTCATGTTGCTGGGATTGCTCTGGAGTCAGTGGAGTTATCTGATACTCTTTACAGTGATTCATGTTGGCTGTTGGTATGAATATAAACATCTGCTGCTGCGAATCGATCCGGATTATGATCAGATGAACAGCATCCACCACAATAGCATGCAATTGGCGGGTTGGGGACTTATGCTTACTGGTGGTATGCAGGAGCTAAGAATAGGGGAGCTGATATTTCCTGACCTGGGTCAATTTATTCTGGTGGCAGCACTTTTATTATTTATTGTTAATGAAGTACTGCGTAATAAAACCAATAGCTATCGATTTCCTCTCTATGCTCTTTTTGGCTTTTTATATATTTCTCTGGCCTGTTATTGCATGATGTTACTGTATGGAAATATCCGGCATCGCGTTTTTCCCGATCAACCCGATGTGATGATGCCTATTTTGGTTATCTCAACCATTTGGATCAATGATACCATGGCTTACCTCGTAGGTTCCCTCATTGGCAAGACGCCCCTCTCGCTGGTTTCCCCCAAAAAAACTGTTGAAGGCACATTGGGGGGCATCATTTTATCTGTAATGGCTGTGACCATGGCAGGGGTTTATTTTTTCCAATTACCTACCCGACCGCTGCTCGTATTAACCATACTGACGGCCGTAGTGGGTACCTGGGGCGATTTATTGGAGAGTAAGCTGAAGCGAATGGCAGGCGTGAAAGACAGCGGACAAATTATGCCGGGCCATGGTGGTTTTATGGATCGGTTTGACTCACTACTGCTGGCAGTCATTGCAGTGGGACTGGTATTCAGCTGCTGGTATGCCGAATAATTAACCGAAGTCATCACCTGACATTATTCAATATTCCCGATTATCTTTGCGCATTAATTCATCATCATGACAATACATCGGGAGGGGTATAGAACCATTGCCATCGCAGCACTTGTATTTGGGTTGCTGAATCTGGCTAGCTTTTCGTTGTTGAGTGATGCGTATCCTGCAACGGCCATTGTTATTTTCTTCGCTACCCTCGCCGTTTTTCTTTTTCTGGTTTCCTTTTTCCGTATCCCCCGCCGTGCATTAACTATAAATGATAACCAGATAATTTGTCCCGCCGATGGTAAGGTAGTGGTAATCGAAGAAGTAGTAGAACAGGAATACTTTAAGGATAAGCGCATTCAGGTGAGTATTTTTATGAGTCCCGCCAATGTGCATGTTAACCGTAACCCTGTTTCAGGGGAAGTTGTTTACAATCAATACCATCCTGGTAAGTACCTGGTAGCCTGGGATCCGAAATCATCTACCGATAACGAGCGCTGGACAGTCGTTACGCGCCACCCTCGGGGTGAGGTTTTATACAAGCAGATTGCCGGTGCTTTGGCCCGCAGGATATGTAATTATACTCCCGTTGGTACCCGGATTGAGCAGGGCGACGAGTTTGGTTTCATCAAATTCGGTAGCCGGGTGGATGTGCTTTTACCCCTGGGTGCGCAGGTAAAGGTTCAGCTGAACCAAACGGTACAGGGGGGCGTAACCGTGCTGGCGGCCTGGTAAGAGATTTTAACAGGTTCAATTTTCTGATTTTAAAAAAAATGTGTACCTTTATATAACAAATAAAACAATATAATATGAAAAAAGTACTGGTTTTAGCTGCTGCTGCCTTCTTCCTGGGTGCCGGTGTTACAAATGCCTGCGAAGGAAAAAAGTGTGGCGATAAGAAAGAATGCGGAAAGAAAGAGTGCTGCAAGAAAGGCGATAAGAAAGCTGCTTCTGCTCCCAAAACAACTAAAAAAGCTTAATCTTGTTATACAGGATGTAAGGATCCTCTTCCTGAAACAGGAAGGGGATTTTTTTTGCCCCTACAGCAACTGTTCCAACTCCTGTAAGTGGGTAATTGTATAGGTTGGTTGAATGGATGTTTCGATGCCGGTATGGTTGACCAGAATGGTATCCATGCCTGCGTTCATGCCGCCCTGTATGTCAGCTTCCGGATTATCGCCGATCATGATGCTTTCATTGGTTGTTGCACCGGCTTCCCGCAGGGCATGATCAAAGATGGCTTTCTGTGGTTTTAGGCTATTGCTTGCTTCCGAAGTGGTAACGACCTGAAAAAAAGTATGCAGGTTGGCATTTCTGAGCTTGTTGTGTTGCACTTCTTCAAAACCATTGGTCACCAGGTGCAGGGCATATTTTTTATCCGTCAGGTACTGTAAAATTTCACGGGTGTAAGGAAACAGGTTGTTTTTGGTTGGAAGGATTTGAAGAAAATCAACGGCCATTTTTCTGGCCAGTGCTTCGTCGGCCAGCTTATGATCAACCAGTGCCAGCCACATTCTTTTCCACCTTAACTCGTCTTGTTTGATTTCCCCTCTTGTGTATTTTTCCCACAACCGGTGGTTGTGGAAGGAATATCTTTCATAGAAACCAGTAAAATCGTTGATTCCCTTTTCCTGTAAGTCAAGGGCATGATATAAATCAGCCAATGATTCCCGCGCATTGGTTTCGAAGTCCCACAAGGTATGATCCAGGTCGAAAAAAATATGGCGGTATTTCATGCTGCAAATTACACATTGACGGGCGTTCCCCGTTCTTATTCCATAAAAATCACGCAACTTTGTTGCAACCAATCAAGTGCACATGAAAGCAGTCATTACCGGAGCCTCCCAGGGTATAGGAAAAGCAGTCGCCGATCATTTTGCTGCTGCCGGCTATGATTTATTTCTCTGTAGTCGCGGAGAGGTCAGTCTCTATCATACATTGGAGGAATTGCAGACGAAATACCCTGAAAGGCAGCTGTATGCGCGGCCAACAGATATGTCGCAACAATCGGAGGTAGTAGCTTTTGCTCAATGGATTTTATCTTTTGGCGTTCCGGATGTTTTGGTGAATAATGCAGGTCAGTTCATACAGGGACAAATAAGTACGGAAGCTGAGGGTGCCCTGGAACAAATGATGCAAGTCAATCTCTTTTCTGCTTATCATTTAACTCGTGCTTTGTTGCCAGCGATGAAAGAAGCCGGTAGGGGACATATTTTTAATCTGTGTTCGATTGCCTCCCTACGTGCTTATCCCCATGGAGGCAGCTATGGTATCTCGAAATATGCATTGGCCGGATTTACTGCCAACTTACGTGAAGAGCTAAAAACAAACGGCATTAAAGTGACGGGTGTTTTTCCGGGCGCTACCATGAGTCCGAGTTGGGAAGGCTCAGGCGTGCATCCTGATCGCATCATGCAGGCAAGCGATGTGGCCAGTATGATGGTTGCCGCCGCTTCGCTGTCGCCCGCCGCTGTGGTGGAAGAGATTGTGCTGCGCCCGCAGTTGGGTGACCTGTAATTTTTTTTATTCTTTTTTCCTGTCATCCTATAGTGGCGGTAGTTGTAACTTTAACCCACAACACTTGCCATGCGATTTATTTTTCTGCTTTGTTTTTATTTTGTCGGGTTGTCTTCCGTATCAGCTGCTGAAGACAGTTCCTGGATACGGATTAACCTGCTGGGGTATAATACCGGCTCCACCAAACAAGCTGTATGGTGCAGTAAGGCAAAGGATGTTCCTGCTTTTTTTGAATTGGTACATGCCCTTACAGGTAAGGTGGTTTATAGGGGGAAATCAACTACCGGGTATGGTGCTTATGGTCCGTTTGCTTCTACTGCAAGACTTGGTTTTTCATCTTTTCGCAAGCCCGGAAAATATTATTTACGAGCAGGTAAAAGCCGTTCACCCATATTTGCTATCAGTGATACCGTCTATCAGGGAACCGCGGATTTCTGCTTGCGATATATGCGACAGCAAAGAAGTGGTTTTAACCCTTATTTAAAAGATAGTTGTCATACGCATGATGGATATACCCTGTATGGGCCGATGCCAGACAGCACACATATCGATGTTAGTGGTGGCTGGCACGATGCCAGTGATTATCTGCAATACAGCAGCACTTCAGCGAATGCTACCTGGCAATTACTTGCCGCCTATCGTGATTATCCGCAGGCTTTTCGCGATGGTCATAGCGGCAACGGACTTCCCGGTGCCAATGGCACTGCCGATGTGCTGGATGAAGCGCGCTGGGGGATGGATTGGTTACTGAAAATGCATCCCCGTTCCGACTGGATGTTCAATCAGTTGGGCGATGACAGAGATCATGTCAACATGCGCATACCGAAGGAAGATCCTTATTATGGAAGAGGGTTTGAACGACCCGTTTATTTCGTCAGCGGACTTCCACAGCAGCGGGGGCGATTCATGAATACGACCACCGGCACATCTTCCACTGCAGGTAAATTCGCTTCCGCTTTTGCTTTGGGCGCTTCTGTATTTCAACAGACAGACAGTACCTATTCCCGCCTGCTTTCCACCAAAGCATTTTCAGCCTGGGCGTATGCATTTCAAAAACCGGGTTATACCCAGACAGCTTCAGTCCGGTCTCCCTATATCTATGCAGAAGAAAATTATGTGGATGATATGGAGCTGGCAGCAGCCTCACTCTTTGCCATGACAGGTAAGCGTGATAGTAGCTGGTTGAAGAAGGCACAGCAATTTGCCCGCGCAGAAAAAATAACTCCCTGGATGATACAGGATACGGCAAATCATTATCAGTGGTATCCCTTCATCAATGAGGGGCATGCCGAACTGGCATCCAAACTGAAGGGCAACGCAAGAAAAGAGATCGCCGATTTTTACAGGAAGGGCGTGGCACTCATTCAAGCACGCGCCAACAGCAATGCTTTCCTGCGCGGCATCCCTTTTATTTGGTGCAGCAATAACCTGACGGTGCAATTTGCCATACAATGTATGTGGTACCGGCAATTGACTGGTGATACTTCTTTCTTGCAATTAGAGCAGGCGAATATTGATTGGCTTTTTGGGTGTAATCCCTGGGGAACCAGTATGGTATATGGGTTACCAGCAAAGGGTGACACGCCTGTTGATCCACATTCTGCTTTCACACACCTAAAGAACTATCCGATTGATGGCGGATTGGTCGATGGGCCTGTGTACACTTCTATTTATAAAAATCTGATTGGCATACAATTGATGGAGCCGGATGAATATGCTCCCTTTCAAAGTGATTTAGCAGTTTATCACGATGATTATGGCGACTACAGTACCAATGAGCCTACCATGGATGGCACCGCCAGCCTGATTTATTTGTTGGCGGCTATGCAAGCACAGTCAACACAGTCTTCTCCCCAAAAAGAATACGAGTATGTTCAGGGAACTGTTGTTCGGGGCAGCAAAATGAAAAAGGAAGTGGCGCTGGTATTTACGGGTGATGAGTTCGGCGATGGCTTACAGCATATACGCCAAACATTGCAAAAGGAATCAGTTCCCGCTGCATTTTATCTGACAGGAAGATTTTACAGGAATAACACATTTACAAAGGAGCTGCAATTATTGCAGCGCGCAGGTCATCTGTTGGGACCCCATTCTGATCAGCATCTTCTCTATTGTGACTGGAAAAAAAGAGATAGCACACTGGTGAGTCGGGATTCTTTACTGCAAGATCTCAACAATAATCTTGCTGCTATGCATGGCATCGGATTGGCAGACACCATCGCAGGGGGCTGGTATATTCCTCCTTATGAATGGTGGAATCGCGAGGTTGCCGGCTGGCTCAATGAGGTGGGCGTGCGATTGTTCAGTTGCACCTCCGGCTTAGGAACACCTGCTGATTATACTTTTCCAGAAATGGGTGCTTCCTATAAATCGAACAAACAAATACGCGCGCAACTTGCTAAGCTGCTTGAACAATCTCCCGATGATTTAAATGGAGCCATTATATTGATTCATGTGGGAACAGACCCACGGCGTAAAGAGAAATTATACCATGAGCTGGGTGACATCATTCGCTCATTGCGCCAAAAGGGCTTTCGGTTGCGTCGTGTGGACGAGTTGCTGAGACAATGATTCGCGGCATTTACCAGCGGTCTTCTTCCGGAATATCTTCCTTCGGGGGAAATTTACTTTTCATTTCCTCCCTTTGCTTCAGCCTTTCTAATATGAGTGCTGCAATCAGCTTACCCGCATCTTCCTGGGGATGTGCCGATAACACTGTCTTCATTTTTTCCTCACTCACATCCAGTCGATATAGAATTTGAACGAGTGCGGCAAAGTCGTTTACAATGAGATGGTTGATCTCAATCGCCAGCTCCTCCGGAGAAAGCCCTGACCAACGAATTATATCTGGTGTCAAATATTCTGCTTAACAATGTTCAATGCTGCATATTAATACTTTTCCATTACACCGAGACCAAACAAAGCAAAATCATATTTTACCGGGTCATTTGGATCTAGTTTTCTTAAGTGTTCTGTCAGCTCAAGGGCTGTATCCCAGTTGTTGTTTTTTCTTTGAACAAGTCCAAATTTTCTGGCTACGCGTGCTACGTGCAGGTCGAGCGGACAAATGAGTTCGGCAGCTGATATTTTTTTCCATATACCGAAGTCAACGCCCGTCTTGTCTTTACGAACCATCCAGCGCAGGAACATATTCAATCGCTTACAGGCAGACCCTCTTTCCGGTGTGGCAATGTGTTTGCGTGTACGGGCAGGTGCATCTTCCAGTGAAAAAAAATAGTGGTGAAAGTGTGTCAGTCTTTTCTCTGCCATATTCGTAATGGAAGGATATTGTTCACCAGCAGGGAGAAAGGCATTTTCCAGGCTCTTATGCCGGGCATAATGATGGTGGAGAAAAGCAATGAAATAAAGTAGGTCAGTGTCGTTGAAAGTCCGGTGTTTAAATCCTAATAGTCGTTTCAGATCTGCCGGTGTATGCTGCTGACAAAAGTCAAACGGCGCATGGTCCATTCGTTGCAGCAATTCTTTGCTTTTAGCAATGATGGTGGTTCGGTTGCCCCAGGCAAGCACGGCAGCGAAAAGTGCTGCAATTTCAATGTCTTGCTGTCGGGAGAATTGGTGGGGGATACAAATAGGGTCACTTGAAATAAAGGCCGGCTGATTATATCGGCGTACCCGTTCATCCAGCAACAACTGTAGTTGATCTTTTTTAAGTTGCTTCTTCCTGGCTGCCGGCATCCTTTATTTTCTTTAGATGGATTTGTTTTATCCAATTGCCTTGTTCAGGTCATCAATCAGGTCATCTGCATCTTCAATACCGACACTGATGCGGATGAGACTATCGGTGAGTCCATGTTTTATTCTTTCTTCCCTCGGGATAGACGCATGTGTCATACTCGCAGGATGATTGATAAGTGATTCAACACCGCCGAGACTTTCTGCGAGCGAAAATAAGTGCGTTGAAGAGAGCACCCGTGTAACGTTTTCAGGTCGGTTGTCTTTTAGTTCAAAGCTCATCATGCCTCCGAATCCGTTCATTTGGCGTTGGGCAACTTCGTAGTTGGGG
>Ga0315900_10007456_pt1 | contig 14365 bp, 28 predicted proteins | sample LakEriMetagenome_FD_203521 | JGI IMG/M metagenome (GOLD analysis project Ga0315900, IMG submission 203521) | Freshwater fungal communities from buoy surface, Lake Erie, Ohio, United States - Buoy 12 MA114 | ecosystem: Environmental > Aquatic > Freshwater > Lake > Lake biofilm | place: USA: Lake...
AATGAATTATTATTTGGTAGAATTTCAAAACGATTCGGTGCATACTCAATATGAGGAAGTATCGGCAATTTCCTCGCAAGAGGCGGTCAACAGTATCATGACGGGTTGGCCAGAAGCAAAGATTTATAATGTCTGGACAGAAGTTGGTGAGAATGATCTATGGAAAACTCCGCCTAAGTAAATGGATCTAACCATGGAAGGATTTTATATGGAACAAAAATCATTTGATGGTTTTTATTTTTTACCAGGTGTTGAAGATAATAGTTTAGGGTTTCAGTATTTTAAATTGAAGGATGAATATGACAATGGAAAACCTATTAATGGTACTAGCCTTGGCGACATGTATCACATCGCCTTTTTTAGTCGAGATGAAAATGGCTCTCCAGTATTTGACGATGCATTTGAAGCAATTCTAGCAGACCCAACAATCTATGCACAAGGTCTAATTGGTGCAGATATTTACGGTTGCATATTGCGTAAGACGGATAAATCAGACGGATGGTTTAATAGTTATTTGACCAAAACTCTTGGTAAAATAGGAATCAATAAATTAATGAAAGCTGCAAAATCCATTGCAGAAAATTGAAAAAGGAAATATATTATGGAAAATCAATTGGCAACACCAGAAGGTAAAGACTGGCTAAGAGGTTTATTAAAAACCGATATAGTCAATTTGGAGTTTATGAAAAAAGACGGAACTCTCCGTGAAATGAAATGCACTCTTAGGGAAGATAAGATTCCCGAAGCATCTAGACCAAAAGGTTCTGGTAAAACACAAAGTAATGATTCTATTGCCGTGTTTGATTTGGTAAAACAGGAGTGGAGATCCTTTCGCTTTGATTCTGTCAAACAACTTTCATTCAATCTTGGAGAATAGTATGAAATATTTGGTACAGTCTATCAGCACCTTTCATCTAGCACATGTGGTCGAAGCGGAAAATGAAGAACAAGCAAAACTGATTGCAAGAGATGCTGATGACAATTGGCAAAAATGGAAAGGACTGCAATTTGTAGGTGTTACACCATTTGATCAAGCACAAGATACAATCAAAGCGTTAAAAGCACAAGATGAGTTTTTTTGGTCTGGCCATTCGTACATGAAAGATGGTAAAGTAGAATACCAAAAAGAATAAATTGAGTATACCTAAAATCGCCCATATTACTTGGAAAACCAAGGATGTGGTAAACAGTCAATCACCACTTATTCTCAATGGTCTACGCAACCTAATCGATTTAAATCCCGATTGGAATGTGATAGTGCATGACGATAATGATATAGATGGATATTTAAAAAATGTTTTAAATAAAAGAGATTACAATTTAATAAAAGATTTACACATTGTAGAAAAGTCGGATTTATGGAGACTTTTTAAATTATATAACGAAGGCGGTCTTTACATGGATATTGACCGCTTTTGTAATATTCCATTATCTGAAATCGTAACAGATGATATAAAGTGTGTATTACCAACCTGTTTAGATTGGGACTTTTCACAAGACTTTATGTTAACTGAACCTAAAAGTCCAATCCAAGAAAAAACCATTGAATTGATATTACAGAGGCGATATGAAGGACATAAGAATGTTTTCTTTTTAGGTCCACAAACATATATGCACGCTGTAACAATAGTATTATTTGGTGAAATGATTAACACGAATCCTGGTGTGGAAAGATTTACTGAAATGCGTAAATATCTGGAACAAATTCCATTTATTAAAACATATAGAGAACAACCACCACACGACACGGTAATTTATAAAGGTGATGGTATCATGAATTGGGAAAAATTAAAAAAAGAATTTTATGCGGATGCAAATATAAAACATTGGTCAGGTGACTGGTAATTATTAAAAATATTGATTATCTTCATCAAAAAATATCATTAGACAAACCTTCATTATTGTGATATACTATGACTAAGTATTAACACTTAGATTTTAACTATTATAGGAAGAATCATGGAATTACAATACATTTGTTTAGTTTGTGGTCATGTTCACGATGATGAAAAAGAAGGCAAGTTTGAAGAATTATCGGACTTGTTTACTTGTCCAGAATGTGGTTGTTTTAAAGATGAATATTATTCAATAACGAAGGAGAAATAGTATGGCAAAATCAGTAAAAGGTACTCGTACCGAAGCAGCATTAAAAGAAGCATTTGCAGGTGAATCACAAGCGAATCGCCGTTATTTGTATTTCGCAAACATGGCCGATGTAGCAGGATCACCAGATGTAGCTGCTGTGTTCCGTTCTACTGCTGAAGGTGAAACAGGTCACGCACATGGTCACATGGAATATCTATTGACTGGTGGTGCTGGAGATCCAGGTACTGGTCTATCGGCTGCAACCGTAGCAGAAGCATTAGAGTCCGCTATTCATGGTGAAACCCACGAATATAGCGATATGTATCCTGGTATGGCAAAAACTGCTCGTGATGAAGGTTTTGATGAGATTGCGGATTGGTTTGAAACATTGGCGAAAGCAGAACGCTCACACGCTAATAAATTCCGTAAAACATTAGAAGCACATAAAGCAGAACAACAGTAGTTAACCAACCGATGATTCTAGAAGATCGACCAATTCACCATATTGGTAATCTTCTAGCATCCTTAACATAAGTTCTAAAATTTGTATTTGACGATAAAAATTATGGAGTTCATTTAACCGACTATTCAATTGATTTTGTGTAAACATCTGTAACAAATTTTCACCATCATTTTTCTTCTTTATTTTTTTAATGATTTTTTCTAATTTTTTTATGTGATTTTTGCAAACTTCAATGTTATTGTTAATCACCGACATTTCATTTCTAGTTTCATTTTTCATAATGATTACTAGATTATCGTGATCAGGATTTATATTATTGACAACATGTAGAAATAGTCGGCTAAGATGTTCTAACGCTTCATCACGAAAGTTTTGGTGTTTATCAAATTTTCCCGTCTTGTCGTATCGTTCCTTACGAATAGGATCGATAAGTAGTTCATAGGCCTCTTTGATCTCTTTAAAAGTGATTGGATCACCACCTTTATCTGGATGGTGTTGTTGTGCAAGTGATTTGTATTTGGATTTGATTTCTTCAGGAGTACTATCCTTAGAAATCCCAAGTATGTCATAAGGATTCATTAGAGTATTTATTAGGCCCCTTTAGTTAAATGGGATAACACTTGATTTGTAATCATGGATTGGCAGTTCGATTCTGTCAAGGGGCACACATTTGAAAGTTAACATGAAAACGATTGCATTACCTAGAATATTACAACCTTTTTATTGTAGTGATCTTATTCGCATTGGTAAAAACAATGATGGTGGATATTTGGTTAATAAAGATGATATAACAAAAAGTAAAAAATTACTTTCTTTTGGTATCAATGACGATTGGTCTTTTGAAGAACATTTTCTAAGTATCAATAACTGCCAATTATACGGATATGATAATTCTGTAAATGAAGAAATGTTAAAGAGTAAAAATTTACAGGAACAACATAAAGAGTTTTTTCAAGGTACAAAACACCACATATCAAAGAATGTTGGAAAATATAATGCTGAGAATGAAATCTCTTTTAAAACTCTTTTAGAAGATAAAGGTTCCGATATATTTCTAAAATGTGATATTGAAGGATCCGAATATGATATTTTGGATGATATTATAATTAATACCAAATTATTTTCTGCAATTGTTATGGAATTTCATGACATAAATGATCCTGCAAAATTTAATGAATTATACAATTTTATTAGTAAAATAGACCAGAAGTTGGTTCACATCCATATTAATAATTATACTTATTTGGAAGTTGGCAATGGACAAAGCTATGTTCCATCAGTTATTGAGCTGACCTTTACATCATCGACAAACATTTCATTAAAAAGAAATATAACACTACCTAATGCATTAGATATGCCAAATTGTCCTGATCGAGATGATTTTGCAATTATCTTTTAGTTACATTTTAACTATAATTTCTAATGCCATAAGGGTCAAACTACCAATCAATACAATCGCAAATATTATTTGCGGTAATTTATTCATAATACCTCCACTTCAGTTTATTATTTAAATACTCCAGATTCAATTACCATTAAAGATAAGCAGAATATGAGAACGAGTACGAAAACTATTGGTTGCATATTCATTTATAACTTATATAGTTTAAAAAAATATGTTACTAAAGCCGCAGCCGTCATACACCACCAAAAAAGTTGTGTTTGTTTTTGCCTATCTTTATCCATGAACCGCATTTCATCAGCTCTTTCTTTTTCCATTTTTACTTTGGTAGCTTCAACTTCTGCCCAAGCAGCTTTACCATATTTTTTAATAGCTTCCAGTTTTAACTGATCAATTTTTAGTTGGTGAGCTTTTTCTTTTTGATATTTTTCGTAAGCCTTAAACTCCGCCATTGTGGCTAAGTATTCTTGTTCCGCTTTGGCTTTCATTCTTTGGATATGCTGTTGTTGAACAGCCTTTTCCATATCAGCCTGTTGGTCGGTAACCACAGAGCTTAATTGTTTGCTTGCTCCTTGAGCAGCTTTAAGAGTACCGGCGGCACTTTGAGCACCGGCAATAATTGGATCTGACATTTGAATTCCTATAGGTTTATAAGTTCATAAAACCATTGAGAAAAATTCAAATCAGCATGACTATTTATGATTCGGTAACTTGACAATTGAGAAAAAATGATTTATAATACTATATAAGTTAAAAAGCCACTAAAATATGGAGAAATTGAATGGCAAGAATTACTGACGCAAATTTGATTTTTGCAGGTTCCGAACCAAAATTTACGGTTGAACTTACTCAAACGGATTTATCAAAAACTCTGGCGTGGTACTCTCAAAGTAAAGATAAAAATGATGCATTTAAATATGCATCAGAATTCTTTAAGAAAAAACATAAACTCAACGCTTCTTCTGTATTAAAAGATAAACCATCGACATTTGGTTTTATTTGTCGTATTGTCAGTAATGGTGGTATTTTACCTACTCAAAATCGGATTTGGTTTGATCAGGAAATCGAAAAGATTAAACTTGAGTTAACTAGTAAAAAAGAAGAACCTGATAATATTACTCCAGTTAAGACAAATGTAATCAGTATACAAGATCGTATTCGAGAAAAGGCCTCCGAGTGCATTGGTGAGTTAGAAGGACAAATTGATGATCTGATATTATCTCAATTTAAAACTTCTCCATCACCTTATGGATTATTCCATACAATGAACATTAAAGATGCACAAACAAAATATATTCTAGAGTGGGTTAAATTAAAACGTGCAGAATTTGATGAAGCGTTGACTAGTGATGATGAACAAATACGAGAAGGTTGGTCGAACTTTACTAAACCTCAAATTAAAAAAATTATTGCCTATTGTGATCAGGTAATCTTAGATTGCCAGAAGGTTTCGGCAAACTCAATTAATACCCGAAAACCACGCAAGCGAAAAACAAAATCACCCGAACAATTAGTTGCCAAGATGAAATATCAGTTGGAATATAAAGAGTTGGGCTTGACTTCAGTTAAATCTTCTGATATAATTGGTTGTATGCAGTTGTGGATTTATAACACTAAAACAAGAAAACTTGGGTGTTATAATGCCGAAGATGCTGGTGGATTGAGTGTAAAAGGTTCTACTATTTTGAACTATGCTGAATCCAAATCTGTACAAAAGAAATTGCGTAAACCTGAAGTAACACTACCTGAAGTTTTAAAAGGTGGTAAAGTATTTTTGCGTAATGTAATTGAGAATATTCGTGCTGTTGAGAGTAACTTAACAGGTAGATTAAATGATGATACGATTTTATTGAAAGTAATTAAGTGAAAATTGCGTTAGCGTCAGACATTCATTTAGAATTTGCTGACCTTATCTTGAAGAATGAAGAAAATGCCGAAGTATTAATACTGAGCGGAGATATTTGCACAGCTAAAGTTTTCAAACATAAACCAAAAGAAAGATTGATGGTTAAAGATTTCTTTAAGCGCTGTGCATTTCAATTTCCTCATGTCGTGTATATTATGGGTAACCATGAGCATTATGATTTTGATATTGCTAAAACATATGATAGATTGAAAGCTGAGTTGGCTGATTTGCCAAATATTCATGTTCTAGAAAAAGAAACATGGGAACATAATGGTGTAACCTTTGTTGCTGGTACATTATGGACTGATATGAACAAAGGTGATTCATTGACTATGTGGCATTGTGGTAAGGCGATGAATGATTTTAAAGTGATTACAAATAGCAATCACATGGTTCAACATAAGAGAAATGTTTACCATGAGAATGAGCGTAACGAAGATGGTACTTTGATTGTTAAAGCTGTGGATCACTATCAGTCGCCTTCAAGGTGGTCAGTAGAAGATTCTGTGGAAGACCATAAGAAAATGTTAGATTACATTAACATTACAACACAAGATAAATCAAAATGTTATGTAGTAGTAACACACCATGCACCAACACCATTAAGTATTGCTAATTGGTACAAAAATGACTTTTTAATGAATGGTGCGTTTGCTTCTGATTTGTCTGAGTTTATTATGGACAGGCCACAAATTAAATTGTGGACTCACGGTCATATGCATGATCCATCAGATTACCTTGTAGAAGAAACTAGAGTGGTTTGTAACCCCCGTGGTTATGTTGGATATGAACAAAGAGCAAAGGAATTCAAATTGAGATATTTGGAGATATGATGAAAATAGTAATTAACTCGGACTACGGTGGTTTCTCATTGTCGGACTCGGCCATTGAGGCCTATGCGGAGAGAAAAGGAATTACCCTACGCAAAGAGGAGCGGATTGATTCGGTGCTCTCTGCTGATTATTACCTTGAGGATGGTAATGAGTGGTTTAATTGCCGTGAGATTCCGCGGAATGATCCGACATTAGTGGCGGTGGTGGAGAAACTTGGTAAAGAAGCCGATGGTTTCTGTGCTACTCTGAAAGTGGTAGAGATACCAGAGGATGTGGATTGGTATGTGGAAGAATACGATGGAAATGAGTGGGTCGCCGAGAAGCATCGGACTTGGAGTTAATTATGGGAATGTTTGACTATATTGCATATGAAGGACATGAGTATCAAACCAAAGATACTCCGGCTCAATCAATTGATAACTACAAGATTGAAGGCCTTGCTCTTTGGTATGAAAACTATGATGCTGAATGGATAGATGACGATGATGGTATTTTAGGTGGTTACTTAAAAAAGTTTAATTCACGATGGGAAATGTGTGATGAGTTTGATGGACTAATTCGATTCTATCGTGAAGATAAAGAATCTGGTGGTTACGAAGCCGATAAGTGGATAGAATATTCTGCTTTGTTTATGGATGGTAAATTATTGAGAATTAAGGAGATTAAAAAATGAGTGTTACATTTTATCTAAATGATGATAGAGATTATTCACCAACTTTAGAAAAGTGGCTGCGACAATTTATCTGTACAATGGATGAAGGTACACTTAGACCAGGTAATGATAGTGGTGATTCTCCTTTTGGTGTAAAAATCATTTTTGATGGTTATGCTGATTTGGAGACCGAAGAAGAATATATTGAAGCTGGTGATAAAACTCAATTATCATTTGCTATCTTCATACACAAAAATTCATTAACGGAAGAATTTCCTCCACACGAAGAAACTCCTTGGGCTTTAATACATCGCCCAAAAGAAGAAGTATGTGTGTGGGCATGGTACAATGAAAATACGGATGATGTAGATATTATTCCTTTTGAAGATAATAATTCTACCGAACTTGACCACAAATTAGTTTACGATATTATTGCTAAAATTGAAGAACGGGATGCAAATGACTGAAGAACGACAAAAAATAGCATGGGCAGTATTACAAGGTGAATTGCCTGCCGAAGAATTAACTTATGCCGAAATTGATGAAATAGAGGACTTAATCTTTGATGCCGTATCGGCTAAGCTAAGTTCGCCTCTATTCTGTACAAAAATACATTAAAATGTACATAATATGATACTAATAGACTTTAATCAGGTAGCAATCTCCAATCTAATGGAGCAAATCGGATCGTCTAAAACGGCAGTTGACGAAACCCTTGTTCGCCATATGATATTGAATACAATTCGTACCTATGTGAAGAAATTTAAATCTTCTCATGGTCCTGAAGTTGTAATCGCATGTGACAATAAAAAATATTGGAGGCGAGATATATTTCCAAATTACAAAGCAAGTCGTAAGAAGATGCGAGATTCTTCAGGCCATGATTGGAATACCATTTTTGATTGTTTAAATAAAATTCGTGATGAATTGAAAAATTATTCACCATACAAGGTAATCGATGTAGAAACTTGTGAAGCGGATGATATTATTGCGGTCTTAGCTATGCGGTATTCACCACATGACAATATTATGATTTTATCTTCCGATAAAGACTTTGCACAATTACAGAGATATTCATCGGTTTCACAATATTCACCAATATTGAAAAAATATATTAAAGAATCATTACCTTCATTTCAATTGAAGCAAATGATTATTCGTGGTGATAAAGGCGATGGCATTCCTAATATATTATCTAATGATGATGTATTCATTTCTGGTGGTCGTCAAAAACCAATTACTGAAGCCAAGATCATTCAATGGATGAATCAAGACCCTAAAGACTTTTGTACGGAAGAAATGCTTCGCAATTATTCTCGTAATGAAACTTTGATCGATTTAACAAAAATACCTGAGAATATCAAACAAACTATTATAGATACCTATGAAAACGCAAAAGGTCATACAAAGCAGGAATTTATGAATTATATGATTGCGAATCGTTTGAAAAATTTAATTGAGGTAATCGATGAGTTCTGAACTATTATATTCCGAGATATTCGAGGAATTTGAAAAAGCCGAAACAAAGGCACAACGTATTGAAGTATTAAGAAAACATGATCACAAATCGTTCCGTGATTTTTTAGTGTTTGCATTTAATCCACATATAAAGTTTGATGTGGAAGTACCTGAATATAGACCATCAATAGAACCCGCTGGTCTTAATCACACTTATTTGGACATGGAAGTTTCTAAACTTTACCGATTTATTGAAAATCATCCTAAAAGAACCAACACAACTGAAAAAAAGAGAAAACAATTACTAACAGTAATTCTTGAAGCTTTGCATAAAGATGAAGCTGAGTTATTGGTAAGACTGATCAACAAAGATTTAAAGGTAAAATTCTTAACCTCAAAAATAATTCAAGAAGCATATCCTAATTTATAATATGAAAATAGTTTTAGTTACGGGTGGTTTCGACCCAATACATTCGGGGCATATTAGTTATTTTAAAGAAGCAAAAACTTTAGGTGACATGTTAATCGTTGGATTAAATTCTGATGAATGGCTTGAACGCAAAAAGGGTCGAGCCTTTATGCCTTGGAATGAAAGACTTTGTGTTATAAACAATCTATCTATGGTAGATGAAGTATATACGTTTGATGATGAAGATGGTTCAGCAAAAGCTTTTATAAAACAAGTAAGAGCTCATTATCCAACAGCAGAATTAATATTTGCCAACGGAGGAGATAGAACATCAAATAATATTCCAGAGATGGAAGTTAAAGATGTGTTGTTTAAATTTGGTGTTGGCGGTGAAAACAAAAAGAATAGTAGTAGTTGGATTCTAGAAGAATGGAAAGCACCAAAAACTGAAAGAGTTTGGGGATATTATCGTGTATTGTATGAAGTATCAGGATTAAAAGTAAAAGAACTTACTGTAAATCCAGGAAAATCATTGAGTATGCAAAAACATTCTTATCGAAATGAACATTGGCATATTGTAGAAGGAGTAGCTAATGTGCAACTTAAATATCATAGACCAGATAGATCAGAAGAAGTGATTAATCATACGCTTTTTCCTAATAATACTTTAAACATACCTTTGGGTGCTTGGCATCAACTATCTAATCAATCTTCTTCTCTATTAAAAATTATAGAAATACAATATGGTGAAAGTTGCGTAGAGGAAGATATAGAAAGAAAATGAAACGCAATAAGTATAACATTATTACTATTAACTTAACATCAATTGATAGTGGTGCTCCAATATCTGATGTTCCATGTGGAAGTTGTACAAGATGTTGTGAAGTGTTAACACCATTCTTAACTCCAGAAGAAGTAACATCAGGTCTTTATCCACTAAGTCTTATACAACCGGATAAAGAAATGATTTTAGAAAATCCTAATGTTGGACCATTGGTAGCAATGTTTAAGAAAACACCGAAAGGTGGATGTTCTATGTTCATTGATAACAAGTGTTCAATATATGATTATCGACCAAGGTCGTGCAGACAGTTTGATTGTCGAACACAAAATCATCCAGAAACTAATAAAGTTGCAAAAGAAAAATTTGGTATAGAAAGACTATAATATGAAAGTAGCTGTAGTTACGCCTACAATTGCATCTAAACATTTAAAACAATGTATAGATTCCGTAAACAAACAAACCTATAAAGATATTACTCATTATATTTTTGTTGATGGTTGTCAGTATGAACCAGAAGCAAGGAAAATACTTAAACAATCACCAAAAACAAAGATGATTGAATTGGAAGAAAATGTTGGTAAAGGCTGGTATGGCCATCGTGTTTATGCTGCCTGTTCTTTTCTAGTTAACGCTGATGTTATTTGTTATCTAGATGAGGACAATTGGTATGAACCAAATCATATTGAGGAACTTGTTAATGTGATTAAAGAAGGCAACGATTGGGCATACTCTTTGAGAAAAATTTATAATAAAGACGGAGAATATATTTGTGAAGATAATTGCGAATCACTTGGTAAATGGCCTGTATATTTTAACAATGAAGTATTCCACATTGATACCTCATCTTTTGCTGTTAAGCGTGATGTTGCTACTCGTATAGGGCATGCATGGTATGGCCAATGGGGTGCAGATCGACAATTCTTTGGTGCAATCAAACAACATTTTCCAAAATATGAATGTACAAGAAAACATACTCTAAGTTATCGTTTAGATGGTAATCCAAATTCAGTAACCCAAAAGTTCTTTGACGAAGGCAATTCAGTAACAAATCAAAAATATAACGGAAATTATCCATGGAAAGAAAAACGGCTCTCATCACCGGGGGATCAGGTTACCTTGGTGTTCACCTAGCCAAAGAACTCAACCAAAGAGGTTGGAGAGTAATAACTCTCGATCTAAAAAATCCTGTTGAATATTTTAATGTAGGTTATATTGGCGATGTTCGTGATAAAGACATTCTAACCAAAATTTTCAAATCTGATAAGATTGATACAGTATTTCATTTAGCTGGTCGCATTGAGGTGGGAGAATCATTCAAAGAACCAACAGTATTTTATGATCACAATTTGGCAGGTACTTGTAATCTACTGAATATGATGGTTACTCATGGTGTTAAAAATATTGTTTATTCATCATCAGCTGCCGTCTACAAACAACAAGATGATAATATTGGAGAAGATAGTGAGATTGCTCATAACTCTCCTTATGGTTATACAAAATATGCTTCAGAATGTGCAATACGGGATTCTGGTTTAAACTATGTAAACTTTAGATATTTCAATTTGGCTGGTGCTGATCCTGATGGTGAATTTGGTGAAAACCATAATCCTGAAACCCATTTGATTCCTAGGATCTTGCAAAATCTAAATAGCTTCCAAATATATGGGAACGATTACAATACGGCCGATGGAACGTGCATACGTGACTATGTGCATGTTTCTGATGTGGCCGCTGCCCATGTGGACGGGGCTCTTCATCTCCATGCAGGAGGGGAAAACACCACTCTCAATTTGGGCACTGGACTAGGGTATTCTGTACTAGAAATAATAGGCAAAATAGAACAGATTACCGGACAAAAAATTACCTATAATTATTCAACAAGACGGCCTGGTGACCCATCCAGACTAGTTGCCGATATAACACTTGCCAAAAAAGTATTGAATTTTGAACCTAAACATGATATAATGAGTATTCTTAAAACCGCTTATGACTGGCACTTTAAAAATGACAAATAGAAAAATTGATGATTCGGTAATTGACGCTGAAGATATAATTGGCCTTGGTTTACTTAAAAATCATACTCATTTTATAATGGGTGAAATTGATGATGAAAATGTTGAAAAGGCTATCCGTTGGTTGCTCTATGAAAACATGGACAACTCCAATCCAGACAAAGTTTTAACAATCTATATCAATTCTACTGGTGGTAGTTTGACCGATGCTTTTGGTTTAATTGATGTAATGCAAAACTCCTCATTTGTAGTTCGCACAATCGGTATTGGTAATATTATGAGTTCGGCTTTTTTAATATTTGCAGCTGGTGATAAAGGTGAACGATATATAGCTAAAAACACTAGTATTATGTGCCATCAATTTACGGAAAGTATTGATGAAAAATACCATGACATTAAAGCAGCGTTGAAAGAAACGGAAAACTGCAATAAGCGTATGGTTGATATTCTTACAGAAGCAACAGGTCTAGCACCAAGTAGAGTGAAAGCAAAACTTTTGCCACCAAGTGATGTTTATATGACGGCTGAAGAATTGCTTGAGTATGGTGTGGCAGACCACATTTTAGGGAGTTAAAGAAACAACATGTTAGTGGGCGGCAAAAAGTATCAAAAACCAAGTAAAACTAAATTTAAAAAAAATCGTGATAAAGAAGATCAACATCTTTTTAGACAAAAGCATCATGATAAAAATGCTTATCGATTGATTAAACAAGAAAGAGAAGATTATGTCATATAAAGATTTGCTACACAAAAAAATCCAAGAATTAGAAATGACAATTGCAAACGCTAAAGGCGAAAAGTCATCTTTGGAAAAAGAATTGATGAGTCTTAAAATCAAAGAATTTGAAGAAGAAATGGCGGAAGAAAATAATAAAGTCGCTTTACTCAAAGGTTAGTACTCACTAACATACTGTTGTTTTTAGGCAACAAATGTCTTGACAATTCCAACCTAATCTGTTAAGATAGGGGTTATGGAAATATTAAAAGAAATCACTCCTTGGATTGTCGATTACCGACAGCCAAATCATACTTATCTGGTTAATAATAAAAATCAGATTATCGCATACGCAAAAAATCATTCAAAAGATATTACTATATTAAAATCTAGAATTAATCTAGATAAACGATATAGAAAATTTATTAAAGATAATCATTCATTATTATCTAAATTAATGATAAAATATAAATCAGAAGATAATATTATTACTGATAATAATACTCGTATATTTAAAGTAAAATCAAATAATAGAGAATATACAGTATTATTAAAAGATAATTATTATAGTTGTAATTGTATTGGTTTTGGTTATCGTGGTAAATGCAAACATTCTGACGCTGTTGCTAAAAAACAACAGTCTACCTAGAGGGCTTGACTATTGCCTCATTGTTTGATATAATGGTTGTATTAAATTTGATAGGAATATATTATGTTGAAATTCGAAGGTATTGCAAAAGTTGGTGATATTATCCGTGCTTATGATTTTAAACCATGTGCAGGTCGTGATGACGCTTTTATTGAAGGTATTGTAGAGCAGGCTAATTGTAATGAACCTGGTTTTAATTGTTTTAAGGTTACGGTGACTGCTGACAAATTTAATAAATTTGAAACCAAACCTAATAAAAAAAATCGTGTTGGTAAAATTATGTTTGTACCACACCAAACTAGTTTTATGGAATTTGATTTTCGTATTATTAATTTGAGTGAGGTTTAATATGTCATTCGAAGATAAAAAAAATATAAAAATTACATTATTTTGTAGCTCACTATTAATTATAGGTTTATTATTATGAATAAATTAAATAAATTTGTGGTAACCTCTGTAGCTGATAATATTAATACCATGCGTGATGATGAATTACAGGCCTTGGCTGATTTGATTATCAAAACCAAAAATGGTGGAAACCTTTGCGATTTTCTTGCTTTCGCTATTCAGAATGAGCGAGTTACTAAAAAAGAATTAGTTACAGTATGATTATCTACACCAATCAAAAATCAAAAAAACGCAAGCCCTCAGCTAAACAGCGAGAGCTTGCTAATTCTTGGCAGGAATTAATAAAATCATTTGAACCAAAAAAACCCATAAAAACAATTATTAATGAAGTGAAAACTATACCATCATATTCAATACCAGCTGGTCGGGAAACACCAAAATATCCATCATTAAATTCTGGTCAATATGATTGTTATAAAAAACAGATTTTCCATTATACTGGCGATAAAATGAAAGGTATTGGTACCTTGCATAAATCTAATGCTGTACCTATTTTTACTAATGAGGAAGCTAAAGATCAAGCAAATATGCGCCGATAGTAAGTTAGTGAGTACTTACTTACATATGGAATATAGTTTCCAGACTGTTG
>Ga0315900_10007457_pt1 | contig 14364 bp, 12 predicted proteins | sample LakEriMetagenome_FD_203521 | JGI IMG/M metagenome (GOLD analysis project Ga0315900, IMG submission 203521) | Freshwater fungal communities from buoy surface, Lake Erie, Ohio, United States - Buoy 12 MA114 | ecosystem: Environmental > Aquatic > Freshwater > Lake > Lake biofilm | place: USA: Lake...
CGGCGGCGTCGGCAAAGTGCACCTCATCGACGGCCGTCTGCCCCATGCCTTGATCCTCGAAATCTTCACCGATGGCGGCATCGGCACGGAGATTCATCTGTAGCCGCCACCTTCAAACATCACTCCACGACTCCATACTTCCATGTCCACGACGCCCCCTGAAACCCAATGGCTCTCGCAATACGTGCTCGGCAACTACGGCCGTTATGACGTGTGGCCGGTGCGAGGTGAGGGCGCGTATGTTTGGGATCGCGATGGGAAGAAGTATCTCGATTTTGCGGGCGGTGTGGCCGTGTGCCCGCTGGGGCATTGCCCGCCGCCGGTGGTGAAGGCGCTCGCCGAGCAGGCGAGCACGCTGATCCATGTGTCGAACTGGTATTGCATCGACAAGCAGGCCGAGCTGGCGCGTCTCATCGTCGAGGAATGCGTTCAGATTCCCGGGAAGTGCTTCTTCTGCAACAGCGGCGCGGAGGCGAACGAGGGCCTCATCAAATTCGCCCGCAAATACGGTCAGCAGACCGGCGGTCGCTTTGAGATCATCACCTTCACCGGCAGCTTCCATGGTCGCACCTTCGGCGCGATGACCGCCACGGCGCAGGAAAAGATCCACGGCGGCTTTGGCCCGCTGCCGCCCGGATTCGTTTATGTGCCGTTCAATGATCTCGAAGCTCTCAAAGCCGCGATCACGGACAAAACGGTCGCCATCCTCGTCGAGCCCGTGCAGGGCGAGAGCGGCGTGAATGCAGTCACTGCCGAGTTTTTGCGCGGAGCGCAGGCCTTGTGCCGCGAAAAGGATCTGCTGCTGCTTTTGGACGAAGTGCAGGTCGGTTTTGGTCGTGCGGGCGAGATGGCTGGCTGGCGCAGCATCATCCCCGGCGATGAAATTCAGCCCGATGGCATCAGTTGGGCCAAAGCGATCGGCAGCGGCTTCCCGCTCGGCTCGTTCTGGATCAATGACCGCCGCGAACCGGGCAAAGTGCTCGGCCCCGGCACGCATGGCACGACCTACGGCGGCTCGCCGCTCGCCTGCGCCGTCGGCATTGCCACGCTGCGGACGATCCTCGACGAAAAACTCTGCGACAACGCCAAGACCCGTGGCGCGGCCATTGCCGCTGCCGGACGCGCGTGGAATCACCCGCTCATCAAAGAAGTGCGCCAGCTCGGCCTCTTCATTGGCTGGGAACTCAACGCGGAGGCCTTCAAAGCCACGGCCGGTAACAAACCTGCCTCCATCTTCCTCGCGCAAAAGCTCCTCGATGCTGGCATGATGGTCACCCCCGCCGGCCCGAACGTTGTGCGCTGGCTCTCGCCGCTGAACATCACGGCCGCGCACGCCGAAGAAGGACTTTCCATTTTCAAAAGTGTGCTGGATGCGCTTTTGTGAACCCTCCCGCGAAGGACAAAAGGGACGAAAAGGACGGAAGTGACTCCGACTCTTGACCCTTGGCTCTTCGCACTACGCCCCCCCCGCTTTATGAATCATCTTTTGTCCATCGAAGAACTCTCCAAGGAGCAGATCGAAAAGATCGCCGACCTTGCCTGCGTGCTGAAAAAGGACCGCACGTCGTCGCCGCAGGTGCTCACGGGGCAGCAGTGGGCGCTGATCTTCACGAAATCATCCACACGCACCCGCGTGAGCTTCGAGGTGGGCATTCGCGAGCTCGGCGGGCAGGTCATGTTCCTCTCCGGTGCGGACATCCAGCTCGGTCGCGGTGAGCCCATTAAGGACACCGCTCGCGTGTTGGGCCGCATGATTCACGGCGCGGTCATCCGCACCTTTGCCCAGCAGGACGTGGTCGATTTCGCCAAACTCAGCGGCATTCCCACGATCAACGCTTTGACCGATGACGAGCATCCCTGCCAGATTTTGGCCGATTTGCAGACCATCCAGGAACGCCTCGGCGGCTGGGCCGGCAAACGCGTTTGCTTCCTCGGCGATGGCGATTGCAACGTGGCCCGCTCGTGGATCTGGGCATCGGCCCGACTCGGCTTTGAGCTCGTCATCGGCGCTCCGAAGGCTTTCCAGCCGCAGGAGAGCTTCATGCGCAACGTGCCCGCTGGAACCATCCGCATCGTCGATGATCCCGCCGAGGCCGTGAAAGGGTGCGACGTGCTCTACACCGACGTGTGGGTCAGCATGGGCAAAGAAGCCGAAAGCGCCGACCGTATCGAAATTTTGAAGCCCTGGCAGATCAACGGCGCGCTGCTGAAGCACGCCAAACCGAACGCCATCGTCATGCACTGCCTCCCCGCCTACCGCGGCAAGGAAATCACCGACGAAGTCATGGAAGCCAACGCCGACGTCATCTTCGACCAAGCCGAAAACCGCCTGCATGCGCAGAAGGCGGTGATCGTGCAGATCACGAGAAAATGACGAAACCAGAATGAGGAATGATGAATTTGGATTTCGTCATTGATTCGCCCTTCATCATTCATCATTCGTCATTTCATGAGCACTCCCGTCACTGCCAACAGCCCTCTCGGCGTCTTTGACTCCGGAGTGGGTGGATTGACAGTCGTCCGGGCGTTGCGGGACCTGTTGCCGAACGAGTCCATCATCTATCTTGGCGACACCGCTCGCGTGCCTTACGGCTCGAAATCGCCGGACACGATCCGGCGATTCTCGATGGAGGATACGCAGTTTCTCGTCTCGCACGGTGTGAAGGTGGTCGTGGTGGCGTGCAACACGGCCACGGCACATGCGCTGCCGGTTTTGCAGGCCACGTTTCGCGTGCCAGTGATTGGCGTGCTTGGGCCAGGGGTCGAGGCGACCCTTTCGGAGCCGAATTGCGAACGCGTCGGCATCATCGGCACGGCGGGGACAATTCGGAGTCATGCGTATCAGCACGAGATCGCCATGCGGCGGCCGGACATCATGATCGAGGCGCGGGCGACGCCGTTGCTAGTGCCGTTTGTCGAAGAGGGCTGGACGGATCATCCGGCGCTCAAGTCCGTGCTGCGGGAGTATTTGAAACCGATGCTCGACAAGGGCATCGACACCCTCGTGCTCGGCTGCACGCACTACCCGCTACTCGTGCCGGTGCTGAAGCGCATGCTTGGGCAGAAAGTGCGCCTCGTGGACTCCGCCAGCACCTGCGCCGCGCATGTGAAGGCGAAGCTCGAACAGTCCGTCCTGCTGCGGACGACGAAATCCAAGCCCTCGCTCGAGATTTATCTAACCGACCACTCCGAGCAGGCCGAGAACCTCGCGAAGCGCTTCCTCGGCACCGACTTCGGCAAGGTTCGGAAGGCCGTGGTATAGCGTGCATAAATGCTGGCAGCGATGCCCGCTCTACTTGCCGTGTGCTGACATCTCGCTAGCCTCGCGCGCACATGTTTCCCCGCATCTTTGACCGCTACCTCGGCCGCCAGGTTGGCTCCGCCACGCTGATCGGCGTGGCGCTGCTCAGTGGCGTGATGGTGCTGGGAAATGTTTACAAGAAGCTCGACGAGCTGCTCGGCAACACGGAGCTGCCGATTTCGGTCATCCTGGAGTTCGTGGCAATGGTGATCCCGTTCTCACTCATCTTCACGATCCCATGGGCTTTTCTGACGGCGATCCTGCTGGTTTTTGGCCGTCTTTCCGCCGACAACGAACTGGTGTCGCTGCGCATGACCGGCATGTCGATGGCACGCATCTGCGCGCCGGTGTTTGCGCTGGCGATCGCGCTCAGCGCCGTCTGCCTTTGGGTGAATGTCAGTCTCGCGCCCGCCGCGAAGGACCACATGAAGCGGCTGTTTTACCAGGTGGCGGTCAAGAATCCTGAAACCTTGTTCCAGGAGGGCCAGGTGCTGGAACGTGTGCCAGGCTATCGCATCTACACCGGCAAACGCGACAACAAGGAGCTCAAGGATCTGCACATCATCAAGCTCGAGAACAATGGCAACGCGGCCAGCTACATCCGCGCCGAAGGCGGAACCATCCAGACGGTCGAAGGAAAGCTGGACTTCACGATGCTGCTCAAAAACGTGGGAATTGAGCACCTCCCGCCGCAGCCTGCGGAAGGTCAGCCTGTCGCGCCAAAACCCCTCACCCTTGCAGAGTTCCCCATCGAGTTTCCTCTCTCCGACATGCAGAAGGACGCGGTGCGCGTGAACGCGAGCATGAAGTCCACCTCCGCGCTCGCTGAGGAGGTGCGGACATGGAAGGACACGTTTACCGGCGAGCATCTCACGGATGTGACGCGCTCGCTTTCGCTGACGGAGCTGAGCAAGCGCTACAGTTTTTCGCTCGCGTGTTTCACCTTCGCGCTGGTGGGCGTCCCGCTCGGTGTGACCGCCCAAAGACGTGAGACCTCCTCTGGTTTCGCGCTCAGCCTTGCCACGGCGACGGTTTACCTCGTGTTCATCATTCTGGCCGACACCTTGAATGACACGCCCGCAGCGATGCCCCATCTCATCATGTGGGTGCCGAACGTCCTCTTCCTGGGCATCGGCGGCTGGTTATTCTACAAACTGAGCCGGAAGTAGCGGCTACGGCTTCATCAATCCGATCACCGCCGAGGCCATCGCCTTCACGCCGGTTTCGATGCTGGGTCCGGGGATCGGTTTGAAGAACGGAGAATGCAGCGAGGGAAGCGTGGTGCCCTTCGCTTTGGCCTCGGCCACGGCCTCAGGCGGCTGGGTACCGAGCCAGAACATGCACAGCGGCACCTTTTCTTTGGTCAGGCCATATTCGGCGAAATCCTCGGCTCCCATCACGGGTTCGCGGGCGAGGACGTTCTCCGCGCCGAGCACCGCGCCGATGTGCTGGCGCACCTCGGCACAGAGAGCAGGTTGGTTGTAGAGCGCCGGGGCTTGATCATCGGAGACGATGACCTCCGGCATCTTTTCGGCCGGCATGTTGGCCGACTCGGCCTGGGCTTTCACGATGCGTTTGATGGAATAGATGAGGTGCTTGCGCGTTTCGGTCTTGTAACTGCGCAGCGTGAGCTGGAGGCGGACTTCGTCGGAAATGATGTTGCTCTTTGTTCCGCCATGGATGCTGCCGACGGTGACGACGGCCGGATCACCAGGCTTGACCTCGCGGCTGACGATGGTCTGCAAGGCCAGCACGATCTGGGAGGCCAGCACAATGGGGTCCTTGCACAGATGCGGCATGGAGCCGTGGCCGCCGACGCCTTTGACGACAATCTCGACGCTATCCACATTCGCCAGCGCATAGCCTTCGACGATGCCGACCTGTCCATGCGCCATGTCGGAGGCGCAATGCAGCGCGAGGGCCTTGTCCGGCTTTGGAAACTTGGAAAAAAGCCCCGCGCGCAGCATGAGACGCGCGCCGAGCACACGCTCCTCGGCATGCTGTCCGATCATGACGACCGTGCCTTTCCATTGGTCGCGTGTCTTTGCCAGGACGCGCGCCGTGCCGACGAAACTGGTCATGTGGATGTCGTGCCCGCAGGCGTGCATCACATTCACCTCACGGCCAAGATCGTCCTTCACCACCTTCGTGCTCGCATAAGGCGCGCCAGTCTGCTCCTTGACCGGCAGCGCGTCCAAATCCGTGCGCACAAGGATCACCGGCCCGTCGCCATTCTTCAAAACGCCGACGATGCCATTCCCACCAACCTTCTCCGTGACTTCCAATCCGACCGCGCGCAGTTCTTTGGCGATGCGCGCCGCCGTTTCGACCTCGTGCATCGAAAGCTCGGGATTGGCATGCAACTCCTTGTAGAGCGACACCAGGGACGGCAGCTCCGCTTTCGTGAGCGAGGCCACGTCGGCGGCAAAGAGCGAGGAAGCGACGAAAAGAGCGGAAACGATGGATTTCATGAGGCTTAAACGCAGACGGGAAAGTTCTTTGTCCGCAACTCATGACCGTCTTTGAGGATCAAGAAAGCGTCGGTGTCCGGATAATGGCGGAGGAAATCCAGTCCACGTTCAGCACCGAGCACGAAAAGCGCCGTGGAGAGCGCATCGGCGGTCATCGCCGTCGGTGCCAGCACCGAAACGCTCGCCAGTTCGCCAGGCGACTCGCCCGTGTGAGGATCGAGGATGTGATGGCGTCTGAAATCATCGCTGAAAGCCGTTTCGTAGTCGCCCGAGGTGGCCAGGCAGCGGTTTTCGAGCTGCGTGAGCGCGGCAAAGGCATCGCGCTGTCGTGGATGTTGAATACCGATGCGCCACGGGGCGTTCTCCGCGTTCAAGCCGCGCGCGCTGAACTCACCCGCGTCAATCAGGGCATTCTCCACTCCATGAGCACGTATCACGCGCATCGCCGCGTCCGCGGCAAATCCTTGCGCGATGCCATTCAGCGTGATCGCCATGCCGGGAGCGAGTTTGATGCGCTTTTCACTGAATTCGATCTTCCGCCATTCCACGAGCGCGAGCGTGGCCGCGTCCGGTTTTGCGCCTTTGAGCGCCCACAGCGGCTGCACCGTCACATCAAAGGCTCCGGCGGATTTCCCGGCGACCTCAGCGGCAAAACGCAGCACCTCGACGAACGAGGCATCTGGCGTTTCGAGCACGCCTTCGCGATTCAAACGCGAAATCTGGCTCTCCGGTCTGTAGAGGCTCATCACAGACTCAATGCGCTCCAATTCCGCGAAGGCCGCGTCGAACGCCGCGCCGGCTGCTCGTTCATCCCCATGCAGGACCGTCATCGTCACTGTCGCCCCAAGCGCTTTCGAGGACTGGGAGAACCTACGCACACCGCCTTGGCGGGAACAATTGGTCATCCACGCTCCGCATGTCCCGGCTGCGAGGGCGAAGAAGCGACGGCGGCTTTGGGCGGGACGGAAGGCTGATGCATTCATAGTATGAAATTGGTGCCGCCAAAACACAGCACATGAGCGAAGATTTTGAGAAAATGACCCCTTAGTATCATGACTCGGGCGCAAGCCAACCCATCGCCTTCATCCAATCCGCGCAGCGTTGCGGCCAGTCGTTGATAGGGTTTCCAGACTTTCGCATGCCGAAGCCATGACCGCCTTTGGCGAAGAGGTGGAGCTCGCAGGGGATACTGTGTTTCTTGTATTCGAGGTAGAGAACTGTCGCCGCAAGCGGATTCTGGCCGTCGTCGTGGGCGCAGGCGAGGAACATGGGTGGAGCATCCGCAGGCACAGTGAAGCCTTCTTTGAGCTTGGTGGGCTCTTTGAAATCCACGAAACCTCCGCCGTAGATCATGACACCAAAGTTCGGCTGCTCGCTTTTGGTGACGCGATCGCAGGCGATGTGCGCGAGCAAGTTCCCGCCTGCGCTGAAGCCGAGGAGGCCGACGCGAGCCGGATTGAGTCCCCACTCTTCCGAGTGCTTTCGGACGAGCAAGATCGCCTGAGCGGCATCTTGGACGGGTTTTTCATGCGGTGCGACCTCGTCGCGGGTGGGCGTGCGGTATTTGAGGAGAATGCCGGTGACGCCGAGGGTGTTGAGCCATTCGCAGACCTGGGTGCCCTCATGAACGGCGGAGAGGAAAACGTAGCCGCCGCCTGGGGCGACGATGACGCTGGTGCCGTTCGGCTTTTCGGGACGGTAGATCGCGATTGTCGGTTCGTGGATGTCCGTGATGGTGCTTTTGCCGGCCTTGGTGCGGATGAAGTCCTCGGTGGCCTTGGAATGCGGCAGCATGGCTCCCGGAGCACCATCAGGCCAGAGCTTGAGTTCAAGCGGCTCGGCGGCCCGCAGACCTGCGGCAAGGAAGAGGATGAAAAGCAGCGGTTTCATGGAGACAGCGGCATGATGAAGGAAAGGCGGTGATTTGTCACTCGTAGAGATCAATGCTGATGCATCCAATCGACGCCAACCGCCTGCACCTGACCCGCCGCGCCCTGTTCGGCAAGACGGCGCTGGGTCTTGGTGGCGCGGCGCTGGGATCGCTGCTGACGCGGGGCGGTTTCGCGGCGCAGATGGCGGATGCGATGGCTCCTGCGCTGCCGCACTTCGCGCCCAAGGCGAAACGGGTGATCTACCTGCTGCAAAACGGCGCGCCGTCGCATGTGGACCTGTTTGATCACAAGCCGATGCTCAAGAAGATGCACGGCACGCAGATTCCGGACAGCATCGTGGGAGGGAGGCGCTTCAGCACGATGACGGGAGGCCAGACGGCGCGGCCTGTGCTCGGTGAGATCACGAAGTTCTCACGCCATGGCCAGAGCGGCGCGACGGTGAGCGATTTCATGCCGCACACGGCGGCGATCGCGGACGAGCTGTGCTTTATCAAATCGATGCACACGGCTCAGGTGAACCATGCGCCGGCGATCACGTTTTTCATGACGGGCAGCGAGCAGGCGGGACGTCCATCGATTGGTTCGTGGCTCAGCTACGGCCTCGGCAGCGAGTGCGACGATCTACCGGCCTTTGTGGTGATGACCTCGCGTGACAAGGAGGCGAGCTGCGGCCAAATTTTTTATGACTTCTACTGGGGCAGCGGCTTTCTGCCGTCGAAGTATCAGGGCGTGAAATTCCGCGGCAGCGGCGATCCCGTTTTGTATCTGAGCAATCCTGACGGCATGAGCCGCGAGGTGAAGCGCACGATTCTCGACGGCATTGCCGGCTTGAACGAGATGAAGCTGAAGGACTACGGCGACCCCGAAATCGCCACGCGCATCGCACAATACGAGATGGCCTACAAGATGCAGGCCAGCGTGCCGGAGCTGACGAACTTCTCCACCGAACCGAAGCACATTCTCGACATGTACGGCCCGGACGTGATGCGGCAGGGCAGCTTTGCCTACAACTGCCTCATGGCGCGGCGACTCGCCGAACGTGGCGTGCGCTTCCTGCAACTCATGCACGCGGGCTGGGACCAGCATCGCAATCTGAACACGCAGCTCAAGATCCAAGCCACCGACACCGACGCGCCGAGCGCCGCGCTGGTAAAGGACCTCAAGCAACGTGGCCTGCTGGAGGACACGCTGGTCATCTGGGGCGGTGAATTCGGCCGCACGCCTTTTTTGCAGGGCAAGATCGAGGACACAAAACAATGGGGCCGCGATCATCATCCGTATGTGTTCACGATCTGGATGGCCGGTGGCGGCGTGAAATCTGGCATGACCTACGGCGAGAGCGACGAGTTCGGCTTCAACGTGGCGAAGGACGGCGTTCACGTGCACGATTTCCAGGCCACGCTGATGCATCTGCTCGGCATCGACCACGAACGCTTCACCTTCCGCTTCCAGGGCCGCCAGTTCCGGCTAACAGACGTGCATGGCAGCGTGGTGAGGCCGGTGCTGGCTTGAGTTGGCGGTTGCATCAGGCTAGCGCCGCGTGTTTGAATCATTGAATGCTTGTCTTCCGCCTGATATCCGCCCTCGCACTGATCGTGTGCGCCGTTGCGTGTGGACGTGAGGAGGAAAAGACGAATGGAAAGCCGGATGCGGCGGCCTTTGTCTCTGATGGCGCAGGCGATGGCAGCGTGTGGGTGGTGGACGGGCCGAATGGCGGACGATTGTTCCTCTGCGGCACGATTCACATCCTGCGCGAGAAGGACTACCCGCTCGCGCCCGCTTACGAGGCGGCTTACATGTATTCAAACAAGCTCGTGCTGGAACTGCCGCCGGGCGCGGCCTCGGGGCCGGAGCTGACCAGCCGGATGTCCCAACTCGGCATGTATTCGGCGGACACCTCGCTGGAGGCGAACGTGAGCAAGGAAACGTGGGAGGCGGTGAAAAAGTGGACGGAGAAGCGCGGACTGGAGATTTCCTCGATGAACCGCTTCCGCCCGTGGTTCATGGCGCTGATGATCACCTCCATGGAATACGCGGCGCTGGGCGCGAGGCCGGACCAGGGCGTGGACGCGCACTTCGAGGCGCGAGCGAAGAAGGACGGCAAGCCCGCCGAGGGTCTTGAGACGGTGGAGTTTCAGATCCAGCTGTTCGCGGCGCTCAGCGACAAGCAACAACGCGAACTGCTCGAGCAGACGCTTGGGGAGATCAGCAGCGTGGCGGAGGAATTTGAGAAAATGATCCGCGCCTGGCGCCACGGAGACCTGCCGGCGCTGCAGGAGATGCTCTTCCGCGAGGCGGAAAAGTATCCCGACTTGATGAACCTCTTCCTCATCGCGCGAAATCTCTCGTGGATGGACAAGCTGGAGGCGATGCTCAAAAGAGGCGAGAAGGTGATGGTGCTCGTCGGCACAGGCCACTTCACCGGAGACAGCGGATTGATCGAACTGATGCGCAAGCGCGGCTACCGCGTGCGTCATTATCGCGAAGTCACGGATCTCTGAGGCGCCGGGCTTCGGGTCGAATGTTTCAATCCGTCTCAGTTCAAAACTGGGAACTCTAGATCAGCCGCAGGCGCGTGAGGTCCTGCGTGTCCACCATGCCGACGGGTTTGCCCGCGTCATCCACGACGACGATGTCATCCACGCGGCACTTCTCGAGCGTGGCGAGCACCTCGGCGGCGAGCTTGCCGGCCTGAATGCTGATGGGACGCGGCGTCATGAACTCACGCACCGCCCTGTCGGCGATGGCGTTGTCTTTTTGGAAGGCCCGGACGAAGTCGCCATGCGTGAAGACACCGGCGAGCGTGCCGTCCGCATTCACGACGACGGCAGCGCCGCTGCGCGCCTTTGTCATGGCTTGCAAGGCCTCCCGCACGGTGGTTTCGGGCATGATGGTCGCGAGCTGCTCGCCGCTGCGCATGACATCGCTCACACGTGTGAGCAGCGCACGGCCAAGCGAGCCGCCGGGATGCAGCTTGGCAAAGTCCTCGGCCTGAAAACCGCGTGCTTCGAGCAGCGCCATAGCCAGCGCATCACAGAGCACGAGCATCGTCGTCGTGCTGGAGGTCGGCGCGAGATTCAGCGGGCAGGCCTCCTGCGTGACGTGAACATCGAGCACGACATCGGCGTTTTTTGCGAGCGTGGACTGCAAGCCGCCTGTGATGGCAATCATCGGGATGCCGAAGCGCTTGAAATGCGGCAGCAGATCGAGCAGCTCCGAGGTCTCGCCGCTGTAGCTGAGCATGATCGCCAGGTCGCCGGGATCGACGACGCCGAGGTCGCCGTGCAGCGCGTCGCCGACATTCAGCAGCACAGTGGTAGCGCCGGTACTGTTCAGCGTGGCGGCCAGCTTGCGGCCGATGTTCCCGCTTTTGCCCACACCGCACACAACGAGCTTGCCCTTGCCGCGCAAGCAGGCCAGCAGCAGCTCGATGGCCTGGGTAAAGCCGCCGTCGATGCGAGCATGCAGCCGCTGCAGTTCCTCGATTTCGAGCTGGATGACGCGGCGGGCTTTTTCCGGATAATTCATGAAACGCGGACTTTAGACGGAGACTGAGAAGCGGCAACCAAGTGCTTGAGCCTGAGAGATTTCCCGGCCATGATGACTGCCTCAGCCGCTCATAATCAGCATCGTATGTCAATGTCCTCCGGTTCCATCGGTTCACACCGCGCCTTTATGGGCGTCTGCGTCACTATTTGCACCTGCCTGGTGCTGACGCTGTTCGTGGGATGGAAATGGTATTTCGAGAGCCTTTCCAGCCGCAAGTTATTGATCGATCTGGCAAAAAAGGCCGAGATGAGAGCCCAAGGCTTGGAAAAAATGGGGCTCTCCATCGAAGCGGCAAGCAGGGAGCCCGATCCGCCATCCGTATTGCAACGTATCGCCGAGCCAGTCTCTACCACGCCCTCATCTGTCACTACCGCCAAGGTCAAAATCAACGACGATGGCGCTCTGCCGGCGGAATCATCCATCCGGGAGCTCCCCTTGGTGGAGACCGGCGAGGATGTGTCGCAGGCCGTTGCGCTGCTGGACAAGTATTGGAAAACAGAAAACTGGCAGGACAAGGTGGCTCTCGTGGCCCACTCCAGCCGTGTTGCCGGACTGATGAAGGACTTTTACGAAATCCAAAAGGGCACGGACCCCATGCCGGGAGGCCTCATCAACAAGGCTCGTTATGAAATCGATGGCGTCGAGATTCTCTACTTCAGCTACTCCAGCAGCCGGCCGAACGGCACGCTTGAGGTCGCCATGCTTCGTGGTCCTGATGGCAAATTCCTCATCGACTGGGAAAGCCTCACCGGCTACGGCGAGATGTCCTTTCGGGATTTCCGCGAGCAACGCCAATCCAAACCAGTCACGCTGCGAACCTACGTGAGGCTGTTTGAGTACTTCAATTTCGAGTTCTCAGACACCGCCAAATACCTCTGCATCAAGCTGACTTCCGAAAACGGTGAAAGCTCCATCTACGCTTACTGCGAGCGGGGCACAAAACTCGCCAATTGGCTCGAACGCGACCTGTCAGGCACCGGCCCTTCCGGGTTCAAAGGATACACGGTTCAGGTTTCTTTCCCGCCAAACGCTCAATCGAACCAATGCGTCCGTCTGGAAAAAGTGCTGGCTCCCCGCTGGCTCTCTCTGCGGTGAGACTGTCTGGAATTTGCCGGAAAGGGCGAAATCACTCCCCGTCGCGGCCGATCGCTTCCACAGGGCAACCGGTCAGGGCTTCCTCGCAGAGCTTGACCTCCTCATCGTTCTCCGGCTGCTTGTAAACGTAGGAATGCCCGCCGTCGTCATCGCGCTTGAAATTCGCCGGGGCGGTCTCACGGCACAGGTCGCAGTCGATGCACTGGTCATCGACATAATAAGCTCCGGTTGCGTTTTGGGCGTATTTGTTTGCTGCGTCTGCCATGAGTATCAGGGGGTTAGGGGCGCGGATAGTAGTGCCCCGCCCCCTCCTTTCAAACGCTTTTTTGGCACCCTGCCCTGCCTCTCGGGACACCCCATGTCCGGCGAATTGACAGCCTCTTTACAATAAAAGCTCGCCTCAGCCGTGATGCTCGCCGCATCATCCTCTCCAACCATCACACACGGCCATGAAAACGCTCGCCCTTTCCTTCCTCCTGCCGCTCACGGCCCTCGCCCTGCCCTCCATAGCCTTGGCGCAGGCGGGCGAAAACGAAATCGGCTTCATCGAGCGCTTCGCCCTAGCCGCGGATCGTGAAAAAGCCCTCGGGGAGCTCGTTCCCGGCTCGGAGGAGTATTATTTCTTCCACGCCCTCCATTATCAAAACGTCCGCGACACCGCGAAGCTGAACAACCTGCTCAACGAGTGGCGGAAGCGCACGCCGGACGAAAATGAGGCCTGCCGCGTCATTTTGAACCGCGAGGCCATTCTCGGCTACGAGAAGGAGCCGCTCCTTACGCTCAAATACCTCATCGAACGCCTCGGCATCCGCCACGATCACCAGCGTCAGGTGCCCGATGCGAAGCCCGACCTGCCCACGAGCCTCGATCCGGCCAAAATCAGCCGCGAGGTCTTCCTGCGCGATGCTTTGAACAACGACCGCGGCCTGCAAAGCCTCTCGCAGGAGGCTCTCGCCGCGCTCATTCGCGATCAGGTGCCGCTCACGCCGGATCAACGCCGCGCCGTGCTGCAAAAACTCCAGCGCCCCGATGTGCCGAATCTGATCGAGGCGGTGAAAGCGGACTTCCAAGCCGAGCCAAGCATCGGTTTTGGTGATTTGCCGATTCATCGGCAGCTTTTGATCTCGCAGCTCGATGAGCTGAGAGGCCAGAACTTCGGCAGCACGAGCTTCATCTACACTTACCTGCGCAAACTGGCCCCCAGCGCCGATGTGAGCCTCGAATTCGACGAAGCCGAGCGCGAGGCCTGGCTTGATCGCGTGTGGGACTTTGCGAGAGTCCTCACATCGCACAAAACCCTCAAGGCCCGCATCCTCTACCTGCGTCTCGATCATGACCGCAAAAAGGGCGTCTATGATCGCGAGCGCTTCCTCAGCTACCTCAAGCTCCCGCGCCGGATGCCTTATATTAATGAGGAGTTCCTACGCACCTACAATTCCGACTGGTGCGACCTCGACGCCGACCTCAGCGATCCGCTCATCAGCTCGCCGCCCATTCACAATGACGAAGAACTCGTCCGCGACTACTTTCTGCATCTCTTTGCCACATCTGCCAAAGCGGACTCGAATCCACGCGATCTCCTCGCGCCGTGGATCGAGCATGTGAGCGACATCTGGCTCAAACCCATCCTCGCCGAGGCGCTCATCACGAATGGCATCGGCAATCCCGAGCGCTGGGCCTCGCTCATCACGCCCACGGAGTTTCAGGCGCTCAAAGACCGCGTGGACATCGAATTCCCCGCCACGAACGCGCCGCAGTTCCTGCCGGGCGACGACATCGCGTTCGATGTGATCGTCAAAAACACGCCGAAGCTCATCGTGAAGATTTTCGAGCTCAACACGCTCAATTTCTTCCAGACGCAGCAGCGCCAGCTCAACACCGATCTCAATCTCGACGGCCTCGTCGCGAATAGCGAGCAGACGCACGCCTTTGACGGCGGCCCGTTTGGCCGCACACGGCAAAAATTCGCCTTCCCCGACCTCAAAGGCAAACGCGGAGCCTGGATCATCGAATTCATCGGCGGCGGCCGCAGCAGCCGTGCGCTCATCCGCGCCGG
>Ga0315900_10007459_pt1 | contig 14362 bp, 15 predicted proteins | sample LakEriMetagenome_FD_203521 | JGI IMG/M metagenome (GOLD analysis project Ga0315900, IMG submission 203521) | Freshwater fungal communities from buoy surface, Lake Erie, Ohio, United States - Buoy 12 MA114 | ecosystem: Environmental > Aquatic > Freshwater > Lake > Lake biofilm | place: USA: Lake...
AATACATCGTGGTTATCCGTTCGATACCAGATAGGTTCATAATCATTGAATGCGATGTCAACGAAGCACATAATCAGGTCGTGACAGATGCGTTTCGTAGTAAGTGCATCAAGAATCGACCAAAGTTTACCAAACATCTATCAAACCCCAACAAAGCGAAAGCAGATGCGCTTCGTGAGTACATCAAAACAGGGAAGATGGCATTTTAGACAGCAGGACACCAAAAACCCTAGCGTAATTGCTAGGGTTTTGGCGGAGAAAAATAGAAGTCCAATTAACGAATGAAGAACCACCACCACACAGGTAGTATACCATTCCCATATAAGAAAAGCAAGATTACATTTTAATTACAACCAAAATTGGGGTTGACATTTCAAAATAAGTAGATTACAATCTAAATGTACCAAAAGGAGGGTATATGATAGAGAAAAGAAAAGCAGGTAGACCCAAAGATTCGACTGAATCAACAATGTTGCGAATGCGATTGCCGTGGTCGTTACACACAATGATTAAGGACTTCGCACAATCGAATCGACTGTCGTTGACAAACGCAGTAGTGTATTTGTTGGAAATTGGACTGAAACACACACAAGGAGAAAAGTAATGAAAACGATTAACGAATTGAAGAACGAATCACGATGGATGTGTTACGACCACAACAAGAAACCACGGAATCCCAAAACACTTGCGTTCGGTGGTCACACAAATCCTGAAAACTTGGTTTCGTACCATGATGCGACTGCTACCATGATTGCACACAACGACATTAAGGGTGTTGGTGTCGTGTTCTATGGTGATGGGTTGGTTGGTATTGACCTAGACGACTGCATCGAAACCGTTGATGGGAATGACGTGATTCAACCCTACGCACAATTCCTTATCGCACTTGCAGAATCGTACACCGAACGTTCACCAAGTGGTAAGGGAATCCACATTCTCGGATATGGTAAGTTGCCAAAAGCACTTACCATCACCAAAATTGATGGTACGAACGTTGAAGCATACGAGAATGGTCGATACTTCACATTCACAGAGGACATGATTAGCGATAGCGATGCAATCAGCAACATACAGCACGTCATAGACGAAATCTATAGTCATGTGACTGGTGATACGCACAAAGAACGACAGGAAGTCCTGAAACCTGAATCGCTGTCACCACAGAGAGTTTCATACGACCACGACAACCCACCAAGTAGTGAGTATATGCGTGATTTGTACGAACGACTAGTCGAACGTGCTGTTAGTATGATGGATAGAGCAACAGATGGTGATAGACACCATATGCGTGTTCGTGCAGGTCGTTTAATGGGTGGCATCGCACAAGCGTTCCGTGATGCAGGTAGACATACACATTCTGATGAAGCACTTATCGAAATGATATACGACAGATGTATACCTGAAAACAACCAACGACGTGAAATGAGAGCAATCGAAGCAGGGTTTAACCACGGTGTTAAGTTTCCTGTGCGATTAGAGGATTACTATCCAAAGCGTCGTGCACAGCAATCGGTGTCAACTAATGCACCAAAGAAAAGAATCATCAACGAGGAAACAGGTGAAGTAATGGATAACCCAACACAAGATAAAGAGTATTTCCTGACTGATGCAGGGAATGCAGAAAGATTTGCCGATAAGTATAGCGACAGATTGCGTTGGGTTGCTGATGATGAAGATTGGATAGAATGGACTGGCACGCACTGGCGACGACGTGTGAATGCACCAACCATCTACCGATATGCACTTGACCTGACGAATGACATTCACCATAGTGCTATCAGAAATGGCATGATAGATTCTGCCATTGGGAAATGGGCAAAAGCATCACAAAGTGGTGCACGTATCAAAGAAATGGTTAATTTGGCAAAATCGTATATGTCAGTAACGACCAATCAATTCGACAATCACCCACACTTACTGAATGTCCTCAATGGTGTTGTAGACCTACGCACAGGTCAAGTGATGCCACATAATAAAGAGTATTTCTTCACCAAGTACATACCGATTGCATACGACCCAAAAGCAAACCGTGATTATTGGATTAACTTCCTGAAAACAATATTCAGCAACGATGACGAATTGATTTCCTACATGCAACGTGCTGTTGGATATACGTTGACAGGTAGCACAGATGAACATTGTTTGTTCTTCTGCTACGGTGGTGGTGGTAATGGTAAGAGCACGTTTATCAAAGCACTTGAAATGATTACAAGTGGTGAAAGCGAAAGTTCACGTGAATCATACAATAGTGTTGCTGACATCGAAGCACTGTTAGACACCCAACGAAATGCGAATCAGGCAAACATGCACGTGTATAACCTATATAAAACACGATTAGCAATCCTGCAGGAAATGCCTGAAAATCGCAAGATGAATGAATCGCTTGTCAAAAGTTTGACAGGTGGTGACAGAATATCAGCACGTGAACTGTATCATGGTTACATCACATTCGCACCAACGCATAAAATGTGGATTAGCGGTAACTATAAACCACGTGTAACAGGGACTGACAACGGTATTTGGCGACGTTTGAAGATTATTCCGTTTCTTGCACAAATCAGCAAAGACAAGATTAGACCAACATCAGAAATCGAACGTGAGTTCCATCAAAACCGTTCTTCGATTTTAAGTTGGGCTATTGATGGCGCAATCGAATGGTATAAGAACCGACTTGGTGAATGCGATGCAGTTGACAATGCGACTGCGATGTATCGTAAGGAAGAAGATACTGTATCACGATTCATTCAGGACAGATGCGTTGTTGGTGGTACATACAGAGCAAATAAGCAAGACCTGTACGATGTATGGAAAGAATGGGCGCAAGATGAGGGTGATATGACTGCGATGCGAAAGTCAAGTAAGTGGTTGTCGTTGCAGTTGACCACACGCTTTGATTGCTCGTATGCAGGTAGTGGTAATAAGTATCTTGTTGGAATCGGTATCTTGAAAGATGATGGGACTGCCGACAAAGCACCGATTGCATTCAGTGTGATTAGACAACCTGCTGAAGTCAACTAATTTCAGTAGGAAGTGTACGATGGTACGATTGTGTTCAAAAATTGCATAAAAGTTTGTATTTGATTTTCTCATATAGGACTTTATGCAAAATCGAAACACAATCGTACCATCGTATTTTTATTCCATTACTGCATTCCTGACATCGCAGTTGGGGAGGGTTTAAAATGGGAGTTTGGATTTAAAATGGCAGTTTGAGGGGTGTTTTGGAAACTTTTTGAAATTATTTTCTCATGAAAAACTTTCCAAAATAGGGGTCAAACTCCCATTTTATTTTCAAACTCCCATTTTACTTCCATACTGCATATCGACTGTATATAAAACTGACAAAATAATAGTGATAATAGTAGAAGCATATTTTTATTAACCCAATGCGTGTACGTATTTTTGGAAAAAATGGAAAGTTATCCACATGTTATCCACATGTTATCCACATTTCTCAAAACGAGAATAATTTGCATGGGTTGGTATAATATAAGTAGTCGATGTTGTTCTTGTGACACGCTTCATTGACTGACAATACTAAATAGCGAAGCGGTAATGGGGGTGTTTAGATATGACTGATTTTTATGTGCAACGTGAACAATGGCACACAGCGGATAAGTTCCGTGAACATCTATCTAAACATTCCCCACTTGTCGCACCGTGGGTGCAGGGTGTTGTGATTCATCACACATGGCGACCTGAAGTAAGTCAATGGCGAGGACAAACAACGTTCGATGGTATCGTTAATTATTACAAAGCAAAGCGACCACGATGGAACTCTGCACCACATTTATTCATAGTGACAGGTTCACCGAATCCAATCAACGATGGCATTTGGCAGATGACACCGCTCAACATAGAGGGTACACATGCAGGTGCATGGAATCGAACGCATTGGGGAATCGAAGTGGTAGGGAATTACGATACAAGTGCGTGGTCAACAACCACAAAAGAATTGTTGTACGACGCAATCATGATTCTCTTTGCATGGCGCAATATACAGGTATCACGGCAGTCAGTATTAGGACATCGTGAAACAGGTTCAAAGAAGTCATGCCCTGGGAAATTGATAAATATGAACACCGTTCGTAGTGAATTACTGCAACGACAGGGAGGAATGTAGCATGTCACCAACTGACTTGACATCGTTGGAAGTCGCACTGACACGTGTAGAAGCGACAATCGTTGGTCGTATTGACGACTTGGTTCGCAGAGTAGATGGCTTTGAGAGAAAGATAGATAAGCATCAACTGCAAATCACAGAACTTGAAAAAGAAGTCTATCTTTGGAAACGCATAGCCGCAATCGGTGGTGTTATCTTTCCATTGATACTGAAGTATTTGGTGCCATAATGAACGACATCTACTACACACTTACAGGGTGTCTAGTGTTGTTGTTTTTCGCAATCATCATGACGATACCGATTGCATTGGTCGTGTTCGTGATAGCAAAGTTATCAGGAGGATAGAATGGAAGCACGTAAGGAATGGTATAAGAGTAGAACGATTTGGATTAACATCATCAGTCTACTGATAATGGTAATCACCACGTTAGCAGGTTGGAATGAGTTCAAAGAGTACGCACCTGAAATGCTCGCTACTGTCAATGCGCTGAATATCGTAATCAGATTCTTGACATCAGAGGGGATTAAATAATATGCCACCACAGAAACAAAACAACAAGTGGCGTTTCTGTGTACGTGATGCAAACAATCGAACCAAGTGGTTGTCGTTCAATTCGTATGATGAATGTCATACTGAATGGCAACGATACATCAACCGTAGAAAGCATGAAGCGGTTGACGCTGTTGAAATACCTGTTATCGAACAGGAAGATTCGATAGACCTGCTTTGGCAACAAGCATATACGTACAACAGAGAACGCAAGAAAGAAACACACGCAATCATCGTTCCAAATAGACCATTTGCAATCGCATTCTTATCTGACTTGCACATTGGGTCAAGTGGTACTGATTACATCGCACTTCGCAGGGATGCAGAAACCATCAGGGACACAGAGGGAATGTATGCTGTGTTTCATGGTGATGGTATTGATAATTGGATAATACCAAAGATGCAGGGACTTCAACGAGGACAGGTAATGCCATTCGATGATGAACTTGCATTATTTAAAGCATGGATTACGACCATCAGTAGTAAGTTGTTGGTGGTAGTAGCAGGGAATCATGATAATTGGACAACCAAGTTATCAGGTTTCGATTGGTTGAAGTCGATAACCCCACAGCACGCATTGTACGACCCACAACAAATCACATTCGACATACACTTTGGTGACAATGCTGTGCGATTCTGTGTACGACACAAATGGCGTGGTAATTCGATACTGAACCCTACACACGCATTGGAACGTGGTGCAAGGGATATAGATGCTGACATCTACGTTGGTGGTCATACGCACATTGGTACATTGTTTCGTTCGTTCGTAGTGCGTGATAGGGACAGGATTGCTGTCCTGACAGGTACATACAAAGTATCAGATGCGTTTGGTCGTGAAATTGGTGTCCCTGATTCGATGCACCGTGGTTGTGGTGCTGTCGTATTTGATACTGATGGGTCGATGACGTGGATTCGCAATCTAGATGAAGCATCACGATACCTGCGATTCAAACAACAGGAGTATAGTAATGGGTAAAGGAAAGACGCTTCCTAACACCGATAAGCCTCGTTCGACTGCACCGAAAGGGACACGGACATCAGGAAACAGGAATATATCAAAGTACATCGACACCAAAACAGGTGAGTTCAAAGAGGGTGTCAGTCAACAGGTTCGTGATAATCCTGAATCCATCGAAGCGTATCGAACGTGGATGAAAGTGAGAGGGATAAAGAAAGCATTCATCGCTACATTCTCTGAATGTGGCAATATGAGCATCGCTTGTAACATCGTTGGGATTCACCCAATGACGGTGTATGGGTGGTTGCGTACTGACGAAACATTCCAAGAGGATTACAACGTCGCAATCGACTTCGCAATATCGACATTGGAAATGGAAGCACGACGACGAGCATTAGAGGGTTCTGACAGGTTGTTAGAGTTCCTACTGAAAAGTCTAAAACCCGAGGTGTATCGTGAACGATATGAAGTCAAACAGGAAGTATCAGCAGACTATGTTATCGACATCAGTCCCCAACGCATCGAACAAAGTCAAAACATTATTGCATCCGCAGTTGACGTTACCCCAAAGGATGTTCTTGCAGAGTAATGCAGAGTACCGATTGTTTCGTGCAGGTCGTGGTGCAGGTAAGTCGTATGCAGGTTCGCTACTCTGTTTGATGCAACCACCAAACACGACAGGAATTGTAATGGCACCAACATACGGAATGCTTCGTGATGGTGCGATGAAGATTATCCTAGACATCGCACAACGTGCAGGTATCGTGGTTGATTGGAATAAAACCGAGGGTGAATTGGTTCTGCTAGGGAATCGCATCATCAAGTTCCGTAGTGTTGACAACGTGAACCGAATCCGTGGTAATTCTGTTGGGTGGTTGTACTTCGATGAAATGTGTTACATGAATCCTGAAGTGTGGACTGTAGCACTTGGTGCTAGACGACAGAACCCAATGAAAGTATGGGCAACCACGACACCCAATGGTAAGGACTTCGTGTATCACATTTGGAATACTGACGACCCTGCATTCGAAATATTTGGCAGTTCAAGTGCTGACAACATCTTTGCACCAAAAGGGTTCGTGACATCACTTCGCAGTCAAATGACTGAAGAACAATGGCGACAGGAGGGACTTGGTGAAATCATAGACCCATCAGGAACGATGTTCAACAGAGCATGGTTCAAATATGCTGAAGAGCATGAAATCCCAAAGAAACTATCATGGTATAGGTATTGGGATTTGGCTATGACGACTAGAGCATCATCTGACTTCACTGCAAGTGCGAAAGTAGCGATTGACGAACAAGGTACAATGTATGTAGGGGATATTATCCAAATTAAAGCGGAATATCCTGAAGTTCGCAAGTTGATAATCGAAACCGCTTTACAAGAACCTGATGTTATTGTTGGTATCGAAGAAGCGGTAAGTGGTTATGCGGCTATCCAAGAAATACGACGTGTACCTGAACTGTCTAGCACTACCATTCGTGGTGTAAGTGTTGACAAAGACAAGATGAGCAGGGCTATGCCGTGGGCTAGTCGAGCAGAAAGTGGTCAGGTAAAACTGAAATACGCAAAGTGGAATCGAATGTTTCTTGACGAAGTGACATTCTTTCCAAAAGGAGAACATGACGATATGGTAGATGCTGTATCAGGTGCTTTGCAGATGATTAGCAAGCGCAAAATTGATTGGGTGGTGTTGTAATGGCAATAGAAACACTACCATCATTTATGGATTCGCTTCGCACAAGCGACAAGTTGGGTGGTACTTGGGATGCGTACTGCCGTGTCCCTACGTTGTATCGTTCAGTCAACTTGCGTGCTGATGCGTTAAGTTCAGTCCCATACCGAATCGAACGACGCAATCGAAGCGTGGATTGGATGTTCGCTACCACGTTACCTGAATTGCTTCGCAACACCGAATTGTCGCTTCTGTTAACAGGTGCGTCGTTTTGGTTGCGTATCATGAAAGGGAATGTCCTTATTGGGTTTCAGGTGTTGAATCCGTACACCATCGAGGTGTCGATAGACCAAAACAAAATAAACCCAATGAACCCTATACAGTCAATGACATTCACCCAAACTATCAATGGCAAGAAAGTTGGGACATGGACTGCAGATGACATCATCTATTTCCGTGAAATGTCATTCTCTGATGAAGTGCGACATGGATTGCCACCTGTTGCAGTCGCATTACAAGCAAGTCAATTACAGTACTATCAGGAACGGTTCACGTCAGCATTCTTTGAGCATGGTGCTCAACCTGTCACCATCATGTCGATGCCGACTGACACAAGCAAAGAGGAAATGGAACGGTTCAGCAAGGACTGGCTATCCAAGTTCGTTGGTGGCACAGCACGTGCATTCCGTACTGCATTCGTTCGTGGTGGTGACATCAAACCGACTGTCGTTACACCACCGATTAAGGACATGATGCTTCCTGAACTTCAGGAACGTGCAGAACGCAACATCTGTAAGACACTTGGTGTACCAATCACGATGTTGGAAGCGACTGCTGCTAACTATGCGACAGCACAGTCAGATGTCATGTCGTTTTGGCGCACCACAGTCATTCCTCGTTTGGGTATGTATGAGCAGGTAATTAACAACCAACTGCTGATGCCACTTGGGTACAAGTTGGTGTTTACACCTGAAGCGATGGATGTCATGCAAACCGATGAAGCACAACGTGCTAGTGCATTGTTGTCGTTGACACAAGCAGGGTTATCGGTTGACTATGCGATGGAAATCTTGGGATATGACACCGACTTCATCAACAGAATGCGTGAAGCGTCAGCACCACAGGTGACAGAGCAATCACAACCACTGCCACCACCAACGAATCCTGATGCACCCAAACCACAGGTAGAGGATTCGCAGGAAGATGCTGTCGATACTGCGAACGAGCAAACCACCAAAGCATTCGTACTTTGGCGACGCAAAGCGGAACGACGTTTGATAAATCAGAAGTCGTTGGACTTTGACTTTGTACATGATGACATCAGTCCTGAAGATGGTGCATGGATTAAGTACCAACTTGCTGATTGTGCGACTGTGCAGGAAATCAAGTCGTTGTTCGATTCGCTTAAAGCGATGGATATAACACCACAGGAAGAAGCGTTGTACGACGTGATTCGCACCTATCTTGGTGCACGTGGTGAAGAAGCGGTTCTTATCCTGCAATCAGGTCAACCATTACCTGATGGATTTCTTGATGGACTAATTGAGGAATTGCGACCTGTCCTGACTGCAAAGATGCGTGATGACCTGAACAAGTTGGAGGAACGTTACACAATCGACATTGACCCTGCTGTGCAGGAGGACATTATCATTCGTCAATTTCAGGCGTATGCACCAAAACTTATCAAAGAGTTGAATGCGACCACAGAGAAGTTGGTGAAGCGTGTTATCGACAATGCACGTAGTGTTGGTGGTGTCACCAACGAGGAACTTGCAATCCAACTGACACCTGCGTTTGGTGATAGACGTGCTTCGATGATTGCTGTCACAGAGTACACACGAAGTGCAAGTAACGCAACGACGGTGTATCAGGATTACTTGTCAGAGTATGGCATTAGGACTGTGCGTGTATGGAACACCGAAGCGGATGAAATCGTCAAAGAATGTCCCATCTGTTTTCCATTGAACGGCAAACCAGAGGAGGTATGGAAAGAACGATTCCCTGATGGTGCACCTGCACATCCTCGTTGTCGATGCGACATTACGCTTAAGGTGGTGCGTAGATGAGAATCGAAGTCAAGATTCCAAAGGACTTATTAAGCGACATTGAGAACGTGTACAAAACCGTTTCAGAACCTGTCCTCGTTGGGTTAGCCACCGAAGTACAGCATGAATTGATGTCGCAAAAACCACCACCACCACCACGTGGTTCAATGCAGTTCGTATCAGATGCACAACGTAAGTTCGTGATGGCTTCGATACGACGTGGTGACATCACAGTCCCATACAAGCGTGGTATTGCGAAGCAATCAGAACGAATGAATCGTTCGTTTAAGATTATTCGTGCACCACGTGAAATCGTTCTCACCAATTCTGCAAGTTACTGGCAGTATGTTATCGGTTCGCAACAAGCACGAATCCATCGAAACAGATGGAAAACCGCTTCGCAGATGGTAGAGAAAGTCATTCGTAGTGGGTTGCTTACTGATTTGGTCAATACTGCTATTCAGAAGAAGTTTGGTTAGGAGTATGCAGATGAAAGCAACGTACATACCACCTGTTGCAGTCGCACAGAACGCACAACAAGCACTTGACGTTCGTGCATCGAAACCTGCATCACAGCAGGGAATGACACCTGTTGGGCTAGCACGTGCAAATCAACTTGCATCACGACGACCTGTATCACTTGAAACCATACGACGAATGGTGTCCTACTTTGACAGACATGAAATCGACAAGCGTGGTTCGACATGGTCTGAAAAGGGGAAAGGGTGGCAAGCATGGTACGGTTGGGGCGGTGATGAGGGTCGTGTTTGGGCGAATAGTATTATTAGACAAGTAGAGGGAGTGAAGATTATGGAAGAGAAGCAATTTATCGTTGCGATGCGTGATGGCATGTTCTACATCTACCAAAATGCAGAGGACACCGAACCTGTTGTAGAGGACAGTGTTGAGAACTTTCTTGACACACTTGTTCGCATGATGGGTTATTCACGTGATGAAACAGAGGAATTGGTAGAGGAAGCCACCGAAGCCAACGATGATGAGGAATTGGTACAAGAAGATGCGCCAATGATGGAAGCGGAATCAGAGAAAGTAGACATGACGACTGCACAACGTGATGCACTACCTGATGCTGACTTCGCTATTCCACAATCACGCAATTTCCCTGTTGCTACACCACAGGACATTAGCGATGCTGTGTCAAGTTGGGGTCGCTATCGTGGTAATGTATCGTTCGAAGTGTTTAAGCGCAATCTGATTGCGATTGCACGTCGTAAGGGTCGTGCGTTCGTAGACGCTTTACCACAGTCATGGAAAGATGAAATGGCAGAAGAAGTGAAGCATGTTGCACGAACCATTCTGACACGAATGAGTTAGTGTTGACAGTACACTTATAATAGAAGTAGGAGGGTGCATGAACATTTATGCTGTAAAGAATGTGTCACAAAATATGCTCGCAGGTCGTGCCATCGTATTTGGTGGTGTAGACGTTGTTGGTGACACATTTACACCCAACACTGACATTGGAAGTACACGTTCGTTCGTAGGAATGCCTGTGTATTGGAATCATGCGATGTCAGGTACAAAGTCCCAAATTGGTGTTGTGACTGATTGGGAGAAGAACGAAGAGGGAATAGACCTGATAATCGAAATCGACAAGCGTGGTAAGTACGTTGCACAAATCATGGAACTTGCCAAAAGAGGAATGCTTGGACTTTCGACAGGTGCAGTAGGAAACACCGTTGTTCGCAAGGGTGGTGAAATACTGCGATGGATAGTAGGTGAAGTCAGTTTGACCACGACACCTGCTGAACCACGAACCTATGCGAATGTTAAGACAGCAAGTGCAGATGCCTTGTCAGTAAAACATGTCGCTGGTTATACATTCGATATTTCGGAAACTAATTTATCAGACTTTAAGGAGATGACTATCATGTCTATTGACAAAGACGCTTTGAAAGATGCCTTGTTGGATATTGCAGGTGAGCCTGCACAAGGCGGTGGGTTGTATATGGGTGGTAAAGCACCGAACGTCAAGAACGTAACGACTTTGGGTTTCAGTGAGGAGCCTGTTAAGGCGTTCTTCCATTACATCAAGACTGGCGACAAGATTGCGGCTAAAGCAACGATGGTCGAGGGTACTGATGCCAACGGTGGTTACACCGTACCGAACGAGGTTGAGCGTGAAATCATCAGCAAGCGTGATGAAGAGTCGATTTTGGGTCGCTTACCAATCACTCGTCGTCGCACTTCACGTGATTACTACGATGTCAACGTTGGTGAGAACAATTCAGACTTCTCATTCACGGCTGAAGCCAACACTGCGAACTTTGATGAGCCAACCATGGGTCAGTCAAGCATTCGCATCTACAAGGCTACGTTGGCACTTAAGGTTTCAGAGGAATTGTTGAACGATTCAATTAGCGATATTGAGGGTTTCATCACTGCTGAAATTGGTCGTGCACTTGCTCGTCACGTGAACACCTACATCTTGACTGGTTCAGGTTCGAGCCAACCATACGGTGTTGCTACTCGTGCTTCATTGAGTGAAACCCTTGCTTCTGCTACTGGTGTAGACGCACAGGACATTCAGAACATCTATCACAAGTTGCCAAGTGCCTACCATCAGGGTGGTAACACTGGTTGGGCGATGCGTATTGCGACGTTGGGTGGCATTCGTGGTTTGACTGGCAATCCGTTCTTGTATCAGAACACTCCTGCTGGCACGAATGGTCAAGGTGGCGAGCAACTCATGTACCGACCTGTGTTCTTGAGCGACAAGGTTGGTGCACCAACGACAGGGTTGACTTCAATTCTGTTCGGTGACTGGTCGCAGTACTACTTCGTTGAGAACGGTGGTTTGACCATTCGTCGCAACGAGTATGCTTACATGGAGAATGGTTTGGTTGGAATCTTCGCTACGGTTCGTTGGGGTGGTGATGCGGTTATCACCAACGCATTCGTCAAGGGCGTTCAAGCCTAATCTAGGAGGAACGAACCTTGAAAGTGCTACTTAACATTTCGATAGCACGATTCATCAATGGTTCTTGTAAGATTTTCAAAAGTGGGGAGGTCGTTGACCTCCCTGCTGATGAAGCGGAGAGAATGATTGTATTGGGGCGTGCAAATAGGGTTGATGAACCAATACAGCAAGAAGTTGACGTTCAGGTATCACCCAAACCAAAATCAACTTCGAAGCGAGGTGCGTAATGGCGTACATCACTACTGCTGAATTGAAAAGTTTCTTGGATATTACAAGTTCTGCTGACGATGCGCTTCTCGGAATTATTATTGCAAGTGCACAGGAAGCAATAGACAACTATACACTTCGCACATTCGAACCATCAGGTGCACAGGGAGGACATCACCCACACAAGTTTACACCACTTCCTAGACGACTTGGTGGTGACGTTGATGATGAGAATCCCCGATTGCTATGGTTGCAGGATATGGATTTGTCAGAGATTCAGTCAGTAGTAAATGGTGACGGTGTTACGATTCTCTCTACTGAATATATTACGAATCCTATCAACCATACACCGTGGTATGCAATCGAACTGAAGCGTGGTTCTAGCAAAGTGTGGACTTACACAGGGAACTCACCAGAGGGAACGATTGTTATCACAGGGAAATGGTGCTATGCACTTGAAGCACCTGCTGACATCAAGATGGCGATGTACAAGTTGTGTAAAGCATGGTACAACGGTCGTGCTGACAGCACAGGTGATAGGGACATACTGACGACTGATGGTGTTGTGTTGGTGCAGTCGAGGATTCCTAGCGATGTTACTGCAATCTTGAGTAAATACAAGAGGTACTCGTAATGGCTAGTCAATTACTCACCATCATTAACGCAATCAAAGCGTACAACCCACAGTACAACGGACAGAATGTCACGATTCGTTCAGGGTCTACAATTCCCAATACTGCGAATGCGACTGATTTACCAATGCGTATCATCAGCGCAATCGGAAATAGTGCAGGACAGGTTCAACGTATGACGCTTGGGTCTAGTCCTGTAATCACCCTACGATGGCAAATCACGGATGTACTATTGGGACAGCAGGTTGGACTAGGGATGGGTGAAAAAGACCAAAGCGATGCACAGATTGCATACGCATCTGCATATGCTGACTTAATACGAACGCTTGTTACCAACAAGTATCAAATTGAGGATGTACGCATCGTGATGGAAACCATCGAATATCCTGTTGAATCAGGGAATCGGTTCTACGGTGTTACCTGCGAGTATATCATTAAGGAAATAATCCAATAGGAGATTGCACATGGCACAGACTACAGGCGCAATTACAGGCGCAACAGCAAAGATTGAAATCAACGTAAACAGCACAGGGTACGTTGACATTTCAGGTTCTTCGCAGAGCATTGATGCTGTCGAAATGACACGTTTAAATGGTTCTGCACACACGATGGAGGGTGATTATGCCGTACTCACGTTCGGTAAGCAACCCCCAACGGAAATCACCGTGAACGTGTTATACACCGAAGTTTCGACAGAGGGTTTCATGAAAGCGGTGTCAGCATTGAAGAATAACCAATCGGTTGTACTTCGTTGGTATCCTGCAGGTTCGTTAGGAAAGTACTTCTTGACACCTGCTGGTGCAAAAATCTCAAGCGTTTCACTACCTGGGAATGACGCTTCAAGTGGTGAACCGCTTATGGTTTCGTTCACCGTTATGTCACCTGGGATTGAAACCGACATCGCTTAAGGAGGACTGAACTATGGCACAAACGACAGGTGCTATGACTGGTGCTACTGGTAAAATCGAAGTTTCGACTGATGGTAGCACGTGGTACAACATTTCGGGTTCATCGCAGAGCATTGATGCAGTAGAGTTCACACGGTTGAACGGTTCTGCACATACGTTCGAGGGTGACTATGCTGTCCTGACTTTTGGTAAGCAACCACCGACTGAAGTCACGGTCAACATTCTGTACACCGAAGTTTCAGGTGAAGCGTTTCTTCGTGCTGTATCAGCATTGAAGAACAACACGACGTTTAAGGTACGATGGCAAGCGATGGAT
>Ga0315900_10007460_pt1 | contig 14358 bp, 13 predicted proteins | sample LakEriMetagenome_FD_203521 | JGI IMG/M metagenome (GOLD analysis project Ga0315900, IMG submission 203521) | Freshwater fungal communities from buoy surface, Lake Erie, Ohio, United States - Buoy 12 MA114 | ecosystem: Environmental > Aquatic > Freshwater > Lake > Lake biofilm | place: USA: Lake...
CGGCCGCGAGTGCGTCCGCGTCGGGCTCTCGCAACTGCCCGTGCGCAGCCACCCACGGCCCCATCGTGTCGCCCGCGATGCCCCCGTAGACGGTGGAGTTGGCCACCCCGTTGCCACCCAGCCGGTTGGCGCCGTGCACGCCTCCGGTGTCCTCGCCTGCGGCAAACAGGCCCTCCAGTTCGGTCGAGCAGTCGGTACGGAAGACCACGCCTCCCATCATGTAGTGCGCGGTCGGCACGACCTCCACGAGGCCGGAGACGAGGTCGAAGCCGCAGTCGGCGCAGCGCTCGACCATGCCCTTGAACTCGCGGCGCACCATCGCCGGGTCCAGGTGGCGCATGGTGATGTACACCCCGCCGTTCGGCCCCGTGTGGCCGCGAAGCATCTGGTCGTACATCGCCCGGCTCACGATGTCGCGCGTGGCGCGCTCGTTGCGGGGATCGTAGGCCTGCATGAAGCGTTCGCCCTGCACGTTGAGCAGGTGTCCGCCGACCCCGCGCAGGCCCTCCTCGATGATCGTGCCGGTGATGCGCGTGGCGGCACCGGCGACCAGCCCGGTGGGATGGAACTGCACCATCTCCATGTCGCGCAGTGCCAGCCCCGCGCGCAGCGCCATCGCCATGCCATCGCAGCTCTTGTCGCCGGAGGGCGTGTGGTACTTGTACATGGTCGGCCCGCCGCCGGTGGCCAGCAGCACCGCACGCGCCTGCACGAAGCGCAACTCGCCCGTACGCACGTCGATCATCAGCACCCCGGCCACCGCTCGCCCGTCACGGCTGCGCACGATCTCCACCGCGCGGTGCTCCTCCAGCCGCCGGATGCCCCGCGACCAGGTCTGCTCGGCCAGGCGATTGATGATCTCGATGCCGGTGAGGTCGCCCTTGTGCACCGTCCGGTCGAAGGTCTGGCCGGCGAACGCCTTCTGGTGCACCGTGCCGTCCGGGTTGCGATCGAAGAAGCAGCCCAGCTCGTTCTCGAGCTCGTGGATCCGCTCGACGGCCACCTCGACCAGCTGCCACGCGAGGTCCTGGTCCGGCAGCCACTTGCCGCCTTCGATGGTGTCCATGAAGTGGCGCTCGACCGAATCTTCGGCGGCGAGCGCGACGTTGTAGCCGCCCTGCACCATGCGGGTGCATCCGGACTTGCCGAGCAGCCCCTTGACCGCCACGGTGATGTCCGCGCGCGGGTTGGCCTGGTGGGCATGCAGGGCGGCGAACAGCCCCGCGCCCCCGGAGCCGAGGATCAGGATGTCGGTCTGCAGGCGCTCGATCGTTGCGGGATTCATCACGGGGTCTCCAGCGGATGCTCGGGTCGCGGACGCGCGCAAGGGCGCAGGCGTCCGGGCTGCGCGGCGGGAACGGGAGGCAGGTTCGGGTTCGGGTTCAGGCCTTCACGCCCAGCGCCGCCAGCGCGGCTGCGCGCCGACCGCGCGCCTGTGCGTTGACCTCGGAGTAGAGGCTGCCGCCGTGGCTGTCCATGGCCACCAGCAGCGGGCCGAAGCCGCGGATGGAGAACTTCCACAACGACTCCGGGTTCAGGTCGTGCAGGTCGACGTCCTCGATGCGATCGATCCAGGTCGTCTCCAGCGCAGCGGTGCCGCCGATGATCGCGAGATACACCCCGCCCAGGTCGGCGAAGGCGTCGAGCGACCCCTGGCGCAGGCCGCCCTTGCCGATGATGATGCGCACCCCGTACTGCTCCATCAGCGGCCGGGTGAAGCGCTCCATCCGGTCGGAGGTGGTCGTGCCCACGCAGACCGGCTCGTAGCCGACCGGAGCGGCCACCGTCTCGCCCACCCAGCGCACGTTGGGCGCGGTGTGGATCACCGCATGCCCGCGCAGGTCGAACCGGGTACGGCGCCCCCGGTCGAACATGTGGATCTGGGTGGCGTCGCGGATGCCGTAGAGGGTGTCATGCAGCGTCACGGTGTCGTTGACCCTGAGGGCTCGGACCTGCGCCTCGGTCACCGGCATGTGGAACTCGTGGTGGGCCATGTCGGCTCTCCCTCGCGATCGGCGGCCCCGCCCCGCGGGACACCCTGCGGCGCGGCGATGGGCCATGCGGTTCAGAAGCCCCAGGCGAGGCCGTCCGGGGTCCAGGTGGCGCGGGCCCGCCGTGCCGAGTGGCACTGCATGTTCACCGCGACCGGGTTCATCGTGATGTGGGTGGCGGCCAGTTCGACATGCACCGCGAACGAGGTCGCGTCGCCACCGAGCCCCTGGGGGCCCACGCCCAGCAGGTTCACCGCCGCGGTGAGTTCGCGCTCGAGCCTCGCGCCCTCCGCATCCTCGCACGCCGAGCCGAGGGGACGGGTGGCGGCCACCTTGGCCAGATGCACGCAGAGGTCGCCGGTGCCGCCGATGCCAACGCCGACGATGGTCGGCGGGCAGGTCTTGCCGCCGGCATCGAGCACGCAGTCCACGACGAAGGTGCGGATCGCATCCACGCCCTCGGCCGGGATCGCCATGCGCAGCCAGGTGTTGTTCTCGGAGCCGCTGCCCTTCGGGATCATCTCGATCGACAGCTGCCGCGGAACGTCGGAGAAATCGATGTTGATCACCGGCACGCGGGCACCGCAGGAAGTCTGCTCGTTGACGCGGGTGATCGGATGCACGACCGAACTGCGCAGCGGGTGCTCGCGCGTCGCGCGCTCGCATCCGGCGCGGATCGCCTGCTTGAGGTCGTGTCCGTCCACCTCCACGCCGCGACCGATCAGCACGTTGTAGATCGGCAGCCCGGTGTCCTGGCAGAGCAGGTTGTCCGCCGATTCGGCGACCGCGATGTTGCGCACCATGGTCGCGAGCACCGAACGGCCGGTCGGCGAGGTCTCGCGGGCCGCGAGGCCCTCGAACCCCCGCTTGATATCCGGCGGAAGGATCTTCAGCGCGCGGATGTAGAGCTCCTTCGCGGCGTCCTCGACGGCCTTCGGGTCGATTCGCATGCGGCACTCCTGAAACAGGCCGGGCGTGCGCCTCGCACCGCCCGGCCCGGGACTAGCGGGCGGTGATCTTCCGCTCGCGGATGATCGCGCCCCAGCGGCCGATCTCCTCGTTGATGTACTTCTGGAACTCCTCGGGCCGGTTGCCCACCGCGTCCATGCCCAGGCCCGACACGCGCTCGCGGAAGGCCGCCCCCGAGGCGACCTTCTGGATCTCGTCGGCGATCCGCCCGATCAGGGCCGGGGGCGTGCCGCGCGGCACCGCGACGCCGAACCAGCCCATGTTCTCGAAGCCCGGCACGCCTGCCTCGGCCACCGTCGGCACGTCGGGCAGCGCCGCGGACCGCTTCGGGCTGGTGATCGCGAGCGCGCGCAGCTTGCGATCGCGCAGGAAGTTGATCGCGGCGCCGAGGTTGGGCGGAGCCCAGTCGATCTGGCCACCCAGGAGGTCGGCGATCGCCGCGGCCTCGCCCTTGTAGGGCACGTGGGTCGCCTCGATCTTCGTCGCGAACAGGAAGTTCTCGCCGGCGAGGTGCACCTGGCTGCCCACCCCCGCCGAGCCGTAGCTCAGCTTGCCAGGCGCCGCGCGCATCGCGGCCAGCAGATCGCCCAGCGACTGGAACTTCGAGTTCGCCGCAACCGCGATCACCTGCGGCCCGCTCGCCACCAGCGACACCCCGACGAGATCCTTGCCCGGATCGTGGCTCAGCTTCGCGTACATGTGCTGGTTGGCCGTGAGCACGCTGCCCGAGGCGAAGATCTGGGTGTAGCCGTCCGGGTTGGCGCGCGCGACCAGTTCGCTCGCGATCGAACCACCGGCCCCGGCCCGGTTCTCCACCAGCATCGCGTGAGGCCAGCGCTCGGTGAGCCCCTGCGCCAGCAGGCGCGCGACCACGTCGGTGGCGCCGCCGGGCACGAAGGGCACGATCAGGCGGACGGGCTTCTGCGGGAAGGACTGGGGTTGCGCCACCGCGCCGCCCGCGTGAAGGCCGGCCAATCCCAGCACTGCCAATGCCGTGAGGGTTCTGCCCAGCGACCTGATCACCATGCTCTCCTCCTGGTCGACCGCGAAGGTCGGATGTGGTTTGCGGGAGATTCGTCCCGGATCGTCTCAGCCCACGTTCAGCGCGAACAGCAGCCCGGCGGCCAGCGCCGCGGCCACCGATGCCGCGAACAGCGACTTCTGCCACTCCCGCCAGGGGAGGAATTCGAGCGCGAGCAGGCGCAAGCCTCCGGCCAGGTGCGCGGCCAGCGCGACCACCAGGCCGAACTCCGCCAGTTTCACGGCGGGATGATCGGCCCACGAGAGGAACCCGTCCAGCGCCGCGGGCCCGGAGAGCGCCTGGCCGAGCGCCCAGAAATGCAGCGGCAGGAACGCCGCGAGCGCAAGGCCCGACACACGGTGCACGAGGAAGGCCCAGTAGGCCGGATGGTTGCGGGAACGCCACGCCCGGCTGCTCACGCGAACTCCCCCTCGTGGCCGCGATCGGCTGCACGTCGCTTGCGCGCGATGCACGCCGCGGCGAACCGCGCGCCTGCGTGCCGCGGACTCATGCGCCCCCCGGGGCATAGACCGCCCAGGCGGCGCGCAATCCCCAGGCCAGCAGGCCTGCGGCCAGCGCCGCGGTGCAGGCCTCCAGCAGGCGCCCCCGCCAGCCCAGGGTCTCGGCGATCACGTTGCGAAGGCCGATCGGCAGGTGCACCGCGATCGCCACGACGAAGCCGGCGTAGAACAGGAACCAGGGCAGGTTGCCGCGGGTGCGGTCGAGGATCTCGGCCGCCGACAGCCCGCTGCGTACCGCGTAGATCATGGTCGCGAGGTGCACCACCACCGCGAAGGCCAGCACCACGGCGGACATGCGCTGGGCGAACCACAGCCCGGCCTGCGCGCGCGGACTCACAGTTCGCCCCGCAGCAGCGCGCGGGTGGTCTCGCGCTTGAGCCCCGCGATCGCCGAGGTGAGCGGCAGGTGCTTGGGGCAACGCTCGGTGCAGCTCATGTGGGTGTGGCAGGCATGGCAACCGGCATCGCCGGCCACCGCCGCGAGGCGCTCCCGGCGGGCGGTATCGCGCACGTCGTTGACGAGCGTCCACGCGCGATTCATCGCGGCCGGCCCGAGGTAGTCGGGCTTCCACTCGACCACGTCGCACGACGAGTAGCACACGCCGCAGCCGATGCATTCGATGCCCAGGTCGACCTGTCGACGCTCCTCGCTCTGCGGCTCGACCACCGCGAACGGTTCCTGCCGGCTGCGGGTGCCCGAGAACTGCCCGCGCGCGCGCGCCCACTTGTCGAAGAACGCGCTCATGTCGGTGGCGAGATCGCGGATCACCGGGAGGTTGCGCAGCGGCGCGACTTCGAGCCGGCCGCCCTCCGCCACCTTGTCCACGTGCGTGCGGCAGGTCCAGCGGGCCTCGCCGTTGACCACCATCGCGCAGGAACCGCAGACCCCGACGCGGCACGCGAACCGGTAGCCGAGCGTCGGGTCGCAGTGGCGCTGGATATGGGTCACCACGTCGAGGACGGTCTGGCTGGGCTGGCGCGGCACCTCGAAGGTCTCGAAACGCCCGTCACCGGCCGCCACGCCCCCCGGTCCGCTGCTGCGCCACACCGACACCTTCAGCACCGAGCCTGCATCACCTGCCATCGATCAGCCTCCTGCACGCGCGTTCAGGGCGCACGTACCGTGACATCCACCGTCTGCACCGAGTGGTTGCCCATCCCGGCGGTGTTCCATTCCGCCTCCAGCGGCTGCACGCTGCCGTCGGCCGCATGCGCCCGGCACTGCAGCCGGTGGCGTCCCGGCTGCGCCTGCCAGCGGAAGCGCCAGGCCCGCCACGCGTAGCGGTGTCGCCCCGCCTCCGACACCTGGGCATCGTGCCACTGCCCGTCGATGCCGACCTCGACACGGGTCACGTCCACGCCACCGCCTGCCCAGGCCCTCCCGTGCAGCACCACCGGCCCGGCATCGAGGCAACGCTCGCGCGTGTACCAGTCGGGCATCCCGGGCGGCACCATCAGGCTGCGTACCCGCTGCGTCGTCACCGGCACCCCGGGGTCGCCCGCATGCCGGCGGTAGTGGTAGCCGACCGCCTGCTGGAAGCCATCGAACGCGCGGTCGAGCACCTCGATGCGCGCGAGCCATTTCACGCTCGCCATCCCGTACCACCCCGGCACCAGCAGCCGGCACGGATAGCCATGCTGCGGCAGCAACGGCGCGCCGTTCATCGCCCAGGCCAGCAGCACGTCTTCCGTAGTCGCATGCGCGAGCGCCAGGCTGCGGCCGTAGTCGTGTTCGACACCGCGGTCGAATCCGCGGTCCGCGCCGAGGAAGGCCACCTCCACCGCGTCGCCCAGTGGTCCCGCCTGCTCCAGCACGCGGGCGAGCGGCGTGCCCGTCCACTCGGCCGTACCCACCGCCTCGTTCATCCACGGCATGCTCGGATAGCGCGGACGCATCCGACCGCGCCCGTTGCCCGCGCACTCCATCGTCACCCGCAACGTGCGCGCCGGCAGGCGCTTCAGGTCGTCCAGCGCGATCGACAGCGGGCGCTCGACGCGCCCGCCCACCTGCAGCCGCCAGGTGCCGGCATCGAGATCAGGGATGTCGAAGTGCGACAGCAGGTAGTGCAACCCGACGGGGGTGACTTCGTAGCGCAGCGCCTCGAGCGGCATGCCCGGGTTGCGATTGGCGAGCGCCACCTCCTCCGCCGCGAAGTCGCCCTCGACATGCGGGCGCGACCCGCGGTCGTCGAACGGACCGGCCGCGGCATTCCCCATGCTCAGGCGCTCTCGAACAGCCGGGTCAGCACGAACTCGCGATGGCCCAGCGCCTCGGCTGCGGTCAGGCGGCCGTTCGCCGTGCGGAACATGCACTCGAGCAGCGCGTCCCCGGCCTGGTCCGGGTTCATCTCCTTGCGCAGCAGGCCCGAGACATCCACGTCGATGTGCTCGGACATGGTGCGCACCGTCCGCGGGTTGGCGCACAGCTTGATCACCGGCAGGATCGGGTTGCCGATCACGTTGCCCTGGCCGGTGGGGAAGAAGTGCACGGTGTAGCCCGAGGCCGCGCACAGCGTCACCATCTCGGCGGCGGCCGACGAGGAGTCCATGAACCACAGGCCCGGATGCGAGGGCTCCTCGGCCTTGTCGAGCACCCCGTCGACCATGCACTTGCGGCCGATCTTCTGGATGTTGCCCAGCGCCTTCTCCTCGATGGTGGTGAGGCCGCCGGCGATGTTGCCCTTGGTGGGCTGCGACTCGGAGAGGTCGTTGGTCTTCCAGCGGTTGATCATGTCCTGGTAGCGGTTGAACATGAACATGAACCGCTCGCGGACCTCGGGGGTACGGCAGCGGTCGGCCACCAGGTGCTCGCCGCCGGTGATCTCGGAGGTCTCGCCGAACACGAGCGTGACGCCGTGCGGGTAGAGCTTGTCGAACGCGTTGCCGACCGTGGGGTTGGCGCCGCAACCCGAGGTGGTGTCCGATTCACCGCATTTCGTCGACACCCACAGGTCCTTGAGGGGACGCTCCTCGCGCCGCTTCTCCGAGGCCCACTGCACGTACTCCTTCGCGGCCATCGATGCGCGGCGGATGGTCTCGTGGTCCCCGTGGCCCTCGATGCCGAAGCCGGTGACCGGCTTGCCGGTGGCCGCGATGCCGTCGACGATCTTCTTGGTCCAGCCATCCTCGATGCCGATCACCACCACCGCGGCGACGTTCGGGTTGGAACCGGTGCCGATCAGCGTGCGGAAGTGCAGGTCGAGGTCGGCGCCGAACTGCAGGCGCCCGTAGGGATGCGGGAGCGCGAGCGCGCCCTTGATGTTGTGGGCGACCGCCTCGGCCGCCGCGTTCGACAGGTCGTCGACCGGCAGGATGATCACGTGGTTGCGCACGCCGATACGGCCGTTCTCGCGCTTGTAGCCCCAGAAGGTGGCTTTGCTCAGATCCATTCGCAATTCTCCAGTCCATGCCGCGCGCGACGCGCGCGATCAGGGCCGGCGAGCCGTCGGCTCACCAGCGCTTGGTCTTGATGTTGTGCACGTGCGCGTGTTCGCCGCGCGCGATCGGGGCCACCACCTTGCCGATGTCCACGCCGTACTTGATCACCGTGTCGCCCGGCTTGTAGTCCGCGAGCGAAACCTTGTGGCCGATCGGGATGTCGCTCCTGGCGACGACGCGGATCTCCTTGTCCTGTTCCATGATCCAGCCGGTCAGTTCGTTGCCGGCCTTCACGCCCTCGACGACCACGACGCCCACGCCGTCGCCGTCCTCGTGCACCACGAAATGAATCATCTTTCCTCCGGGGATGAGGCGGCCCGAGCCGCCCGTGCCTTGCGCGGCCGGCCTCGCGCGATCCGCGAGGGCCGTGCCACAGGAGCGCGCAGGATAGAGACAGCGGCCGCGCGAGTCAAACAACTCATATAGATGACTGCCCCTGTCGACCGACCGCCGGGCTGCGATACACTGCCGCCCTCGCATCGTCGCGGTTCGTCCGTGCCCGCCACCCCCCCTTCCAAGCCCGCCGCGCGCCGTCGAGCCGCGACACGCCCCGAGTCCGGCCCCGGACTCGGCGACGGGCCGCTCTACCTGGGGCTGCAGCGCAGCCTCGCGCGCTCGCTCGCCGAGCGCCGCTGGCCCCCGGGCAGTGCGCTGCCCTCGGAGACGCGCCTGGCGGCCGAGCACCGCGTGTCCATCGGTACGGTGCGCAAGGCGATCGACGCGCTGGTGGCCGGGGGCATGCTCGTGCGGCGCCAGGGACGCGGCACCTTCGTCGCCTCGCACACGCCGGACCGGCTGCTGTTCCACTTCTTCCACGTGGTGGCCCGCGACGCGCCCGCGGCCAGCCCGCGCGAACTGCCCTCGACGCGACTGCTGTCCTTCCGCCACGCGCGCGCCGGCGCCGGGGTCGCCGAGGCGCTGGCGATCGCCCCCGCCGCGCGCGTGCTTCGCGTGGAGAACCTGCTGCACCTGCAGGGGCGTGCCGTCCTGTTCGACGAGATCACGGTGGCCGCGGCACGCTTCCCCCGGCTCGATCGCGCCCGCCTGGAGCGACGCGAAGGCACCATCTACGGGCTGTACGAATCCGACTACGGCATCGACGTCGTGCGCAGCACCGAGCGACTCTCGGCCGTCGCCTGTCCGGCACGCATCGCGCGCCTGCTCGGGCTCGCGCCCGGCGACCCGGTGCTGCGCATCCGCAGGGTCGCCTACGGCTGGGGCGACCGGCCGGTGGAGCACCGCGTGTCGTGGGTGGATACGCGCACCCACGAGTATCTTTCCGACCTCTGGAAGCGCGGCCCGGACCCGCGCGGGTAGCCGATAGCGGGTCGCCGCCCCGCCCCGGGACGGCAGGCGCGTCGCACGATCGGACCGTGGTCGGCGCCCGCGGCGGCAGGCGAGCGGGCAGGGCGCGCCGGTCCCCGGCCCGGGGGGGCGGATTGCCCGCAGGCGAGCCGCGCGGCACGATGCCGGCGGCGCGACCCGGATGGCGGCCCGCACGGCGGATGCGGCCGTGACATCCCGTTACACCTTCGCGGCCGATTCGGGTGCGCTTTCCGACCGCAGGCTGCGTTAATGTTGTCGAGTCGATCCTCCGCGCAACCCGCCATGCCCGACTGCCGCCGCTCCACCCCGCCCCGCCGGCCGACGATCCTGCCCGCGCTCGCGCGGACGATCGGCACGGTCGTGCTGGCCGCGGGCGCGGGCCTGGGCGCGAGCGTCGCGGCCGCGGCCGCGCCTGCTGCCACGGACTCGGCGGCCGTCTATCGCGCCGCGAGCCGTCTCGGCTACTGGCCAGCGCCCCAGACCGTCGCGGCCATCGCCGCGCATCCGGGTGGCGCACGCGGCTGGGCCCTGGAGGCCGTCGACCGCGCCCTCGCCGCCAGCCGACAGCCGCCGCCGCTGACCGACGCATTCCCCACGCTCCAGCGCAGCGTCCCCGAACTGTTCGCCGCGGCCCGCGCGGAACGCGAGGCCCGGCAGCAGGCGGCCCGGGCATTGCCGCCGGGTTCCGACATGAACGCCGCCGCGTTGCCTCCCGTCGCCCGCGCCAACGCGCAGGAGGCCGCGGCCTGGAGGATGCGGGCCTGCGCCGACCCGGCGTTCGAGGACCCGCTGCTCGCGCGGCTGACCGAGTTCTGGTTCAACCACCTCAACGTGTCGGTGGGCAAGGGGGGCTCGCGCCCGTTCGTGGGGCACTACGCACTGCACGCCATACGCCCGCACGTGCTGGGACGCTACGAGACGCTGCTGCTCGCGAGCGCGCGGCACCCGGCCATGCTGTTCTACCTCGACCAGGTACAGAACGTCGCCACCGGCGCCCGCGGACCCGGGGGCGTGTCGCGGGGTCCGAACGAGAACTACGCCCGCGAACTCCTGGAACTGCACACGCTGGGCGTTGCCGGCGGCTACGAGCAGCGCGACGTGCGCGAGCTCGCGCGCGTGCTGACCGGATGGACGGTCGACCCCGAAGGCGCCACCGGCTTCCGCTTCGTCCTCGCCCGCCACGACCATGGCGTCAAGCAGGTGCTCGGCCTCACGCTCTCCGGGGCGGGCGAGGCCGAGGGCCAGCGCGTGATCGCGCTGCTCGCGCAGCATCCGGCCACGGCGCGACGCATCGCCGAGCGCCTTGCGCGCACCTTCGTCGCCGACGATCCGCCGCCCTCGGTGATCGACCGGCTTGCCGCCGAGTACCGGGCGGGCGCCGGCGACCTGCGCCGCGTGATGCGGGCGCTGGTGGACTCGGCCGAATTCTGGGACCCGTCGAACACGCTGTTCAAGACCCCGATCGACTATGCCTGCTCCGCGCTGGGGGCGACGCTGCAGGCGGCCGAACCGCCGCAGGCGGGTCCGCGCGGGCGCACCGGGGCGGCGCTGGGCTTCCTGTTCGGCGCAGGCCAGCCGATGAACGCGTGGCAGACGCCGGACGGCTATCGCACCGATGCGGCAACGTGGATGGCACCCGAGGCCATCACCCGCCGCGCCGATCTCGCCGCCACGCTCACCGCAGGCGGTACCGGCGCCATCGCACTCGAGCAGTTGCTGCCTTTCCTGTCCGCGCCCACGCGCGACCGCGTGCTGCGCGGGCCGACCGCCCTGCAGCCGGCGCTGGCCCTGGCGAGCCCCGATTTCATGCGCAAGTAACCGGCGAGCACCCCGACATGTCGCCACCCCGTGATCCCAGCCGCTCCCGCGTCGCCTGCAGCGCACCGGTCGCCCGGCCGCGCGATGGCGCCCGCCCGCCCATCGCACCCCTCCCGCCCCGCACCGCTTGCGGCAGCTCGGCGTCGAACGCCCCCGGGGCACGCGCCAGCCCTCCGGGCGCAGCGAACCCGCACCCGGTGGTCTCCCCGACCGGGTCGGCCATCGGCCTGATGCCGGCACGCCACCGTCGCCCGTCGCACGACCCGGGGCGGCGCCGCTGGCTCGCCGGAGGCTTGTCCGCGGGGCTGCTGGGCGCGACGCCGGGCCTGCAGGCGGCGGACACCCGTGGGGCCGATCCCGCGGGTCGTCTGGTCGTGGTCTTCCTGCGAGGCGCGTACGATGGCCTGTCGGCGCTGGTGCCGTGGTCCGATCCGGCCTATGCCTCCCTGCGACCGACCATCGCCATCCCGCCGCCCGACGGCACCCCGGATGCCGCGCTCGAACTCGATGCCCGGTTCGGGTTGCACCCGGCACTGGCCCCGGTGCTGCCCCTGTGGCGCGAGGGCTCGCTGGCGTTCGTGCCGACGGCGGGCTCGCCGGATCCCACCCGCTCGCACTTCGAGGCCCAGCACCACTGGGAAACCGGGCTTCCCGGGCACAGCACCGAAGCGCCTGGCTGGCTCAATCGGCTGATCGCCGACCCCGCCCGCGCGCCCGACCGGGTGCGCCTGATCGGCGTGGGCGAGGCCAATCCGCGCATCCTCGCCGGCACCGCGCGCGCACGACTGGTCCAGCGCGGAGAGGGTGCCACCCGGCCGGGCGTCATCGCCAACGAGCGCGTGCGCGAGGCCCTTGCCGACCTGTATTCCGCGGACGATCCGCTGGGTCGCGCCTTTCGCGAAGGCATGGCGAGTCGGCTCGCCACCGCCCGGGAACTCGCCAGCGAAGCACGGGCCGCCGACAACGGCGCCGCGCCCAGCGCCACGGGCCTCGCGCTCGACGCCCGCCACCTCGCCACCCTGATGCGCAACGATCCCGCTCTCCGGGTGGGCTTCCTGTCGGCGGGCGGCTGGGACACCCACGCCAACCAGGGGGCCGCGCGCGGGCTGCTCGCGAACAACTTCGCCGCGCTGGGGCGGGCCCTGGTACAGCTGCGCGCGGACTTCAACCGGCCCGACGACCTGATCGTGGTGCTGAGCGAGTTCGGACGCACCGCAGCGGAGAACGGCTCGCGGGGCACCGACCACGGGCGAGGCAACGCGCTGTGGCTGATCGGCCAGCGGGTGGCGGGCGGGCGGGTGCACGGGCGCTGGGAAGGCATGGCCGCCGGGCAGCTCAACGAGGGGCGTGACCTGCCCGTGCTGCACGATTTCCGCTCGGTGCTGGCGCAGGTGCTGGTGCACGGCCTCGGGCTGCCGGAGTCGAGACTGTCCGACGTCTTCCCGGGCGCGCGCTGGGACGCCTCGCTCGACGGCCTGGTCCGGCGCGCCTGAGCCTCCCCTGGACGCCGCCGGCGGCGTCAGCCGCGCCGCAGCACCGGCGCCGGGTGGGACTCGATCAGGACGTTCACGCAGGCGGGAAGCCCGCTGCTGCACGCACGTGCGAGCGCCCCGGGCAGATCGTCGGCGGTGGTCACGAACTCGCCGTGGCCGCCGAAACCCTCCGCCACCCGGTCATAGCGGGTCGGCAGCAGTTCGCAACCCCGGGCGCGCGCCGCCCCGTACTCGCGCAGCTGGATCTGGTGCTCGGCATTCCAGCACTGGTCGTTGCCGACGACCGCGACGAAGCGCGCCCCCGAGCGCACGGCGGTGTCGAACTCCGCGGGATGGAAGCCGAAGGTACCGTCTCCCAGCACCGCGACGACCGTCGCACCGGGACGCGCAAGGCTCGCGGCCACCGCGAAGGGCAGTGCCGATCCGATCGAGCCCGCCACCCCGTTGATGATGCGCGTCGGCGCGCGCAGGCAGGACTGCGCCCATTGCCCGATCTCGCCGCCGTCGACGACCAGTACCGCGGAGGGGTCGGCATCGAGCAGCGGCTGGAGCGCGCGGCACATCTGCACCGGGTGCAGCCGCCCCGGTTCGCGGGCCGCCACGGTCTCCCACGCGGGCGGGCGCCACGCGACGGCCGTCGCGACCCTCGCCGCCCAGTCCGGGGCGATCGGCCCGCCGCCCCGGGCAGCGGCCTCGGCCAGCGCCTCCAGCGCGGGGACCGCGGCGGCCACGGCGCTCAACTCGACTCGTCCCGCGCCCAGTGCGCGCTGGGCCCGAGCGATCATCGCCGGATCCGGATCGATCACCGTCACGGCGGCGCCCGTCGGGAGGGCGGCGCCCAGGCGCAGCGTGAAGTCGATCGGCTTGCCGACCAGCACGACCTGATCGGCCTCGGCCAGCACTTCGGCGAAAGCGCCGAGCGAGGGATCGTTGACGCCCCGCGGGCTCTCCATGCCGAGGACGGGCACGCCGGCCGCATCGGCGAGCGCGCGGACCGCCGCCTGCGCACCGCCCGCCATGCACGCGGGCCCGGCGAGCACCAGCGGACGCCGGGACTGGCGGAGTCGATGCACGATCGCGTCGGCGGCCACCGCAGGCAGCGGCGCCGACGCGGGGGCGCCCGGCGCCCGCACCCGCGCGGCCTCGCGGTCGACGACCGCACCCTCGAGCACGTCGCTGGGGAGCGACAGGTACACGGGTCCCGGCCGGCCCGCGCGCGCGATCGCCACCGCCCGCGAGAACGCGTGCCCGACCTCCTGCGGCGCGGTCGCGCAGAGCGAGGCCTTGACCAGCGGCGCGGCCAGCGCGACCTGGTCGATCTCCTGGAACGCACCGCGCCCTGCATCGGCAAGCGGGGCCTGCCCGGAGAGCAGGACCATCGGCGACTCGGCCGCGAGCGCGGTGTAGAGCGCCGATATCCCGTTCGCGTGCCCCGGGCCGCCGGTGAGCAGCGCAACGCCGGTCGCGCCCGTCAGCCGCGACCAGGCGTCGGCCATGTGCACGGCCGCACCCTCGTGGCGCACATGCACGAGATCGACGCCCGCCTCGAGCAGCGCGTCGTAGAGCACCATGATGTGGTTGCCCGAGAGCGAGAACACCCTGTCCACGCCCTCGCCCGCCATCGCGGCCGCGAGCGCGTCGGCGCCCCGGTCAGGTCGCTGCCCGCTTCCCGTTGCCATCGCATCCCCCCGTGACCTGGCCTGTTCGTGCAGGCGTCCAGTCTACGGTACCGACGGCGGCGTTGCCGATCGTCCCGGACGCGCGGATGATCGCGGCCGCCTC
>Ga0315900_10007462_pt1 | contig 14354 bp, 10 predicted proteins | sample LakEriMetagenome_FD_203521 | JGI IMG/M metagenome (GOLD analysis project Ga0315900, IMG submission 203521) | Freshwater fungal communities from buoy surface, Lake Erie, Ohio, United States - Buoy 12 MA114 | ecosystem: Environmental > Aquatic > Freshwater > Lake > Lake biofilm | place: USA: Lake...
GAGCAGGACCGGCAGCGGACCGTCGACCAGCGAAACGCCGAAGCGGAAGCGGCGAAAGCCGAGCGGAGCGCGAAGGCAGCCGCAGCCCGGGCCAAGCTCGACGCCGCCAACACCGCGGCCGAAGCAGCGACCGGTGGCCAAAGTCCCGCTGCTCCCGCCAAGCCGGGTGCGCCCATGCCAATTGACCTGAGCGCCGAGTCAGACAAGGCAGCCAAGGCGGTCGAAGCGGCCAGCAAAAACGTCGGCACCTTCTCCGCCGCCCAGGCTCTCCAGTTCGGCCCCGGAGACGACATGCAGCGAAAGATCGCCGGCTCCAGCGAGGAGACTGCCCGCAACACCGGACGGCTGATTCGGGAGATTCCCGCCGCCGTCGCTAAAGCCAACCGACTGGGACCCTAAAGAATGCCTGTGACCTGTGAACAGTATGTCCGCTCTCCGCGCCGCACCGGCAATTTGGCCGAGTCAAGCGAGGAGTACAACTTCAAGATTCGCGGCACCGACGATCGCGACGTGGCTTACGCCGCGCTGATTGCGGCTGTGCCGGCCAGCGTCACGGTCGATGGCTTTGTGCTGAGCAAACGGGTCTTCACGCTCGACTACATCGACTTCCAGCTGTTCGACGGCACCTGCACGTTCACCAAGAGGTCACTCGACAAGGACGAACTGCAGCCGGGCGAGTCGAGCTACCAGTTTGAGACCGGCGGCGGGACAAAGCAGGTTTCCTACGCGATTGCGACGACCAAGTATCCCGCCTCTGCACCCGACATGGCCAATGCGGTGAACTTCGATGGAGAGCGAATCAATGGCGTCGAGGTCCAGGCCCCGGTCTTTAACTTCTCCGAGACGCATGTGCTCCCGGCGGCGACCGTGACTGGGGCCTACAAGCTGGCTCTGTTTAACGCGACCGGCAAAGTAAACGGCGGCTCGTTCAAAGGGTTTGCGCAAGGCGAGGTCTTGTTCCTTGGGGCGAGCGGTTCTAAACGCGGCGACGACGACTGGGAAATCTCCTTCCGCTTTGCCGCCAGTCCCAACGCTACCGGCCTGAGCGTTGCTGGCGTCTCGGTCGCCAGTAAACGGGGCTGGGAGTATCTCTGGGTCAACTGGTGCAAGGAAGTCGATAGCCCGACCAACGCTCTCAAGCCCAAGGCTCAGGGAGTCTACGTCCAGCAGGTTTACCAGTATGGAGACTTCGCGACGCTGGGGATCGGCACCTGATGGACCCGCTCGGTAAAGTCAACCGCAATGGCAAACTGCCCAGGTCGAGCCGGACCTGGAACGCGGCTCTGCGGGCCGCCAAGCATCGCCGCCAGCGAAACTCCCCGCCGCCCTCGGGCGACGAGCAGTTTATCGATTCCTACCCTTACGAAATGCTCGAGGTCCGCAACTCTCAAAATTTCCGGATTGAGCCGGGGACTCTCTGTCACGTCCAAATGCCCAGCGGCACTCTCCCGTTTGGCAACTCGACCACTTCCAAGCTGCATCAGGTGCCGGTCATCTGGCCGGCTTCCGGCAGAATCGTTGCACCCGAGGCCTGCTCATTCGTTCGGACGCTCGACCGGATCGAGCCGGGCAATGCAGGACGGGCCGTGCTGCTGGGGCATCTCCCCGACGGAGTCTCGCAGCTGGGACCTCGCCGGCATTGGGCCGGGAAACCTTTCATTGGCGTTCCATTCGTCAACCAAGCCAAACATGAAAGCCAACCGTTTACCGGCGTCGAGGCCGATTGGATTCCCATCCCTACGTCTGGCAGTGGCGGCTCGCTTTCGGGTGTACCTGGTCCCGCAACTAAGCCCAGCTCAATCGATGGACTGGAGTTCATTCCGCTTCGCGATGGCGGCCGGGAGAAACTGTGGGACGCTTACCAGCCGGTGCATCCCTGCCGCTTGGTGGGGACGCTGACGATGCGGCTGATGGTCTCGCGCCCGCGAGTGAACCTGCGCAGCGGGTTTCTGTACGGTGACTGCGAGCTGATTGTCGGAGTCAATATTGGCCGGGACTTATCGATAAGTACCGACAATTTCGCTCAACGCTGGACCGTGGGGCCGGTCCTCTTCAATCGCTGCATCAGGCAGTTTTCCGGCGGCGGCTTCGACATCAACTTCAACAACTCGCCGCTTACTCCCGACGGCAGCTCGGGAAGCGTCCCGCCGGAGAACCTGCGAGAGTTCCGCACGATTGTCGCGCCGTTCATGCTCGGAACACCCACGGAGCTTTTTCGCGGCGACCTTTACTGGACCGTAATTGTCCGCCGCGGCCGAAACCTCTGCCCGGTACTGCCGACAGTGAAGATTGCCGGCTGCATGGTCGAGCTGCTGGAGATCGACCGGGACGACTCGCGGGACCGCAGCGGCAACCCGCTTTCGCCATTTCTCGGTAATGGGTCCCGGACGCAATCAAGCGAAATTGGACCACTCGTCCGAGATAGTTCGTTTCGTGTCGGTGCCAGCACACACGGGGACTCGGCTGTAATAAAAACGCCCCTGTTTTTCTTACGGAATGGTCAAGCTTCCGCATCGCTGACTTCGGCGACCGTTTCTGCTTCTGGCACCGCTAACACGGGGAGTGGCGGGACATGAGCGACCCCTATGCACTTCCAGTCACCGGACAGAGCTTGCCAGGTTCGGCAACGCTCATTAACTCGCTACTAGATGGAGCCCGGGCAGACGCCGACTCGGACTCCAGGCCCGCAGGCGATGCGTCCGTCTCAACCGACTACTATCCTCACCGCGTCATCTTCATTCGCAATACGACTCAGTTTCAGATACCCGACGACCAGCCAATCCCGATCGGCAAACCTTCCGGCTCCGGCGACTTCTACAACGGGCAGGTCGTGTTTCCGATTGTTTCGTATGTACCCGGCTGGGCCACCTACGCGCGGCCGCTGAAACGCTTGCCTCCGGGCTGCGCTGGTCCAGCGGTGATCCTCGGTTGGCTTGGACCGGGGCGTCGCGGGGCCAATTACGTTTACGGCGGGCAGGCCTGGAGACGGACTCAGCCGCAGCGAGCCTATGGCGGGACGACCTTTACCGGGCTGGCTTACGTTCAGGCCGCTCGGCAGGATTTTCCCAGAGCGGCGAGCACAGTCGGGCGGCAAGCTTGGTTCGGCGAACTGTTTGGTTTGAATTACAGCGGCTCGCCTGAGGCGAGGTTCCCCGGAATGGAGTCGCTGGGATACAGGAATTTTCCGTTTTACGGGACTACTTTGGAACTGCGGAATCCAGCCGACCAGCATGGCTGGTGGAACGCTTCGGTTGAACTCCGGACCTACCACAACTATTCGATTTGGGGCGGCACGAATAACTTCTTTTCGCCGCCCGCCGTGCAAACTTTTCGCCAAAGCGAATACGGCGGCCAGAATCAGATTTGGCTGGAACCAATCTGCTGGCATCCGGCCATCGTCGGCTTCAACGCCGCGACCAACGCCTACAGCGGGAACTTTAATTTCGACCCGCTCGTGACCGGCACCGCCTTCAATCCAAACGGAGGAGTTCCTCCCCGGCCGATCTCCCAGACGTTTTCAATTCCAGTCAATTTCTCAAGCAAGAATCTTTGGCAAAAGGGTGAAAGCGAAGCCAACGCAATGGCTCGCTCGGCGCTTTACCGGTTCAACGTCAGCGGTTCGCTGGTCAGCGGCTGGAACATCACCAACACCGTGCCTCCCGAAGCATTCGCGGTGCCCGGCCCGGAGGTGGTGCAGATCTTCGAGACCGACCGCGACGATGCGATCCGCTCCGACGGAAGCGTCATCCCACCCGTGATCACGCAGGGGCCAAGCCCCAGTAACTTAGGCTCGCTTGGTCCTGACGTTTTCGGGCCAATTGGTTTGAGTCCGGCTCAGGCACCAAAAACGCAAGGCAGCAATTTGGTGCGGCGCATCTCAGCCGGGTTCGGCTCGGTACGCGGCTCAGCCGAGACGCAGCTGGCTGGCTGTACGCAGGCTGCTTCAGGGAGCTTTTCAAGTGGACCGGTTAGCGGCTCGGCCGCGTTGGTCGCAGCGGATTCCTCTTTGGCTGCTTCAGGTAGCTATTCCAGTGGACCGGTTACTGGTTCAGTCTCGTTGACCGCAGCCAATGCCACACTCAGCGCGGGCGCAACGGTTTCCGGCTTTGGCGGAGGCGGGGCATGAGCGAGGATCCGTTCCAGCATCTCAGGTCCGGCGACCGACTCCCGCGCTCAGTTCGCGCTTGGCGGGAGCTGGTTGACGTGGCCCGCGAGACCCAGGCCAAACGCTCGGGGCTGCCGGCCGATCCGGCGAGTTCCACCAACTTCTTTCCAAATCTCACCGTCAACGTCCGCAACCTTTCGGGCGCTCGAATGATCGCCGGCGAGCTGGTCAAAGTTTTTCCACCCGAGTCGATGGGCGCGACTCCGGCAGGTGGAAAACTGCTTCATGCCGAGGCAGTGTTTCCGGCAGTGAAGCCGGATTTTTCAACCAGTTCTTACGCCCGGCTTTTGGAAACCATCGAACCGAAGCTAGTCGGCAAGGCGGCGGTGCTCGGATGGGTTGGCGGGGGCAGTGCGGCGGTCAAGAACGTCTCGCGGCGAGCGCACGGTCAAAGGTTTTACGCGGGTTCGTCGGTGGTCGGCGTGCCTTACCTCAACACGGGCTTCTGGGAGACTTTCCAGACGTGGATTTGGGCCGGCGTCCCGGTTCCGTTCGTCGGTGTGCCCTACGGCATGACTCAACTGCCGGCTTACCTACCTGGGCTGGAGTCATTTCAGGCTGTCGCAGCAGAGCGAGCCGGCGGCCAGCCGCTGGCGCTCATCCAGTCGCGGTACCGGCAACAGTTCCGCGGTGTGCTGCAGCTCACGTTCGTGGTCTTCCGCAATCGCAGCCCGCTCAAGGACGGACCAACGGGCCGTACAATCGGGTTTGGCTATCCGGGGCTGACGCTCAACGCGCGGGTCGAGTCCTCGCGGCTGGGCCAGGTCGAGCCGCTCTCCGGCACCGTTTCGCAGACGATCAACCCTCTCTGGATGTCGAGGCAGCCAAAGAAATTCACCGCTGGCGAGTTCGACGCGAACTTCAATGACTTCTACCTTCCGGACCAGTCGCTCCAGACTGGCGTCACGCTGGTGCTGCCGCTGAGCACGTTCAACCCGTCAACCTTCAGCGATCCCACCAAATGGAATTACAAGTGGAGTGTGAATTGCTGGCTAGGCGGCGCAGACATGCCGGCCTACTCGCCGGGCTCGGTCCAGGTCCGCTGCATTTACTGTTCGCTGGAGCTGATGGAGACCCAGCGGGACGATACGGTTCCGCTAATCCGCGACCCGTCGAACCCTCCTCCACCGCCGCCGACTCCTTCTTCGATCACAACTCCGGGCGGTGAATCCGATAGCGGAAGCATCCTCGGGCCAATCGAGGGCAGCCTCTCGGGGGGACTCCTGCAAACCTCTGCCGTCGGTTTTTCGCAAAAGGCGTTTGCCCGGCTTGGAGCCACATCCGCATCGACTTCCGCTTCGTCAGTTTCCAGTTCGGGTTCTGTCACGATTTAACGCAGTTTTACATTACAGGTGGGTTATGGCACTTCAGTTCAGCACCAATCTCCGCAACTCCCGGGCAAACCAAATTGAGTCCCATGTCGGGGCCTCGGCCGTGATGAAAATCCGCTCGGGCTCGGTCCCGGCGAACTGCGGCTCAGCCGACAGCGGCACCGTCCTGGCGACCTTGAACCTTCCGGCCGACTGGATGGCAGCTGCGTCCGGCGGAGCCGTCTCGCTCGCCGGCACCTGGCAAGACGCCAGCGCCGACGCCACCGGCACCGCCGGCCACTTCCGCATCTACCGCAGCGACGGAACGACCTGCGAAATACAAGGTAACGCCACCTCGACCGGAGGTGGCGGTGATTTGACTCTCAGTTCCACTTCAATCGTCTCGGGCGGCTCCGTCACGATCACCAGCTTCACCATCACCGAAGGCAATTCCTAGGAGTTCTCGACCATGCCCAGCACCACTCGCTTCCGCTCCTTCCCCGGAGCTCTCGCCAAGAAGATTCACAACCTCAGCTCGGACAGCATCTACCTGATGCTCACCAACGTCGAGCCAGTGATCTCCAACACCGTGAAAACCAACCTCACCGAAATCGCCGCCGGCGGTGGCTATGCGGCGAACGGCTTCGCCCTAACCCGACTCAGCTTCGACGACGGAGCCTCAACCGGAATCTGGCGGCTGTTCCTGCAAGACTACACCTTCACCCCCACCGGAGCCGCCGGCACCTGGCAATACGCCGCGCTCTACAACTTCACGGCCACTAACAAGGACCTAATCTGCTGGGCCGACTACGGCGTTCCGATTGCCCTGGGCGGCAGCTCCGACCCGTTCACCTTCCAGTTTGATCAGGTGAACGGGGTCCTGTGGGGGAGTTAGGCCACCATCAAGTAGAAGAGACGTTTAGGACCAACCCGCGATGGTTCAAGAACTTGTGGGTCTCAGGAGGAGGCGGGGGCGAAGGCTTCTTTGAGGACGGCTTGGAGGAGGTGGGCGGCGTGGGTGCGGGTGTGCTTGATCTCGGCTTCCAGTAAGCGGCAAGTCGTCATCAGCGCCTCCACCCGCTCCACGATTGCGGCTTGCTCGGCGAGGGGTGGGAGGGGGATTGCGATTCGATCCATCTTGTTCTTTGGCAATCCTTCTCTGCCTGCGCCCGTCTGTGCTTCCTCAATCTTCCCTTGAAAGTATGGGGTCAAAATAACGGCATGCAAATACTGGTTCGATTGCCTCAGTACAGGGCGGATGATGGCGACGTGCTGATTCACGTTTGCCTCTTCTATCTCATCTGAGACGATTGCGCACCGGCCGATTGAGCCGCCGGTGATGTTAAGGAGTATATCCGCAGGAAAGACAGTCGTTCCCTCCATTCGCTTATGAATCGCTGCCGATATTTTAGCGACGTCGTTGAGCACGAGCCCGTAATCGTGAACGTTTTGGGAACGCAGAAAGGGTATGCCGCTGGCCGAATACGCGGACTTTCCGCCGGACGGAGTGCTCCCAGAGCCAGTCTTCTCGGATAATTCGATGAGCCGACACCATTCCCATCCCTTTGGAATCTCGAATGGAATTTCGGCAGGGGTGATTTTGGGCAGCGGCTTTTCTTTGCGGAGTTTCTTGGCGGCAATGAGGCGGGCTTTTTCGGCTTGGATGCGATGGAGGAGCTGACTCGCAGGTTCCACGTCCGGGTGGGCGGCGCGCCAGTCGGCGGTCAGCTTGCCCTGGATCGCCTCCTGCAGGATCCCTTGCTTGAGTTTGGCAAGGAGGGATTGCTGATGCGTGATTTCGTGCTGTGCGGCGGCGACAGCGACACGCGCTTTGGTGATGCGTTTGATTAGCTGACGTTGCTCTCGATAGGGGGGAAGATTTACCTCGTAATTGAGGAAGAAGTCTTCCTCGACTCGCTTGCGATTGGTGTTGCCGCGACTAGCTTTCTTGCAAGCTTCCAGGAAATAGGGCGACTGAAGAAAAACGTTGAAAAACTCGATCTCCACTTCGTCCTCGTTGATATCGAAGGCGAGGAAATCGTTCGTTACGATTGCGCCGTCGAGCTCTTCCGGGATGATGCCAAATGCACCTTGGCGGGCATCAATGCGACTAAGGATGAACTGGCCCGCCGACACAGCAAACTGATTCTTGGTGCCGATGGTTGAACCGTCTTGCGTTCCGCGTAGAACGACGCCTTTGTAGTTCATGCGAATGGTCACCTGCTTGTAGCTGGTACCATCTTCGACCACCACAGGCGTCTTGTTCCGCCTAAGAATGTCACCGATACGTTTCATCGAGCCGTGTATTCCTTCTCTACAGCGGTGAGAGCCTTCGATACACGCTCCAGCGACTTGCGAAAAGCGATTAGGCAATCGACCAAGCTCATTTCTAGTTCCGAAGCTGTCGTGTTCGGATTCTTCACATCGAGATCAAACCCGCGTTTCAAGTCCTCAACCTTGACTCGCCAAGCGACTTCGTTCTCCTCGCGCTGGTCCCACCATTCGATCATGGGGGCGAACTCGTCGAACCGAATGCCCTTCGTCTTGGAGTAGCTTTTTTGCCCTTCGGGGAGTCGGTGTTCGTAATACCAGATCTCCTTCGTAGGTGTCCCTTTCTCGAAAAAGAGCAGATTGGTGGAAACGGTTGCTGGGTGAAAGGTAGACTGCGGGAGGCGGACGATGGTGTGGAGGTTGCAGTCAGTGAGAAGTTTCTCGCGGATGCGTTCCTTGTATCCATCACCCGTGATGCAGCCGTCGGGCAGAACGATGGCGCAGCGACCACCGGGCTTAAGCAATTGGATAAACAGGACAATGAAGAGGTCGGCCGATTCCTTGCACCTGAACGTGGCAGGGAAGTTCGTCTCCACGCCGTCGGCGATACTGGCTCCAAAAGGTGGATTGGCAAGGATGACATCCACTTGCTGCTTGGGGCCGATACTGTTGTATTCGGTTTTGAGACTGTCACGGTAATGCCAGTCGGGCACGTCGAGGCCGTGGAGGATGAGGTTGGTGAGGCCGAGGACATAGGAGACTGGCTTCAGTTCCCACCCGGTAATGGATTTTTGCAGGAGGGCCTCGTCATCAAGGGTGTGGACTTCATTTTCCCGGATGTAGTCAATAGCGGCACTAAGAAATCCTCCCGTTCCAGCGGCAGGGTCGAGCACATGTTCCCCGAGACGTGGATTGGTCATCTGCGTCATTAACTGAGTGATGGCACGGGGCGTGTAGTATTCGCCTTTGTTCCCGGCATCCCGCAATTCAAGCAAGATCGATTCATAGACGGTTCCGAAGATGTGGCGGTCGTCTGAGTTGTTGAAGTCGAAGCCGTTGAGTTGGTTGATGACTTTGCGCATCTCGTAGCCCGACTTCATGTAGTTGTTCGAGCCGTCAAAAACTTCGCGAACTAGCAAGGCGCGTTGGGCGGCATGCGGGGCTTTTAGCTGACGCAAGTTGGCAAAGAGGCCGTCCGTGGGATGGTCGATGAAGAGGATGAGCTCGTCGCCGGTTATTCCCTCGGGATCGGTTGCCCAGTTCCGCCACTGGAATTTCTCGGGGATGACCGACTTGTAGCGGTTGCGAATGAGCTCCAGTTCCTGGTCTTTTTCGTCGAGAATTTTCAGGAAGAGCATCCAACCGAGCTGTTCCAGCCGCTGGGCATCGCCGGAGACACCGCGATCCTGCCGCATGATGTTGCGGACGTTTTTGATGATGGAAGAAATGTTGGGCATATAATTTAAGCAGCTGCTCTATAAAGTTCGTCGGTCAGGGAGTGGATCGCGGCGTCGTAGGCGGGCTTGCCTCCAAAGGCTCGGATGATTTCCATCGGGGAGCCGAGTTTGCTGAGAGGATCGAGGCGGATAATTTCCGGGTTTTCCAAGTCGAGCATTCCCTCGTCCGCGTATTTATCGAGCAACGCAGCGATGACTTTCCGCGCAAGGTCGCCATACTTAGTGAAGTAGTCACGTTTCTTCACTTGCTCAACTCGTTCCTTGCGGGTGAGTGGCTTTTGTTCATAGGCGACATGGCAAATGAGGTCGAAGGGATCGAAGGCGGAGCCGATCTCCTCATTTAAAGCGGCGAAGATGACGCCCTGCTGCTCCAGTTCTTCGACTATGGCTCGCTTCTTATCGGCTTGCTTCCACGACGTCAGAAAGGAATCCAGCGAACTGTAGGCACTGAGCACGTTATTACGGGTGTAGTCGCGTAAACTTTCGGTGATAATCTTGCCGTCGTCACCCATGTACTGAACGCGTTCTTTAACGATAGTGACTTCGACGCCATTTACGGTGACTTTACGCCGCTTTGTGAACTTACCTTGGTCTTCCTCGACAATCGATACATCTGGCCTATCTGGTTCGGGGAAGTCGATCGCATCGCCAGTTAGTTCATCGATAACAGGCGTGTCTTCCGTCTCGTTGTCCGTGTCGGAAATGTCATCGGTCTCGGTGGCTTCCTTTACGCGGACAGGATCACCATCGAAGTCTTTGTCGGCAAAGAGCGCTGTGACGTTTCGGAAATCCATGATGGTAAAATAATACTTCCCGAAGTCTTCATTGATGCGGGTGCCGCGCCCAATGATCTGCTTGAACTCGGTCATGGAGCCGATGTTCGAATCGAGCACGATGAGTTTGCAGGTCTGCGCATCGACGCCGGTGGTCATTAGCTTTGATGTTGTGGCGATCACAGGGTAAAGCTCGGAAGGGCTGATGAAAGCATCTAGTTGAGCCTTGCCTTCCTTATTGTCTCCGGTGATCTGCATCACGTATTTGCTGTTGGCGGAGACGAGATCGGGGTTGGTATTCGCCAGTTCCCGGCGCATTGCCTCAGCGTGCTCAATATCCACGCAGAAGACAATGGTCTTGGAAAAGCGATCGCTGCCTTTAAGGAACTCGGTGATCTTGCGAGCTACCAGTTGGCGGCGATCCTCGACGATGATGTGTCTATCGAAATCGGTGCGGTTGTAGATTCGATCCTCGACAAGTTTGCCTTCTTTATCCTTGAACCCCTTTGGGGGACGCCAGCCTTCTTCGGTGTCAATGTCGAGTGTGACTTTGATGACCTTGTAGGGAGCGAGGAAGCCGTCGTCGATGCCACGCTTGAGGGAGTAGGTATAGAGCGGGTCGCCGAAATACTCGCTGCTGGAAATCTCTTTGGTCTCCTTGGGCGTGGCCGTCATGCCAAGGTGCGTCGCGCTTTTGAAGTACTCAAGGATTTCTCGCCATTTACTGTCCTCACGCGCGCTACCGCGATGACACTCATCCACGATGACAAGATCGAAGAACTCCGGGCTGAACTGTTTGTAGGCGTCAGTGTCATTGCTATCGGAGAGACCCTGATAAAGGGCGAGGTAGATGTTGTAGGCAGTGTCGATCTGTTTGTGCTTGATGACGGTCATCGCCTCTTTGAAGTGCCGGAAGTCTCCCCGCACTGTCTGGTCAATCAGCGAAGTTCGGTCGGCGAGAAACAAGATTCGCTTTTTCAGTCCGCTCTTCCAAAGGCGATAGATGATCTGGAAAGCAGTGTAGGTCTTGCCAGTGCCAGTCGCCATCACGAGCAAGTAGCGGTTATCGCCTTCGTTTCGGGCAATGGCCTCGACGGTGCGATTTATGGCAATCTGCTGGTAGTAGCGGGGCGTGCGACCCGACCCATCGAAAAAGTAATCCTGCGCGACGATGTGGTCGGTTTTGTCGGAGAGACCTTTGTGGGCTTTGTACTTCTGCCATAGTTCTTCGGGAGAAGGAAAGGCGGAGAGTGGTAAATTCTTCTCAATGGCACCCGACGTTACGGTCTTGTCGTGGAAGAGGAATCCGTCGCCGTTGCTGCTGAAGACGAACGGTACGTCGAGCGGTTCTGCGTAGCCGAGCGCTTGTTGGATGCCTGCTTCTACGCTGTAAGTGTTGTCCTTGGCTTCAATGACGGCGATGGGGATGTTAGGCTTGTAGTAGAGAATGTAGTCAACCCGTTTTTGTGCTCCTCGTGTATGGATTTTCCCACGGACATAGATCCGGCCATCAGTAAAGCCAACTTCCTCACGGACCTGCGTGTCCACGTTCCAGCCCGCCGCCACGATGCTAGGCGTTATGAACTTGGTGCAGATATCGCGTTCGCTCAGGGATTTCTTGTTCATTCTGTGCTGATGTCAATTTGAAACGCGTGGCGGAAGTTATCCGAGAAACATCCAAGAGTTCAGCGGGTTGTAATCCCGCAATGAATCCATCTGGTGTCATGTTCTAATTTGAAGGTGATTTTTCAAGAACAAGTACAAGCATGGCTCAACACCTTGCTCGAAGGCCCCCAAAAAAACCGTCCAGATCCGAGATTTCGAACAACCAGCAATACCACAAAAAACCCCGGTCGATGTAAGTCTGTTTCAGCTAGAACCTCAAAGCCGTTCTTCATTTCCCAATTGGCGTTCGTATGACTGGCGGACCAACCCCAATATATAGGGCAACTCATCAAGTGCCTGCAAGCCGACCTCGACGTCTCCATTTCCCCAACGGCCTTTGTTCGTAACATCCTTGCAAATACCCCGAGGGTCATGAATCTGCGGGAAAGGCATGTTGATCGATAGCCTTAGCCGCTTGGCCTGAGGTACAACGTCGACGAAATTCGTTTCAGCCTTGTAAGCCACGTACAGCTTCATGAACTCCTCCGACACGCATGGGTCGAACGCGAGCACTTCTTTTCGGAAGGCCTCGAACACTTGACTTAAACCGGGCGTGAGAAGGTGTGGGTGGTCCTCGATACTATAAGTTTCCGCGGCCTTAGTTTTATCTTGGCGATAAGCGGCTAGGGTCTTACCGTCTAGCTTGGGCGAACCCCAAACGTCCAGCGCTATTTCAGCCAGTCGCCCTGCACGCTCTTGAATTGCGGCTTCATTCCAGCCGTCGAGCTGCCCAAGCCCGGCGTTAAGTTTTAAAGGGCTCTCCCTAAAACCGCCTTGCATGTCGCGTTTCTCCGCGAAAGGGCGATCGCTGTACTCCGCGTTGTAACCCGTAAGCGTTAGGTTACCGAGCGTATGCAGACAGCGTTCCTGCACGAGTTTCCAATCAGCCCCAAGCTCATGCCTCCACGCGGCCGACAACTCTGGATTCTGGGGAAGGATGTGCTCGATGGTGTACTCGTCGACGGCAATACGTTCCTTCCGGCCGTGGTTCTCAAGGCGGCGGAGCCAGTAACTCCGGTTGCGGAAATTGTACAGGTCACGGGTTTGGAAGCCTCGGCGAAACTCGTCGTCACTCGGAAAGCGGCGGTACGAAGGTAGCGTAAGAAAATGGGCTTTGATGCTCTCCAAATAGCGGTCTTTTTTCAATCCCTTGCGAAACGTCGCAAAGGTTTTATTCATCGAGTTCGTTGGAATCGCGCAGATCGCCCTACGAAAAACATAGGCTTCCACCAGCCGAACTGCGGCTACAAAGTCCGCCACCGAAAGTTCTCCCGCCACGTAGTCAGCGTAAAGCTCAAGCAGGAACGGATAGGAAACTTCGACCTTCAATTCGCGGAGGTCGTGAAAGGCTGTTGCAAGGTCAGCATCCTGCTCGCGTCCGAGTGCAATCGCGCAGAAATATTTCGAGAAGGCGCGGATATCCTTCACTAGCGCCTCTATCCCGGCCTCTTTGACTGGTTTGCTGCGAGAATAGCCTTTAAACGCCTCATAAACTTCCCGTTCGCGTGGGATATCCCCGGTTCGTACGATCAAATAGTTCCGCATGAAGCCGTCGAACTGAGTGCCGTAAGCCTCCTGTCCAAAATCCTGTTCCATTGGACGCCAATAGTCCTCATAGAGCCGAGTCTGCAGAACCGGGTCGAGCCCCATAAGGATGTAATTTCGGATCAAATCGGCTTGGCTTAGTTCCTTACCAGTCGAGTTCATACTCTCAAAAATCAGCTGCGGGTTGTCCTGATCTCGCGAAAGTGCAATGTCCACCACAACCAACTTGGCCAGCCCTTTGCAGATTACTTCCAAATCGGCCTTTTGAGCGGCGACACGATCACAAAAGAGTTTGAAATTGTCGGTCACTCGTATCGAGGGTTCCCTCGGCTGCTCTGAATTCTTAATGATAGCTCGGAGCGAGGCGTCATCCGTCTGGGACAACAATAGCTTAAAAAAGCGGTCACCCTTTTCGAGTTGGTTTGCGAGGTAATACTGACGGAGCTTGGGAGCCGAGAAACCTTCCATCGGTTCATCATCGTCACCGACCGCCCGTGCCAGGGCTTCAATCAAAAGCGATACGGTGGTCAGGCGTTGCTGCCCGTCGATCACGAGCAAGGGAGCTTGATGCGAGACTTGCGAGAGACTTTGCTCGACGTAGACAATAGAGCCGATAAAGTGAACCGTGACCGCGTCGCTTGAACCCGCGTGAATGATGTCATCCCAAAGCTGCTGACACTGCTTCTCAGTCCAAGAGTAGGTTCGCTGGTAGATCGGGATGATGAACTGCGGAGACTTTTGCAGAAAGCTCAGCAACTTGGCTTCGGTCGCCTTCATGGCGTTTCTACCTTTATTCAAATCAACGTTTTCTCAGGCTGCATGGCGGCATCTGCGCCTGGATTCGGCTCCCAGCATACCACCCTTTGAAGACGGCGTCTTCCAGCTTGAAAATGTCGCAAGAATCATAGCCGACTCAAACTGCTTTTGCATTTTTCGCTCTTGCGGACTCACCAAAAATACTGAGGCGGCGGCGCGGAGGGCCGACGCCCCAGCAATTTGAACAAGGTAGAAAAGACCTACCCACATTTCTCCGCCAGCTCTCTCGCCAGGTCGAGCCGTTTCTTCGCGTAAATCTGGGTCGCCGTAAGGCTGCTGTGGCCGAGCACGGCCTGGGCCGCTTCGAGTCCGTAATTGTCGCGGACCAATTGGGCTTTGGCGTGTCGCAGCT